>Ga0315905_10004871_pt1 | contig 13719 bp, 14 predicted proteins | sample LakEriMetagenome_5_FD_203522 | JGI IMG/M metagenome (GOLD analysis project Ga0315905, IMG submission 203522) | Freshwater fungal communities from buoy surface, Lake Erie, Ohio, United States - Buoy 4 MA121 | ecosystem: Environmental > Aquatic > Freshwater > Lake | place: USA: Lake Erie, Ohio... | reverse complement strand
GCTCGACATCGGAAATCTCGTCAGAGCGCCATTGTTCGATGTCTTTCTGCATCGGGATGTCCTCGGGTTCCCAATGGTTATTTTTCATCGTTTTATAGAGCTCATAGGCCCACGAATACTTCAACGGTAGAATGTTGAAGAACATAGTATGTTTGCCATTGATCACTCTCTTCGCCGCAAAGGCAGCTTCGGCTTTGTCCCTGTCGAGATTGAACGTGCGGTTGCCGAGGCTAACGACAGTGGTATTGGAATTAAGGGTGCTCGATGTCATGTAATAGGGATAGAATGTTGTAAACTTCGCGCACCCTGTGTTTCTCCAAAGGAAAATCTAAGCAGCGCGCAGCGAAAACAAACTACGAAAAAATACTTTAGAAGTCAAAGTTAATTTGCATATATGGTATCAACAAATTATTCACAATACCATATATTGCGTTTTAAGTAATGTATGGTCAATGTAAACTGCTTAAAAATCAAGGCTCGGGTCGTGCATGGTGACACTCTCTTGGTGCAAAAAAAAATTCAGGTGATTCATGATCGATTCGCAGGGAGCAGTTTTTTAAAAATTCCTGCGCAACACCCGAATGAAAGTCATGCACAATGGCGAGACGCACGAATTCATGCTGATAAAATCGTTAGAAAAAAGATTTTAAAAAAGCCCCGCACGAATCCGCGCGGGGCTGTGAGAGCAAAGCTCAGAAAGCACCTATCAAAACGACCAGTCGTGTTTATCAATCTCGCACACACATGCAGCGAGAAGAAGAATGCCAGCCTTGAGGTCATCCTTATTGCAGGTTTCTATAGGCTGATGAATGTGCCTGGTCGGAATTGAAACGGCTCCAGCAATCGAGCCGCCGGGAACCATGCGTTGTAGACTCGCAGTGTCGGTGCCTCCAGCGGCGAGGATTTCTGGCTGCCAGAGCAACTTGTGTTTTTTGGCAGTCGTCTTCATAAATTCAATCATCCGATAATCGCAGATCACCGAAGAATCCATGAGCTTAATGGCAACACCTTTGCCAAGAGCCGTGCACTGCTCCTGAGGGGTCGAGCCAGGCACGTCATAAGCGATGGTGGTGTCGAGCCCGAAGCTGTAATCCGGCTGGACCTGAAGCGCCGAAGCCTGGGCGCCGCGCAAGCCCACTTCTTCCTGAACGGTGAACACCGCATAAAAATCGTATGCGGGTTTGCGTTTTGATTTTTTCAATTCGCGCAGTGTTTCAATGAGCAAGAAAACGCAGGCGCGATTGTCGAGGGACTTCACGTTGACGCAAGGGCCCAGTTCGATCATTGGACTGTAGCGGGTGACGGAATCCCCCACGGCAACGATTTTATCGAGTTCTTTTTTTGTCAGCCCGGTGTCGATGAAGAAATCCTTGAGCTGAGCGGCTTTATTGCGCTCGTCGGGCTGCATGATGTGGATTGGCTTGCTGCCCATCACCCCCATGATATCCTTGCGGCCGTGAATGATGACCCGCTGGGATGTCAGCGTTTTTGGATCGAATCCACCAAGCGGATTGAAGCGGACAAAGCCCTTATCATCCACATGAGTCACGATGAAGCCGATCTCGTCCATGTGCGCGGCAGCCATGGTTTTTTTTGCGGATGATTTTCCTTTTTTCAGGGCGATGACATTGCCCATGTTGTCGACACGAATATCGTCGGCGAGGCCCTCAATTTCGGCGAGCACCAACTTGCGGATTTCTTTTTCGAAGCCCGGTGCGCCGGGGGCTTCGCAGACGCGGGATAATAATGCTGTATTAATGGGCATGGCACGAGAATAGTGCCTTTCTATGAATTTCGTCTAGCGCCAAGGAGAGAATTGACAAAAAATCTGATTCCGCAAGAATCAGTACCGTGCGCTATTCCCGCTTTGTCGAAAACACATGGCACCCTTCTTCCACAGTGCAAGAAGGGCTATGCCCCGCATTGCCCGCCGAACTGGAGTTACAAGCGCTGTGGTTTTCGGGGGCATTTGGCAGAGATTTCACCACCAAGGAAAGACAGTTGGTCAGGGTGGTGCAATTTGGCGAATGGAATCGAGGGGCCGGTCCGGACTTCCATCACGCGCTGGTCACGATTGACGGCAAGGAACATCACGGATTTTTGGAGCTGGATCCCCACGCAGCCGACTGGGAAAACCACCGCCACGCAGTCAACCCCGCCTATCGGGACGTGGTGTTGCACGTGAGTTTCCGCGACGACGGCATGACGAATTTCATTCGCAACGACGAACACCGGATGATCCCGCAGGTGATCATTAGCGCTGCGATGTTGGAGGAAGCACTGCAGCGCCCACGCCGCGAAACCGCAATTGCCAAACCCGGTCGATGCATCGCTCCGCTGCGCGTCATGGCAGACGATGCGTTATGTTCCTTGCTCCGGGAAGCAGCGGAATTCCGCGCAGGCCTGAAGGCAAAACGATTCCTGCAAACCGCATCCGCACATGGCAGCGATGCCGCTCTGTTTCAAGCAGTTGCACAAACATTGGGCTATCGCAGCAATGCCCTGCCAATGTTGTTGCTGTCTCAGCGTAGCGGGTTGAAGAACCTCCGCGAATCGCCCGATGCGATCGAAGCGATCCTGTTTGGCAGCGCGGGATTTTTGAGTCCGGAACTGCATGAACAGGCCGAAGGCGAAACACGCGATTATCTACGCGCGCTGTGGGAGAGATGGTGGAAAGTCCGCGCATCATTTGAATCGATCCATGCCATTCCGTGGCAAATGCATGGACAGCGGCCGGCGAACCATCCCCACCGCCGCGTCGCTGCTCTGGTTGCGCTGCTAGGTAATTGGAACTCTTTCCGCAAGGTCGGGCTAGCCCGACCGTTTTCCGCGAAAAAAATTATCGCCGAACTCGAAAAGTTGTCTCACCCATTTTGGAATTTCCATCACACGCTCGCATCACAGCCGTCTGCCACACCGATCGCGCTGTTCGGAAAAGCCCGCGCTCTCGAACTGATCGCCAATCACCTCGCTCCGCTTGCCTTGCAGGAGGACCCGGAGTTTTCTTACCATCAATTCGCGACGATACGCAGTGTGACGAACAACGAAAAACTGCGCCGCGTTGGTATTCGTCTTTTCGGCTCGGAACGACTCGCCGCACCATGGCAGAAGTGCCTGGCGCATCAACAAGCCCTGCTGCAGATCTATCACGATTTTTGTCTGGAGGATCTCAGCGATTGTGACAAATGTCCCTTCCCGCAACAACTCCCCCAATGGCAGCCATGACCGACACCGAGGCGCTCGTAGCCCTGAACCTTCTTCCACGTATCGGCCCGGTGCGCGTTCAAAAGCTGTTAGATCAGTTCGCCACGCCCGCTGAAGTTTTGGGTGCGCCGCTGCATCGTCTGCTACAGGTGCAACAGATCGGTGAGGAAACCGCTGCCATCATTCACAAATGGCAGGATCACTGCGATGTCATCAAGGAACTCGACGAGGTCAAATCGCGCGGCCTCACACTTTTGTCTAAATTCGATGATGGTTATCCGGCGCCGCTGCGCGATGCCTACGATGCCCCAAACGTTCTCTATGTTTGGGGAAAACTCGAGGAGCGCGACAAACATGCGATCGCGGTAGTGGGCTCGCGCCGCAGCACTAATTACGGAACCAACGCCACCAAGAAAATCTCCTTCCAGCTCGCCCATGCCGGCTACACAATCATCTCGGGCCTGGCGCGTGGCATTGACACTACAGCACACGAATCAGCCCTCGCCGCAGCAGGCCGCACAATTGCCATCATCGGCTCTGGCCTGGCAAAAATTTACCCGCCGGAAAATCTTGGACTTGCAGAAAAAATTGCATCCGGTCACGGCGCTGTCGTTTCGGAATTCCCGCTACACACAGAACCAGACAAGCAGACGTTTCCGCAGCGCAACCGTATCGTAGCAGCTTGGTGTAAGGCTCTTTTGGTGACCGAATGCCCGGCGTGGTCCGGCGCGATTATCACCGCCAACCTCGCCAGCGAGTATGGAAAGTCAGTCTATGCCGTGCCCGGACCCATCGACAAACCTACGTCTGCAGGCTGCCATCAATTGATCCGCGACGGGGCAACGCTGGTGTTCGACGCCAGTCAGATCATCGACGATCTCGGCACGTTTTCCTTTGCAACACCACGCATGGAAAACACCGCGGAGACACCGGAACTACCGATGCTGGAGGGCGATGAACTCGCCATTTATGAAATGCTCGGCAGCGAGGAGACGGGCGTGGACCGGATCATTTCCGCAACTGGACTACCGACGGCCACCGTCACCTCTACTCTGCTCAAGCTGGAGATGAAACGACTCGTGCGCGCGCTTCCCGGTTTTCGTTTTGCACGTCGCTAAACTTCAAGCCACCCGCCTCTGTCGCATTCTTGAGCGCCGCAGTTCCGTCTGCTCATAGCATTTTCAAACGCTAAGGTCCGCGCATGTTTAACTTGCCGTCTTGCCTTGCCGGAAAAATCTGACTACGTTTTGCCATGCCGATTCAGCCGTTTCTCCATCATCAACCGAAGATCGATGCATCCTGTTATGTCGCTCCCAGCGCGGACGTGATCGGTCGGGTGACGTTACACGAATTCAGCAGCATCTGGTTCAATGCCACCCTGCGCGGAGACATCAATGAGATCGTCATCGGCCCGCGCTCGAATGTGCAGGACAACGCGGTGATCCATCTCGCCGACGAATACGGATGTTATGTCGGCGAGCTCGTGACCGTCGGCCACTCAGCGATTCTTCATGCCTGCACGGTCAAAGATGAAGTGCTCATCGGCATGGGCGCTATTGTCCTTGATGGCGCGGTCATTGGCGAACGATCCATCATCGGTGCCGGAGCCCTGGTCACTGGCGGCACCATCATTCCTCCCGGTTCACTCGTTCTCGGCTCGCCGGGCAAGGTGGTGAAAAACCTGTCGCTCGACGAGCAATCAAAAATCAAATCCTGGGCTGAAAAATACGTGGCGGGATCGCGGATCTACCGAGAGAACCTTACGACAACAGCATGACCGGCCGACGGTGCGCAGCAAACGCGCAAACACCATCTTACCGATATGCTGTCCATCTCACTCGGCAGCGTCATTTACGGTGAAGAGATTTTTGAGGACATGGAAGAATTCGGCAAAGCCAAGCAACCGTGACTTCGTCAACACCTTGAGCTTCCCCAAGACATTCCCGGCTAGGACTCCTTTGACCGCGTCTTCAAGTTGCTCGATCTACATGAGTTTCTAGAATGCCTCATCCGCTGAACACAAGCCTCTCGCAAAAAAATCCCCTCGAGAACGCCGCCATTGATGGCAAAGCCCACTGCCAATTTCAACGCAGGATCAATGTGCTCGGCTCTGGTTTCGGATTCATTCTTGGATGGTTCCCGCGGAAACGCGGGGGAAGAAAGGTTGTTGACCACGCATCCATTCACAAGCAAGTCTATCCGCAACTCCTCGAAATACATAGCGTCGTAATCGAAGGCCACAGTCTTCTGGCGTTCGACTATAAAACCTCGCCGCGAAAGATCTCGGGCCATAACCACTTCATAGACCGACTCCAACAATCCCGGCCCCAGCTCGCGGTGGATTTTTCACAGAGGTATCATCCTGGATAGGAAAATAGAAACCACAAATTTCACGAATTGCACGGATAATGAATGATTTAAGAATATCATGGCATTCACCAGTTGTTTGAGCCTGAGATTTGATAGATCAGGCCCATTTTATCCGTGAAATTCTCTTCAATCCGTGAAGTCCGTGGTAAAAAACGGAATTGCAACCCTTTCCATTTTCCCTTCTAGGATCATTCACCGCACCGTTTATCCCATCTAAACCTCCGCGTCCCCCGCGACTCCGCGTGAGTTTTTTCATTTTATTAATCACGGTTCTCCGTTGAAGGATTGATGCGGCAGCGACTTCTTCAAGGCCTCCGGCGCGGCGCACTTCCACTCGGAGAGGCGGGCGGGGCACTGGGTGGATCATGTGCTCATGCCGGCTGAATCAGCTCCGGTTTAGCCAATTTGTTCCACCGCTAGGGCAATCCCGTCCCAAAGCAGTATTCGAGATTGCAGAGCTGCCACCGCTGCCTGGGTGGACTCCTGCTCACGACTGGGGTCTCCCTCGCACAGCAGACTCACCATTTGGCGGCCCATTTCACCGTGCTCGTCGCCGTCCAGCTCGATGTGCCGGTCAAGGTAGTAACGCAACGTCGCCAGCTTGCCGGGGAATTGCCGCTCCAGCCCATGCACCAACTGCGTGAACATCTCGGGAATCAAATCCTCTCGCCCGTAGGTGAAGGCTGCGGCGATTTCATGCGCCCTCCCCCGTTCGATCACTTCAAACGTATGCCGCACGAACGCCCCCACTGCCGCCGGCACACCGGCTTGCTCCAGCGCCGCCGCCACCGACTGCCCGGACCGGAGCAACTGAACGAAGTGTTCCACCTGCGCCGTGTCCGCCCCGGCCTGATGCATGGCATGAAGATAAAGCTCGAAGTGGCTCGCTGCCCCACCTTCTGGCAGCACATCACTCTCTTCACCAAGCACGATCTCATTCACCAAGCGGCGCACCTGCGCGTTGCCTTGCGGCAGCCAAGGCACGCTCGCGCAGGTCAGGCGCACCTGCAGCGCCTTCAGCAACGACATGAAATCCCACACCGCAAATACATGGTACTCCATGAACACCGCCAGATGTTCCAGCGTCTGCAATCGTCCGTAGAGCCGATGCTCCAGCAGCGCTTGGCGTTCAGCGGCAATGGCTCCCGTTAGGCTCTCTTGAAAGCCATCTATTTCAGTTTCGTTCGAGTTCATCATATATTAATGCTTCAAATATATGCCTTACCTCAAACCAATGCAATCGTAAAAAGCAATTATTCCAGCGCTCCGGTTAAGGATTGGTGCCGCAGCAACTTCTTTAAGGCAACCACCGCGGCGGGCTTTCACGCGCAATGGTGGCGATGTGTTGGGTTTTAGGGCATTCATACTTCAGGTCGCTCTATGCACCCCAAATTACTTTGCAGAACTATCGTATTATTATCTGCCGCTCGTGAAGAATGGTAAACCTGGATAGGAAAATAGAAACCACTGTTTGCACGGATTGCTCGGATCAAGAATGAGTGATGAATATCATGGCATTCACCAGTTGGGTGAGCCTGAGATTTGATAGATCAGGCCCATTTTATCCGTGATATCGCCTTCAATCCGTGAAATCCGTAGTTAAAAAACGGCATTGCAACCCTTTCCATTTTCCCTTCTAGGGTAGATCACGTATTCAAAGATTGCGGAGTGCTTCAGGAAATAAAAGAGAAAGTCGAGGGAGAGTTTTTGAATGAGCTCTTGAGAGTCACACTAGCGATAAAATCAAACTATTGATCCGCCGTGGAGGGTCAAGAAATTGACAGATGCGACGCGATGAACGCAAGCGACTCAATTGCCCTTCTTGACGGAAACCTCCGGGGTGGTGTCGACGATGGTTCTCACGATCGGTTCGGTCGAACCCGGGGTGAGGTGGACGAGAAAAATCCGCCGGGTGGTGTCGAGGTATTGCAGTTGTCTTTCGGTGAATGCCACCCATTCCTCGGCCTGCTTGTAGTAAAAATTTGTTTGCGCCATGTTGTATTCGTTGACCTTGGTCACGGCGGGAACTTCGGTGATTTTTCCCGAGGGCAGCTGCAATTTATGTTCACCTGCCTGCAGAGCGATCTGGACCGCGGTGAGGTTGATCACCCGCGACTGTCCTTTCTGGAAGACGTTTGGGGCATCATCGATCAGCACCAGACGGAATGGCGGCTTGGCATTTTCCGGGGCAGGGAAAATACACAAGTCTGCTTGTTTGATCTGCGCAGGAACCTTGCAGGTGGCAGCAAGCGAGGCCAAGGGGTTTTTCGGATCCACATTCGGCTGGGTAAACAACTGCAGCGTGCCATTGGTCGTGCGCGCTACCTGCGGCTCGCCCAACCCTTCCACTACCAGATTCAATTTTACCAGAGAACCGGACTTGTCGGCGACGTAGAGGTCCGCCACCGGACTGATGGGATTGTGATAAACCGAGCGGATGAGGATCGCGCTGTCAGCATCCTGGGCTGATAGCTGCGACAAGTTCATCAGTGAAAGTGCGATGATGATGCGGAAAGAATTCATGCGATTTACTAAACTTCTTTAGATGAAAGCCGACGGAACGATACCAGCTTGATGCGCCGACCGAAAGATTTATTCGTGGTATTTGCGCTGGCAGCGCCACAAACGTTCAGGGTCGGAGCATCCAATGGATTAAGGTAGTCAGCAACCTGTTGCACCACACCCTCGGCGAAGGCCCGCGTCAGCAAGACCAGCCGCAGACTGATTGCGGTGTTCAGCGTAAAGCATTTGCTTTTGCCAAATTTGTTCACGAATGATTCAATGTCGGCTTTTTTAATAAAAGAGCAATTGAGTTTATTATGTGATCTCATTGAAACCAGGCTACTTAGCGAAAAAACCTTACAAATTCAATGACTAGAATCAAAAATTCTCGTGAGCATGAATTGTACTGAAACTAATTGCACCGAACTCAGCCTATGTAGGGGAAAACAGATGTAAATACTAATAACAAGAAAAAACCGGGGGCAATTCCCGCATGACCGAACCTGCGAAATTGAAAATGGTGTCGAATTTTGAAATGATAGCACTCGCCTATCTGCCCGTCCAATGGTAAAGCCGCGGCAGCAGATGAGGTCGATCAAAGACGAACTGGACAGACTAATGGAGGCAGGCCTGTGGCGAAACGTCCATCCCGTTGAACGAGTCCAAGGCGCGCTGGTTCGCAAAGGAACGCAGGAGATGTGGAATTTTTCGGGCAATGACTACCTCGGTTTGTCCTGCCATCGCACCGTGGTGGAAGCCTTTACCGAGGGCATCGACCGCTGGGGAGGCGGAGCGACGGCGTCGCGGCTGATCAGCGGATCTTCAACGGCTCACGCGATTCTGGAATCGCGACTGGCCGCACTCAAGCACAGCGAAGCAGCGCTGCTTTTCGGTTCGGGGCATGCCGCGGCATTGGGAACTATTCCCGCGCTGCTTGGGCGCGACGACTTCGTGATTCTCGACAAGTTGGCGCATGCTTGTCTCATCGATGGGGCCCGACTGTCCTCTGCAACTGTAAGGGTTTTTCCGCATAATAATACCGCCAGGCTGGAGGAAATTCTTCGCAGCTTGCGCGCCAAACACGGTGGAGAGCCACGGATATTGATTGCGACCGAATCGGTTTTCAGCATGGACGGTGATATGGCTCCCTTGCGCGAACTGGTAAGACTCAGGAAGGAATATGATGCCCTGCTATTGCTCGATGAAGCTCACGGGTTTGGCGTGCTCGGCGAAAATGGAGCGGGGCTGGCGGAATTGTTAGGTTTGCAAAATGACATCGACCTGCAAATGGGCACGCTCAGCAAAGCAGCCGGGCTGTCGGGCGGATTTATCGCCACCTCCAGGATGCTGGCTGACCTTTTAATCCAGCGCGCCCGATCGTTCATTTATTCGACAGCTCCTCTCCCTGCGCTCGCCCATGCCGCATGCGCTGCCGTGGCGATTATTTCATCAGATGAAGGACGCATGCTCCGAAGACAATTGCAGGAAAATATCGAGTGCCTTGTTGCGGATGGCGTCTCCGCTGCCCCAGCAACTCCGATCATCCCCGTGATCCTTGGCACGAATGAACGCGCGCTCGCGGCGGCGGCAAAGCTGGAGCAGCAAAACCTGATGGTTCCTGCCATCCGCTATCCCACCGTGGCGCGCAATACAGCCCGGCTGCGCATCTCGCTTTCCGCAAGCCATACTCCTAAAGCGATCCTACAATTAAAATCGGCATTGCAAAACCTCGACTGATCAATTTCGCCCAACATGCCCGTGGTTTCGCTTGCATTTGATTGCGCATTCGCCATCTTCCTTATCACAGCAACGTCCATGAATTATTCCCTAACGCTACTCTGCGGCATTCTCGCCATGACAATGCTCCATGCCGAGGAAGGTTTCGTGCCGCTCTACAACGGCAAGGACCTCAGCGGCTGGACTGTTGTCAATGGCGATGGCAAATTCGCGGCCGATGACGAATGCATCGTCGGCAGCGGGAAAGATACCAAATCCAACACCTTCCTGCGCAGCGACAAAACCTATAAGAACTTCGATTTTCGTTTTGAGATGAAATTCGACGACCTCTCGGGCAACTCCGGGATGATGTTCCGCGCCTTGCAGAAACCCGGCAACGACGGCAGGGTTCACGGCTATCAATGTGAACATGACAACGGCAAGGGGCGGGCCTGGAACGCAGGGCTTTACGACGAAGCGCGGCGCGGTTGGCTCTCTCCCACCAAATCCGACAAGGAGAAACAGGCGGAGTTCACCAAAACAGGGCAACTACTCATGAAGTGGAACGACTGGAATAAAATCCGTATTCTCTGTGAGGACAACCACATTCAGATCTGGCTAAACGGCGAAAAACGAGTCGACTATACCGACACCGCGCCGGAATTCACCGCCGAGGGGTTTTTCGCACTGCAAGTACACGGCGGCAAATCCTGCAATGTCCGCTGGCGTCACCTCGAACTTAAAACCCTCTGAGCGATTTCTGCTCCATTTTCTTCTCCATTTTCTTCTCCTGCCATGGGCTTCTTCAAATCTCTATTTAACAAAATCACCAATCGCGCGGAAATCGAATGGGAGGAATTGGAAGCCGAACTCATCGCCGCCGATCTCGGAGTCAAGGGCGCGATGGCCATCACTGATGAACTGCGCGCATTGGGAAGAAAAATCACTGTGGATGACGTGATCGGCGCAGCCCGCGAACACATCGGCAAACGACTGCCCGCCTCACAGCCGCTACCGGAACTGCGCAGCGATGGATTGCCAACGGTGATCATGCTGGTCGGAGTAAATGGCGTGGGCAAAACCACCTCCGCCGCCAAACTCGCCCACTGGCTGCATCGTCAGGGCCACAGTGTCATGCTCGCCGCAGCTGACACCTTCCGTGCCGCCGCTGTCGAGCAACTTGAACAATGGGGTCAGCGACTGCAAATTCCAGTAGTCCGCGGCAATGCCAATGCCGACCCCTCGTCAGTCTGTTTCACGGCCCACCAAAAGGCCATTGCCGCACAAACTGCTTTCCTGATCTGCGATACCGCCGGTCGCCTGCATACCCGCCACAACCTGATGGAGGAACTCGGCAAGATCCGCAGGGTCATTGGAAAGAACGACCCGACAGCTCCGCATCTCTCCCTGCTGGTCGTCGATGCCAGCACCGGAGCCAACGCACTACAACAGGCGAAGGAATTCCACAAAGCCTGCCCGCTCGACGGGCTGATCGTCACCAAAATGGACGGATCAGGCAAGGGCGGCATCGCGGTGAGCATTCACGAACAATTGAAAATTCCAACCTGCTTCCTCGGAACCGGAGAGGAACCGGAAGCGTTTGAATCCTTCGACCGCGAAAAGTTCGTTAATGAGATGATCTAACAAATGGCGACTATTGATTCGCTCCAAAAATGTCCACAAATTCATTCGCATTGGAAAACAAAGCCGCGTATATTTTCGCTGCCCGATGATCACGATATCCGACCAAGCCGCCCAGGCACTGAGCCTTATGCTCAATCAGAAAAACGCCGATGACAGTGCGGGCTTGCGGCTCGCTGTCGAACGCGGCGGCTGCGCGGGCTTGCAATATGCAATGCAGATCGGCCAAGCGCAACCCAGTGATGTCACGGTGACCCATGCCAGCGGGGTGAAATTTTTCATCGCTGCCGACAGCTTGGCAATGCTTAGCGGCAGCCACGTCGATTACTCCGACTTGCTCAGCGACGCGGGGTTTAAAATCAGCAACCCCAACGCGGTCAGGGCCTGCGGGTGTGGCACGTCGTTTGAACCTGCACCGCATTCAGAGGGCGAGCCCGCCGAAGGGCAACCATGTTCGTAAATTATCATGGCTCGCTCGAAAATCGCCGACTTCGCGCGCAAGCGACCTCCCTATTTCTGGTGGATTCTCGCCCATGCACTGGCGATCTGTTTCAGCACCCTTTCCTGGATTCTCTCGCTGTATATTTTCAACAACCCTGAGCTGCCACAAAACTATAATATCCTCAAAAAAATTGGCCGTGCGCCGGTTCCCCAGCCCTTCACCGCTCTTGAGGCACCTCAAGGAGATTCGATCCGTCCCGAAACAATTTATCGTAACTTCGCGCGGTATGCACTGCCGACCAACCGCAAAAAACTCACCAAGACGAACAGCCGCCTGCTAAGAGCCTATTTGCAAAGCTACACCGAGAATGAGAAGCCAACCTACATCGAGGGCAGCTATCGAATCCTGCAAATCCGTCCGCTGGTGGCCACCGATATCCTTTTCCCCGGTTTTGCAATCCGCGCGCAAGCCCTGGTGCAGCCGGACAAACTCCGTCCGCCAGGCCCCTATCCAGTCCTGATCGAATACCTCTACCCCTGCGACAATAAAGCTGCATTCACTTGGCTCAAGCCGGGCGACCTGCTCAATATCCAGAAAATCCCCAACTGCGCTGCTGTCCTTCACATTGCCCATCTGGGCAGCGTCGACGAACCGATCATCAATCTCACCGTGGTTCCTGTCGCGTATGGGGATTATAAAATCGGCGAAAACCGCACGCTGAGCATTTCGTCACCGACCAAGCTAAACCTCGCCGCAGCCATGCCCCTGTTCTCCGATGCCATGCCAGCGGCCAATTGAAGACACCGCAGGAGCGTGAGCACTGCCGGACTAAACGACTTCCAGAGCATCGACGATAATCCAGATGACCATCACGATGCCAATGGGGAGTTTGATCAACATCCCGGCCACCGTGCCGAGAACACTGCCAACGCCCGAGACCACAGCAGGTTTGGTTTCCTTCTTGGCAAAAATCAACTCAAACGCCATCGCACCGATCAAGGGCCCCAAAATCAGACCAAACGGGAAAAAAAACATCCCCACCACTCCGCCGATGAGCGCCCCCCAAGCGCCCCATTTGCTGCCGCCAAACCACTTCGCACCCGCCGCCCCGCTCAAAAATTCAAAAACCTGTGACAACACCAACAATATTACCAGAATCAAAAATGACCACCAACGCAATCCCGAAGCCTCTCCGAGAATCAATCGATGCGCCACGGCCGCGAGCAGGAGAATTACGTGCCCCGGCAGGATCGGAATCAGACAACCAATGATTCCTACAAACAACAAACTCCCGGTCACGAACCAAGCCAGCGCATGCTCTGTCATGATCCACCCTGCGCCGTGCCCTATATTTCCTCCCAGTGCAGATCCTATTTCCATCATCGACAACACGCTAGCGGCTGCATTCACCGGGTCAAGCCGAGGAGTGATTAAAAAAAGAAAAAAATCAACAAACAAAATAATTTTATAGCGCCGTTGTAATTATCGAGTAGAATTGAACCGCTCAACCGAGTTACAACTAACAACCATTACACCAAATAAAATCATGAAAAAACTATTGTGGACCACAATCGTATCCTTCGCATTCGCAGGCTTTGCGTTTTCTGCTGATTGCGATAAGTGCAAGAAAAAAGACGGCGCCGAAGCCAAGAAAGAAGAAGGCACCGTAGCCGAAGGCAAGTGCAAGAAGAAGTGCGATAAAGAGGAAGAGAAAGAAGAAGGCACCCTGATCGCTGGCAAGTGCAAAAAAGAGTGCGATAAAGAGGAAGCCAAGAAAGAAGAAGGCACCCTCGCTCATTGCGGCAAATGCGGCAAAGATGGCAAGCACAAGGACGGTGAGAAAA
>Ga0315905_10004870_pt1 | contig 13720 bp, 9 predicted proteins | sample LakEriMetagenome_5_FD_203522 | JGI IMG/M metagenome (GOLD analysis project Ga0315905, IMG submission 203522) | Freshwater fungal communities from buoy surface, Lake Erie, Ohio, United States - Buoy 4 MA121 | ecosystem: Environmental > Aquatic > Freshwater > Lake | place: USA: Lake Erie, Ohio... | reverse complement strand
TGAGGTGCTCGGATTTGTTGATACCCCCATCTCGGTGGATTGGATCGTCGAAGCTGGAGCCAAGGTGATCAACCTCCTGACCAAAGGTTCCCTCAACCACCTGACCTACCAATTAAAAAAGACTCCAACAGCACATTTTGAGGACATACAGGCAGCGATTGCCTATGCTGCTCAACAGGGCCTTCAAGTCAATGTGTACTTGGAAGACTGGTCCAGCGGAATGCGCGATTCAGCAGAATATACCCTAAGTCTGATTGAACTGCTTTCCAAGCAACCGATTCAGCGAATCATGCTGCCCGATACGCTAGGGATTCTTTCGCCTCAAGAAGCACGTACCTACCTAGGGCAGGTGATTTCAAAGTTTCCAGGAATCCATTTTGATTTCCATGGACACAACGACTACGATTTGGCGGTAGCCAATGCACTCGAGGCCATTCAGCTGGGGATATCGGGAATCCATAGTACTGTCAATGGACTTGGTGAACGCGCTGGAAATGTTCCTTTGGAATCACTCCTTGCTGTAGTCAAAGACTTCACCGATATAGAAACAGGCATTCAAGAGCAGAAAATTTTCAGAGTATCCAAGTTGGTCGAGCAGTTTTCTGGGCAATACATTCCTGCGAACAAGCCCGTGGTAGGGGAGAATGTCTTCACCCAAACCGCCGGAATTCATGCGGATGGAGATCAGAAGAAAAGCCTCTACTTCAACAAGCTCCTTCCCGAGCGCTTTGGAAGAGAACGGAAATATGCCCTCGGTAAATCCTCAGGGAAAGCCAATATTTCAAAAAACCTGGAGGCCTTGGGAATTTCCTTGGAGCCCGATGAACTAGCACGTGTCACCCAGCGGATCATCGATTTGGGTGATAAAAAAGAGCGCGTAACGCCCGAAGATTTGCCTTACATCATTTCAGACGTTTTGCAAAACACTGCCCTGAACAACCATATCCGTATCGAGGGCTACCATATGACCCAGTCCAAGGGACTGAAGCCCTCCGTCCAATTGCGACTCCAGGTACATGGCAACAGCTATGATGCTACTGCTACAGGCGATGGACAGTACGATTCCTTTATGAATGCCCTGACTGCGATATATGCCTCGCTGCACAAAGAACTTCCCAAGCTTGTAGATTACCATGTGACAATCCCTCCAGGAGGAAAAACAGACGCCTTGGTGGAAACGGTCATTACCTGGGAGCATGGGCACCGCTTCAAGACCAAGGGACTAGATCCCGATCAAACGGTGGCCGCCATGATGGCCACAGAAAAAATGCTTAATATCATGGATTCAATCACCACAGCACCTCAATCCACAAGTTCCCTCGTATGAAAATAAATATTGCACTCCTTCCTGGAGATGGCATAGGCCCAGAAGTTATCGCACAAGCTGTGAAGGTAGTCAATGCCATCGGCAAGAAATTTGGCCACCAGATCAGCTACCAAGAGGGGTTGGTAGGCGCCTGTGCGATCGATGCCACTGGTGATCCTTATCCAGATGCTACCCATGAGATTTGCGTAGCTTCAGATGCAGTTCTTTTTGGTGCCATCGGAGATCCCAAGTACGACAACGACCCCAAAGCCAAGGTTCGACCCGAACAAGGCCTGCTTCGCATGCGACAGAAATTAGGATTGTTTGCCAATGTGCGGCCTACCTTTACCTTTCCTTCTTTGGTACACAAGTCCCCGTTGAAGCTCGATCGGGTGGATGGGGTAGATTTGGTGTTTTTCAGAGAGCTCACTGGAGGCATCTATTTTGGAGAGCCTAGAGGAAGAAACGAGCAGGGCACGAAGGCCTTTGATACCAATGTCTACAGCAAAGAAGAGATTGTGCGTTTAGCACGTATGGGTTTTGAAGCTGCGCAAAAGCGTAGAAAACTGCTGACTTGCGTGGACAAGGCCAACGTGATGGCGACCTCGAGATTGTGGAGGGAAACCGTCCAAGAATTGGCGCCTGAGTATCCAGATGTAAAAGTGGAGTATGAATTTGTAGATGCCGTGGCGATGCGACTGATTCAATGGCCCAAGGCCTACGATGTGTTGATCACGGAGAATCTATTTGGCGATATTTTGACGGACGAGGCTTCCGTAATTTCTGGATCCATGGGATTGATGCCTTCTGCCTCCTTGGGAGCGAAGGTGAAGCTATTCGAACCCATTCACGGTTCCTATCCGCAAGCGGCGGGCAAAGACATTGCCAATCCGCTGGGTACCATTCTATCTGCTTCCATGCTATTCGACTACGCCTTTGGATTGACAGCCGAAGCCAAATTAATCAGCGATGTAGTCAATCAATCCTTGGCCGAAGGAATCGTCACCGAAGACATTGCTGAAGGAGGCAAAGCCTACAAAACCTCCGAACTAGGCGATTGGCTGGCTGCAAAAATTCTGAATTAAGCTTTAAACCAAAAACCACCTCGCAAGGTGGTTTTTGGTTTTTTGGAAGGAACTAGAAATTCAGAAAAGTAAAGAGTTTGAAGAGGTGGGCGAAGAAGCATTCGCCTGCTTATTGTCTAAGTCAAGGGGGAAAGTATTCAATTTTTTTTTTTTATCAGGAATAATGGCACTTATTATTCTTTGAGCAGGTTGTAGGGTGAGCACAAGAATTGTTGCCAGGTCTCACACAAGTTATCCATGGTTTTGGCCCTGCTGCATTAATTTCTTTCTTTCTTGGGGTATTTAATTTTGTTTTCATAACTATAAATTGGTCAAGTGTTAATTTTTTCTTTTTTTGAAGTGATACATGAATCTATTCAATTTTCTTGAAAGGTTAGGATACAATTACTAGACTAATCCTTAATAAAAACTGTCTGTAAGTACCCCGTTTTTCGAACTACCTAAAAGTTGGAAATTAAAATTGGACATTTACATTTAGAAAGTCAATAGGACTTTGGTTATTCAATGATTGATGTGGATAGTAGTAATTGATAAAGTAAACATCTATCGCTGCGATATCCTTTTTTATTACTTCAAGGTACTTAGGCTTAATTCCTTTTTTGTTCCAGCCACCTATTATTTAGGGTAATGAACTGATTCATGATGTGGCGATGGTGAATAAGGCGACAAGGAAAATCACGTTGGAGGGACCTAATTGAACAATCTAGTTAAAAATTCTTATTTTTCACCTATAAAATGCAGTCCAAACCCTTCTCCTACCTTTTTTCGATTTCCTACTTTGGGGCACGCTTCAAAGGATGGGCCAAGCAAACCGAGCAGCCTACGGTAGAGGGAAAGCTGGAGCGTGTGCTTCGCTTTGTTTTGGAAGATCGGAGTTTTACCCTAATTGGATCCAGCCGAACGGACGCTGGTGTGAGCTGCCGCAAAGGCTATGTGCAGCTTTTTGTGGAGGAGGCAATTCCCTTTGAAGACCTACTCCAGATCATCAATACCCACCTCGGTGGTGAGATCCGCTTGGATACCGTGCAGGAAGTGCCTCGGGACTTTAACCTGATTCAGTCTGTTCACCAAAAGACCTACCGTTATTTCTTTGCCCAGCCGGAGGAATTCCATCCTTTCGCTTCTTCCTTTGTTTCGGCGGTTCCCTTTGCCAATACCCTAACTCAGATGCAGGAAAATGGGCGGATTTTTGTAGGCAGGCACAACTTCAAGGCCTTTTGCCAGTCCTCCGCTACCAAGTTGAGCTACGAACGAGAGGTGGAATCCCTAAATGTATTTGAAGTAAACGACATGCCCTCCAGCTTTGTACCCTCCCAAGTATTTGCAGTGGAGGTAGTAGGGATGGGGTTTTTGCACCACCAGGTGCGCAAGATGGTGTATGCCATTTGGAACTGGAACGAAGACCAAATCCAAGAGCGCCTAACTCATCCAGAAAAAGATTGGACAGCTGTGCCTACTGCGCCCGCGAATGGTTTAATTCTTTGGGATACGGTTCTGAAGCTGTAGTAAAAATCAAAGCGACAGCTCCATTACATCGTCGTCCATCACGTAGCCAGACCCAATGTCGTTGACCTCCTGTCGAATGGTGACAAAGCCCATTGCAATGTAAAAATCAATGGCCTTTTTATTGTACTTGTTTACGTTCAAAACCAGACTTTTTTGCTCAGCTTCTCGTGCTCTTTTAGCCACTTCCAAAAGCAGTGCTTTTCCCTCCCCTTTTCCTTGGCTGCTGGGGAGTAGGTACAACTTGTGTAGTTTGGACATGCTGCCCGCAAGGTGATTGAGTTCGTAACCTGCAAACCCAACTGCTGCCCCATCTTCCTCGGCAACCAAAAAACCATGCCCCTTATCCACTTGCGATTCGAGCATCTTCAAGTCATACATCCAATGGAGCATGTAGTCGATCTGCTCCGAACTCAATATGCCCGCAAAGGTCGATGGCCAGGTTTGATAGGCAATCTTTTGAATCAGAATCAGCTCTTCTTTGGCAAGTAGTCTTAGGTGTACCATGGGTTGAGAGAAAAGACTTTTTTTAGGCGATATGCCTTCAGCAGGCAAGTTTAATAGGCAATCAACTCCTGCAGTTTCACTTTAAATCGATCTACCGGCAGGAATTGCTTTTCCAGATTTGGAGCAAAGGGCACCGGGGTATCCAAACTACCTTCCCGCATCACTGGGGCGTCGAGATTGGAAAAGCAATGCTCGGAGATCCACGCACAGATTTCTGCGCCAATACCGCCGGTGAGCGTGTCCTCTTGTAGGAAAATGACTTTACCCGTCTTTTTTACCGTTTCTTCAACGGCTTCCTTGTCCCAAGGGAGGAGCGTGCGCAAGTCTAGAATATCGGCCGAGATGCCGAGTTCTTCTACCGCTTTCATGGCCCAGTGTACGCCCATGCCGTAAGTGATGATAGAAGCCTGTGTTCCGGTAGCGGCTAATGCGGCTTTTCCAACCTCCACCGTGTAGTAGCAATCGGGTATAGGTCCAGATATGGAGCGATACAGCATTTTGTGTTCAAAATACAGGTACGGATTGGGATCTTCCAAGGCTGCATTGAGTAGCCCTTTGGCATCGTGGGGATTGGAGGGATAAACTATTTTTAGCCCTGGCGTATGGAAAAACCAGGCTTCGTTGGATTGGGAATGGAAGGGACCCGCAGCGGTACCTGCACCTGTAGGCATTCGTATCACCACATCCGCATTTTGCCCCCAGCGGTAATGGATTTTAGCCAGATTGTTTACAATTTGATTGAAGCCTACACTTACAAAATCAGCAAACTGCATTTCGACCATGGCTTTGTAACCTTTGATGGATAGCCCAAGTCCTGCTCCTATAATTGCACTTTCGCAAAGCGGGGTGTTGCGGACTCTTTCTCCTCCAAATTGGGCTTTGAATCCATCCGTGATTTTAAATACGCCTCCATATTCTCCAATGTCTTGCCCCATCAGGACCAGATTGGGGTACTTTTCCATGGACTGTCGCAATCCATCGCTGATCCCATCGATAAAGCGCTTTTCTGTGGTTGCTCCACTCGGCTCCACGACGGTTTGGGTAAAGGGAGCATACACATCTCCCAGTTCCTTTTCCATCTGTGCCTGTACAGCTTCTTCTGCAAAGGCTATTTCTAGAGCGTCGTTAATGCTCTTTTTCACTCGTTGGTTGATCTTTTCCTGTTCCTCTGGTGTAAGCACCCCTTCGGAAAGTAGGTAGTCTTCGTAGCGGTCCACCGGATCTAGCTGGGACCATTCCTCCATCAAAAACTTAGGAACATACTTGGTGCCCGATGCTTCCTCGTGGCCACGCATGCGGAAGGTAATTGCCTCGACGAGCACCGGTCTGGGATTTTCCCGAAGGTCTTCGGCAAGCCGTAAAATGGTGTCGTACACTTCAAGCACGTTATTGCCTTGGATGCGTACGGCTTCCATACCGTAGCCAGGGCCTTTTTCGGTGAAATATTGGAAAGCAAACTGCTCTTCACTGGGGGTGGAAAGTCCGTAGCCATTGTGTTCCACCACAAAAATCACGGGCAATTTCCAAACTGCCGCCACATTCAATCCTTCGTGGAAATCTCCTTCCGAGCTTGCTCCATCTCCAGAAAACACCAAGGCCACTTTTTTCTCACCTGCAAGGGTATGTGCCAGTCCGATGCCATCGGCAATGGCAAGCTGAGGACCCAAGTGGGAAATCATGCCTACCACATGGTGTTCGATGCTGCCAAAGTGAAAGGAACGGTCTCTGCCCTTCGTAAATCCCAATTCTTTACCTTGAAACTGGGCAAATAGGCGCTCTAAAGGCATGTCTCTGCCCGTGAAAATGCCCAAGTTGCGGTGCATGGGAAGGATAAATTCATCGGGAGCAAGGGCATTTACAGCCCCAATCGAAATCGCTTCCTGTCCCCATCCGCTAAACCACTTGGAGATCCGGCCTTGGCGAAGGAGAATCAACATTTTTTCTTCGATTCTCCGAGGCACAAGTAGGGATTCGTACAACTTCAGTAGGGTGGCGTCCGAATAATTTTTTCGGTCAAAAGTTAATTTTTGGGCGTTGGGGGCGGTGAATTCCATAGGGGTAATTTTCGAACCTAAGGTACGGCAAGGGAACAAATCCCCCAAAGGTTTTATGCGGTAGTCGATTGGTAGGGGAAAGATTGTTTAGAAGAGCGACTCTCCAGCATGCCCCTGACTCTCATCAGGGGCTAAAAATAAATGCAAGGAGTTAAAAAATTTGCTGTAATTCACAAACTTAGGGATTACTATCCCCCTACTTTGAATATTGATATTAAGGTTGTTTTACCAATATGTTAAGTAGTAAGTTTAGTCCCTATAAAAGGTAGGTTTGAAGAGACTAAGTCCTTCAAAAAATACTTTTTCAAGCCTTTTTACCTACCTTCGCCTTCCCAAACCGAAGCAAATTCTGTGAAAGCGAGAACATTAAAAAAGGATAAAGTCAACATCATCACGATGGGCTGCTCCAAAAACTTGGTGGATTCTGAGGTCCTCCTCACACAACTTAGGGGCAATGGTATCGATGCCAGCCATGAGTCTGACCGTCAGGACAACAACATCATCATCATCAACACTTGCGGATTTATAGACAATGCCAAGCAGGAGTCGATCGATACGATTTTACAGTATGTAGATGCCAAAGAAAAAGGGTTGGTCGACAAGGTGTATGTGACGGGCTGCCTTTCACAGCGCTATAAGGATGATCTGGAGCAGGAGATTCCGCAGGTAGACGCATTTTTTGGTACCCGGGAACTGCCAGCAATTTTGAAAAAATTCAAGGCAGACTACAAGCATGAACTGGTAGGAGAGCGTCTGCTCACCCATGCCAGTCACTATGCCTACATGAAGATATCCGAGGGATGTGACCGCCCTTGCTCCTTTTGTGCGATCCCGCTGATGCGTGGAGGACACTTGTCTCGCCCCATTGAAGAGCTAGTGAAGGAAGCTCAGCACCAGGCCGCCAATGGCACGAAGGAGCTGCTTCTGATCGCACAGGACTCTACCTATTATGGCTTGGATTTGTACAAAAAGCGAAATTTAGCAGAACTCCTTCGCAAGCTTTCGGATGTGGAGGGAATCGGTTGGATTCGACTTCACTATGCCTATCCTACCGGCTTTCCGATGGATGTCATTGAGGTCATGAAGGAGCGTCCCAACATTTGCAAGTATCTAGATATCCCACTTCAACACGGATCGACGGATGTGCTCAAGGCCATGCGTCGAGGCACTACCCGAGAAAAGCAAGAAGAATTGATCCATAGCATTCGTGACCTGATCCCAGAGATCGCCATCCGTACTACCTTGATTGCTGGACATCCTGGCGAGGGAGAGCGAGAGTTTCAGGAAATGGTAGACTTTGTGGAGCGCATGAAATTTGAACGTCTGGGGGTATTTACCTATTCGCATGAAGAGAATACGCATGCCTTTGGGATGGAAGACAAGTTGTCCCAAGAAGAAAAACAAGCGCGCGCCAATCACCTGATGGAGGTGCAGGAGCAGATCAGTTACGACCTCAACCAGCAGAAAATTGGCAAGACTTTTAAGGTCTTGATTGACAAAAAGGAGGGAGGCCATTTTGTAGGCCGAACTGAGTTTGATTCGGTGGAAGTGGATAACGAGGTGCTAATCGATGCGGCCACCCATTACTGCCGAGTAGGGGATTTTGTACAGGCCAAAGTGGTAGATGCTACCGAGTTTGATCTCTATGCGACTGTAGAGGAGTAGTTTTCTTATCTTTAAAGGAGCGATTCACTTTCTTATTGAAACATTTCAAGCAGCGATTCTCAGTGATCGATTTCATAAGAATTGTGAATGAACTTTTGGGCTAGCTGCGCGTTAGGGAATTAGTATTTGACTAACCTTAGTCCACTCATGAAGTCTTTAGTCATTCTGTTTTTAGGCATTTCCTTACTGACTCTTAGTAGCCAGGCCATAGGGCAGAACTATTTTTATTTTGGCAACACCAATTTGGTGGGTACAGGCCCCATGCTGGGGGATAAAAAAAGTGGCTCTTGGAAAGTATACCAACGAAAGCAGGTAGAGGAGAATCCTCGTTCCGCCACGTTTGCAGTGCCGCAGGCTGAAGCGGAGCAATTTTTTGATCTTCGCGTTCCGTTCTATAGACTTGATATGCAAGAAAATCTGGTGGATGGGGTGATGGAAGAATTTTATCCAGGTGGACAGGTTAAAAAACTAGTCAACTACAAAGCGGGGAAATTAGAAGGTGATTTTTTTGAATTCACTGAAGAGGGAGAACTGCTTTTTTCAGGCAGTTACGAACAGGGGAAGCGTAGTGGAGAATGGGTGGTCTACCGGAATGACGGAACCAAAAAATCGGAATACACCTACAGCAACAACCTATTGGAAGAATTTGCGCTTAGCTACTATCCTTCAGGACAACTTGCAGAGCGAATTCCTTTTGAGCAAGGAGTGGTCAATGGCCTGTATGAGTCATTCTTTCCTGATGGAAGGATGCAGCAATCCCTTGTATTTGTGGACGGTTTAGAAGGTGGTCCCTTGAAGCAATTCTATGCAGACGGGACGATAGCCCTCTCTTGTTCCTTTAACAAAGGACTACTGGATGGAGATTGGGAGAAATTTTCGCCAACGGGTCAGCTCGAGTCTCAAGGTAGGTATAGTAAAGGAGAGCGAGACGGGGCCTGGAAGGAATTGTATCCCGAGGTCAATGGATTTTTTTGGGAAGGGAAGTACGAAAAAGATAAAAAAGAAGGGGTTTGGGAGGTTCAAAATCCCAATGGATTCGTTCATCAAAAGGAAACCTTTCAATCAGGATCTTTGGTGGAAATCAGTGAATTTACCGCAGAATCTGGCTTGGTGTTCGATGCAGGTCGCTTGGAGAAGGGAGATGGGAAGCGGTATTTTTTTGATGCGGCGGGCAACCGCCTTGAGAAAGGGCGCTATGCCAATGGGCAACGAACAGGAATCTGGTATACCTATTTTCCGAGTACCAATTTGGTGGCCAGTTCAGGTGGCTATGTTGCCAATAAAAAGAGAGGTACCTGGAAGTATTACGACATCAACAGCCAGTTGGTCAGTGAGGAAATCATTCCTGCCGGCAGAGAGACTGAATCCATAGATCGATCGGTCGGTGCATCATCTTCCCCTCAAGGAAGAATCAGATCCTATATGCCGCAGCAAAATTCCAATGGCGTCGTGGTGCCTCAATTTAGGGTCTTAACCCCAGATGGGACCCTGGGCTTCTCAGGCCCTGGGATGTTTCAGTTGGGGAATTAAACGAAATACAATTGAAATAAGGTGGAGATACGATAGAAATAGACTCCGCATCGCTCCGTGAAATAGGTTGAAATACGAATTTGATGTATTTCACCGAGCTTGCCTGCCTTCCGCAGGCAGGCTCGGTTTATTTCTAGTGTATTTCTATCGTATTTCCATTCTATTTCCTTATCCTTTTTCCCAAATGATTCTTTCCTAGTAACTTCGTCACAAAATCCCAGTTAAATGACCCTGATCGAAGTTACAACCCCTGCACATCAACTCGAATTTATCGAGATGGCGGTGCGGTTGTACAGTAACGAGAATAATTGGATTCGTCCCATAGATCAGGATATTGAAGGACTTTTTCATGCGGAGACCAACAAGCTGTTCCGCAATGGAGCCAAAGCCAAGCGTTGGCTTTTGCAGGACGATTCAGGCAAGACCATCGGTCGGATAGCTGCCTTTGTCAATCCCAAAATGAAGGAAAAGCAACCTACAGGTGGTCTTGGCTTTTTTGAGTGTATTCAAAATCAGGAAGCCGCCTTTTTGCTTTTTGATCAAGCCAAAGCCTGGCTCCAAAGCGAAGGTATGGAGGCCATGGATGGGCCGATCAACTTTGGGGAGCGTGACAAGTGGTGGGGGCTGCTCGTGGATGGATATTCTGAGCCCAACTACAACATGCCCTGGAACTTTGACTACTATCAGGATTTTTTTGAGAACTATGGATTCAAACTCTATTTCAAGCAATTCACCTATGCTCGAAACGTGCAGAATGTCGGCTTTGATCAAAAAATGTTCCAGCGTGCCGATGTGATCCTGGCCAATGAGGACTACAGCTTTCGCTATATCCAAGGCAAGGAACTGCAAGAGAAGGCACCCGAATACTTCATGACCGTATACAACAAGGCTTGGGCACGACACCTAGGCAAATCCATCGCCCTGAAAGAAGCGCAGCTGATGTTTGGCAAAATGAAGCCCATTCTAGATCCTCGGCTGATTTATTTTGCCTTTTACAAAGGGGAGCCAGTTGGGTTTTTTATTCAGATCCCTGAGATCAACCAGATTTTCAAGCATGTCAATGGCAAAATGGACCTGATTGGAAAACTTAAATTTCTCTGGTACAAGACCTTTTTACCACCCAATAAAATGCTCGGTTTGGTCTTTGGCGTGGTGCCAGAGCATCAAGGCAAAGGAGTAGAAAGTGCCATCGTCATCAGCTACGACAAGATGAGTGGCAAGCCCTCTTTTCCCTACAAGACCATCGAGATGAACTGGATTGGTGATTTCAATCCCAAGATGATGCGGGTATGCGAGCAATTGCTTGCAAAGATCTACAAGACCCATCACACCTATCGCTTCCTTTTTGACCGGGAAAAACCCTTCGAAAGACACCCTATTTTTGACTAATCAATCCATCAAGGGCCTTAATAAAACAACTAATCGCGTGGAACTGTTCCACCAACTCAATCAGATCAATCAAATCACTCCACTATCCTAGCGAATGAAAAAGTACAACGTAACAGGCATCGGAAATGCCTTAGTAGACATTGAATTTAAAGTGACCGATCAATTTTTTGCGGACAATGGGGTAGAAAAAGGCCTCATGACCCTAGTGGATGAGGAGCGTCAAAACCACCTCATGCAGGTCATCCACCATGCGGAAGCCAAAAAGCAGGCGGGTGGATCCGCAGCCAATTCCGTGGTGGCAGTAAGCCAGTTTGGAGGCAAATCCTTCTACTGCTTCCGCGTAGCCAATGACGAATTGGGTCACTTTTACCTGCAGGATTTGATTGATTCTGGAGTGGACATTGCCTTGACTTCTGCTCAACTAGAAACAGGGGTAACAGGCAAGTGCCTCGTGATGGTGACCGAAGATTCGGAAAGAACCATGAATACCTTTTTGGGGATCACGCAGAATTTCTCGAGCCAAGATGTGCACGACGCGGCGATTCAGGATTCAAGCTACCTCTTTATCGAAGGCTACTTGGTGACCTCTCCCAATGGGAAGGAAGCCATGCTTCATGCCAAGAAGGTAGCCGAGGCGGCAGGAACGAAAGTGGCATTGACCTTCTCGGATCCTGCGATGGTGAAATACTTCAAGGCCAACTTTGACGATGTGATTGGGCCCAGCGTAGATCTTCTTTTTGCAAATGAAGAAGAAGCCATGCTTTACACAGGAAAGTCCACCTTGGCTGAGGCGCGTGAGGAAATGAAAAAGGCAGCCAAGCACTTTGTGATCACGATGGGAAAAAATGGGGCCATGATTTTTGATGGGGATACCTTCATTGATATCGAGCCTTATCCAACTACCGCCATTGACAGCAACGGGGCTGGAGACATGTTTGCAGGTGCGTTCTTGTATGGCATTACCAACGGGCATTCTTATGCAGAAAGCGGAAAGCTAGCCTCCATGGCCAGCTCCAGAATTGTGAGCCAGTTTGGCCCACGTCTAAAGTGGCACGAGGCAAAGGAGATTTTGACCAAGCTAACTCCTTGAATCACAAGTGAACGGGGTTAAATTATCCCCTACAAGGGTTTTTTGGGTGGAATTTACTTTTGCTTTCTGAAAACCAAAGAAAAATTAGCCAACTTGACTTATTATATTTAAAAATAGGGACAGATTACCTTAAACTTTAGTCCAAAACATTCCGTACTTAATTCAACAAATTATTACCTAACCTTTTTTACTATGAAAAAAATTCTTCTGTTGAGTCTCCTCCTTGGATGGATAATCCTTCCTCTGGCCGCTCAGACTAAAATCGAATTCAAGGAATTTACCTTGGACAACGGACTTCATGTGATCATGCACCAGGACAATACCACCCCAATTGTGGTGACCTCCGTGTTGTACCACGTGGGTTCCAAGAATGAGAACCCCGAGCGTACGGGATTTGCGCACTTTTTTGAGCACTTGATGTTTGAAGGTTCTGAAAACATTGACCGCGGTCAGTACATGAACATCATTCAGAGCAGAGGTGGAACGCTCAATGCCTACACTTCCAACGACATCACTTACTACTACGAGTTGCTACCTTCCAATGAATTGGATCTAGCACTGTACATGGAAAGTGAGCGCATGCTGCACTCCAAAGTAGACTTGACAGGGGTAGAAACCCAGCGTGAGGTAGTAAAGGAAGAGCGCAGACAGCGTTACGAAAACCAGCCTTACGGAACCATTCTTCCCGAGACACTCAAGAGAGCTTACACCACGCATCCATACCAGTGGGCTCCAATCGGTTCTATGGACCACCTGAATGCTGCGACCATCGAAGAGTTCCAGCAGTTTTACAAGGACTTTTATGTGCCAAATAATGCTACGTTGACAATCGCTGGTGACCTCGATTACGCCAAAACCGAAGCTATGGTTCGTAAGTACTTCTCAGAAATTCCAAAAGGCACTAAGCCTGTTTACCGTCCTAAAATCACCGAACCGAAGAAAACTGCTGAGGTTCGCGACATCATTTACGACAACATTCAGATTCCTGCTGTAATTCAGGCCTACAACTTGCCTGCAAGAAATCACCCAGATAGCTATGCCTTGTCCATGCTTTCTACCTACTTGACTGGTGGTAAATCTTCTTTGATGACCAAGGAGCTAGTGGATAAGCAGCAAAAAGCCTTAGTAGTAGCAGCAATTCCTCTTGAATTGGAAGACGGTGGGGTGTTCTTGATGTATGGCATTGCCAATATGGGCGTTGAGCCAAAAGATCTGGAGGCCGAAGTAGACAAATTGATTAAGCAAGTTCAAGATCAAGGCATCAGCGATGAGGAGTTTACCAAGTTGAAAAACATCATTGAAAACAACATCGTGAGTGGGAATTCCACTGTAGCAGGTATTGCTGAAAACTTGGCAGAAGCAAAGGTGATTTTTGGCAATACCAACTATGTCAATCAGGTGATGGAGGCTTATGCGAAGGTGACCAAAGAGGATATTCAGCGGGTAGCCAAAACCTACATGGACCTGACTGGACGCGTGGTATTGTACTACTTGCCGAAATCAGCCAAGCCAGTATCTGAATAATTCGTTGACTAAACGTATCGAAAAGACATGAAAAAATTTGCATTAGGAATACTAGTTATGCTACTGG
>Ga0315905_10004869_pt1 | contig 13720 bp, 11 predicted proteins | sample LakEriMetagenome_5_FD_203522 | JGI IMG/M metagenome (GOLD analysis project Ga0315905, IMG submission 203522) | Freshwater fungal communities from buoy surface, Lake Erie, Ohio, United States - Buoy 4 MA121 | ecosystem: Environmental > Aquatic > Freshwater > Lake | place: USA: Lake Erie, Ohio... | reverse complement strand
TCAATGGAATAGCCAACTCAAAAAACGGATCCTAGATCGACAAGCAACGACACCCAGCGAAGACTACGCGAATTCAGGGGGATGGCACTCACCGGCCGACCTACTTGAGTCTCCCGGTGACGACATTCAGTGGGTGCGTGGCATTATCGCTGAAGGTGTCAACTCGATGGTCCGCGCAACGATGCAGTTGCCGGAGGTAAAAAACAAGCAAACGATACCAAATGGTGCCTTTCACGTTGTCGCTTGGGCAAATGTTTCGCGTTCAGGGAACTATCATAGGATCCACAACCACCCCGGCAGTGCGTGGTCGGGCTGTTATTACGTCAGTTCCCAAACAGATAAACAATCGCTTGCTGGCGCCCTAGAGCTTTACGATCCTCGCCCATTCGCTGAAATGACCGACGTACCAGGTTCACCCTATGGACAGCGACTTTTGGTAAGGCCTGAACCTGGCCTGTTGGTTCTGTTTCCAGGTTGGATGTACCACTTTGTCCACCCAGTTGTATCTGAAGAACCACGGATATCGATCGCTTTCAATGCCATCTGGAAACGCTCATGAGCCAGATACCCGCTGAGATGGCGGCGAAAATCGATGATTTAAGAAAAATGCTTCAGGCAAGTCCATCGCTACTTCCACTCCATTGGGATCGTCAGACGAATGGTGTTGAGTTTGTGGGTCTAACGGACTTGGAATACGATCGAGCTAGTTTTCTCGATGAACGGGCCTTGTCCCAAACATCCATACGTGGGGTCGTTCCTTTCCCTTGGATCCGCGATCTATTCATAAACACTGGTTCACGATCTGGATTCCCTGGTTGCGATTTTATTTTTCACATCTCGCACTGCGGATCGACACTACTTTCGCGGTTGCTTGGGCTGCACGAACATTGCTTTTCTCTTCGTGAACCAAAGGTCCTTAGAACCTTCGATTCACAATCTCGCGATGAAATCCTTTGGCTATTTGGGCTATTATCCCGAACATTCTCGAAAAATCAAAAGGTACTGATCAAAGCGACCAGTTTTACCAATCAATTCGCTCAGCAATGGCTGAACGTCTTGGTCGAATCGCGAGCCATACTGTTATCGCTCCCCTTGGAACCATTCCTGGCAGCGGTCTTGGATGGATCCCCGCGCGATATCGAGGCTCATAAGAAGTCGCGTTCGCTCCGACTTACTAATATGGGGATCGAATATCCTGAAAACGTAGAGACCCTCAGTATCGGCCAGAGCGCAGCAATTAGCTGGCTTTGTGAATCGCTGACGCTCGAAGGGCTCGCTGCGGCCTATCCAGCCAAGACCCTAAGCATCGACTTCGATTGCCTGATGAAGTTCCCTGAAGAGATGCTCTTGCGTTGTGCAGATTTTCTAGGGTACGACCACCCCCACCCAGATTGGATAAAGACCGGTCTATGGCAGCAATATGCAAAGAAACCGGAGGTCCTTTACGATTCCCAAATGCGTACCAAACTGCTGGATGAATCCAGGCGGAAAAACGCGGGTGAGATCCAAGCGGGAATCGACTGGGTTAAAGAAATCCGAGATTCGAGAGTTTCCGTCTTGCTAAATCGATGAGAGAATCGCGAGTGGCAATCTTCGCCAATCCGAGCGTAGCGTTCAATGATTAGGAATGAAAGATCAGGGAGTATTCTTTTTAAGAACGATCTGATCGAATAGCATTCCGTCCAGATCATATGCCTTAAGCTCCAGCGTTCCACCGTTGATGCTCACGTATACAAAATGGTGTCCTCTTTTAACGTTGTTTTGAAAACCAGGACGGATAGGTCCTGCTTGTTCCAACCCCCCTCCTCCACCGCCAGTAATCATGTAAACAGGAGCATTTTCCTGAACCACTTTTCCTGCACGAATTGGCCAAGTTCGTTCGTAAGAGTGAATATGACCATTCCATACGACATCGACTCCATATTTATCAAAAAGTTCACATAGTGGACGGATTTTTAGATCTCCCCAAGTGCTTTTCCCCTTCCATAGATTGCCATAATCATCCTCGTCTGAAGAATACGACGGATGGTGGTAACTCACGAATGTCCAAAGCGTTTTGGACTCGCCTGCAATTCTCTGCCGCTGAAGATCCTTCAGTTGTGCCTCGAGCCATACATACTGTTCGCTTTGAGGATCGACCTTTTTGTTTGAATCGATCATGAAGAACTTAGCATTGCCATATTCAAAACTATAGTAATACTCCGGCGGGGGCAATTCCATATATCGATAGTAGTGGGCAGAATCTCGCTCGTGATTCCCTAATACGGGATAGAAGGGAACGCGAGAGAATAAAGGATTCATGCTTGAAAAAAATTCTTGAATCCACTGGTCTTTTTTCAATCCATCGTCGACCAAGTCACCGGGAATAATCGTAAAATTTGGGCGTAATGCCCACGCGTGTTGAGCCAATCTTCCATTGACTTTCGGGTTTCCTTGCGTGTCGGCAATCACCGCGAATGCAAAGGGCGTGTCTGGGAGCGACGCAGTCTGGAACGACGAATAGCCCGTAGCTATCTCGCGTTCTCCCTCCTCCTCTTTGACTACGACTTGGTAGTAGTAACCTGTTTCGGGTTTTAATCCAGATAGTACCGCTGTGTGCAGCAATTTATCTGGGGAGGTGCAAGATACTTCCTGACCAAACTGGGCCGTCTCACCAAACTTAACTTTGACGCTACCCGGTTTGCTCAACTCACAGACAATACGGATCGAATCTTGGGTCGCGTATTGAAGAAAAGGTTTGACCAGGAACTCGAATCCCTTGGATGGATCAAGAACTGGAGGCAGTTGAGCCCATTCTTTCTGGTGTTCAAAATCGTGCGCAATCCATGCGGGTTTTGCTGCTAAGTCGTAGACTACGACCTGCGAAAGTCGTCCAGCCATCACAAAGTGCTCGTTCGAGTCAGAGTAAGCACCGATGATTAGTTTCGATTTCTCGGGATAAAGAATTTTACCCTTCTGGATATCCGATTGCGATTCGAGTTTCCCATCGACCCATAACTGCATTTCTTTACCGTCAAAGACCCCGCAGACGTGGTACCACTTGCCTGGTTGAATCTGTGTCTTACCGGAAAGGTAGGTCATCATTCCATCACCATCATCCGCACCCGTTGAGGCGAGGCCGAAGGAAAAGTGGTTTTGGTTGTATCCTAGAACCCATCCCGATTCCGAATTGCCATTGTCTTGGAATGCCGAAACTATTCCACCGTCCGGGAGTGTTTCATCAAGACTTACCCAAGCGCATACAGTCAGCGAGTCTTCTGGAAGAATCTGTCGAACAGAAGCCCAATCGGCTGAGGATCTTAGTGCATTGCTTAGACCATCTAGTCGCAGACTGGTGCCTTTGCCGACTTTCTCTATCAGATAGTTGCCATCGCAGAGCAGGTCCGGTCCTGCAATGGATTTGAGTCGGTTTTCATCGATTTTTGACTGGTCGAAAATCCAACTACAACGCGGATCCGGACCCTCGTGGGCGCATACGATATCGACGTTGAGTAGATGCATACATACCATCAATAGCCAGTGAGCAACCTGGGTATACATCGCTACTTGAAAACCGCTTCGAATCATCATTCAGCTCCATACCCATGTGTTCCCAATGACCTCGCAGAGAATCGTGCTTCTGAGCTTATTGGGATTCATCGGTGCGAATGTCTTCTTGCTTATCCCTCGATCCAAAGGCGCTGTAGACGGTACGGTCGACTTTGTCGGCAAGAAATCGAACCGATCCGTCTGCGAAACCGAAATTGCAACCCCCTGAATGTCGCGATCCGAACGAGATTTCGTATGCTGCAAAACCTGGTTGACCAGGAGCAACTTTCGGAGCATTCATCGGAACACCTGTCGAGCCCAACGCTTCCGACATATCTCCTTGATTGTTCGTATCGATATCGTCCCCTCCATAAGCCCAGTGATCTTTGCGTCCAAAGTTGTCACGATTGTTCTCACGTAGCAGACCCATTTCTGGTACCACGCTAACGTCCGACTCCGCTTCTCCGATCGCAATTGTGTTTGAAGTTCCGTCTTTGATCGTCGAGATTTTTATTCCCGTCATTCCCCATCCCTTGCCGTTGTACTGGATCCGCTGGTGCGCCATTTTGTTGACAAAAACACCATCCAGGTCATGAATGATTTCCGTGGCGCCAGTACCGCCCCACGGAGCTGTCGCAACCTGTCGCCGCCTATCTGTCGTCAGATAGCCCGATACACACCCCAAATAATTCGAGGGTGCTCTTTTTTGTACAATCCAGTTGTCGCCGGAAATGTCTGCGGCCGAATCAGGAAAGCTTGACGAGGGACATCGAAACGTAGCTATGTTTTGTTCGCAAACATAAATATTCGTGAAAAAACGATTGTAAGCTCGATTGTTACGTGCGGCGTCACCGCTGATCCCTGGGACACTAAACGCCCACTGAAAGTTTCCTCGCCCATCCTCTTGGAAGGTCATCAGGTCGTAGAGCGTCTTTTGCTCCATGTAGGGCAAAATCAGGCTGTGCCATGCAGTTCCTACTTCGAATTCCGCTGCCATCGGAAAGCCCTTCATAGCGTCCTCGAAGTTGGAAACAGCCAGATTAAGTTGCTTTACGTTGTTTTGACAACTCATCCTCCTGGATGCCTCTCGCGCCGCTTGAACAGCGGGGAGTAACAATCCCACCAAAACCCCAATGATTGCTATGACCACCAACAACTCGACGAGGGTAAAACCTCTTTTTTGATAAGCGCTATGATTTTTACTTGGATTCATCGGAATTTCTCTCCGTGTTTGGTTTCGACGAAATGTTGAACTCAAAAAAATTCTTTTCACCTGCTTTGACGTTGACCGTCAGTGGCGTAGTCCCAGGAGATTCGTATTCGTCTGGAAATAGATTTAGGACTCCGCCTGGAATTTCACTAGGCTTGGCCTCAGGTTCAATCTCTTTCCCGTCCTTGGTCACCCAAGCCACCAATGTGACCTTGTACTTTCCAGCCCAGATCCCTACCTCGCCCTGCGGATGGACTATCGCGAATTTTCCCTCGTTATAGCTGAGCCCAAAGCCATACCCATGGCGGTCTGGATTGAAGACGCGTACATCAGGAAAGAAACCAACCTTGCAGTTTGAGATCGGTTTCCCATCGAGTGTGACAACTCCAGCTACTTCATGCATTGGGGGACGACCACACCCGAAAGCGGCGCAGACGAATAGGGCCAGAACAAGTATTGTTGGATTTCTTAACATGCTTTCCTTAATTGTCGCTCGGATATTCGTTTTCGGAACGAACTCGAAATCTCCACCCACCTCGTGAATAGTCAGGCAAGCTTATCGCATCACTTGATCAGTCCAAGCTTGATTTCGTGAAGATTTGGTTGGGAATGTGTTACGTTTAAGTGCCTGTTTTGGCTTTTTGTTCGGATTGGCACTGTTTCTCCAAACGAACGGCGAGAAACGCCCCTCGGGCTTGAACCCAACCCGCAGCAACACGAGAAAGACGATGGCTTCGGCGAGAAATGTTTCCCAGGAGAATTGCTGCGTTACAAACGAATTAACGTGACATCCGAAAATTCAGGCGGTAGCCACCGCTCGCCAGACGGTGGAGGTTGATATTGCGCTGTCCACCGCTTGGCAGCGGATGGCTACGAACGACAGCGGATGTCCACGTTCGAGATCGGTAGCCACCGCTCGCCAGACGGTGGAGGTTGATATTTCGCAGTCCACCGCTTGGCAGCGGATGGCTACGAACGACAGCGGATGTCCACGTTCGAGATCGGTAGCCACCGCTCGCCAGACGGTGGAGGTTGATATCGCGCTGTCCACCGCTTGGCAGCGAGTGGCTACGAAGGACAGCGGATGGCTACGAAGGGCAGCGGATGGCTACGAAGGGTAGCGGGTGGCTACGTAGGGCGTCGATGACCACCAGTCTTGACATTCTGTTCGCAACGACACTCGTGTTATCCATCATTGCCTTGCTGCATTATATTCACCTCCCTCGAGACGCAAACAGAAGCGCAGTGCCACCGAAATAGTTTCTCAATAGGCGCATGAAAAGAGCCAACGTTCCATTGGGAAGTTGGCTCGGAGATTGATTTTCATCCCGCAATGCGAGACTGTTGTCGGCTTGCTTTAGTTTCGGGGTCCGCGAGACGATTGCTCTCGTCGATCGCCGTAACCGCCGCCGCCGCTGCTGCGGCCGCCACCGCCGTAACCGCCACCACCACCGCCCGATGGACGGCTTTCGCGCTCGCGTGCTTCATTGCACGAGATCGTACGGTCACCGATCATCGATTGATTCAGCGCTTGAATCGCTGCGCTGGCCTCGTTAGCGTTGCCCATTTCAACGAATGCAAAACCGCGTGAACGGCCGGTTTCGCGATCCATGACGATGCTAACCTTGCTGACATCTCCGTATTGGGAAAATGCATCCCGAAGTTCAGCTTCCGTAGCGCGAAACGATAGATTGCCCACAAAAATATTTGTCATACCAAAACTCCTATCCGATCCACACATCCAACATCAAATCAGCACGGAACTCCCCAGTAGGGCGAAAACTTCGCCGAGCATCCAAAGTCCATGCGATAATGCGAGTGAATCAGAAAAACATGTCGAAAGTTCGCCGACTGGAACCATCGTCCCAGTAAAAACCGCGAAGCTTCCTCTTCTCCAACCAACAGCTAACCGAATCCCAACAAGAACAGAAGTCGCCATAGAGGGGACTTGGATTCATCTCAAGAAAACGCTGCATCAACTGCGAATCAGACATTGCATTTATGACGCCATTCCAGGACAAAGTCAACAGGAAATCTGTCACCAAGGCAACTTGCCGGCCACTTAGGGCTCGAACATTCCGCCGAATCCCCTCCCGCACGTCGCAAAACCAGCTTTTGGATGTCGTGGAAGCTTCTCGTCGGACACTTCAGCGGCAAACGGGTCTAAGAAAGACCCGTATTTGGGAATCTGTAGAAAGTCTTACGGCAACGCTTACTTCGTTACGCCGAAGGTAAAGGTCGTGACCTGATGGAACTTCTCGTTCGGCTTGAGCACGGTCGTTGGAAACGACGGTTGGTTGGGCGCGTCGGGATAGTGTTGGGTCTCTAAACAGAACGCTTCATGCGTCTTGTAACCAGCATTTCCAGCTCCGCCGTCGAGAAAATTACCGGTGTACAACTGCACCCCAGGCTGCGTTGTTTTGATTTCCATGGTGCGTCCACTGGCAGGATCGACCACCTTGGCTGCAGCGCGCATCTGGCCAGCGGCTCCACGAACAACAAAACAATGATCATAGCCGTTGGTTGAGGTCAACTGGCCGATGCGCTCACCGATCTTGTGCGGCGTCGTGAAATCCAACGCTGTGCCATTGACATCTGCTGTAGATCCCGTCGGAATCATGTTTTCATCGACCGGCAGGTACTGATCGCACGAGAGGACGAGTTCATGGTTGTGGATGGTGCCTGATCCTGCACCCCCAAGGTTGAAATACGCGTGGTTGGTTAAGTTCAAGACCGTCGACTTGTCCGTCGTTGCACTCAGGTCGAGGGTCAAACAGTTGTTGTTGTCCCATCGGTACTCTGCGACCGTCGTGAGTGTTCCAGGATAGCCTTCTTCTCCATCAGGGCTGACATAAGTGAACTTCAAACCCACCGAGGTGTCGGACTTGACCTCGGCGACTTGCCACATCCGTTTGTCAAAACCGATCTCTCCACCGTGGAGATGATTCGGTCCGTTGTTGGTCGCCAAGCTGTAGGATTTACCCTCGAGCGTGAACTTGCCCTTGGCGATTCGATTGCAGAAGCGGCCCACGGTTGCCCCAAAGTACGGGTGCCGTTGAAGGTAACCGTCGATGCTGCTGAATCCTGCGGTCACGTTGGTTTTCTTGCCGTTCTTGTCGGGCACCTGGATCGAAACGACGATGGCGCCGTAATCGATCAACTCGACGACATTCCCTGCATCATTGGTCAGTTGGAATAGGGTGACGGCCTTGCCATCGGTGGTGTTTCCAAAAGGTTTCTTCTCGATAGCCATAGGGGTTGCTAAAGCATTCTCTTCTGCAAGTACAACGTTGCATGCCGCCTGGGACCACATGGCAAATCCAGCGCTTGCAACAAGGAAAAAATGAATCGTGCGTCGTGAGAGTTTCATCGGTTTTTCTGTGGAGAGTTCTGTGGAGAGGTTGAATGGACGGTTGTGTTTCGATGCAAGCGGGCTAAGCGTCAGGGTTTCGACGCATCTGCGGCCGGTTCGACCCGCCCAAACAGATGACCCCCAACATTGTCATGCTTCCATGTTCCTGCGTATTTTCGGTCGTGGAAAACCACCCGCGCCGAGAAAGTCCCCATACCTGGGATTGTCACGGAGTCCAAAACGATCATGGGGGTTCGGCCAACCCATTCGAGGTTGACCACCACCGGTACGGTCAAATCCTTGTTTCCGTACTTGATGCGTGTCTTGATCTCCCAAAGGTTGTCATCCCCCTCGAGCTTCTTGGCACTTTTGATTTCGTAACGCTCTTCTTCGAGCTTGTTCAGAGGTTGTCCGTCCATCGTAAACGAACCTGACAGAACCGAATTCGAAAGGTACTTCTCGAAATCCTCGATCGGGGGCTTGATGCCCTTGGTGCCGTCCTTAAGCCCCTTGGAGTCGTCTTGAGCTTGGACCGGCCCTTGAACGTAAAAACCAACGGAGCTTGCCACGCAGGTGAACAAGACCACCGCGGTCGCCCAACGTCCGATCGATCGTAATCCAACGTGTCGCATTGTGTCTCTCCTAGAGGTATCAGAGGCTTCTGAGGAAGTTCATGCTGGCTGCAAATTCCGCGATGGGATCGCTCGCCATGTCCCTCTCTACAATATAGCAGCCTCGGTACGAATGTTCCGCAAGGCATGCGATGATCTGCGGGAATTCTGCGAGCCCCCGCCCCAGCGGAACCTGAGTTCCCCGGCCTCTAGCCCGGTCCGGCAAACCATCTTTGGCATGCACCAACATGACATGCTTGGCTACGGCCGGAAGATCCTCGAGCCCGAACCCGTTGACGATCAGGTTGCCTGGGTTGAGCGTCACACCCACGCCAGCTTGGGGAAGCGAATCGATCAGCTCTCCGAGAAGACTCAAAGACTCCGCCCCGGTCTCGAGCGCCAGCATCGCACCGACATGATGCGAGTATTTCCCAAGGTCTGAAAGGACCCCTCGAAGGATTTCGCGAGATTGCGAATCGGCAGTCGTGTCGATGTGGCCTGCACTGTTGACGACCACGTTGGCCCCAAGGTCAAAAGCGAGCTTCATCGCGCTTTTGGTGCCCTCGATCCGACGATCCAACTCTTCGGTCGTTTCATAACCTCGGTGGGTCGCGAAACGAACCGCGCCTACCTTGAGATTCAAATCATCGAGCAGCTTACGCAGTTGTCGCAACGCTGTACCCGCAACGTCCACTGGGCGGATCTCGTTGCGGGCATCTATTTCAATCACCTCCGCCTTCAATCTCGCGGCCGTCTCGAGCGCTTGACGCAACGGAAGCCTCAAACCTGCTAACTGAATGCCTACTCGGATTGCGGACAATGCGTTCTCCTGGGATGGGAAATGTTGGGACTAAGACCTCTCGAACAACCAACCAAGGGGTTTCCATCGTTTGGATTCGGTCTTCAGTTCGAAATCGTCAATCGTGTTCTCGTGAATGTATTTGACCGCCTCGTCGATCGAGTCGGTGTACAAGTACAACTCCTTGTCGCTCGGCGAGACCGTGCCCTGCTCTACCATGTGATCGATGTATTCCATAAGTTTGTTATGGTAGTCGCGATCCATAATCACGATCGGAAATCTCGAAATTTTCTTCGTCTGGATGAGCGTGATGGTCTCGAAAAATTCATCGAGCGTACCGAACCCGCCAGGCATGATCACGAAGCCGTAAGAGTACTTGAGCAAAAGCACTTTGCGGACAAAGAAATACCGAATGTCCACAGATCGGTCGAGATAAGGGTTCGGTTGCTGCTCGAAAGGCAACTCGATGTTCACTCCTACACTCCGACCACCTACCGACTTGGCACCCCGATTGGCGGCCTCCATGATTCCAGGACCACCTCCGGTCATGATGGTAAACCCAAGCTTGGAGATCTGACCTGCGACCTCAATGGTTTGCTGGTACTCTGGGGTCTTCTCCCCGAGTCGGGCGGAACCAAAGATGGTGATGCAAGGCCCGACGAAATGGAGTGTCCGAATGCCCTTCAAGAATTCCCAAGCGACCTTGAGGATGAAGTAGAATTCTTTCCTTCGAGACTGACGGCCTTCAAGGAACTGGATTTCTTTGCTATCTGGTGACATTTGTGATTACCGGGAGGGAATGATTCGGCAACCCGGGTAATGTACCAGATCTGTGAAATTCAGGTCTATGGGGCCGCGACAGCCGGAACCGCTGCTGCCTGAGCATTGGGATCGACAGGCTGCGAAGCTTCGATCGTCGAGTTGTAGATCAGGTTCTCGCGGTATCCTTCGGCATCCATCAAGGTAAAGCCGAGAAACAAGGCGACAAAAATCAAGCTCCCAAGGATCACGATCGCGTTGAGAGGTTTGTCCCAGAGCAAGTGCATGAAAAAGAGGATTACCAAAGCCGCTTTGATCGTAGCGATGGTCAACGAGGCCCAAATTTCCGCGTTGCCTAAGTCGAATTGGGACTGAAAAACCGTCACCACCGTTAAGAACAGCAACGCAAAGAACACTGACAAGAGCATCCAGATCGGCATCGGGTGCGAAAAGCCATGTTCATGGTGGCCATGGCCAGCGTGCGCGTCGTGATTGTGTTCTGAGGTCGTCGTGTGAGACGTCGTCGTATGAGCCATGGTATTTACTGAGTGCTTGTAGTGATTCGAATGTTGTGAGGATGCCAACGGGTTTCCAACCGCCATCGATCTGTTTAAGTGATCAAGTAGAGCAGCGGGAACAAGTAGATCCAAATGAAGTCGACCAAGTGCCTGTAAAGTCCGACGTTATCGACGGGTCCAAAGTACTGCTCGTGAAATTCCTCCCTCGCCGCTTTGACGATGAGCCAAGTGATCACAATCATCCCGCCGATAATGTGGATAGCATGCACGCCGGTCATGCAGTAGTAGATACTGAAGAATAGACCCGCCATGCTCCGTTGGTTGACATCGGCATTGGGGGTTTTCAGCTCGGTCGGAGAGACGTAAACATTCGGTGAACCACCCATCGCCGCAGCCGAACTAGCGGCTATCTCAGCAGCAGTTTTCGTCTCGGCAGCGTGGACCGAGTCGGGAGCTGCTGCGTGTTCATGAGATCCGTGATCGACGTGTCCCTCGACCATCGAGTGGTGCTCGTGGCTCCCCGCGTGGCCACCATGTCCCTTGGAAGCCTCTTCCTGGGCTTCGAGAAACTGCCCAAGTCCCACTCCACCGAAGAAACAAAGACCTGCTACGAGCATCGGACCAGCCACACGTTGATGGAACAACGACTTGGTGGCAAACGCGTAGATCGCATACACGGCACAAAGTGCAGTCACGATCGCAGGAACCGTGCAAATGAACTCGAGGTAGCCCTTGTGAGGTCCGTGGACACCGTCGAGCTGTGCAACGTAAAGCTTGCCGGGCAGGAGTCCAATTTCCATCTTGTGGGAATACTCAACAGCTTTCACTCCGAGGAATATAGCGGCGCAACCCAAGGTAGCGCCGAGCATTCCCACCAGAAGTTGATGTTGCCGTAACTGAGCGGCCCGAACCGCCCACGCCATCGTCAAAGAACTGAAAAGCAATACCCCGGTGTTGATCGCACCGAGTTTCTCGTTCAAAAAGGAACTGCAAAACTCGAAGACTTCGGGATTGCGGTTCCGGTACAACGCATACGCGCAAAACATTCCGCTGAAGAACAGGACTTCGGTTACCAAGAATAACCACATCCCGAGTTTACCCGAATCGTATTGTTGCTCGGCATCATCGAAATGGTGCGCTAGCCAACTTGGGTGCTCGTGATGGTGATCTGCGTGGTCGTCGACGACGTGTGCTAGGTTCTCTTGGATTGCGGTCATAGTCTTTAACGGAATGGATTCGTGCGAAATTATCAGAGGAAAGGGATTCTAGGTCCGCTTGACGTAACCGCCAACTCGTCCATCGTACTCGATGTTCGAGAAGTCATAAGGATCACCCACCGTAGGAGCCGACGAGAAGTTATCGTGCGGGGGCGGTGAAGAACACATCCACTCGAGCGTTGCACCACCCCAAGGGTTGCGTGGAGCTTTCTTGCCGTTGACCAAGGACATCAGCAAGACGATCAACGCTAAGAGCAAACCAGATCCCAGGGTGATCGATCCAATCGTTGAAAGTTGGTGCAAAGGTTGAAACTCTGGGAGGTAAGTTGCGTACCGACGGGGCATGCCACGCGATCCAAGAACGAACTGGGGCAAGAACGTTAGGTTGAACCCAACGAATACGATAATCGCGGAAACAATTCCAAGATTATCGTTGAACATCCGTCCAGTCATCTTCGGCCACCAGTGGAAAACACCACCGAGGAAGGCTACCAATGTTCCACCCATCATCACGTAGTGGAAGTGGGCAACGACGAAGTAGGTATCATGGAAGTGCATGTCTGTCGACAAGGCACCAAGGGGCAGACCCGTCAATCCGCCGATCGTGAACAGGAAGATGAACGCAAGGGCATAGAGCATCGGCGTGTTGAGTGACACCGTCCCTTGGTACATCGTACCCAACCAGTTGAAGACCTTGATCGCCGATGGGATTGAAACGGTAAACGTCAGCGCGCTGAAGACGATGGTCGTCACATCGGCCATGCCGGAGGTGAACATGTGGTGGCCCCAGACGAGGAACCCAAAAAGTGCGATGGCGATCGAGCTATAGGCGATCATTCGGTACCCGAAAATCCCCTTGTGGCAGTGAACGCTCATCAATTCGCTGATGATACCCATCGCCGGAAGGATCATGATGTACACAGCCGGGTGGGAGTAGAACCAGAAGAAGTGCTGGAACGTTACCGGGTCCCCGTTGAGTTTTGGATCGAAAATCCCGATGCCCAGGAGCCGTTCTGCAGAGAGCAGTAAAACGGTGATCCCCAAAACCGGTGTCGCGAGGACTTGGATGATGGAGGTCGCGTAAATAGCCCACAAGAACAGTGGCATGCGGAACCAAGTCATCCCGGGCGGACGCATGGTGTTGATCGTTACGATGAAGTTCAATCCGGTGAAGATCGAACTAAAGCCCAGGACAAAGACCCCGAATGTAGCAGCCAGAACTGCCCCACCCTGTTGGGTCTCGATCGAGTAAGGGGTGTAAAAGGTCCAACCCGTATCGAGTCCGGTCACCGAAAGAGCCGTCAAGAACAAAATCAGGCCTGTGACCCAGAGGTAAAAACTGCTTAGATTTAACCGGGGGAACGCGACGTCTTTCGTACCGAGCATGACCGGAAGCAAGAAGTTCCCCAACGCTGCCGGGATACTCGGGATAATGAAGAGGAAAACCATGATCGCGCCGTGAAGCGTGAAAACCTGGTTGTAGGTTTGATTCGACAACCATCCGTCCTTGAAATTCCAAAGATGGATCCGGATCATCAAAGCAAACATACCTCCAAGAGCGAAGGACGACATGACTCCGACCAAGTACATCAATCCGATGCGTTTGTGGTCGAGGGTCAGTGCCCAGCTCAGGAATCCCGAGGAATGGTTCAGGAAGTGATGCTCGGGATAGCTGTCGACTTCGCTGCGAACTGGTGCCGTTATGGGACGATCTACTACACTCATT
>Ga0315905_10004868_pt1 | contig 13721 bp, 3 predicted proteins | sample LakEriMetagenome_5_FD_203522 | JGI IMG/M metagenome (GOLD analysis project Ga0315905, IMG submission 203522) | Freshwater fungal communities from buoy surface, Lake Erie, Ohio, United States - Buoy 4 MA121 | ecosystem: Environmental > Aquatic > Freshwater > Lake | place: USA: Lake Erie, Ohio... | reverse complement strand
AATTTTTTATTTTTATTCTCTCTCTCTCTCTCTCTCTCTCTCTCTCTCTCTCTCTCTCTCTCTCTCTCAGAGAGAGAAAGAGAAAGAGCGAGCGAGAGAGAGAGGAGAGGGAGGGAGGGAGATGGCTATTTAAAGAGTTTGAGTGTTTTTTATTATGCTGTAAATACTTCATAAATTTTCCCATTTTTTTTTGACTTCGCGAAAGGGCTAACCCTTTACCCCCCCTTGTAAAGTCCTTTAACTTTTTTTGTGGAAAAATCCGGTAAATATTCCCAAAATTTACACACACAAAAATCATCAATTTTTCCGTATGGTTCATATATATATTCGCGCCTTATTCAAAATCATGTTTGTTTAAAAAAAATCTTCGAGAGAGGGAGAGGCAAGGAGGGAGGGAGTTGGAGAGAAGGTGGGGGGGTCCATCGCAGATCCCAGCCCCGGTCTCAGCTCTAATCCTAAAACACCTGAACCTAAAATCCCGGAACAGGGGCGGGCATCAGGCGATCACGCAGCAAATATCTTTGAACAGCACTTCCAAGTGAAACTCCGGCAGTGAAAGTGTGCACGTGTCCCACATGCTGCCTCCTCCACTCCACGCCCTGCCACACAGTCAACAGGACGTTCTGCCGGAGATCACACACATCAGATTCTTTTACACACCGCTTCGGATCACCGGTGTTTTTTCGACCGGGCATGACCTTGCTTTACCCGCTAGAGAGAGAGAGAGAGAGTGTGTGCGCGCGCGAGAGAGAGAAGTTTATTGACAATCAAGCGGTGAGAGAGAGAGAGAGAGATGGAGGGAGAGAGAGAGAGAGACGTGTTTGACTTGCACTGATCTTGAAGGCAGGGGAGACTTGGCAACGCATGCTCCCGTAACGTCCTCTAGGTGTGTTGAAAAGGTTCTATACAGCATGTTTAGAACACCTTAATAAATCCAAGAGGTACAACAAGGCAGGTGCTGACGGGCGCCCAGGCACTTATTCCAAATATGGCATTGTTGCAGTGGGTCTAGCGGGGTGGGGTTTCGTCCGGTATGTCTCGAGTGAACATATTTTGTAGAGGGTGACCTGCTGGATGTACCAGCAAAGCGGCGGCGCTCCCCAAGGCCCGCATCCCCAAATGTGCCACTTCTATCTGCCTCCCCCCCCCCCCACCAAACATCCCAGCTCAGTCCAGGTCCGGTATTGTCGATATTCCCGTTTGCACCGGTCGGAATTACCGAAATCGTTTTTCTTCCAAATTTTCGAACCCTGCCCGAGTTTATCAGGCTAAAGTCCCCAGAAAATGGCTTTGTTTGCCCGACTTTATATTTCCTCCTCCGCACCCAGTCTGAAAGAAAGGACCCCCAGGGGGTCCTTTCCTACGATCAACCTGTTTGTTCCCAACTCTGAAAACCTTCTGGAAGGACGCTCCCAGGTGTAATTTTAATAGAAGGCGGGATTCCTCTAAGCCAGGCGCCTGGTGTTTCTTTTGAGCATGTGAATCCAATAACTTTTGGCAGTGGCAAACAATTATTCCCGGGGTTAACTGTCACGGGAATTGATTCAGTGAGGGGAGCACTGCACTCTGTTTGGCGAGGCCTGCGACCGTAGTAGGCGGGTGAATGATGGAGGCGCGGCGGAGGGCGTCGTCGAGGATCAGCGTCCAGCGCGCCGCCGTCGCTGTCCTGTCACAGCCACGCCACGAGCCGATCGCAGAACTGGAGGCAAGCCGTCTTGATATTGCGTTCAAAGTGGGCCTCGTCCAGCTCCGGGAGAGTGTATTTGGATTGGTTCGGTGCCATGGTCGGAAAACCCGATGTTTAGTACCGAGGCTTGGGGACCGTGAGTAGTAAATAGGGGCCGTGGAGCTCCTGGCCGCACAAACCGCTTGGGCTGTCTTTCTTGACTACGGGAGTACACAACCGGCGGACTCACAACCTGCCGGAACACCGTGACAGGGCTGAAGCGGAGCTTGAGCGCCTGACCAGCGCCGTAGGGACGGTACCGGATGGGGCACCCGTGAGGGTCGTAGATGGCAGTTAAGTAGACTTTATTGATAGCGTGTCGGTAACGTGCTATCAAGGCCGATAAAAGATCGGGAAACCTCGAAAGCTTTTTATGATAAAATTGGAACTGACTCGTAACAGAAGTTACTTAGATGTCTAAAGAATCCTTTAGGTCTTCTTGTGATCTGAACGTGTCTCTTCTTGAGCTTTACCTGTGTCTCGGCTTTACACCGGAGGCTTTACACCGTGTAACGGTGTTCCTGTCTAGAACCGATTTCATATTGTTCTTATCCATTTTTAGGTACTTGAATAACGATTTCAATTAAATCTTTCACGATAAGTAATTTCGTGGAAATTAAATCTAAGTGCGCGTAGACTTTTAGCGCTTAGGTTTCATCAACGGGCAGCAGACTGGCTGTCTGGGGCGAGCCTGGCATCCAAATGGATTGCGTAGGACCGACGAATGATGGTAAAGGATGTTCGGAGGAATTGGTCGATGGCGGCATCACTTGCAATGAAGCAGAAAAGACAAACGTTGGCTGCTGAACAGATATTTTGAAGGGGTCCTGTGTAAAAGAGCTAGGTCCCTGTGCGGATGCTTCCGGCTTCGGGACCCTCTGCTGATTCTCGTCTCCCGGAAATAGGGCAGTGCCGGAAAGCGCTGACCTACGCCGCAAGTCAAAGTAATCCACAACGAAGCCCGTGTCTGAGGCAGTCGAAGGAGGCGGGTTGAAGGGGTCCTGTGTAAAAGAGCTAGGTCCCTGTGCGGATGCTTCCGGCTTCGGGACCCTCTGCTGATTCTCGTCTCCCGGAAATAGGGCAGTGCCGGAAAGCGCTGACCTACGCCGAATCCAGACCATCGCAGCAAGAATAAAGATAGTAACGACTACACACACAACGATAACTATTATTGTCGTGGGATTGTAATTAGCTGTTCTCGAACTGTCATTAGCTGTTCTCGAACTGTCATCTGGCCTTGGATCAGGTACGATGTCGACAGGTTTAGTTTGACTGTCCGCAGGAGGAAGAGGCTCCAAGCTCTTCGTAGACATGGCGCCAAAGGTCGAAAAATGTGTCGTCTTCGTTTCCACGAGGCCAGGACCCACAATGTTACCCTCCATCTTCTCCCATACAGGGGGGAGCGCAGACTCATTGTAATAGTACACGTAGACAGCATTCCCAGACGGGATCTTCCTTGGATCATACTTAAGCACTAACGAAACAGGCTGAGAAAATTGGAGGCCATGCGGCAGGAACACGCCAAGAGGGCCAGCCGAGGATATAGGGTTGCCAGGTTGATCGTTTGATATGGTCACCGAAACATCATACACCTTGACTTCAATAGTTGCCCCGCTGGTAAGCGCACCGGCAGGAATGTCGACTCCCAAGCCAGCATCGTTCTTCAGAGTTTTAGGCTCCCCTGGTTTGACTGCAACTGCAGGAACAGATTCTGCGGATGGCCTCGCGAATACTTGACAATCATGTCCAAAATAATCCTCAGGACAAACACACGCTCTGCCAAGAACGGTGCCATAGCATCTTTGAGAACAGCCGTCTCCAAAATACCCCGCCCCACAGACAGTGAAAGCCTTGTTTGCACCTACAGTTTGACTTACATTAAGCCCGGACGGCCATACGACAGTGAGCTTGGGTATGGGTGCATTTTGCGCTGTTGCCGGATTTTGCAATGTAAAGCCAATTGAGATGCTGGAGTCCTTAGATGCTGCTAGGGAGGTCGTGAATGATAACACACCAAGGTCTTGGTTCCAACGCCCGGTCCCCGAAGTGATATGATCACCTTCAACATCTATGATGATCATCAATGTTCCTGAAGTAGTACCAGTGCCCACGAACCCAGAAATTTCGATCGTGGCCCCCGCACCGATTTCCAAATTTGCTTTGAATTTGACCACCAATTTGTTGCTAGCCCCAGGATCTATCGAAGAATAAATTATGTCAACGTTTGTCAATGTGACGTATAGCAAACACACACCTCCGTTCGGACCCTGGTACCCTTCATTGCATACGCACTTGTCAGCAAGTGTACTGCCTGACGGGGAGCCTGAATTATCCGGACACTGCAGGCAGGATGCAGCATGAGCAATACCAGATGCATTCGAGTATGTGCCTGCGGTGCAGTTGGTACAGATGGTCGAAGCATCAGCTGCTGAGTACTTGCCAGCTCCACAATCCACGCAGGTGGAAGCTACACTGGCGCCCACATCATCAGAGAACTTGCCCGCCTCGCATCCAATACATGTCGCGGAACCAGTTACGGCAGAAAACGTTCCTGCTCCACATTCCGTGCAATTACTCGCCTCATTACCAGAATACTTTCCAGTCCCACATTGCAAACAAGAGGTCATATCTGTAGCATTTGAATACGTTCCAGGAACACAAGGGAAACAGATCCGACTCTCTCCCAGCTCCAAGTACGTACCACGGGGACAAGCTGTATCTGTAACGGTACACCCAATACCAGACGCAGGTGAACCAACAAAACCCGGAAGGCAACTGCAATTCAAAATGCAGGTGCTTCCAGGCAAAGAGGTGACGTTGCCACCTACGCACGCAACACAATCTGTTTCATTGTCATTGCCCTCACTATTCAAATATTTGCCGGCAGGGCATTTTCTGCACGCACTTGCACCAGTCTCACTGGAATATTTGCCCGCCTCGCATCCAATACATGTCGCGGAACCAGTTACGGCAGAAAACGTTCCTGCTTCGCATTCCGTGCAATTACTCGCCTCATTACCAGAATACTTTCCAGTCCCACATTGCAAACAAGAGGTCATATCTGTAGCATTTGAATACGTTCCAGGAACACAAGGGGAACAGATCCGACTCTCTCCCAGCTCCAAGTACGTACCACGGGGACAAACGGTATCTGTAACGGTATCTTGGGGAAACACCGGCTCAACAACGAAGGACGTCAAATGCATGCACATGCAAGTCACAGCTGTATCACTCGTGCGATGCGCTGTACAACCATCTCGTTTGTAGGAGTTGCTGTGTGTGTCAAAATAGAGACATCGGGTCTCCCCTGCCCATGCGCTCTCTTCTCCCTTGCAGAGCCCCTTTGCAGATAATGGGATGGTGATGTTGACTGCTGTGGAAAGATTATGGACTGGTATCATTCGGCCAGAATTATCTGCTAGACTCAAGGTAATAATTGATGAGACTGGATTGATTCCATCGAGGGCTGGTGGATGGGCAAATGCACCAAAGAGTACCGAGACTGCTGATTCTGAAGCCACCTGCGGGTCTTGCCTTACTTCCTCCGGCATACTGTAAGAATATTTATCATGGGATGCACCCCTGAATAGCATGAGCCCTTCGATTCTTGCGGCAGTTGACATTTTGGACACAGAGTAACTGTATGTGGTGGAGCTATTTGAATTCAGAAGAAGGCTTTGTCCTGGCAGCAACTTTGACGAGGTCTTGCGAAGTATATGCGCCAAACTGCGGTCAGCGTGACTCACGAATGGCTTTATATAGGCTTGCTGATCACTATCTACGTGCCCAGTTTCCAAGCATGTCCTGTTTTTGAAGTTGGAGTCGAGACCCGAAGCGATAAGAGCCAAAAAGTTTTGAGCACATCCGGACGAGAGCGATTGCACCTCTCCTGATGCGCTCAGATCTGCTATGATGCCTGCAAGTTGCAATACGGAGCTCACGCCGACATGGTCAATATTAGAACTTGCAACTGCAGCAATAGCCGATGACTCACAAACATATCCTTCAGTCTTGATTGCACTGGCGACAGCGGTCCGAAGCACCTGCAAGAGAAGCTTCTTCTTGAGCAACGCCACCGCATTCGTATCGTCTGAACTTGCGACCCGGGTGTCTACTTCGATGGCAAGGGCACCGACGAGCTGATTAATCTTGGTGAAATCTGACAGGTCAATGGTATCTCGGAGTGTTTGTTCTGCCTGTCCCCATTGATCCACACTTTGCAACATACTTCTGCGGCTGGATTTCTCAGGTTCTTTTCCCACATGCACCTGGCCCAAGTCCATCCACGCTGTGGAGGCTCCAAAACTATCACGTACTCTAGCTTTGACATTGATATCGCCCGGGGGGAAAATCATATCGACCACTGATGACGAACCCCAATCCAGCAATACCTCAGTAAACTCTCCTCCAAAAAATCCAGAATACGCAAATTGGTACTCCAGTGGGGAGTCTTCATCAGCCCAACTAAGGCAAGAAAAACGAAAGGTATCAAAAATAGGCTGGCCACTCCGAGGCTGGTCTGCAGCGCAAGCTGCTCCTGCAAGCCGACAAATCTGGCAGGGGTTTCCTCGAGGAGGCACATTGATTGCAAGTGAAATCTTTGCTGTAGTCGACTCACCAGTAAAATCCGTGCAAGTTAATTTCACTAAATACAAACTGCCTGGAGCGAATGCCCCCGTGTCAGCGCCAACAACCAACGTCTCTCGTTTACGGGAAACAACTGTACTGCCCTTTTCACTGATGATCTCGTAAACCCCCGCATCTATTGCAGGCTCGAAGCTCCATGTCGTTGTCAAGTCAATCGCCAAGTCGTCTCGAATCACGCTGCACTCTCCAAACACAATAAGTTGATCTGCAGGATTTAGCCGAATACGGCCGTCAAGTCGCCGCTCACCGCTTCCAGCTTCGATAGAAACTTCGGGAATCGCCGCTTCAGTTAGACTGACAGGCATGCTGAAAGTGACTGGGATTTTGGAGCCTTTCTCGACCGTGACGGTGAAAACATAAGGATCGCCAGAAGTTGGGTACATGTTATCCAATGTGTTGGCGCTCAACTCTACAACAGCAGTACTTGGCATTGTCAATTTCGCACCATCTTTTGTGCGGCAAATGTCGGCACTCTTACCATTCTGAATGCTACAAGACCACGCAAACTGCAAACCAGCATCTTTTTCGCCAGCAAAGTCTGGATCTGCTGATCCGCTGCTGTCTAGAAAGAGTGAACGTGTAGTCGACGCACTGATCGAGCTGCCTCCTTTGATCATGGCTGTAAGCGGTTTGTACTTGACAAGTATCTGGTAAGCCCCTTTCGTTGTCTTTGTAGGATCATTGTCCATATAAGCATTCACCCCCAGGGTGTACGTGTGGCCAGCCTGCAGCACACCGCTGGGAACAAAAAGCTGGGATCCCGAAACACTGAATATTTCGGGGTCAACTGTGGAGCCCAACTGGCCCGACATCAGGCTCCAGGAAAACATCAGCTTTCCCTTTGCAATCGGACATTTGCTGAAGGTGGCAACCACTTTGACCAGAGAACTTTCATCTTGGAACATAGACAACGTAGGAGGAACAAAAGAGAGCAGCGGTGCAGGAGAACCCTTTTTTAGGACCGGGAATACTACAGTCGCGCTTGATACTCCTAAAAAGTCGATTGCGACAACTGCAATCTCATAAGTCTTGTCCATCGCTTGCATTTCCTGTGTTCCCGCATTGAAGTACACCACTGACGTGGTCACAGAGCGCAACACTTCGTTCAAAGTATCATCATTCCTGCAGCTCCATGCAAAAATCAGCGGTCTTGGGCTTGCAGCGATTGCTCTGAGTTCAAGGTCAGAACAAGGGTCTATCTCATTAGTTCCCGATACAGTGACCGTCGGAGCGATTGCAAAATCAGGCGCAGAAAGAGGAAACCTTGATGTACACGGCCCAGATACCGAATTTTTTGAACGCAGCGTGCCATCCCTAATTGCAATTGGGTCGTTTGGCAAGATGCTGGCACCTGGCCCAAGGAAAATGTTTAATATATCATCTCCCTCCCAGACACAGGTCGCATCTTTTGCGAATGTGGCCAGAAGCGGGAGAATTTTCTCTTCCAAAATAGACCCGCAGTCACTGTTTCCAGGCTCAACGTTCCCCCTGTCCGTGCTTTGGTCGAACGATACAATAATCGACGTTCCAATAGGATCAAAGGATGCACTTTCTATGGATGGTGCGCTAAAGTAGCTGAAGCGTGTTTCAGAACCTCTCATGCGATCACCCTTCAGTGACACAGAGAGCAACACCTCTGAAAGCCCTCTTGCAAATTTACAGCTGTTGCAACCCGGAACTCCGAGTCGAAGGCAGATGCTATCCGTGGTACAATTAGAAGTCTCATAGAATTCCACAGAGAGGGCATTAAACAACCCAATTGTAGCATCTACTTGACCCACTGCAGCACTAGCGAGATCCAGTGGTAGGTTTGTTACAGCAACTACAACATGACCCATGCCAGTCGCAGCTGAGCCACATCCTTCCAGACACTGTACTGAGACTGAATTATCAAAGAATGCAAAGACTCGGGATGCCGAAGATGAAGACAAAGCTCCAGCTGGCAAAATGGACAACACAGCCTGATCTCCTTCGGGAGATGACAACGCAGGAATGGCAAATTCCAGCGCCACGAGATCAGATTTCTCCACCTTGCCATCTTTTGTCTCACCATTGCCATAGGCAACCCGTGAAAATTCACCATAGCTGTTTGCGCCCAAGCTCAACATGATCATTGCCTCAGATTTTCCGTTGCTTTCCAGAAACTCAAAGTCTGGCGGATCCTCCATCTGCAATGTGACCACACCCCCTCCAGACATGGGAATAAGATTGTCGAGGGGCTCGGAACCATCGCCACAACTGCCCATCACGATGCAAGTACGGGCTTTCTCTGCACATGTCTGACACCACCTCATGGAAGAGATTACTGGAACCGGCCTGTAGTACAATATTTGTGCATCAACGCTTTTGAAACGTCGATCAGCACTGTTGGATGAAGGCTCAACACGTATCGCAACCTTGCCTGGAGCAGTCGCTGGTGGCACGCTGACACGAACAAATAAAACTTTTCCATCCTTTGTTTCCGAAGACTTGATTGCCGTGATATCGCAGGTAGCGAGCGCACCACAGGTGTGTGTTCCAATGGTGACCAGAAATTCTTTTGCCTGAGTCAGGGCAGGGAAATTCTTAATTTTCAACAAGACACTTCTACCATCCTCTGATGTTGTTTTGCCGGTGAGTGTTGCACTTGCAGGCACCACACTCATGATTTCGGGGTTGTTGAAATACTCGAAGTCGAATCGAGATTCTTTCTGCACCTGATTGATTGCGGTGCCCAGCTCATCCTCAAGCACGAGCGCAGCTCCAATTCTACAGGCAACAATTCCAGCAACTTTTGAGACTGGAGTCCTGACAACTACCACAAGATCTAGAGCGTTTGCCTGAATAGAAACGATGTTCGATGCCTCAAGCATTACCTCTCCAATAAAAATGCTGAATGAATCTCTCGAGGGCAGGGCTTGAAGACGTTCTCCATTTCCCCACCAGCCTCTCGCTGTGATAGTAATTCTTTCATTGCCCAATGAACTGCCGTCTTTTGGACGAACTTCTGCACCTGGCATTTCGTACATTAGGGCAAATTCCAGTGACGGATTGTTTGCAAGTATCATTCTACCAGTCTCTTTTCCAGCTCTTTCACTCACGGGCGCTGCAAAGCTCACGATCAACATGCCCCTCGAATCCAACAAAAGGACATCAGGGCTTTGTAAATTATTACTATCAAATTGCAACGTCAATCCTTGAGCATCTGAAGCGCATGAACTGCTTATTCCACACATCGCCGTAGGATAGGATTTGAGGAAAATCCGAACATCCTCTCTTTGTGTGAGCAATAGCGAACTCGGCATGATCACCTCAACAGACGGCGCCTGTGATGGACTGAAGACCAGCTCAGCAGAAAGAGTCACTGCACCTGTGCTGGAAGAAATAGTGATATTGCCTGTCCCTCCTAGGCCACTGTCATGATCAGAAAGAGCTGGAATCAGAAACTGGAATTCGATGAGCGAGCAGTATGCATACGCACAATCTGCTTCCATTAGTCTGCGCACATTTTTCATCTCCACAGCATAGTGTGAGGACGTCATTGTCAGCTGCACAGAAAAGAAATTCGGCGCCAGGATCAAATCTGGAGGCAGAAATTTAATTATGGTCGAGATTGGCACTGGCGCATTGCCAGCAATGCCGGCATTTAGTGGGGGATACGACGACGCAATACGTGGCCCAGGACAGTCACGCACACTAATCTCGAGCAATCGCAGACTACCCAGACCAGCACTTCTTGAGCCCAATAGAATGGGAATCTGACCAGACTCTGCCGTGTATGCGGACGTGAATGTCAGCGTAGTCGAGTATCGATCTGAGGACAGAATCAATACGTTGCTAGTCGCGACTTCGACCCCAGAAACCATGATGATCACGTCATGGGATGAGTACGGGAAGCTTAATCTCGGAAAATTTGTGATTTGAACACGAACTTTCAGTGGCTCGCCGTCGAAGACAGAACTTGGAGAGTGGTCTGCCACCACTGCAGGTCCGATAATGACAGGAAGATACTCGAAAGGGAAAGAAACCCTTTTCTCTTGGCCAGCCACCATCGCAGCAATCTCCACCGTCGCAAATTCGTCCATTGCATTGAACTGAGGAGCAACGAAAATCAGTTCGCCCTGGCTGGAAATCAAGGATGAGGAATATGTCTGCGATAGTGAGAGTATTTTTGCAATCTGTGCTGACGTTTTGCTCTTGACCTTCACCATGACATCGTTGATAGCGAATGCAGGCAGATTAAGAATATCGACTTTCACCTCAATTCCTCCACTCTTCAATCCCTCTGATGGTGAGACTCGCACGATTACAGGGTTTCCAACCAGAGCAAGGTCGATGCAATAGGCTGCACTGCACGAGATCTGCGGCTTGTCAACGAGGAGTTTGAAATTTGTGACTAGACCCATGTCTGCGCAAAATCGATCGAAGTCGCATGGAGACACGTACTCGATGTTGGTCACGAACACCTGCTTGGGTGCTCGCCCGGGAACGCGTTCCATGACTTGCACTTCCTGCAGCCCTGGCGATAGCACAGCGGGGGTTTGTAATACAAGAAGGGTTCGGTTACAGTCAGCGACATGTGGTGGGCATGTGACTTCCTGTCTGACTTCCAGAACAGTGGCCAAATCCGATGCCGGACTCAATACGACGAAAAACCCGTCAGGGGCTGCCAGGTTCTGCGGAAAATTCATGCAAGTAATGGAGACCTCGCTCAAAAAGAGCAGTTTACGTCCAGCGATGAGACCAGAAGTCGGTACCGTGAGCGGCTGAACATCCGCCACTCGGGGAACGAAACCGTTGTAGAAATTAAAACTGACGGGAGCAGATTGCTTGACTATACCTGCTTGCGTGAATGACACACTGACCATGAACGCCTCCGGCCTGTCAATGCCCTGAGGAGTGTCAGCCAGTAGTACCTTGACACCGCTCAATTTGGTATTTTGGATTGATCCTGGGCTCACGGAAACCTCTGCGGACACTTCAGAACCTTCGAAGTGAATAACAAAGGTATGAGAGTCAACAGGCACGTTCATTAGATAAATAGGAGGCATTTTGAGTTTTTGAAAGCTGGCCCCTTTAGGTATTGGCGGCACAATTTCTGGGATACTTGGGTCAATTTGGGTCATTGTGATTCTGACAGCATCTGAACATGCCTGAGAACAAATTTTTGGCTTGATCACGACTTCATACTCGCCTGGTTCTGTTTCTGGAGTTTCAAATCGAATCTTTGTAGAGTGTCTGTTGCTCATTGACAGTACTTGAATGGTGCTGTCCGGAAGTGCAGTTTTCCCAAACATGATTCGTACATCAACAGGATAAGCGAAGTACAAAATTTCTACCAGGACCGTTTGACCACCCGTGGCGAGCCCTGTTGAAGGTGTTAACGATTTGATTTCTGGGTACACTGCGAGCACGGTGTAGGTAAATGAAACACTTCGACTTGGGTTGGCCTTGGGTATGACACGGAATTCAATATCCTGATCCACTATTATATCGCCGAATGCAGGTGTCACGATCATTAGTCCTGCACCACTTTCAGCATTCGAGTATTCTACAGAAATTCCGTCGATGAATTCCATGCTGTTGCGTAGTATATAACTGACTAGTACGTCCGACGAAGAAGATAAAATGGGAAAGTTGGCGATCTGCAGTGTCAAAATATCTCCACCGATTTCAGGACCAGAAACATCGCTCTTGATCGTCAACACCGGGAGAGTATCATCGTAATACTGCAGCATGAAGCAGGTGGTTTTGACATCTGGACAACGGGTCGAGCATGACATGTCTTCGCAGCAGGCGCTTGAGCAGCTCTTGCCAAACGCAATAATGCAGTACTGATCTCTGGTCGAAGAACTCGGGAGAGTTGTGAAGATTACTTTGGCTTGTCTGCTATATGCAACATCAATAGATGAGATATCGAGAACATTGTCGCCGATTTGAACCACGTATGCACTTGGCGAAATATCTGTTGGACGGGGCACATTTTCGACAATAGCTATCACTTCAGAGCTCGCAGACATTGGAAGACGCACTTTGCTGGTCCCCATTGCGCTGCCGCTCCGTAGTCCCTTGATCTGCGGGCTGGAGGAATCAATCATGAGGAAACCTCCTTGCGATATTGCGGCATTTGTCTCTCCAAACATTTGGTGGTAGATGATCACATCTGGTGCTCCTTCGCGCACTGTCTCCCCAACTGGCGTGTCCACATCCACGTCAAGCTCTTGAACTGCTCGCGTAGATGCTGATTTACTCGATGTGGAAATGACAAGTGCTGATATCGCAGTCGATCCCCATTGTAAACGAACTTTGATATCTGCAGTTGTAGAGACAGTTGGGAAATTCTGAAGCGTAATCCGTACCCGGGTTGAAGTCTGAATGGAGGCGGATGAAGGGACGATCCTCGTCACAGATGGAGCAGGAGCCGGTATGTAAACAAACGGGTCAATGAAGTCTAGGACCAGATTCAGACTGATGAGGTACATTTTGATTGCAACAGTTGCCGCTGAGGTACTTGATGGAATTTTCACCTTCATGACAGCATCTGATTTACTGTGATCGATTGCTATCACGCTTTGGTTTCCAAGCTCAACAAACTCCATCATAATGTCGCTGGTTGAGATATTCATGGGGAGGTTTCTAACCTTAATTCTCATTATTGTCCCGCCGTATGTGTATTCCTGCACCGGAATAAATTCTTCTGCTCGAATCGCTAAGGGATCCAAAAACTCAAATGAAAAGCTCACATTTTTCTCTGAGCAGAGTCGTTCTTCTTTGCAGGACGCAACAGTAGCAAAACTTATTGAGGGCGAAACGGCTTTCAGTTGCAATTGAACCTATGGACATGCGTATGTAGAGGCAAGTCAGCATCATTTGAACTCTCATAAAGACTCAAAAAAATCACGGTGATCACCTCGGTAACATCCCCCAAAAGATTGATGGCGAGGACGGACGTGCTCACCGACGAGGACCTGTCGACAAAAAATGTGAGTCTCCTGTAGTGCACACTCTTTTCTCGGGCAATGAGATCGATTGCCACACGCAAAGGGTGTGGATGGGCTTTAAGACCTCGAGGAAATGTGCAAGCCGTCTTGTGTTGCAGGCCCAAAATTTCTGATTCCTATCGTCACAGTGACCTCTTCTCCTGCAAACCCACTTGCAGGGAGGACATACAGCAGCTGTGCCATCCTCGTGTCTTTGCAATGGATGGTTGTGAACGCCGCGCTCACTTCGCCGGATTGCACTTGAAGCGGCACAGGCCCAACGATATGCTCCATCAGTCCTGGCATAAAGAACGAAACGCGAGTTTCCAACATAGTTGACATAACAGAGACCTTCTGATCATTTCCAAGAGTTACGTTTCCAAACGCCA
>Ga0315905_10004867_pt1 | contig 13722 bp, 10 predicted proteins | sample LakEriMetagenome_5_FD_203522 | JGI IMG/M metagenome (GOLD analysis project Ga0315905, IMG submission 203522) | Freshwater fungal communities from buoy surface, Lake Erie, Ohio, United States - Buoy 4 MA121 | ecosystem: Environmental > Aquatic > Freshwater > Lake | place: USA: Lake Erie, Ohio... | reverse complement strand
GGTTTATGGCGAGCCGACCATGGTTCCCATGCCCGAGGAGCACCCCAAGGCTCCGTGCAATCCGTATGGGCGAACCAAGCTGGTGATGGAGGAGGCATTGGCAGACCATGCCGCGGCCTTTGGCCTTGGGGCCACGGTTTTGCGCTATTTCAATGCGGCTGGTTGTGATGCAGGCGGGCGGTTGGGTGAGGATCATACGCCTGAGACCCATCTTGTTCCCTTGGCAATTCGCGCAGTGTTTGAACCCTCGAAGCCTTTCCAGATTTTTGGGGGCGATTGGCCCACGCCGGATGGCACTTGTGTGCGCGACCTTATCCATGTGACCGATTTGGCCGATGCCCATTTGCTGGCATTGGAACGCATTGAGGCTGGCAAGGTGAACCGTTATAACCTTGGCAATGGCGAAGGGCACTCTGTGCGTCAGGTTTTGGATGCGGTGGGGCGTGCAGCAGGCAAGCCAGTACCGGCCCAAGTGGCACCTCGGCGGCCTGGCGATCCAGCGGTTTTGGTGGCCGATTCGCGCAAAGCGCGGGCAGAGCTGGGTTGGAATCCCAAATATCCAGATATCGACTCGATTGTCGGAACCGCTTGGAACTGGCTGAGCCGTCATCCTCACGGTTACAAGACCTGATAGCTCCTAATTTTGCTGGAGTGCCATGCTGATCCTTGTGGCATCGTTGATGCTGGCGCAGCCCGTCCCGCCTGTTGCCGGGCGGGTGATTGCTCGTTCTTTGCCTTCACTGCGAGAACTGGCATGGCGGGCGGATGCGGTAGTCTTGGGGAGTGTTTTGGAGGGGAAAGCCGGAGCGGTGGAGTTGATTGAGGTGTTGTCGGGTGAAGCCGGTACCCCAGGGAAATTGATTCCCATTCCAAATGTTGCGGAGGCCGGGTGGGCATTTCAGCCGGGAGCAGAGCCGCAATGGCGCTGGATTTTGCTTTTTTTGGCAAAAAATCCGAAGAACGAGGATTGGAGAATTCTTCCGGGCGGTTGGCGAGGATCCACTGGTGGAGAACAGATTTTTGAACCGGATTTGACCGCGAAAAGCCCAGTGGGTGTGCCTATGCTCACTTGGGACACACTGATGGGGAGTACCCGTTCCGACCTTCGCTCGGCAGCGGCTTTGAGGGCGGTGTTGTCGGTACCTGCGGGAGCGCGGGACCCTGGAGTTTTAGACTGGATTGGGCGCAATTGTGGGGCCCTGCAAAACCGACATCCCGAGTCTGTTTGGCCCGGGGCATCGACTGCGGCCTTGGAGGCTCTTTATTCCTCACCCATTGCAGCCTCGCGCTGGGCTGCTGCCCGCATTGAAAAGCGGGCTGAGCCAAATTTGGCTTTCAAGCGAGGTGAACCTTTTGCACAGCCTGAAGCTTTGGATTATCTGGTTGAGATTTTGGCCAAGTCGGAAATATCGTCGGTCGATGTGATTTTGTGCCTTGAAGCCATAGCGGCGGGAATGGATGCGGGAGGCAAACCGTTTCCGTCCACCATGGAAACTTTTGCCCGAGTGTTGCCTGAAAAAGCGAGGGACAAATCAACCAAAATACCGGCTATTTCGGCCATGCTTTCAATTACCAGGCGGATGGATGCTTTGCTTCCCGGCCAAGTGCGGGAAAAATGGCTGGAAGCGGTTTTGGAATGGTATGGGGCTGAGAAGCAGGGGCCGGCCCTGGGGCTGCTTGCCAGATTGCTGGTGGCTTTGGGCGGGCCGGAAGCCTATGAGAAGGCGAAGGGGAACCCGCGAGGTGTGATTTTATTGGTGGAGGATTTGGTGGCCGATAGCACCCGTTTGAAAGGGATTTTGCGGCAAGCGGGAACAGCGGTGGGTATTCAGGAAAAGCCGGTTTTTCGTTTTGAGCGACTCGATGCCATGGGCAAGGTTGTGGCAACGAAGGATGATTTGGTGGTGAGCTTCGAGCCTGCCGAGTGGCGAGCCGGATGGGCAGGGCCGGGGGTGGTGCCATTCAGCCTGGAAACTCGGGGCCTGGAAGCGGGACGCTGGAAATTGACCATTCGGGCGAAAAGGGCAGAAGTTGGTTCTGGTAATGCTGGTGGGGCTTGGTGGGTGTCGGAGCCCTGGATTATTCAGTGCAAAGGCAAGAATCCGGCTGGCCAGCCTGAGGCGGTTCCATTGGTGGTTAATCCGGAGATTCCCTAATGATCGGCCTAACCATTTTGTGCCTTTGCTTTGGCCTAGGCCAAGCGCCTTGTCTGCGGCAGGCCCATGCACATAACGATTACTTGCACAGTCGGCCGCTGTTTGAGGCGCTGGAGCGGGGCTTCACAAGTATTGAGGCTGATGTGTTTTCGGTGGGCGACAAGCTGCTGGTGGCCCACACACCTTTGGAGCTTGCGGGTGCCAAGACCCTTCAGGAGCTTTACCTTCAACCATTGCAAGAAATGGCCAGGAAGCGGCAAGGCAAAATCGTCAGCGATGGCCAGCCCCTGTGGTTGTTGATTGACATCAAGAACAATTCGGAAAAGACATGGTCTTTGGTGGCCGCAGAAATCAACAAAAGACCGGAACTATTTTGTCGGTGGGAAAATGGCAAGCGTGTGGAAGGTCCGGTTTGGGTGGTGGTTTCTGGATCGGTTCCCCGTGAGTCGATTCTCAAGGCCGAACCGAGGCTGGCGAGTGTCGATGGCAGGCTTGCTGATTTGGGCACGGGAGCCGATGCGGACGCGATTCCATGGATATCAGATTCTTGGAGTGGCAAATTTAATTGGCGGGGCCAAGGGCCTTTGCCTGCGGCTGACCAACAGAAGATGAAAGACCTTGCAGGCAAGGCCCAGGCAGAGGGGCGGCAGCTCCGCTTTTGGGGCGTACCTGACAATGAGGCGGGCTGGAAAGCCCAGCGTGATGCGGGTGTGCACCGGATTGGCAGTGACAAGCTGAAGGAATGCGCCACCTGCTTGGGCAAGCCCTGATTGAGTTTATGAATCGCGGTGGATGCTTCCGGGGCCATCGCCTGCAGTCTTGTTGTATTTTCCTCCGGCGCCTTTTTTGTATTGGGTGAACCCAAGTTTCTCCAGATTTTTTGAACTCATGTCTGGCTTTGCGCGTCCTGTGGAAGTTTTGGCCCCGGGCACTGAAAAAATGCGGCGAACCGGGCGGCCATCGGTCGGGTGAGTGGTGAGAGGGTCTTCGTCGAACCCTTGGAGGTGTGTGAAAACCTCGCCTTCGCTTCCATCGGGCAGAAGGACCACATATTCGTAATTGGGCATGATTGAAATTCCTTGACCAAATGATTTTTACCCATGATACCCGGTGGTGATGGGTTTCAGAAACGGGGTAGCGGACGATTTTTTGTCAATCCCCTTCGATCATGCAACCGGGTAAGTGTTTTTTCAATTCTTCAAACCCTTGGCGGGTAATCTTGGTTCGAAAAAGATTTAGAACATTCAGGTTTGGCATGGATTTGAGTGTGGTGATGCCGGCGTCACTTATTTGGGTGTGGTCGAGGTCGAGGTGGCTCAGTTGGGTCAGGGGTTTGAGGTGAACCAAGCCATCGTCATTGATTTGGTTGTGGTCCAACTCCAGTTTTTCCAACCGGAAAAGCCCTGACAGGTGGGCTAGACCGGCGCTGGTGATGGCGGTCTCGGCGAGATCCAGCTCCTTGAGAGACGCTAACCCGGCAAGCTGTTTGAGGCCCTCGTCGGAGATTGCGGTGTTTTGGAGGTGCAGTGCTTGGAGTTGATGGAGGCCGGCCAGGTAAGCCATTCCCTTGTTAGTGATAAGGGTTTGGCTGATGTCGAGAGACTTGAGGTTTGGAAAACTGGTCAGAGTGGCCAGAGTGGCATCAGTCATGCTTAGCCTGTGGAGGTCGATTTCCACGACCGGCTTGTTGGGCAAAGTCTCATCGCGAAGAATACGCCCGTCGCGTTCTTGCAGATCGCGAATCAGGGCGTCTTGGTGCTGATTCGGTTAGGGTGCCCATGAAAGAGGGCCCAAGGCGGTGCAAAATAACAAAAGTATCAGGCGAACTCGCATGTTGCTGCCCCCTTTTGCCCCTGACTTTTACATTCTATGCCCGGTCAGGGGCTGACAGATTGGGCAGGGCGCCATTGAGGCCACATGGCGGCATAACCCTTTGGTAATTGGGTGATTGGGATTTCTTGACCGGAGGCGAGATTTCTGACCATCAACTGCCGGACGCCATCACGCTTGGACCCATAGGCCAGCCATTTGCCATCGGGTGAGGGGGTGGGGTGGTAATGCCATGTTCCTGGTTGGGACTGGGTCAGCCTTTCGGGTTTCCCATCAACCCGAGGGGCTGCGCGAAAAAGTTCGATAGAGTCGCCTACCTTGGCGGTGTAGAAAACAGATTTTCCATCGAACGACCAGCAGGGTGTGTCGCTTGAGCCGCCATGGAAATCAAAGACATCGAGAAATAGTGTGACGCCCCGGTATCCACCGCGATCAGCCAGCTTGCGAAGGCCTTTGCCATCGGCACCGACTAGATGAGGGTGACAGTTGTAGTGCTCGCCTGAGACGAACAAAATCATCTGGCTGTCTGGAGACCATGTAGGCGCGAAATTAAAAGGGTTGCCTGTATCGACCTGCACAGGGTTTGCCCCGTCGGCATCGGCCACGAACACCTGATAATTTTTGTGGTAAGCCACGCGCTTGCCATTGGGGGAGCTGGAGAAACCGTAGGTGAAGCCGCCAGGGCCACTGGCCAGGTCGACCTTGTTGTCGCCATTGAGGTCCATTTTGAAGGGGTGTGAATCACCATGGATAAGGGCGGTGAACCCCAGCTTTTCCGGTTCCCCGGGCCAAAAGAAAAGCCCGGTGTTGTAGAAGCTGACGCGGTTCGCCGCGGTGGGGTTATCTTTTTTGCCTGTTGTGAGGTCGATTAACAGGGAATCTACTAGGCGGGTTTCGGCGGTGAAGCGAAAGGTTTTGTGTTCCTCTTCCCAAAGGGCGTTATCAGGGCTTTGCCAACCAGAGAGGATGATGGCTTTTTTGCCATCGGGTGACCAGCCTGCGAACTGGGTCCAGTGGTCGGGCGAGGTGGCTAGGTCTTTGGCGATGGCCCGAGGATTATTACCCTTGATATCGCCCAACATGGCCCGCATCGTGCGGGTGTTGGCGTGGCGGCCGCCGGGCAAATCGGTTTGGAAAACCGTGAAGCCCAGCTCGGCTACAGGTTGGGAGTAAGCCTGCTGGGTATTTACCAAAAATAGAAGGGTTGCAGTGAGCCAAACGCAGGCAGGAGGGAGGAACCGATTTGGCCGCATGGGTAAGCTCTCCTGCCCGCTTTCTACCCTTTACCCCACAATGTTGACTAGTTTGCCCGGGACGACGATCACTTTCTTTGGCGCACGGCCAGCCAGATTTTCCTGCACCTTGGGATCTGCCAGGGCAAGTTTTTCCAAGTCTTCTTTGGAGATGTCCGGCGACACCACCAAACGCACCCGAATTTTGCCATTCACCTGCACCGGAATTTCAATGGTGCTGGCAACTAAAAGGGCCGGTTCGAAGATAGGCCATGGTTCATATGCCAAGGTGTTGGCATGGCCCAAGCTGTGCCACAGTTCCTCAGCCATATGCGGGGCAAATGGGGCCAGCAACAGGACAAAGGGTTTGAGTGCGGAACTTGGTTTCACACTAAGAGGCGTGAGGTGGTTGGTGTATTCCATCATCGCGGCGATGGCGGTGTTGAAACGCATGTTGTCCAAATCGTCGGTCACACGCTTGATGGTTTGGTGGAGCAAACGAAGGGTGTCCGGGTCGGGTGCATCGTTTGAGACTTGCGTGTTGAGGCGCATCTCCTCGGAGCGGTCGTCCATGAAAACCCGCCAAACACGGCTGAGGAAGCGGTAAACACCCTCCACGCCCCGCATGCTCCAAGGCTTGGTGGCCTCCAGTGGGCCCATGAACATTTCATATAGGCGAAGGCTGTCTGCGCCGTATTCCTTGACCACCTCGTCTGGGTTGATCACATTGCCGCGGCTTTTGCTCATTTTGTTGGCGCGGGCATCGACCTTGATGGTAGGGTCGGACTTCAGAACAAAGGTGTCGCCCTTTTTCTCGACCTGCTCCTCGGTAAGTCGAACGGGTTCCACGCCGGGCTTGTCGCGTTGGTTAGGCTGCACCCATGCCCCAGCATTGTCGCGGAAGGCGTTGTATTCCATTTCGCCCAAGATCATTCCCTGGTTGACCAGTCGCTTGAACGGTTCGGCAGTCTTCACATGGCCGCGGTCGAAAAGCACTTTGTGCCAGAAGCGGCTGTAAAGCAAATGCAGCACAGCGTGTTCTGCGCCGCCCACATACAAATCGACGGGCATCCAGAAGTTTTCTTTGGCCGGGTCACAGAAGGCCTGGTCGTTCTTTGGATCGAGGTAACGCAGGTAATACCAGCAACTTCCCGCCCATTGGGGCATGGTGTTCAGTTCGCGGCGCCAGGTGGTGCCGTCGCGCTGCACCTCTATCCAGTTGGTGGCTTTTCCCAAGGGTGGTTCGGGTCTGCCCGAAGGCTTGTAATCTTCAAGGACGGGAAGTTTTAGGGGTAGTTCGGAAATATCGATGGGTTCTATCCTGCCCGTGGGCTCACCATCGGTCCCAATTTCGTGAAGCAGAGGGAAGGGTTCACCCCAGTAGCGCTGGCGGCTGAAGAGCCAGTCGCGCAGCTTGTAATTTACTTTGCGGCTGCCTTTTTTTTCCTTTTCTAGCCAGTCGATCATTCGTGCCTTCGCCTCGGTGGTTTTCAGTCCATCCAGGAAGCCGGAATTCATAGCCAAACCATGTTCCGAATAGGCGGCATCGGGTGGGATTTCGGAGCCGTCAAGCGGGCTGACGACCTGGGTGATCGGGAGTTGGTATTTCACGGCAAACTCGTGGTCTCGCTCGTCGTGGGCGGGCACCGCCATGATGGCGCCTGTGCCGTAGCCAGCCAGGACATAGTCGGCAATCCAGATGGGTACCTTGTTGCCATTCACCGGATTGGTGGCATGAGAGCCGGTGAAAACGCCTGTTTTTTCTTCGGCCAGTTCGGTCCGCTCGAAGTCGCTTTTGCGGGAGGCCTGTTCGCGGTAGGCATCAACTGCCGCTTTTTGGGCGGGTGTGGTGAGGTCGGTCACCAGCGCATGCTCGGGGGCGAGCACCATATAGGTTGCGCCAAAAAGCGTGTCGGGGCGAGTGGTGAAAACACGCAGGGTGCTTTGGCTTCCCGCAGGCAAGTTGGCGGTGAAGTCGACCTCGGCGCCTTCGCTGCGGCCGATCCAATTGCGCTGCATCTCTTGGATGCTTGTGGGCCAATCGACACTGCTCAGGTCTTCTAAAAGGCGATCTCCGTAATCGGTTATTCGCAGCATCCATTGGCGCAGTGGCAGACGGATCACCGGGTGGCCGCCTCGTTCACTTTTGCCGTCGATGACCTCTTCGTTTGCCAACACGGTACCCAGAGCCGAGCACCAGTTCACGGGAAGCTCCGCCTGATAGGCCAGGCGTTTGCCATCTTTGTATTTGCGCACCGACGCGGTGCCCTGAGCTTGAACCTCGGCCGGAATGGGCAGTTCGGCGATTGGGCGGCCCCTTTTGGCGGAAGTGTCGTACCAGGTGTCATGCAACAGCAAGAAGATCCATTGGGTCCAGCGGAAATAGGTGGGGTCAGTGGTATCCACTTCGCGGTCCCAGTCATAGCTGAAGCCCAGCATCTGGATCTGGCGGCGGAAGTTGTCGATGTTTTTTTCGGTGGTCACACGCGGGTGTGTGCCGGTTTCGATGGCGTATTGCTCGGCGGGAAGGCCGAAGGCATCCCAACCCATGGGGTGCATCACCGCGAAGCCGCGCATGCGTTTGTAGCGGGCCAAAATGTCAGTCGCGGTGTAACCCTCGGGGTGGCCCACATGGAGGCCGGCCCCTGAGGGGTAGGGGAACATGTCCAAAATATAGTATTTGGGCTTCGTAGCAGTGCTACCGGAGGTGTCCGGGTCCGGGGTGCGAAAGGTTTTGTTTTTCAGCCAATAGTCTTGCCAGCGTGGTTCGATAGCGGCTGGATGGTAGCTAGGCATGGGGGTCGGCAATCCTGTTGCAAAAGAAGCTAATTGGTTCGTTCCCTGAAAAGCGGCTCCACCTAAAGGGTTTGGTGAGGCCATTGAATTTCATAGGCATATTTCAAGATTATAGGGGATACAAGGAGGGGTGTCAGGATGCCGAAATGGGCTCCTGGGGCTGGATTTTGGGTGACGAAACCAGTAAAAAAGGCTGGATTTTCCAGTAAGTGAGGGAACGCCAGAGCCATTCAACCGGGCCGAAACGAAAATGCTCCAGCCACCACGGGCTTATTGTCAGTTGGAATACCCAAATGGCAGCCACCAATGCGGCCAAACCCACCCTGGGGATGGTGCCATAAAACGCTAATCCATAACCCGAGAAAATAAACGAGCAAAGCAGTGAATCGAACAGATAATTGCTGAGCGCCATTTGGCCGGCGGCTTGCAGTCGCGATGCCAGCCAGTTGATCCGATTGGTTTTCCACAGCCAAAGGAGCGCGCTGGCATTTGCCAAGGTGAGCAACAGGCTGCCAATCCATTCCAAAGGCAAAATCATTCGCACCTGTGTGGCGACTGAGTTGCCACCTTGGGTTGAGAGGATTAGGGCCCACCAGGTCATGGGGATACCGATCACGTAAAGGCAAACAGTCCACCAGCCATAGCTCTTGGTTGTCCAGTTGCCAGTGAAAAAGCCCAATTTCATGAGTGCCATGCCCAAAACCATGGGCCAGCCTAGTGCCAAAAAGCCAAGCACAATCAACTCGGCTAATTGGGCCCAGATTAAATCCCAAAAGCGTTCAACCACTCCTTCTGAATAGGTTTGGGTGCGCTGCTTTCGGATATCGAGGGTAACCAAATCAGGACGGGGGCCGCGTTTACGCATGGCGTCCAGGGCCCTATAACCTGCAAGAAATTTGGCGTCTAGCCAGTACAGTTCATCTTTTCCCGGTTCGACGGCAGATTCCTGGGGTGCGGAATTGTCTGGAGAAGTGGGCGGGTTTTCCGCTATTTGTTTTTCTATGGCTTCCAGGTTTTGCTCGACCGCGCGGCCTTTTTCCTTCACCCATTCGATCACATTTGGGGCGAACCAGGCGATTGCCAAAGGGGTTAGCAACAGACCCAAGCCCAAGGCACAAAGCCAACGGGCGCGCAACTTTCGCAGCGGATATAGCCACAAGCCGATGGCCGCGTAAGCGAACAGTATGTCGCCAGTCCACAGAAGGTAGCCGTGGGCCGCGCCGAGTAACAAAAGCCAGAACATTCGGCGGTAATGTAGCCAGCCCGGGCGATTTCGCTTGCCTTTGGAGTGGTCGGCCATAAGGATCACGCCGGCCCCAAACAGCATGGAGAATAGTGTGCGCATTTTGTTGTCGACCAGCAGGTCAGCAAAGGCAAACTCGTACAGGTCGGCGTCGCTGCTCACGGCGCACCAACGCAAATCACCTAAGGCGTATTGGGGTTTGGGTTCCAGTTCCCTTTCTTTGCGGTTTTTGTCTTTCTGCTTTCGGTTCAGGTCTTTTTCGGCCTTGGCGATTTCTTTGTCGCGGATTTCGGGGTCGGGCACTTCGCCTATGGATTGCAGTGAGTAGTAGGGGAAGGTGACGCTGGTATAGGCGCCACCAGGCCAGGCGAAATTGACAATATTCATGAGCAAAATGCCGCACAGGGCAAAACCGCGCAGTAGGTCCATCGCGCCTAGGCGTTGGTTGGCGGAAACGGGTTGGGCAGGGACCAGATGGGGAGGGGGTAGATCTGCTTGGGGGGCAGCGGGTGCCGGAATAGATTCAATCATTCTCGGCATCCGCCAAAAAGGTTTAACTTGGGAACCATGCCAGTATGCTATGGGATTGGTGTGTACCAAAGGGGGGGGTGGGCTTGGGCTTGGTGCATTGTGGCCCATGTAATTGCCAGCGTCGCGTGCGACACATGGAGTGGTTGATTGGGCAAACAGGCTTTGTTTTTAATGCTTTTGTCTGTTGATGACATGTTGGGGATGCTTGATTATCAAGAACGGTTTGGGATCGAATTCGTTTGCGCTGATGCTGAGTGGGAAATAGATTTTTGTTGCCAGGCTGGGTTTGGTGAATTTTGATTTATAGGTAAGTATAGACGTTGATTGGAATGAGGTGTATTGAGATGGGTTTCAAAGATTTTTCGAATAAAGGCTTGAAAATGCCTGCAAGCTCGAACATCGTTTGGGTTGTTGCATTTGTTTTTATTGGAGTTCTCTTTTTGCTATGGCATCGTGGGTGGATGCCGCTGTGGGTGCCCCTGGGGCATGTGGCCTCCAGCCTGTTGGCGTTCATCCTGTATTGGATCGATAAGGCCAAGGCGCGCAACAACCAATGGCGCATTTCGGAGAAAACCTTGCACCTTGTTGAGTTTTGCGGGGGTTGGCCGGGGGCGCTGATTGCCCAACAATGGTTGCGCCACAAGAATCAAAAGCCTGGGTATCAGGTGGCTTTTTGGTTGATTGTGTTGGTGAATGTTTCCCTTTTAAGCTTGTGGCTTTGGAAGGGGTATCCTGACCCTAAATTGTTCACATATTATTTGGGACTTGGGAAGGCACCGGGAGTTGATGGTTTTTAGTGATCTTTTACCCCAATTTTAACGTATAAACGGTGGGTGGCCCAATTACATGTCACCGGCCGCCCCTCAATATTAGGGGTTTTCACCATGATGGATAAAGCTCTTAGGCGGATGCATCAAAGACGGGCCAAGTTGCGTTCCCAGCGCCGGCTCAAAGTGCTTTTTGGTCCGAATCCTGAGTTTCTGACCAGCCGCGTCATTGGCATTCATGCCAAAACTCCCCGAGCCTGTTCTTGTTCCCTGTGTGGCAATCCCAGACGGTTTTTTCGTCAGGTGACGCGTCAGGAGAAGGTGGCCGCGTTACTGGATTAACCCCCAAAGGATGAAGACGCAGGTTCCATGATAAACCCTTGGCTGCCCCAAGGCATTGCCAAGGGCTATCATGAAAGACCCATTACTTGCGCAGGAAAAAGGCACCACGCACCGGGGCCGGCAATGGGCTATCGGCGCCTTTTACGCTCTTCCAAATGATCTCGTTGAAAACCAAGTCATCTGCGGCGTCTTCCACCGCAAGGTTAAGGGTCATGGATTTCTTGGCACCCCAGGCGGTGGCCTTGTTTTTCTCGTTGAGATCCACCCCAGGCTTCAGGGCCGTATAGGGGGTGGCATCGGGGGTGTTTTTGAAGGCGGCGTACATCGGCCGGGCGGCCGCGTCGAACTGGCTCATCGGCTTGAGGCCCAGAATCAGTTCCATGGTGCGCAGCATGCTGCTGGTCGAATACATGGTGCTGTCACGGCCCCGGCCCTTAGTGTACGGGCTCACGCACAGGGCGACGCTCCGGTGGGCATCCACATGGTCTGGCCCGTTTTGGACATCATCCTGGATCACGAACACTGCCATCTCCTTCCAAAACTTCGACTTGCTGAGGCCTTCGATCACCATACCCAGCGCCATGTCGTTGTCAGCCACCATCGAGGTGGGGGTGATGGAGCCCGGGCGTGTGCCGGCGGTGTGGTCGTTGGGAAGCCGGACAATGGTCAACTGGGGATATTCGCCTTTCTGCTCGAACTCGGCCAATTCCTTCAGGAACCGGTTGGCCCGGGTCACATCAGTGATGTCCAGGTTGTAGTTGGGGTAATACGGGTCAAAGTGCCCTTCCAGCGCCTTCACTTTCGCCTTGGACGGGCCGCCTGGGGCATCGCCGTCACCGATCCATTCGCCGTAGCTTCGGTAGGTGACGCCTGCCTCGGCGGCGCGGTCCCACAGGTATCCGCCGGCGGGCCGGGCGATGGGATCCTTGTTACCCTCGGCCGGGTAGAACCCGAACTTCTTCAGCGGGCTGCCGCGGTACGATTGGGGCCACGCTTTTTCCACAAAATCGGTGGCATAAGCGGCCATGGTCCATTCGTGGCCGTCTGCGGAAACTTCCCCCTCCACATAGGTGTTGTCCAGCAAGACATAGTCTCGCGCCAGTTTGTGGTGGTTGGGGGTGATTTTTTCGGGGAAAAGGCAGAGGCTCTTTTCGCCATTGCCCTCGGGCATGTCACCGAAAACCTGGTCATAGGTCCGGTTCTCCTTAATGATGTACACGCAATGCCGGATCGGGCTCGGCTCGCCGATCTTGGCCGGCACCGGGTTACCTTCCGGCCGGGAGAGCACCGGTTGGAAGTCCGCCTTCAGCGGGCTCGCGGCATAAGCTTTGCGGGTCCATTCCTCCATCAGCGCGGGCTCGGGCCGCGGAACCACTTGCAGGCTCCCCGGGAAAAGGCCGGCGATGTACTGGCGTATGGGCAACTTGGTGTCGCGGGGTGCAGGGTTGGGCCCGCCCGGATTGGCCTTGGAGGTCAGGCCCTTGCCGTTGGCGATCAACACCTGCCCGGATGGGGTGAACCGGACGCTCGTCGGGTACCAGCCGGCCGGGATAAAACCCAGCGATTTGGCCGAGGCGCGATCGGTGATGGAAAACAGGGCCACATTGTTCGCGTCAGCGTTCGCCACGGCCAACAGGGCGCCATCCTGCGACATTGACAGGCTGCTCGGGGTGTTACCGTTGGGCGAGCCTGGGTGAAGCGCGCAGTTGATGGTCTGGATCGCCTTGCCGGTCTCCAGGTCCACAACCACCACCTTGGTGGAATTTGCGCATGACACATAAAGTGTCTTTCCGTCCGGATGGAGGTTCATCTCCGTGGGATGGCTGTGCCCCAATTCCCACACCGCCTCGATCTTCCCGTCATCCAGATCGATCTTCGCGATGGATGATTTGCCCCACAAACTCACAAGAACCGTGTCCTCGTCCAGGGGCAGGGCAGCATATGGCAGGGTCTGATCCCCAGTTTTCACCCGAACCGGCGCCTTGGCCCCCGAGGGATCAACCAAAGCAACTTCATCGCCTAGTAACCCGCACACCGCCAGCATGCCCCCTTTGGGCATCTCGGCTATTCCTGCGGGAATGAAAGTCTCCTTCACATCCACCACCTGAACCACCTTGGGCTTGCCCAGATACCCGTTGTCAAACGGATAACCCAGCACCGTCTCCCTTTCCGCCCCGCTAACCCAAAGGGTTTTCCCGTCACGACTGAAGGACATCCCATGAAAAGACTGTGGAAGGCTCACCCGGGAAACCACCTTGGGAGGACCACCGCTCAGCGATGCCACCACCACTTCGTGCTCCCCGTAGCCCGTGTGCAGGATGGCGGCGAACTTGGCGTCTTGATGAAGCGCGATTTGGACGGGAAAATCCCCCAGCCCCAAGTGGCTGCCCACCGGGTTCAGCTTCCATTGGTTGGGTAGCTGGATCTCGCCTGAGGGAAGCAGTCCGGGGAGCACGGTTTGCTGCTCGGGAACCGCCTGACTGGGCAGATTTAAGGCCATGCCTAGCAAAGCTTTGTGCAACAACATTAAGGTTTCTCCTTGCGGTGTGGGAAGTCTTCTTAAGACTAAGCTACGAAAGCAGTAACTCTCGAGCTTTAAAAATGCATGAAGCTTTGGTGAGGAATTTATTGGCGGACTAGTGAATTGGTTCTGGTTCGGGGCAATTCCCTGCCGTATGCTGTGCTTTTCGATGAGTTGATGAGTGGAATGGTTGCCATACGATCCGGTGGGATCACAAGGCTGGGGAGTTATAATGATGCGAGATTTCTCCTGGATCCTGAGGGGCGTAGCGATCGGGTTGATCGGTTGGCAGGCCGGTGGCTTG
>Ga0315905_10004866_pt1 | contig 13722 bp, 20 predicted proteins | sample LakEriMetagenome_5_FD_203522 | JGI IMG/M metagenome (GOLD analysis project Ga0315905, IMG submission 203522) | Freshwater fungal communities from buoy surface, Lake Erie, Ohio, United States - Buoy 4 MA121 | ecosystem: Environmental > Aquatic > Freshwater > Lake | place: USA: Lake Erie, Ohio... | reverse complement strand
TGCGTATACAAGATGTATACGTTGGGGCGGTTCCAATTCCACTGTGTATTAAGAAAAAATCTATTCTATGTGTGGTGTCGCTGCCAATGAATGATGAGGTTCGTGCACGCGCACACGCACACGCATACCCGCACACGCCCACGTGCATAGGCCCGCGCACGCACATTGGCAGCTCGTGAGAGCAGATAGAGCATTGTAGGGGCGGATTGTCCCTACAGACTTTGTCCAGTGATGAACGTCGGAGACGCGCACCATTCCTGACAGTCCTGGGGACGCACTGTATTAGTCGAAGTTTCCCCCTCCCCCCGCAGCGCATGCCAGCCAGCCCCGCCGCCGCCTCCGCGGCCCCCGGCCCCGCGCCACACTCACACCCAGCCGCGTTCAAGCGGAGCCGCGCAATCAAACACCACATGTGCACGCAGCATGCTGTGTGGGCGTCCCCGCAGCCGCGTGTGTCCGCCTGCATCGCATGCGGGTCGCGGGGATACTCTGGAAGCGCCCTGCTGTCTGACGTGCCGCCGCCGCCGCGCGAAGCACAGACTCCGTGAGCGGGAGGCCGTGCCTCAACGCCAGGCCGTGCCCATCGTCGCGCCCTCGACACGTGCTCCGCCGCCGTCGGCTACGGCCCTGCTCTTGGAGAAGTTGGAACCCTTGTACCCGCCCTGCTGTCCGCTTTCCCGACGGCCCCCCCGCCGCCCCTGGCGCCGACCCCTGCGTCCGCGGCCCGCCGTCGCGGCTGACACAGGCGTGGCCTGAAATAACGGACGAAGAATTGACTATGCACACCACGCACGAAACACGAAAGCGCAAAGACAGATGCGCGGACACGAGGAGGGCTGCCACGCGGCACTGCGACGCTGCCTGCCCCACGGCACCATTGCCAGGCAGCATCTCAGACGCCGCCGCGCCAACACCTCGGGGCAACAACACTGAAAAGAAGGAGAAAAAAGGGGGACGCAACTCACCGGCGCTGCGCGCCTGCGCGGGCGGGGGAAGTGCGCATCAGGCATTGTCAATGTCCACCCGCGTCATCACCCTGGTGGCGCTGCTGGTACTAGTTCGCACCCCAACTTTTTGGCCCCGTGCTGATCTTCTTTTGCCTGTGCTGGCGACGTCTCTGACGCACGGCTCGCGCGCGCTTTTGCGCAGGCCGGCGCTTTGTGCGAGGAAGCTACCATACAGTGGATGTGCGAGACGGATGGGTCGCAGAGCCCAAACGACATGGAGGCGCAATCGTGCGAGTGGCACAAGGATGTGCTTAAGCCGTGCCGTTCCTGCCTGGTCTCACACCAAGACTACCGCCAGAGCAGGTGCGCAAGCGCAAGTACGGGCTGCAGCGTCCTCAACGTCCTCCATTTGCGTTGCAAGGATCTGCCGTGTACGTGCAGCGAACACGGCTGACCGTGAGGCGCCCTCGGATGCAGCGGCACGCTACTCATGACAGAAGAGTACGAGTGCATGAAAACCAAGTTCGAGGTTGAAAAAGTGGCTCCGAGTGGGTCCGTGAGGCTCTGTCCCGGCGAGTACACAGTCAGAGGATGTGAGACCAATAAAGCTGGTGCGTGTCCAGGACACCCCTGCGCGCGTGCGTAGAGTGGAGGTTATAATTCAGAAGCCTGGTGTGCAAACGAGGTTGCACTTGTCGCGGTCGGTGTCTGTAAGACTAGTTTTCTGGCTCTGTCTCGCGTCGTTGTGCTCAGGATAGGTTATGGACCGGTTCTAGACAGGATAGGCTATTAACCCGAGACGAAATATCCAAAGCCTCTTTGTTGCGAGAGTCCTTTCGACTTTGAAGTCATTGGTCAGTGTGCCACTGTGTGGGCGGGTGGCTGGGATGGTGACTGAGTGTGGGTGGCTGCAATGGTTGGGGGTGGTGGTGTTGGGGTTAGACTTCAAAACGCGCGTGGAGAACGTCAAGAAAGTGATCGAGGATGTTGTCGACATTGCACCTGTGCGTTGGCCCCCGATTACGTCCCGCTTTCTATCTACCTCCCAGTGCGTGCGGTCGCTCGCGCACTGTAATTTGGTGCTGTCTTTGTTGACATTCTCTTCTATCTTGGCTGCAGGACTGTTACGAGAACGGGGTTCGTGATGAGTCACGGCCCCTCTGCACCATCAACTTTCCAAAGATCATTCAAATTGAACTCGCTGCGCACATTGTGGGTCAAATTCAAATGTTGGGCTTGCCTGCTCTAGTTGTGTAGGCATATGCCAGTTTGCGTGAGTGCAATTCTATCAGTAGAGTAGCGTGCAATTTTACAAGTGCCTTTGAGTTCGAGCGTTCATGTGTGCGCACGTGTAGTCGCCCGCACGCATGCATGGACGCGCGCACGCACGCTGGTTATCCAAGTCCAAAGTCTCATGCCGTCGCTTTGTAGCACCAACGGGGCAGCGTGTGTTCATGCTCGTGTGCATGCTGATCCATGTGGGATTGACTGCGTTGCTGTGTGCAGGAGGGGGGACTATTGGTGGAGGGCCGCAACCCCGCCACGTACCAGTCGCGCACAGTGTACTCGTGTACCGAACTCACGCAATTCCTGGTGCAGCATTTTGTCGGCTGCGATTCACACGACCCATTGGGTGTCACGTCCCCAATGTCAGCCACGTCAGTACCCCCTCCGTCGTTGCTTATCCTTGCTATGCAGCTCACGAAAATGTGCTGACTCTGGCGCGTCACGGCGTGGATGTTACTGGTGGCGATGTTACTGGTGGCAGCTTCTGGTGCCAGAGCCTCGACTACCGCCCAGCCGGCGACATCTACCACCCCGTGGTCGCAGAGCTTTCAGAGGTACGCCGCAGTTACGCTCGCCGCATGGTGCGCCCCCCTCATCCGAAAGACAGGGTCAAATGAGGATATATGAGGAGAGCTTTGCCGAGGAGCGGTTGATGAGATTGGTGACCTCGAAATTCAGTTCACTCTGTTCCCACTGGAAATGATGAGATCCATTACCCCCAAGGATACACACACACACACACACACACACACACACACACACAGGGCGTACAGAGAGACGACAGGCGTTATGTAGCCCATATTAAAAAATGAACAAAAATCTGTCGGCAACAAAGTGAAAGGGTGCGGGTTGGAGAGGGAGAGCGCCGGTGAGGCTGCGGGGCATTTTCCAAAAGACCAGAGAATTTTGTGTTCAATGCTTTTTGATATTATGCTGGGCCCCCAAGCCCACAGGCGTCTGTGCACACTACCCCTCTTTCGTACCTGACCCCCCCATGTCACCAGACCGCGGCGTGCAAGGCGTGGCGTGTGGCAGGGGCTGAGAGCTGATTGAGCGGCCGACTGGCGGGGCATGGCGGCGCTGGGGCTGGCGCGGTTCGCTCGCGAGTAGTAGGCGGAAGGAGCTTGAAGACAGCGCAGGGGCAAGGCACGTGCGACGTAGGGAAAAAGGATAGACAGTGTGTCTCGGCATGAGCGAGAAGTGGGTCATACTCCCACACACCACATGTTTCCGTTACGGTACCCTTGCGGGCCGACAGCAACACGTTAAACAGTATCCTCAGTTTAACAGTATCCTGAGGGGATACTTAACGTGACGGTGGGGGGAGGCCCGGTAGGAGTCCCTCTGCCCATCCGAGACACCAGTGATATACTGGGGTGTCGGATGACCGGACCGGACCCTTCCCTCTTTAGTGAAGCGGAGGGGGGGTGGGAGGAGTTAGGTACCAGAGTCGCGGCCCCGGCTGGCGAATACATGGAAGTGTAGAGGATACTAAATTGAGTACCAATACACAACACACTCTCTCTCTAACGGCCCGTTCCCGTCTCAGCATAGTAGCCGGCGGCCGTCGGCCCCTGCGGCGCTGCCAGTGGCCCTTGCGAGGAGGAGGGGGACTGTCAATGGTTTTTGGGAAGGCGGTCCCCGGCGAAGGGGAGCCCGGTCATAGACAGGCACGCCGCGGCAGCCACGGCCACCAGCGGGGCTCAGGCTCATCCTCCGAGTCCGAGTCTCAGGCTTTAGTCACGGTCACGGTGAACTCAGGCTTGAAGCCTGAGCCCGGCAGTGAGCGGACCGTCGGACTCCGGGAAGGGTGGTGGGGGGGGTCCCGTAAACCGTGACCGGTGTCTTAAGTAACTCGCATATCGATGATTTGAAACTTGAATTCCCTTGAAAATAGGCCCACATCGAGATCCTCAATCCCGATCTCGCCAATACACGCTCCCAATCAACGGCGTTCTTGTAAACCGGATTTCTATAACAGTGTCCCCTCGGCTGCGCGGCGGGCATGCACTTGCCGCAGATGAACAATGGCATGCAGCGCTTCTTTGACGGCCTCTGTTCACCTCAGAAGGTAGTGTGTCACAACAGGACTGAGTAGCCCTTGTCACTGAGCTGATTAGGGCTTCCCAGCCCAGTCTGGCATATAGCGTGCGGCTCACAGGCTTCCTAAAACAATGCAGGTGGTTTCGTTCAGTCCCAGGCTCATGCCAGCGAATCGTGATGGCAAGGCCAAGACAGCCTGCCATACGACTGGGCAGATGCACGAGTCGCGGGCAGGCGATTTGTCGAGCGCGAGAGCCGAGTGGGCGGCGAGTGCCTCGGAGTGGAAGCAGTCGGACGCGAGAAGCCGCGTTGGCATCGTCAGTGAAAATGACTTGCTCCGACTGAGCCACCTCTCCAACCGGGGCCTCCAGTCCACACCGTGGCAGCTCAACCCTGCGACAGCTTCTGCGTCAGCCCCCCTCGGCGCTCAGACCTTGCCAGTCTTGCCGAGCTCAGAGGCCCGGGCCAGCAGCATCACGGTGCATGACACAGTCTCACCGGACTCTACAGGCTGGATCAATCAGTCGGTTGTGGACTACCTGCTCGCGCAAGGCGCAGGCGAGGAAAGTCACTGCCAGCCACGCCACCGTGGTGTGACCGCGCAGACGCTGCGTGCCAACGCTGCTAGTGCAAGCCCTCACCGGCAGAACGGTTCACTTAGAATCGAAAGTTCTGCTTCTCAGTGTGGTCACACGAGGCCCACAGACGTCGGGCTTTGGTCATCTTCCCGTTCTCAAGCTGCTCCAGCAAGGGCCGGTGACAACGATCACGTGCCTGATGGCCGCGGGGCAAGGATACAAGGTGTGGACATGACAAAGTGGCATTCGGATGAGCACACTGAGGCATGCCCTGACGCGCCAGTCACGGAAATTATTCACCATGCTCTCAGTCTCTACATGGCCAACCATGTACTCGATGTTCTCAGAGTCAAGACTCCACAGCCAACAGATGCTGCGTGGGTGAATGCGAAGACGACCTCCGTGGTGCCTGTCACAGCAGTGCATAGCGAGACCACCTTGGTGCCTATGGGGGGCCATTGTAACACGCCGTGCTCTACACCTGAAGTCATCATCACGTGTGCGCCCGACTCGGCGCGCATCTGCGCTGATATCGGTATGAGCATCCTAGCCCCATTACGATTACGATTTGTTTATTCATGGTAACGTGGTATTCGGGAATCGGGACGGAGGGGTTGCAGCGTGTTGCAAAACCCATTTCCGCCCTCTGGGCGGCATTTTTGGCAGGGTTTGGGCCGGAGGGATGGCGCTGAGCGCATTGTTGGCGCAGAGTCTGGTTTTTGAGTGGACGCGCCTCGACACTCTCACCATGCAGAGTGTCGTGCCAAGTTGACGTGTCACGTCTCCGCCCCCGTGTGCGCGCAAGTTGGTGGTCAACGTTGACGCGTCACGAACCAGAGGGTCGTAACGCATAGTAACCCGTAGTCACGCACAGTACTATGGGGTACTGTGGGTTCATGAGGGTTGCTATGCTGCCCGCCTGACTAACCTCCTCCTCCACCCTCCTCCACCCTCGAGCAACATCGCTGTTGATGATGCAGCATGATGCTGTATGGCCGCTTGATGATGCTGTTGTATGCTTGATGCCATGTGCCATGTCGTGTCTGCCTCTTCACATGTCTTGTATCCTTGATCACATGTGTTGTACGCAGCATCCCTCGCATGTTGTGACTTGACTGCATCCCTCGCATGTTGTGACTTGACTGCATGTGACTTGTACTGACGCACACGCTCCACACAAACAACATGTACAGTGTTGACGCACACGCTCACGTCGAGCAAGGGCAGCCAAGTGGTGGAAGAGCAGGCACGCTTCCTCCTCCGCCTGTGTGTGTGTGTGTGTGTGTGTGTGTGTGTGTGTGTGTGCCAAGTGGTGGAAGCTGCGACACTGCGGCAGCTGGAGCACTGGAGAACGCCTCGTGCGGGCACGGCTTGTCTTGATGTCTGAGTGCTGGCACGCCTTGTCGCCTGACGCCTCGAAAGCAGAGCCTGACGCCTCGAGAGCGGAGCTCCCGTGAGACTTACATGGGTTGGAGGCACATGTGTGCCACGCGGCAGGAAGCGCGCAAGCTGTATCAAGAGCGCCACGCCCAGGGACAAGAAAGGAAGATGGCGACGGGGGGCAAGGAGATGGACGCGGCCACGCTGGACCAGTGGGCAAGGCTTGCCATGTTGCCCAAAATCACGTATACTACGTCGCCTCTGCCCTTGCCCTTCGCCACCGATGCACACACGATTCGGGCGCACGAGGACTGGGCTGAGATGGCCTCAGCTGCCTCGGGCATCGAAGCAGTCTGTCTGAGTGCTCAGATGGCCGCGGGCGTTGACGCAGTCCCGCCCTCGGGCGTCAAAGCAGTCTCGCTCCCTCCGGCACCCCTGCCGCAACGGCAGAAGCCCATGGCGGAAGAGGGCCTTGAGAAGCACGAGCTGCATGTGCCGTGTATGCCTCCTCTCAAGCATGTGCCGTGTATGGGGGCATGTGATGATGTTCTCGCAGTACGGCCTCCTCTCAAGCATGTGCCGTGTGTGCCGCCTCTCAAGCTCTCCTTCCTGGCAGAAGAGACCCCGACGCCCGCTTTGCGGGGTGTGCGGACGCAGTGGCCACTGCTTGGCAGGAGCTGATGCTGTGCGATGGTGGTGTGGGACACGAGTAGAGTATGGGCCAGGTATGGCGTGCGGATCAAGCTTGGCATGCGTCAAGACTGCGTCAAGCTTGGCATGCGTCAAGACAAGATGAAGCTTGGCGTGCGTCAAGCTTCAACCTCATGCCATCCATCAAGATCAAACTTGCGCGTTGCTGCTCAATCAGAAGCTTGCGCGCCACCGTCACCGTCACCAAAGACCATGACCTGATACGCTTTCTCGACGACGCACAGGTTGCGAAAGACAAGTGGCCGTCGCTTCTGGGGAGAGGGAGGCAAGGGCGAGGCAGCTTGTGCAGCGCTGTGGTCAACGGCAAAGGCTGTGATTTGATCATGACATCTCATGAAACCTGGCAAGAGATGACACTTGCCATATGGCATCTAGAGATGACACGCGCCATCCTTAGCATCTCCATCCTCCTCAGAGGGCATGGAGCAGCACCTATTTTCTGCTTGTTGGTGTCTGTCAGTGACTCTCTTGGAGAGGGACTTTGGACTTTGGACTTTGGAGATTATATTTTCAAGGTCACGGGATCATCCGCAAGGCCCAGAGGCGCATACATGTGGAGGATCGCGGGCCAGGGTGGAGGTGGTCATGAGGTTCCCCCCGGGACTCTGTAGCAGGCCCGGGGCGGACCCCAATGCCTGGAAACAATTCGGGCCGGAGCCGACCTGGGGAAAGTGCTGTGCCTGTATGGGTAGGACGCCTGGGAGGCGAGGGATTCTGGGTGGGGGACTAAGGGGGGGGTCCGGGTAGGCCGCCCTTTTGGCGCACGCCGGAGGAGTCCCGTAAGGGGATCGGCTCGGTGACCTTAAAAATAAACAATCAACACACACTAAACTAAGAGTGACTCTCGTTGTTTGCGCTACAAGTAGCCTCTTTTCACGAGGGGTGGGAGAGTCGAAGGGCATGTTTTCCGCGGGAACCTCGCCAGAGACCCAAGGTTCGCTCTTTCACAAAAAAACGTTACATTCCAGCGATCAAAATGGTGTTGAAATCGTGACGGTGTATATACTACCCGGTTGAACCCCAATGGCACTGGTGGCGGGCGGCGGAGGTTGGCCAGTCTGGCCCGGGCAATCATTAAAAACTGCCCTTGCCACGGGAGCGAGGGCTCGGGCTGGAGAGAGGCAGGGCAACTGTGCCATCGCGAATGTGTGTGTGTTTGGCCATGCCACTCACACATTGCGCGATGAAGCAAAGGACGAAGGGGGGCTGGTTGCAAGTGCAGGCCATTTACCGTGCCGCCGACAGTGTTGGCACGGGGGTACGTCTCGGAAGAGGGTGCGCTCTGGAGGATCAGAGGCTGAAGGAAACTGTTTTTTTTTATTACACACCGTCACAGTGACTCCGGACACCCTGCAGGACGCCGGGGGATCCAAATTCACGTGTTGATCTGCAGTACGTAAAAATGCTGCTCCAAAATCATCCGAGTCACGAGTCCGACCACCAGGCCATCCTTTGTCGCCGTTTCAAGTTTCCGGCCAAGGCGGTCTGATGAAAATGAGAGAGAGTGTGTTGGTTTACATGAAGCCACCTCGGCTGGAAATTCCGCATGCGAAAGCAAGTGATTTGGACGCAGTCTTGACAGGAAGGTTATTCCAACTCGGTGTTTCCTTTGCATGCTCGACCCTGAACTTTTCACTTCCTTTTGCACTGATGCCCTTTTTTAGCAGGGATGCAGCATGTTTGGCCAAACCCACCGCCTGAAGTCCGTGAATTGGAGACGCATTCGGGCCCAGACCGCCTGCCGTCGAGGGTACTCGACTGCAGTTGCTGCTGTCTTCCACGACGAAATTGTTGCTCAGCGATGAAGCAGCAGACGCTGCTCTAAATAATTGTGACTTGCTCTGTGATGAAGCAGCAGACGCTGCTCTAAATAATTGTGACGGTAGAATTGCTCTGCCATCCGAGGAATCTCCTTCTGACATCGGTAACGGTGCAGGGCATTGCTGTCCGAGGGAGGGGAGAACCGTGGGCATAGACCTTCGCTTGTTAAAAAACTGTGGCACTGCAACTGGCGGGCCAGGCGACGATGTTGATGATGCTGTGGCCGCTCCGTTTACTCCCCTGGGCACGACGCTGGTTTCCTGTGGCACGTGAAGCATCACATCCTGCAGGGTCATTGCCCGCATCGAATACCGGTGAACTCGCACAGGCTTCTTGCTTTGCTCCAGCACATGTGCGATGACCACTTCAACAATTTGTGCTTTTCTCTTACGCATTTTCTGAAAGTCCCGCTCTCCTGTCGGCCCGTCGATTTCGTTACCCATGGGCCACTCCTGCAAGAAAGCGAGGATCTCGGTCACCACGTCCTCGGTGCAACTGAAGCGCGGAGCCATCGCTTTTTGCCGACCAGCGCCTGCTTCAGCCTTCTCAAAAGTTATCAGCCTTTCCTTTTCTATAATGCTTATGCAATCCAACACGAGGTCAAGCTGCCAGGTAATCTTAGCCTTTTTGGCCTCCTCCTCAGCCAGGCGTGCTTGCTGAGCGGCGTCACGGAGCATAGCTTGTCTGTTCTGCACCAAGTGCTCCTGCTTCCGTCGATTCATCTCCACACACCTTTCGCGAATTTGCCTTTGCCTTGCTTCAATTGCTGTGATGCTCGAGGTGTGTGGGGAGAACCATCTGCCACTGTCCGTTGAGCGCAGCCACCTATAGTCCGGTGCCTCTCTTCCGACACAGCTGACGCTACTTTGCTCGCCACTTTCCTCGGTCCAGTCGTCCACCCACTGCGTTTCGGCATCACGCCGCTGCCTCGTAATTGGCTTTGTGCTGCCCCTGCCGCCCTCTTCTTCCGTGATCTTCTTTTCCACTCCCCCGCTCTCTCTCTCCTTGACCGTCTGTCTTGCACTCACGTTGACACCGTATTCGCTCAGCAGGTCCACGAGTTCAGTATTGTTCGGGTGCAGAGTGTGTCCATGAAGCATCACTGAAAGCGCTTTGTCAGTGTCTCCACCTCCGATGCACAGATTTGCAAGCCGAACAAATATTTTGGGGTCATGAGGATCGAGTCGCAAACTCTCTTCAAGATCTGAGATGGCTTCAGGCACTCTTTCTGCTTGTAAATAAACCAGCGCTCGACTAGAATACAGGGACGGACTCTGCGAACCGAGTCCCAAGGCGTCGTTGAGCTCCTGCAGTGCTCCGGAAGTGTCCCCCTCCCCCAACAGTTTCCATGCAAGCTGCTTGTGTTGTGCCACGCGATCGACAAGACTTTTTGGTGCCGGAGCATGTGCAAACCGCGTGTCGGGTGGCTGCAGTTCGTCAGCTGCAGACAAGTTCGTTTCATTTCCGATTGACTGTGCTGGTTTGCTTAACTGCTCATGCTGCCTTGCTGTCGAAGAGGGGCCATCTGCTATTTCTTTTCCTTGTTCTTCCTTCGCAGCTTTGGCGGCTCCAGATGGTGCAGCTGGCCCAGCGGTGGCCTCGTCTGGCACGGCGGATTCGTCCTCCACAGCTTCCGAATCCGGCTGGACTTTGTCCCTGACAGGATCGATGCACTCTCCCTCACCCGCCTTGGCAGCCTCGCCGCCCGTCTGCCTTTCCTCCACTTGCTCAATGTGCTCGCCTGCTGAATCTCTGGCAGCCGTGCCATCGGGAGCTGCAGCAGGTGGCTCGCAGATGCTGTCGTCTGTGACATCCAGCGATTCCAGGAGCCTGGGCTCCTCCACACTGTCGCCGCCCTCAATCTCCTCCGGCACTTGGTCCGCCACCCCATCAACTGCTCCAGAGCTGTTGAGAGATGCGTTTGACAAATCGATCTGCTCTTGGGCTGCGGCTATGGCCTTCTCCATCTTGGACTTCTCTGCCTTCGCGTTGGCGAGCGCGGCATCGATGCTCCCATCGGGCCCGGGTCTGTCGGCCATGTTCATTCCAGTCAGCCTGGCAGGCTCCTGCGATGTAGGTCCCTCGTTCAATCCACGAACGAGACTCGTGTATGAAAGCCATGGAAGACGAACTGCGCGAATGCTGGCAGTCGGCCGCGGCGCTCGCTCTGGGCTGGGACGAGCTGCGCAGCGCCCGGGTGGTCGCGGCACACGAGGCGCTGCAGCACGCGCAGCAAATGGCGAAGCTGGCAGACGACAGCCTGCGCAGCGTGAGGTGGGGCAATGAACCTTTTTGTGAACAGCGCTTAGCGCGTCCGGGCCACAGTGGCCTGATCCTCGTGTTTCCACCCCTCGTGCGCAGCGGGCAAGCATCTGTGCGCGAGGACGAACAGAGCACGCCCTCCGTGTCCTCGGGAGCCGACATGGGCCAAAACGCGTGGCCCGCATGGAGGTGCAAGGTGTGTCGCCCCTGCGTGCGGCCTCCTTGGCGCGCCCATCCAGCTTTACGCGCATTCAGAAACGTCGCGCGCGCAGACCGGAGCTCTGTGCCCTGACCCAGAGGCCCACAGCTCCAGCACCGTCGGGGCGCGCGACGTGTATGCGCGCGCCGAGCGCGCGCTCTGCGTGACACGTGAAGACCGCAGGTACTGCACCCGAAGGGTCTGGGGACTCGGCAGCTCCTCGCGCTGCAGCGCAACGCGCTGAACCCGCAAAACGGGATCAACAAGCGCAACCCCGCCACTGTGCGGGTGGGACCCGACCGAGTCGCCATCAAGTACACCACTGTCATACGCGGGAAGCAGGAAACCAAAGAGCTGTACATGGACGAGATATTGGGTGTTGACATTTCACACGTTGAGCCAAGTGCTCAAAAAGAGGGCGTTCTAGATGGGCTGGTGCACAAGAAGAACATGCAGTGGATCGTCTCAATCTACGTGCTGACCAAGCCGAGTGCACCAACATCGGAGACGGGTACAAGCACCCTGGAGGTGTACCAGCTGTCATCCTTCAAGGGCGAGAATGATGAGGTATTGGACGACGAGCGGCACCGAGAAGCAGCACACGAATGCCACGATTGCGTGCTGGGCGTTAGCCAACGGTGTGGGCCTCTGAATCGAGAGGTGCTGCAGAGGGCTGGCTTGAAACGCTGCAAGCTGCTTGTCATCGTCAACCCCATGTCTGGCCACAAGATGGGCAAAGTGATCTGGGAAAAGGTCATGGGCTCTGTGGGTGCTTTGGGGTGATGGGCGCTTTGGGTGCTTTGCGCGCGTGTTGGTGGGTGCTTTGGCAGGGCGAGGGCGTGCTTTCAGGTCGGCATGCCCGCGCGTGCGTCATGCGCTGTGTGCGTCCTTTGCAAGGGCACGAGGCACATTAGTGAGCCGCACTTTTCCCATGCACGGAGGATATCCCGGTAGCATCGGCCGGCGCATGACGCCGTAGCAGCGCGCGCGTGTGTCGCCTGTGTCGCCTGCACACTAGGTTGAACGCTCACTAGGTTGAACGCTTGCTCAACACGCGCGTACTGATACAGACTGACACCTGCCTACATGCACATCAGGTGGAACCCTTGCTCAACAAGGGGGGCGTAGCGTACGAGGTCAAAATGACAGAATACGCCGGGCATGCGCGGCACATGGTCAAAGGTTCTCGCGAAAACGGGATCCCTGCCCTCTCGCCGGCAGACTGCAGCGGTGTACTGGTCATCGGTGGCGACGGCACTGTGTGCGAGGTCCTCATCCTCCACCCTGCCTCTTGCCTGTGTCTCATCCTCCACCCTGGGTGCAGGCCCTCTTGCCTTCTTGCCCACGCACGTGCGGCCTCTGCTGCGCGAGCTCGTCATGTCTTTGATTGGTTGGGCGCGGCGCAACGAGACGAGTTCAACGTTGCTGCCTTTGAACACGTCTCGTTGCTGCATACACGCTTTGAAGCAGGCATGTTCAACGTTGCTAGACACACGAGGTGAGGCAGGTGACACACGAGGTGAGGCAGGTGACACACGAGGTGAGGCAGGTGACACACGAGGTGAGGCAGGTGACACACGAGGTGAGGCAGGTCAACCTTTCTGCATGGGCGCTTTCAAGCTTCAGCGTCCTTTCTCAACACGCGCGCGCACGTGCGTGAAAGCGCCTGGTGAGGCGTAGCATTTAGCACCGATTGGTTTACATTTGGGGCGCAACAGGTGCTAAACGCGCTGTTTGATCGGCAAGACTGGCGGTGGGCGCTGGACAAGGTGGTGGTCGGAACCGTCCCCGCCGGGTCCGAGTGTGCGTTTGCCAAGATGACGACCTTTCTTGACCCCCACAGGTGCTAACGTGTTGCTAGTGTGTTGCTAGTGTGTTGCTAAGGTGCCAAGATGACGACCTTTCTTGACCCCCTCAGCGCTTGCTGGGTCCTCCTCAAGGGTCATCGCGTCTCGGCCATCGACGTGATGCGCATCACGCAGGTCCTGTGTTGCCTGCGGCGTGTGATGCGCATCACGCAGCTTTGGTGTTGCTTGGTGTTGCTTGGTGTTGCTTGGTGTTGCTTGGTGTTGCTTGGTGTTGCTTGGTGTTGCTTGGTGTTGCTTGGTGTTGCTTGGTGTTGCTTGGTGTTGCGCGCTAGCTATGCCAAGCCCATCACAGTTTCTGGCAGAAGCATGCGCATCGCTCGCACGCTGCGGTAGGCGGCGAGCGCCTCAAAATAGTGGAGTGGAGGAACGGACGGCGTCTTGGGACTGTTGATGAGATGGTCTTGCGCCTAGTCCACTGTGCTCACGCACTCTTGGGGAGGCATCATGCACCTCGGCGGCATCTCCTCCACGGCTTTGGTGTTGTAGCTAGCAGTTGGGCGTGGGGCGTTGTTTGCTGCTAGGCTAGGGCGTTGTTTGCTCCTAGGCTAGGGCGTTGTTTGCTCCTAGGCTAGGGCGTTGTTTGCTCCTAGGCTAGGGCGTTGTTTGCTCCTAGGCTAGGGCGTTGT
>Ga0315905_10004865_pt1 | contig 13722 bp, 7 predicted proteins | sample LakEriMetagenome_5_FD_203522 | JGI IMG/M metagenome (GOLD analysis project Ga0315905, IMG submission 203522) | Freshwater fungal communities from buoy surface, Lake Erie, Ohio, United States - Buoy 4 MA121 | ecosystem: Environmental > Aquatic > Freshwater > Lake | place: USA: Lake Erie, Ohio... | reverse complement strand
CGGCGGCGGCGGCCGGAGCGGCGGCGGCCGGAGCGGCGGCGGCCGCGGCGGCGGCGGCGGCGGTCCGCACCCCAACGAGGCGCTGCCCGACGACCTGGCCGCCCTCACGGCCCTCAAGCGCCACACCAAGCCCATCTCGTGCCTCGCCTACGACCCGTCCACCCAGCAGCTCTACTCGGGCTCGCGCGACGGCCAGGTGTGCGCCTGGTCGTGCGCGACCGGCGCCCTGGCCTCGGCCGTCGACGTCGGCGGCGAGGTCGACTCGCTGCTCGTCGAGGCCGGCTTTCTGTTTGTGGGGGTGTCGCTGCCGCGCGCGCCCGCGCCTGCCGGGGGGGGCGGCGGCGGCATCCAGGCGCGCCTGGGCCCGAGCGGCGGCGGCGGAGGGCGCGGCGGGGGCGGGGGCGCCTCTGCCGCCTCTGCCTCTGCCGCCGCGCTCGCCGCGCTCGCCGACCTGCCCGAGGGCGTCATCAAGGTCTGGAACCTGGCGACGAGCGCGGCGCACACGCTGACGGGGCACCGCGGGCAGGTGCTCGCGCTCGCGGCGGCCAACGGCGCGCTGTTCAGCGGCGGGCAGGACGCCTCGCTCCGCGTGTGGGCGTACAGCGCCGCGGGCGGGGTCTTCACGTCGCAGGCGGTGCTGACGGCCGAGTCGGCGCAGGGGCACCGCTCGAGCGTGCAGGCGCTGGCGGGCGCGGGGGGCCTGCTGTTTTCGGGCGACCGCGCGGGCGTCGTCAAGGTCTGGGACTGCGCGCGCGGGCAGTGCGTGCAGACGCTCGAGCGCGCGCACGCGCACGCCGTCATGTCCCTGCTCGTGTGGGGGGACAACTACCTCTTGTCGGCCGGGCTGGACGGGCTCGTGCACTGCTGGTCGCCCGGGCCGGGCGGCCCCGCGGGCGGCGGCGTGCTGACGCCAGAGCCCGAGTTCACCTTCAACGGCCAGCCGCCCGAGGAGGAGGCGGCGGCCCTGGCGGCCGGGCGCCGCCCCGCCTCCGCGTCCCTGCCCCCCCCCGCGGGGGTGCTCGCGATGAGCGGCGCCGCGGACGGGGCCGGGAGGCCCGTGCTCATGCTCTCGCGCGTCGGGGACCGCGCCGTGCGCCTGTTCGACCTGCCGTCGTTCGAGGCGCGCGGCGGGGTGCCCGGCGCGCCCGAGTGCCGCGCCCTGGCGTCGCTGCCGGGCGGGGTCATGGTGGCGGGCGACCGCAACGGGGCGGTGCACGTGCTGAGCTGGGCGCCGCAGCCGGCGGCGGCGGCGGCGGCGGGAGGGGTCGCAGGGGGCGCGCAGCCGCTGGCCGGGGCGGGCGGGGTGGCGTGAATTCTTTTCTTCCTCGAACCGGGCTCGAATTTATAGCGCGTGTTTGCGCGCGTTCTTTGCAAGAATTTTTGCATTTTGTTTCTTCTATGCAGACAGGCAGGCGCTGTGCTTGCTGTGGTCCGCGCGAGTCGAGGGACGCGCGAGAGAGTCCAGCGTTGGGGGAAGGGGTCGAGGAGGTCCGAGGCGACTGCCGTGCTGCTCAGCGCCGGCGCGAAGAAAGAAAGGGCGACGAGGAAAAGAACGAAATCAAAAGAGAAAGGGGGGGGCGCGGGAGGGGGGGCGAAGGAGGAGAAGCGTATTGTGTGCCGCCATCATCAGCGTCATCAGCGTCATCATTATCATCGTCATCAGACGACGGCGACCGCCGGCCGCGCCGCCGCCGCCGCCGCCGCCGCCGCAGCCCGCCGCGCGCTCGACTCGCGGCACGCGGCCGCGTGGTGCTCGCGCCCCTCGTACGTCGCGCGGTCGAGCACGCGCCGCTGCACGCCCTCGCCCGCCGAGCGCGCCTCGTCCCCCTGGGACGCGGGCGAGACGAACTCGACGGTGAGGCGCTCGCCCCCCCTGGCGCGCAGGCGCAGGTAGCCGTAGTCGCGGTCGCGCAGGGCGCGCACCCAGGCGGGCTGCCCGCCGCTCGCGCCGGAGAGCTCGTGCCCGCCGCTGCCGACGACCAGGTGCACCGTGCCAAAGTGGTTGACGGCGGCCGCGGCGGCTGATGATTGGTCGTCGCTACTGTTGCTGCTGCTGCTGCTGCTGCTCTGGAAGGATGCCCCACGCGCAGCGAGGCGGAGCGCGTCGGCGTCGGCGTGGCTGAGGCCCGTCGTCGTCGTCGTGCCGCCGTCGCCGCCGCCGCCGCCGCCGTCATCGCCGCGCCCGTCGACGCACCGGCCGTCCGAGCCGCCCGCCGTGCTCCCCCCGGATCCCGCCACGACCGGGCACGTGCGATAGTACAGGTGGACGTGTCCGCTCACGGCCGCGTCCACGCGGTAGGCGCGCAGCAGGGGCTCCAGGCTCGCGCGCAGGTGGTCGCCCACGAAGCGGTTGCTCTTGTGCGGGTAGACGACGTACATGGGGCGGTGGACGGCCAGCACGAGCCAGGGCGTGACGCACCGGTCGACGGCCGCGAGGTCGGCCTCGAGCCAGAGGCGCTGGCGGGACCCCGGCTCGAGGTCGTGCTCGGAGGAGACGACGGTCACGTGCACGGGGCCGTAGTCGAAGGCGTACCAAAAGGGCGGGAGGGCGCGCGGGGGGGCGGCCGGGCCGTTGCTGCTGCTGCGGCTGCTGCCCGCCGCGCGATCCCCTCCAGCCTGGAACACGTCAAAGTCGAGCGGGTGCTGCGCGTCCGAGCGGGAGCCGCCGCCGCCGCCGCCGACGCCGTTGGCGCCGGCCGCCCCACCGTCGAAAGGGCCGCCCCCGCCCCCGCCCCCGCCCCCGCTCCGCGGCATCCAGAAGCGACGCGCGATCATCGCGCCGCACTCGCCGCCGCTGTCGTTGCCCCAGTTGCGCCACTCGGGGCTGTAGGGGCGGCCGCCGCTCGGGTCCGTGTGGTCCCACCCCTCCTCGTACGAGTACTCGTGGTTGCCCGCGGCGACCATGAAGGGCACGCGCGCGGCGAGGGCGGCGTAGTTGGGCGGCGGCGTCGGGGGGCCGCCGCGGTTGTCGCCGCCGCCGCCCTCGGCGTCGCCCTCGCCGCGCCCCCCCGACGCGCCCCCCTGCCCGCCGATCGACGCCATGTACCCGTCCCACACCGACACGTCCCCGTCCGCGTACGCCACGTCCCCGACGTTGACCACCACGTCCACGGCGCGGTCGCCCACGTCGGCCGCCAGCGCCCGCAGCACCGGGTCGGCCCCGGGGCTCTTGCTGCGCGCGTGGTGCGACCACCCGACGTCCCCGAGCACGGCGAGCGTCACGTCCGCGTCGGGCGACGGCCGGGGCGCGGCGCGGAAGCCGAAGATGGCCGGCTCGCCGGCGCGCAGCGAAGAGGCGCCGGGGTCGCCCGCCAGGGCGTACCGGTAGTAGGCGCCCGGGGCGAGCCCCGTCAGGCGCGCGCGGTGCAGGCGGCGCGCGAAGGGCCGCGCGTTGGCGGGGGAGCCGCACATGTCGCTGTTGGACACGAGGTAGCTCTCGCCCTCGGCGTTTGCGTCGTCCTCGTTGCTGCTGCTGGCGCTGCCGCTGCTGCTCGCGAGGGCGCGGGCGCGGAGGGCGGCGTCGAGTGCGGCGGCTGCCGCTGGTCCCCCTCCTCCTGCTGCCGACGACGCCCCTGCTGCCGCTGCCGCCGCCGCCGCCGCCGCCGCCGCGCGCGGGGGCCCCGAGGCGCGGTGGAGCCACACGCGCGAGGGGCAGGGGCGGGTCGAGGTGGTGCGCCAGGACAGGAGCATCTCGGTGGGGTCGCGGCCGAGCGCGATGTGGACCTGTGATGATGTCGGGGTGGATGGAGGATGTCAGCGTGTTGTCACTTTTCTCGCGCGGGGGGATGGTGTGTGCCGATGGGCTCCGCCGGCGTCGCTCCGCGGCGTCGACGGGCCGCCGACGCGACGATTGGTATCATTCCGCTGCGCGCGCGCCAGCGACGTCGCGGCGGGCCCAGACTACGTCAGGGCGTTGCTGGTGCACCTGGTGCACGCGTCCGCGCATCGAATTGGGATCGGGTCCCGGTCGTTGTTGCGCGGGCAGTTCTCGCGGGCGTGATGTGCCGAATCGGTTCGTCCTCTCCCCCACACCGTCCACACACCGACGACGACGCACCTCTCTGGGAACGCAGTCCCCGCCCTCGCCGTCGTCGGCGCGCGCGCACGCGGCGGCGGCGAGCAGCGCCAGCAGCGCGAGCGCCAGGCGTGCTGCAGCGCCTCCGCTCTCTCTCCTCATCGTGGCGCGCGGCTGGCTGCTTGCTCCCAGGGCGCGCGCTCGCTGTCACGAAATTGAAATCGCTCGCCCCCGTGCGACGTCTCCTCTCGAGAGACAGGATCCAAAGGGGCCGGAGGACGTGTGAGAGACACAGGCAGACGCGTGGGGTGGAGAACAAAAGTACTAAAAAGTGTGGCTGTGACGGAGCGATGCGATCGATTGCGCCGACGATGAAGGCGACGCGCGGAACGACGCGCGACGCCGAAGGCGCCGGAGTCCGGCGCCTTCGGACCGCCTGCGTGGCGGCGCGTTCGTCGTCCCGCGCGCCTTTTGTTCGGGCGACGCAACTGGTCTCCTCCACCGAGACCAAAGCCCACGCGTCGGCGCCAACGATTGCCCAGCCTCATCTTGCCTGCGCGTCAAGCCAACAAAGAAGACCCCTCTCCATCGCCTGCTCGCGCGCGTTCTTCGAGCGCTCCTCCCGTCCCTTGCCTTTCGGAAACCCGATCGCGGGCGCGCGCGGGCGCGCGCGCATGTCGCATGTCGTCGCCGGGAGGCGGCGGCGGCGGCGGCGGCGAGGGTGACCGAGCGCAGCGGCATCAGCGGCCGCAAGCGCACGAGGAGGAGGAGGAGGAGGGGGCGGAGCCAAGGGCCGCGCCGCTGAGCGACGATGGGAGCGTCGCCGACATGGCCGACGCCGCCAGCGGCGCCGAGGAGGAGGCGCCCGCCGCCGCCGCCGCTGCCGCCGCCGCCGCCCCGCCCGCCCCGTGGCTCGAGCGCCTGACGCGCATGTGGTCGTCCGCGCAGCCGCCCCAGCCGCCGCCGCAGCAACAGGAGGAGGAGCCACGGCGGCCCGAAAAAGAAGAAGAACCCAAGCAGCCGTCAGCCCCACAAGCCACGGCAGCAGCAGCAGCAGCAGCAGCCCCCGCCGCCCAAGGCGCCGGCGTGGCCGCCGCCGCCGCAGCCGCCGCCGCAGCAGCAGGCCTCACGCTGCGGCGCCTGGGCGAGTGGGCCGCGGACGCTGCGGCGGCCGCGTTCGGCGCGTCGCTGGACCCGTCCCGGCCCGTGTGGGTGCTGGGCGTCGAGCACGCGCCGGCCCGCGGCGGCAGCGGCAGCGGCAGCGGCAGCGATGCAGGCGACGCGCCACCACCACCACCAGCACCAGCGGCAGCGGCGGCGTTGCCCTTCGAGGCCCTGCGCGCCGATTACGCGGCGCGCTTCTGGATGACGTACCGCAGCGGCATATCGCCCCCGCTGCCGGCGCCCGCGCCTCTGCAGAGCTGGCCGCTGTTTGGACGAGGGGCCGCTGCGGTGGCCGAGGCGGCGCCGGCCGCGGCAGAGGGCGAGGACGAGGACGAGGAGGAGGAGGAGGAGGAGGAACGCAAGGGCGGCTGGGACGACGACGAGGAGGAAGGGGAACAGCAGGAGCAGCAGCCGGGCGCCGCCGCGTCGCGCGAGCCAGCGGCGGCCGAAGAAGCAGCAAAAGGAGGAGCGGACGACGACGACGCCCAAGAAGCAGCGGCCGCCGCCGCCGACAGCGCCGCCGCCCCCGCGGGGCGCGGGTGGGCCGCCGCCGCCGCCGCCGCGGCTGCCGCGGCCGCCGCGGCGGCCGTGCCCTGGTCCGCCGCGTCCGCGGCCGCCGCGTCGGGCGCCCCCGGGTCGATCGGGGGCAGCGAGCCGCGGCCACCAAGGCCGCTCCCTCCAGCCCCGCCGCCGCCGCCGCCGCCGCCGCCGCCGCCGCCGCGCGCTGGCCGAGCGGGCCTGACCACCGACGCCGGGTGGGGCTGCACGCTGCGCAGCGGGCAGATGCTGCTGGCCGAGGCGCTCGTGCGCCACACGCACGGGCGCGTCGCGCGGCCCCTGCCGCGGGCGGCCGCGTGCGAGGTGGCCGCGCTGTTCTTGGACGGAGCAGCAGGCGGGGAGGGGGAGGAGGCGCCGGCGTCGCCGCCGCCGCCCCTGCCGCCTCGTCCGCCGCCGCCGCCCTTTGCCCTGCAGGCGCTGTGCGCGGCGGGCTCGCCGCACGGCGTCGTCGCGGGCAAGTGGCTGGGCCCGCTCGCCCTGTGCCGGGCGCTCGAGGCCGCGGCCGTCGCGGCCGGGTGCGAGCACGTGGCGCTGACGGCGGGCCGGTCGCCGAAGGTTCGGCGGCGGCGGGGAGGAGGAGGAGGAGGAGGAGGAGGAGGCGGCGACAAGGCGGCGGCGGCAGAGGACGAGCAAGCAGCGGCAGCAGCAGCGGCGCCATCTGCGCCCGCCTCTCCTCCACCCGCTCCTCGGCACCCCCTCCTGCGCGGTCTGTCCGTCGCCGTCGTCTACGACCCGTGCGCCGGAGGCGGCGCCCCGGCCCTCCCCGCGCACCGCCTCGCACCCCTGCTGCCGCCGCCGGCCTCATCGCCGCCGCCGGCGCCGCCGTCCCCCGCAAGCGGCGCCCTCGTGCTCGTGCCGCTCACGCTCGGCGTCGGCCGCGTCAGCCCGCTCTACCACCCGCAGCTGCGCGCGGTCCTGGCCATGCCGCAGTCGGTAGGCATCGTCGGCGGGCGCCCGGGCGCGTCGCTCTACTTTATCGGCGCGCAGGGGCCGGCGGTGGCTGGCGGCGGCGGCGGCGACGAGGGCGCGGCGGCGGCGGCAACGGCAGCAACGGCGCTCGAGACGTCCGCCGAGGGCGGCGTGCTGCTCTACCTGGACCCGCACACGACGCGCCCGGCGGCGTCGCGGCTGCCGCGCGACCTCGACTCGTTCTTCCCGCCCAACGCGCGAGCTGCTGCCGGGGATGATGAGGATGCGGAGGACGGCGCGGCAGGGGGCGGCGGCGGCGGCGGGGGCGCCGCGGCGCCCCCCGCTCGGCCAGTCCCGTTGCCGCGCGCCATGCCGCTCGCCTCGCTCGACCCGTCGCTCGCCCTGGGCTTCTACCTGCGCTCCCAGGACGACCTGGCCGACCTGTGCGCGCGCATCGAGGCGCTCGAGGCGCCCCGCGCGCCGCGCTGCCCGCTCCTGACCGCGACGCACGGCGACGCGGCCGGGGCTGCTGAGGGGTGGGCCGTGCGGCAGCGGGTGCGCGGGGGCGAGGCGGCGGCGGCGGCGGCGGCGCGGCGGCGGCGGAGGAGCGGCGAGGGCGTCGGCGACGCCGCGGTATGCGAGCCAGACGACTGGGAGCTCGTTTGATCTTGTCTCGATTGCTAGGTCTCTTGTACTTTCATCCCCATCTGTAGCTATACGACGATCAACACACCGTGCGATTGCCGGGCGGGCGCGCAGGGCCCACCGCGCGATCCCGAGCAGCAGGCCGCACCACACACAGACGCCCGCGCTCGTGCAATCCCAATCCCAATGTCTGCGCCGCCGCGTTCGATGGACGCCGCGGTCTGCAGCACGGCAGCGGTACCATCCATCGCCGGCCGAAGAATACAAGGCAGGCGGCACGCCTTCCGGCCGCCGACGCCAGCGCCGACGCCCAACGCCGCCGCCGCGCGCGTCCGCAGGCCCCTCCCGCAGCCGCCGTCCGCGAAAAAAGGAGGCGGCGGGGCGTCGTCAACCGCCGCCCCCGCGACCCCGCAATCCCTCCTCACGGGCGCCATCGTCGCCTTTCCCAAAGACGGCTCCCCGATCCCGCAGTTTGGCGTCGTGACGGGGCCCGACGGCAAGGCAAAGCTGGCCGTCGCCGCGTGGCCGCGCGGCAACCGGGCGTCGCTCGCGCCGAAAGCGCTCGCGCTGGCCGTGCCGGGCAGCTTCTCGGCCGCCGACCTCGACGCCATGCTCCTTCGGGCGGACGGCGGCGGCGGCGGCGGCGGCGGCGGATGCGGCGACTTTTTGTCGGACGAGGACCTCGAGCTCGGGTGGGAGGTCGCGCTCGACGAGCACGGCGAGGCGGCGGCGGTGGCGCTTGCCGACCTGGCGGCGCTGCTGCTGGGTGCCAGCGGGCCTCGCGAGCTCGTGCGCGCCTACGCGCTGCTGAGCGACCCGAGCGCCGGCGGGCGCTACTTTGCGCCTGCCAAGGCGGCGGCGGCGGCGGGCGGCGGGACGCTGCCGGCGCCGGCGTTCTCGGCGCGCGCGCCGGCTGCGGTCGCGGCCGCACGCGAGGCGGCCGAGGCCGAGGCGGCGGTGCGGCGAGAGGAGGCCGCGTTTGTGGCGGCGATGCGGGCGGCGATCGCCGACGCGGCGCAGGCGCGGAGGCGGGAGGAGGCCGGCGGCGGCGAAGGCGCATCTGCCGCTGCCGCTGGGTCGAGGGAGGCGTGGGCCAGGTGGCTGCAGGAGGAGGGCGGCGGCGACGGCGACGCCCCCCCGCCGTTTGCTGCACGCGTGCGCGCGCTGCGCGCCCTGGCGCTGTGGGCGCCGACGGGCGAGGCGCCGCAGCCCCCCCGCGGCGAGGGCGGCGGCGCAAGTGGGGGCGGCGGCGGCGGGGGCGGCAGGCGAGGCGGCAGCAACGGCGGCGGCGAGGCGGCGATGATGAGCGCCGCGACGCTCGCCGCGCTGCTTGCGGGGCCACCCTTGCCGCCGCCCCCGCGCGGCATGGCGGCCCCCGCGGACGACTGCGGCCCCGCTTTGCCGCTGGGGGTGAGCGGCTTTGGGGACGACAACCAGGCGCTCTTCTCGCCGGCTTTGCTGGAGCTCGGACGGCGGACGGTGGCGCTGTTTGATGGCGGTGCCGGGGCGCCTGCGTCCGCCGCCTCCTCCTCCGCCTCCTCCAACAACAACAACAGCGCCGACCTCCAAGCCCTCGCCGCGGCCTCCAACGCCGCGTGGCGCCTGCTCGCCGACGCCGGGCTCGTGCGCGCGCACGAGCCGCGCCCGCTGCTCGCCGCGGGCGTCGACCCGCGCCGCCCCTTCTCGCCCGCGCTCGAGGCCGCGGCCGCGGCGCTCGCCGCGGCCGCCCCGACGCTGCGCGACCGCCACGCGTCTGGGCGCTTGCCGTTTGGGGGCGCCGAGGGCGGCGGCGCGGGGCGGCCGGCGGACGACGAACGGCAAGAGGAAGCTCGGCACACATCGCGCCTGCGCGTGTTTGCGATCGACGACGAAGACACACTCGACGTCGACGACGCGATGAGCGTCGAGCTGCTGCAGGGCGCCGCGGCTGGGGAGCGGGGGGCCGCCGCTGCCGCCGCCGCTGGCAAAGCCGCCGCACTCCGCGTGTGGGTGCACGTGGCCGACCCGACGCGCTGGCTGCTGCCCGCGGCGCTCGGCGAGGACGACGACAAAGACGGAGACGACGCCTCTTCATCGCCGCAGCGGCTCGTCGAGCTGTCGCGGGTGCTCCTGCAGTCGTCGTCGTCGTCGTCGTCGGACGCCACCAGCGCCGCCGCGGCCTCTCCATCGTCGTCGTCGTCGTCGTCGTCGTCGCTGCGCGCCGCCGCGCGCGCATTGATCGCAGAGGCGCGCCGACGCACCCGCTCCCTCTACCTCCCCTTTGGCAGCGTGCCCATGTTCCCGGACGTCCTGTCCGCGGGCCTCTTCAGCCTCGTCCCCTCGCCGGAGGCGCTCCTCGCGGCCGAGGCCGCCGGACCGGACGCCGCCGCGGCCGTCGGCGCCCGCGACCGCTGCGCGCTTTCCTTTGGCGTGACGCTCGAGGCGGGAGGGTCCGGCGCCGTCGTCGAGGGCTCCGTGGCTATAATTCCGTCGGTCGTGCGCGTGACCGACCGCCTCACGTACGACGAGGTCGACGCCCAGCTGGCCATGATGGGGGGCGGTGAGGCGGCGACGAGCGGTGGCGAGGCGGGGGTGGACACGACGACGACGACGACGACGACGACGACGACGACGACGCCCCCGCTGCAGGACCGCGACGCCGCGCTGCAGCTGCTGTACGCGGCGTCGCGGCGGCGGCGCGAGTGGCGCGACGCCCAGGGCGCCATCACCATCGACACGCCCGAGTGCAAGCTCGTCGTGCGCGAGGAGGAGCTCGACCGCGCCGCCGCCGCCGCCCCGACCGCCGCGCGCCTGTCTCAGTGGGAGTCGGCCGCGCGCCAGACGGTCGCCGAGGCCATGATCCTCGCGGGCGCCGCCGCGGGCAGCCGCGGCGCCCGCTCGGGGCTGGCGCTCCCCTACCGCTCGCAGCCGCGCCCGGCCGACCTGCCGTCGGAGGGCGAGCTCGACGCCCTGCCGCCGGGGCCTTGCCGCGGGTACGCGCTGCGGCGCAAGATGACGCGCTCGGCGCTCTCGGCAAAGGGCCCCGCGCCGCACGCGGCGCTGGGCCTCGCCGAGTACGTGCAGGTGACGTCCCCCATCCGGCGGTACGGCGACCTGCTGGCGCACGCGGCGCTCAAGGAAGAGGAGGGGGAGGAGGGGGATGGGCGGCAGCGGCGGCTGTTCGAGGCGGGGGCGCTGACCGCGTCGCTGGCCGAGCAGCAGGCGGGCTCGGCCGACCCCCTGGCGCGCGCCGAGCGCGCCGTCGAGCGCTACTGGGCGGCCGAGTGGGCGCGGCGGCGGCGGGCGGCGGACGAGCCGATGGGCGCGTTCGTGCTGGGGTGGGCCGGGCGCGGCGGCGGCGGCGGCGGGGGGAGCGGCGGCGGCCTGGCGGCGGTCTCGCTGGAGGACTCGGGCCTGGAGACGGTCGCGCGGGTCTGGTGGGACGCGCGGCCGGGCGAGAGGGTGCAGGCGCTGGTCGAGGAGGCGGCGCCGGGGCGAGGCGGGTTTTGGCGCGTCGGCGTCTCGGGTGGCGGCGGCGGCGGCGGCGAGGGCGGGGGGATGCTGGAGGAGGCGGCGGCGGCGGCGGTCGAGCGGGGGCCGTCGGGGCGCGGGTTCTTAGACGAGGACGACGACGACGAGGATGAGGACGAAGATGGAGAAGAGGAGGAGGAGGAGACAGAGGAGGAGGAGGAGGAGGCAGAGGCGGAGGCGGCGGCGACGTGAACCGAAGGAAAAAAACGTCTTGCAAGGGGGGAAAAAAAACAAAAACATCTCACACCCACCCAAACACGCTCGCGTAGCTGCCCAGCGGGCCCCACCGCACGCCCTTGGCGCGCGCGTCCGCCGCCGCCACCGCCACGAGGTACGCGCCCAGCGCCGCCGTGATGGCGAAAAACGCGGGCAGCGGCAAGAACGGCATCCCGCCGTTGGCCGGGTTGCGCCCGAGCGCCATGGCCAGCAGCTGCGCCCAGCCCATCGCGAGGCACCCCCACGTGGCCCCGACCGTCCACGCGCGGTCGCGCGTCCACAGGGCGCGGGGGACGCACAGCGCGTTGCCGACGAGCGCGAGCAGCATGGTCCCCGGGGCGAGGCCCGCCAGCGCCGTCAGGTCGCCGTACGAGCGCGCGAGCTGCGGCAGCGGGGACAGCGCAAAGAGGGCCGTGGCGCACCACCCGGGGAGGCGCTCGACGGCGGCCTGGAGGCGCGCGAGGCGCTGCTCGGGCGTGGACGGGTTGGCGTAGTCGTTTCTTGGGGATTCTTGTTGAGCAGTGGAGGACGGGGTGGCGGCGGCGGCGGCGGCAGGAGCAGCGGCGGCCAAAGCCGACGCCGCCTTGCCGCCACCGCCACCGCCGCCGCCGCCGCCGCCGTTACCAACCACCAAAATCGCGCGCGCCAGCCACGCCGCCGCGATCACCGCCCCCACGGCCGAGGGCGCCGCCGCGCGGCTGACGCCGCCGACCAGCGCCGCCAGCGACTGCTGCGGCGCCGTCGCCAGCACGGCGAGCGGGTGCTGCGCGGCGCTGGCCCCGCCGCCAAAGGCCGCCCACACGACCTGCGGCACGGCCAGCACGCCCGCGGTCGTCACGAGCAGCTGGAAGGGGACCCAGAGGCGCGTGGGGACCAGGCCGCGCGAGCGCAGGGCGCCGACCAGGCCGACGAGCGCGGCCAGCGCCGCCGCCCCGGCAAAGGCGGCCGCGGGCATCGCGCCGGCGGCCCTCAGCTGCCACAGCAGCGCCGCCGTCGTCGCCATGCCGATGACTTGGATTCCCACGGCCGCGCCCTCGCCGCGCGCCGCGAAGTAGGTGCACATGAGCGCGTTGCCGCCGAGCGCGGCGATGTGCGTGACCCAAGAGACGGCGGCGACGGCGGCCGCGTCGCCCGCCGCGAGCGAGGCCGCGTTGCGCGCGAGCTGCGGGAGCGCGAGCGCCGCAAACGGCAGCGTGGCGGCGCTGACGAGGCGCTGGGTCATGACGTCGTGGCGGCGGCGGTGCTGCAGGGCGCGGAGCTTGCGCGCCTGCTGCTCCTTCTGGAGCTGGCGGGCGTCCTTTGGCTTTTCGGCGGCAGCGGGTGGAGGGGGTTTGGCGTTGTTGTTGCTGTTTTTGTTGTCGTCGTCGTTGTTGGCGGCGGCGGCGCTGGCCGACGCGCGCAGCGGCGAGAGGGGGCGGCGGCGGTCGTGGTGGTGGTAGGCTGCTGCTGCTCCTGCAGGTGGTGCCGCTGCTGCTGCCGCTGCCGCTGCTGCTGCTGCTGCTGCTGCTGCTGCTGCTCCTCCTGATGCTGCTGGTGCTGCCGCGATGGACCCCGCCCACGGCTTTTGCGAACGAGCAGCAGCAGCGGGGTGCTGCCGCCTGACGCCGCCGATCGACGGCGGCGCCGACGGAGGAGGGCGCGCGCCGCCGACCGCCGCGCGGCGCATCAGCAGCATGATGGGGACGAGCGCGCCCCGCGCGGCCGCGCTGTTGCGGTCCTTGCCGAGCGCGAGCCTCGCGCGCGTACGCGGATCGACGGCAGGAGAGGCGACGGCGCCACACCCACGCAGCGCGCGCGGCACGAGGGAGAGATTATTCCGTTGTTCGAACGTCGGGTTTTTCGTCTCTTTCGATGTCGGCGTCCGGTTTGTGTCTGGTCGAAGAGGGAGAGCGCGGGTGGTCGGGGAAGGTTGTGGTGCTCGAGGGGCGCGCGCGCGTGTGTGGAGCAGGGGCGAAGAGAGGGTGCGGAGGCACGATCGAGGGGGGGGGCGCGCCCCGACCGACCGAGCGGCGGCGGCGGTTCGCCCGTCTCGTTCGCCGGCCGCCGAGAATCATCCTCTTGCGCGCCGCCGCCGCCAACTCCCAACAGCTGGTCCACCCGTCCCTTCCAATTCGTCAGAGATGCGATCCACACACACACACCCGAATATTGGCGATCATCTCGGCCGGCGTCCAAGAATGCGAGCGGGAATTTTCTGGGGCGCAACTTTGGCGCCCGCCGCGTGCGAACACTGCGCAATTTAATACTTCAACTTTCGCTCATCTCGGAAATTCTCAACTCCCTAAACGTCGCCTTGGTGAAAGGGTATCATCTTCGCCTCCCACGCGAAGGGTCAGGGTTCGATTCCCTGGGGCGATATCTCGCATTAACGACGCCGAATGAGCGGCCCATATTACTTGGACCGCTTTCGTGGCATTTTTTTTGCGGGGGCGCGGCGGCGGCGCCTTGTGGGCGTGCGCAGGGACGTCCGGCGCAAAGGGGATGATGTGGTGTTGGTGTGGTAGTACGAGTCTCGCGGCGCTGGAATGCTCTCTGCGCGCGCGCGCGCGCGCGCGCGCCGTTTTTGGCTCCGTCGGTTGCGCGAACCGGCCGCTCCCCCGCCTTGCCGCGGCCGCCGCGCGCGGGGGGGGGGGGGGGGGCCGCGGGGGGCCGCGGCGGGGGGGCGGGGCGGGGGGCGGGGGGGGGGGGGGGGGGGGCGGGGCCGC
>Ga0315905_10004864_pt1 | contig 13726 bp, 2 predicted proteins | sample LakEriMetagenome_5_FD_203522 | JGI IMG/M metagenome (GOLD analysis project Ga0315905, IMG submission 203522) | Freshwater fungal communities from buoy surface, Lake Erie, Ohio, United States - Buoy 4 MA121 | ecosystem: Environmental > Aquatic > Freshwater > Lake | place: USA: Lake Erie, Ohio... | reverse complement strand
AAAAAAAAAATCGTGATTTATCGGCCCCCATTTCAAATTTCATTACACCTTGATGCCAAACCCATTGATTTACACCTTCTTCTTAAGCACCATCAACGGCACTGCGGCGGTCTCGGCGGCTCGCGAAATTCGCCAGCAGGCAACTGGCGTCGTCTCTCCCAAGCCCCCCGCAGTCTTCGTCCTCGTCAAGCGTCAGCCCGCCTCCGCCGTCTGTCGACGCCCTCCTTACATTCGTCTTTCGAACCCTATCGAGCGTGCATCTTGCCCTCAAATTGCGTCGGCCTCACCCGACGTCGCCGGCTGCTGCTCGCGCTCGGCCGAGAAATCTTTTTGCCGAGACGCCCCCCCGCCTCGGCCGCCGCCGCCGCCGTCGCTCTGAAACGCGAGCATGAGCGACGCGGACGCGCCAGAAGAAGCGGCCCCGCCTCCGCCGCCGCCGGTGCCGCCAGAGCCAAAGCCCGCAACGGCAACAGGCCGGTTGCTGACGCTCGCGAGCAGGCGCAGGCGGGGCGCGAGCGCGACGGTCACGCGCAGCTCGGCGGTCGACCCGCCCAAGCCGCCGCCGCCGCCCCCGCCGACCGCTCCGCCCGCTCCGCCCGTCTGGTGCGACAGCGTCGCGACGAATCGCCCGATAAACGCGACCTCGGCCTCGGTGCCGAGGGCCAGGCCGCGCAGGGGCCCGCCGCCAGTCGAGGCGGGCGCGGCAGCAGCATCAGCACTACTGGGCCCTCCCACCGCCGACGACGGCGGCCGCGACCCGCCACCGCTCGACCCGACCGCCGCCGCCGCCAGCAGCGGCGACGACGCCAGGCGCCAGCGCGCGCCCGAGCGCGGGCCAAACAGCGGCCCGCCCGTCTCGACGCGCGGCAGGAGCGTCGAGAGGGCCTGCGCGGCCAGGCCCGCGAGCGACAGCGACGCGCCGTCGTCCGCGAGCAGGGCCTGGGCGAGGCGCGCCTCGAACGCGCGCGCGATCTCGGCCGCCGTGGCCGGGTCGGCGACGAGCGACGACAGAGCGGGGAGCGTGGTGGTTGTCGTGGGGGCGGTCGCGGGGGCGGGGGCGGGTTGCGGTTGCGAGGGGGGGGGCCCTGCCGGGCGCGGAGCACCCTCGACGCCACCACCACCACCACCACCACCAGCAGGCGCCGCCTCCGCCGCCGCCGCAGCAGCAGCAGCAGCAGCAGCAGAAGCAGCAGCAGCAGCAGGATCAGATCCGCCGCCGCAGCCCGCAACCACCGCCTGCGAGGCGGCCGAGTCGTCCTGCGCCGCCGCCGCCGCCGGCCGCTGTCGAGCCGCCGCCGCCGCCGCGCCCCGACCGCCCCCGCCACCCCCACCCCCACCACCGCCACGCCCCGTCTCCACGACCAGACTCTCCTGCCAGGCCGAGGCGGGCCCGCGGATGGTGGCGCGCAGCTCCGGGGACACGAGGGCCACGTCGATCAACGGGTCGACGAGGCCGCGCTCGGGCGTAAAGGTGATCGTGTTGGGGGCGCGCGCCAGGCCGCCGCCGCCGCCGCCGCCGCCGCCGCGCGAGGACGACGACGGCGGCGGCGACGACGCAGCGGCCCCCCGCTTGCCACGACCGCCACCCCCGCCGCCGCTGCCCTCGATCCTCAGCGTCGTCGCGACCAGGTTGAGCACGCCGTTCTCGAGCCGAATGACGCCCGAGGGCGACAGCTGGTCGAGCGGGTTGCCGCCGCTGCTCCCGGGGGCCGCGGCCGCGCCGGCGTTGCTGCTGCTCTGCAGCTCGAGCTCCCCTGACACGCCCACGTTGAGCACGAGCGGGAAGACGGCGCGCAGGTCGGGGCCAAACTTGAGCCGGAGCCGGGCGACGCGCAGGGGCGGCGGCGGGGTTGGCGCCGCCGCCGCCGCAGGGGCCGGCGGCGGCGACGCCTGCGCCGGACCGGCGGCGGCCCCCGCGCCAACGACAACGACGTCGGCCGCCGCCGCCGCCACCTCTGCGGCCGCCCGCAGGCGCGTCGCCGCGCGGGCGCGGCCCGCGCGCAGGGCCGCAAAGGCGCGCGAGACGGCGGCGACGTCGTGCTTGACGGCCGGGTCGGCCGACGCCCCTGAGAAGCGCGCCGCCGCCGCCGCCGCCGCCGCCGCCGCCGCCTCGGCCGCCGCGGCCGTCTCATCGGCGCCTCCCCCCGCCGCGCCGCCGCCGCCGCCCTCGCCGCCTCCCCCGGACGGCGGCAGGAGCAGCGCCGTGCCGCGGCTCAGGCGCACGTCCCCGGACACGACGGGCGCGTCGGCCGCGCCCTCGACGCGCACGCGCGCGTCCAGGGATCCCGAGAAGGCGCCGCGCACGCGCAGCTCCAGGTGCTCGGCGGACAGCTCGAGCGCGGCAGGAGGGGCGCCGGCCGGCGGCGGCTGCTTTTGCTGCTGCAGCGGCAGCGCCCCCGTGACGCGCACGCGCCCGCGCGGGCCCGAGCGCGCCTCGATCGGCGACACCACGCGCACCGTCGTCGCCAAACCCTCCTCCTCCTCCTCCTCCTCCTCCTCGCCGCCGACCTCGACGCGGCCCGTCAGCCCCACCACGGGGTGGCGCAGCAGCCCCGCGGCCTCGACGACGCCGCCGCGCGCGCTCGCGCTGGCGAGCAGCCGCGGCGCGCCGAGCGGGCCGCGCAGCGACGCGGCGATCGCGGCCTGGCCCCCGCGCCAGCGCGGCGCCGAGGAGCCATCCCCCGCGGCGAGGGCGGTCAGCACGGCCATGCCGCCGTCGCGCACGCTGAGCGCGAGGTCGACGGGCGGGGCGGCCGGGTCGGCGGCGGCGGCGTCGCCGCCGCCGGGCGGGGCGGCGGCGGCGGGGCGCTCGGCGAGCAGCGACACGGTGCCCGCGAGGCGGAGGTGCCCCGCCGACCCGCCCGCGGCGGCCGAGCCGCCGGACGCGCGCCCGCCCCCTCGGCCGAGCAGCAGCTCGAAGGGCGCGCGCGCGGTGCGGCTGGCGAGGCGCACCAGGTAGGCCGGGCCGCGGAGCAGGAGCGGCGCGCGGCGGCGGCGGCGGCCAAACGCCGCGCCGCCGCCGCCGCCGCCGCCGCCGCCGCCGTCGTCGCCCCGCCAGTCCCAGTCCATCTCCTCCTCCTCTTCCTCCTCTTGGTCCGTCAGCGACGCCGCCGCCGCCGCGCGGTCGGAAGAAGAGGCGGCTGCCGCCGCCCGCGCCCGCGCGCTGGCCGGCCGCCGCCTGCCCGCACGCGCCGCCGCACCACCCCCGCCACCCCCGCCCCCCCCGCCCGCGCCCTCCTCGGGCACCACGTCCACGTCGACCGCCACCACCTGCTCGGGCGTCAGCGCGGCCGCCGCGCTGCACCGGCGCAGCCGCACGCCGCCGACCGACCCGCCCACCAGCCTCGCGCGCAGCTTGGCGGTCGGGCGCTCGGCCGAGCCGCCGAGGCGGCCGCGGGCCTGGATGCGGCCGCGGACGGGGCCGACCCCGGCGGCGGCGGCGTTGGCCCAAGCCGTGGCGGCGGCGGCGGCGGCGGCGGCCTGCTGCCGCTCCTCCTCCTCCTCCTGGGCCCGCGACGACGGGGCGGCGGCAGACGACGCCGCCGCGGTGGCAGCAGCGCCGCCCGGGCCGCCGCCGATGCCCACGGCGGCCATGGCCGACGCCAGGCGCGCGCCGAGCGCGTCGATGGCGGCGGCAGAGGGCGCCCCCGAAGCCGTGGTCGTCGTCGCACCCGGCGCGGGGCTGAGCAGGAGGAATGACGCGAGGCCGGCCGGCCCACCGCCGCCATTGCCCGCCGCCGCCGCCGCCGCCGCCGCCTCGGCCGCGGCGGCCCCAGCTTTCGGGGCCCCGAGCGCCGGCGCCAGCAGCATGCCGACGGGCAGGTCGGACACGACGAGCGTGGCGTCCTGCCGCGGGCCAAACAGCGCCCCCTTCAGCTCGAGCGTGGCCCCCCCCGCGGCCGCCAGCCGGAACGCGTCGAGCGTCACCCCGCCGCCGCCGCCGTGCGCCGTGCCGGCCACGCGCACGTCGTCGAGCCGGTAGTAGCGCAGGAGCGAGGAGGAGGAGGAGGAGGAGGAGGGCGAGGGTTGTCCCTTGCGGGCGCGGCGGCGGGAGGGAGCAGCGTGGCCGGAGGCGGCGTCGGCGTCCGCGCAAGCCGCCTCCGCCGCGTCGCCCCCGCCCCCGCCGCCGCCGCCGTCAAACGCCCAGCCGCGCCCGCGCACGTCAAACTCCACCACCGGGGCGCCTTCGGGCGCGGCCGCCTGGGCGGCGTCGGCGGGAGCGGCAGGAGTGGCGCCAAGATCAGCGGCGGGCGCCGAAGCGCCGCCGCCGCCGCCGCCCGTCGCCGACACGCGCGCGGCCCACTCGCCGCGCAGGTCGCGCAGCAGCGACGGCACCGCCTGCTGCCGTTGCCCCTGCTGCTGCTGGCGCCGTTGCCGCTGCGTCGCGTCGCCCCTGCCCGCGTCGCCCGCCAGGCCCTCGCCCTCGCGCTCGGCCAGCAGCAGGAGCGCCTCGACCTGCGCCGCAAAGGGCGGCTGCTGGCCCGCCGCCGACAGGCCCCCCGCAGCGGCGCCGCCGCCCGCGCCGCCCGCGCCGCCCGCCCGCAGCCCCTCGAGGAAGCGCGCCTTGGCCGCCGCGTAGTCGGCGGGGCGCCGGGCCGCCGCGCGCGCGACGAGGCGGGCCAGGGGCCGGAGGTCCTCGAGGCGCGCCGCGGGGCCCACGGCCGCCTCGACGCGCCAGCGGCCCTGCTCCGGCAGCTGCTGCTGCTGCTGCTGGGGCTGCTGCTGTGGGTCGACAGGCGGCGGCGCGCCAGAAGAAGCGGCGGCGGCGGCGGCACCGGCCGCCGCGAGAGCGACCTCTGCCCCGTCGCGCCCCTGCTGCTCCCCCTCCCCCCGCTCCTCCTCGCCCTGGCCCGCGCCGCCGCCGCCGCCGCTCGGCAGCACGTACTCGGCCCGCAGCGCGTAGCGCGAGGACGGCGGGCCGACCCCGGCGCCCCCCGCCCCAGGGCCAAGCAGCATCGTGGCCGCCGTCGCCGCCGCGGGCCGCCGCTGCTGCCGCCGCTGCACCAGCACCGCCTCCTCGAGACGCACGAGGTCGCCCTCCCAGCGGGCGCGCGCCGAGAACACGCTGCCGGCCACGCCCCCGAGGCGCAGCTCCTCGACCTCGACCGCCCCGCGCCCCGCGCGCGCGTCCAGGTCGACGTCGGCCGCGGCCGCCCGCAGCAGGCCGCGCAGCGACCCGAGCTCGAGCGCGTCGAGCGGGAGGTGCTCGGCCGCCGCCGCTGCCTGCGTGCCCGCGCGGTTGACGGTCGCCGACAGGTACATCTGCCCGCGCCGGAGCAGCGCGTGGCTGGCGGCGGCGCGCAGGAGCAGATCGTCGGGGGCCTCGCCGATGCTGCTGCTGCTGCTGCTGCCGCGCCGGTCGTCGTCGGCGGCGGCGGCGGCGACGAGGCCCTGTCGCTGCTGCCGCCGCTGCTGCGGGTCGGCGGCGGCGTCCGGGCGCTCGCCCATCAGCGCCGCGCGCGTCGCGGCCGCGGGCAGCGCGAGGTCGAGCTCGAGCTGCAGCGGCGGCGCGGGGCTGGAGGCAGCAGCAGACGCCAAAGACGCCGCCCCCGCCGCCGGCCCGCCGCCGCCGCCCGCCCGCACGACGAGGCGCGGCGCCGTGAGCGACAGCTCGCCGACGGCGCCCGCGCCCCCCGCCGTCGGGGCGAGCCCAGGGCCCCACGCGCCGCCGACGCCGCCGCGGCGCACGGGGGACACGAGCGTGAGCCCGTTGAGCCGCAAGGACTCGAGGCAAAAGGGCCCGCGGTACTCAAAGTTGGGCGAGGACGACGCGGAGGAGCCGGGGGCCGACTGGGGCGCCGCAGCCGCCGCCGCCGCCGCCGCCGCCGCCGCCGCCGCCGAGGCTCCACCGTCGCCGCCCGCGCTCTCCTGCAGGCGCGCCGACGCGCGCACGCGCCCGCTCACCCGCAGGCGCACGGGCAGGCCGTCCACCGGGTCGAGCGGCGGCGGGGGCGGCGGCGGCGGCTCGAACAGCTCGGCCGGAGGGGAGGGCATCGTGGCGGCGGCAGCAGAGGCGGCAGCAGGGCGGTCGCCGCTGCCGTCGCCCCCGGCCTCTGCCGCGGTCGCCGCCCACCGCGCCCACGCCTCCTGCATCGCCTGCTCCGCGCGCGCGAGCGCCAGCACGTCCACGTTGGCGACACCGGCCTCGACGCTGAACGCGTCGACCCGCGGCGCCCCGTGCGCCGTCGCCTCGCGCTGCGTGTCGGCCATGCGCGCGCGCAGCAGGCGCGGGTTGCTGGTGGCGGCCGACAGGCGCGCGTCGAAGCCCGGCCCCCGGCACTGCAGGCGCAGGGCGTCGGGGGAGACGACGCCCGAGGCGGCCACGGACGGCGGTCCCGCGGTCGGCGGGCCGCCGTCGGCAGAGCCGCCGCCGCCGGTGGTGGCGCCGCCACTCTCCGGAGAGGCAGCGGCGGCGCTCGGCTGAGGCGGCGCCGAAGAGACGGCCTCGAACACGACCACGGGCGACGTGTGCGCGCCCGTCAGGGTGCCGCGCACGCTCAGGCGGCCGAGCGACGCCGCCAGGGCGGGCGGGCCGGCGACGGCGGCGCCGTCCCCCGCCCCCGCGTCCCCGCCCCCGCCCCCGCCGAGCCCGTACGCGTGCGCGACGACGGCCGCGCTGACGCCCTCGCCGACCGCCTGCACGGCCAGCGCGCGCGGGTCGTCTTCGGCGCGGGGGGCCACCCACACGCGGCCGCTCGCGGCCAGGGCGCCGCCGCCCGCGGGGGCGGCCGTGGCGCTGTGCAGCAGGAAGGCCTCGGTCGCCGTGTCGAGCGAGAAGACGGCGCCGGAGCGCACGACGGCGCCAGGAGGGGCAGCGGGGGCGGCCAGCGCGTGAGCGGAAGAGGAGGGGGGCGACGAGCCGCCGCCGCCACCAACCCCCGACGACGCCGCCAAGAAGGGCAGCCTGTCGTAGGCGCCCGCGGCCGAGGGGTCGGCGAGCAGCGCGGCGCGCGCGGCCGACGGCTCGAGGCGCGCGAGCAGGGCGTCGGGCGGCCGCACGAGCGCGGCGCGGCCCGAGAACACCGGCTTCTCGAGCGGGCCCGTGACGTGCAGCTCGCCCGCGAGGGCGCCCGCGATCGAAAAGGGGATCGGGCGCACGCCGAGGGTGGCGCGCAGCGCGTTGGCCTCGGCGCACGAGCCGTAGGCGGCGAGGAGGCAGTCGCGGGCGGAGGACGAGGAGGGGTCGGGCGTCGCGGCGGCGTCTGCCGCCGCCGTCGCCGCCGCTGCCTCTGCCTCGCCCGCCCCGCCCCAGTCCCCGCCACCGCCCGGCAGCACCCCGCCGACCACGGCCTGCAGCCGGTACTGCCCCCCGCGCAGCGCGTCCAGGTCGAGGTCGCCCGACACGCGCAGCGGCACGCTGCCAAAGCGCCCCTCGGCCCGCAGCAGGTGCGCGCGGTCGCCCCCAAGCTCGACGTCCATCCGGGCGCCGAGCACCTCGTCCGTGGCGTCCCAGAAGTGAAAGTCGGCGCCGCGGATGTCGAGGCGGCCCGTGATGGTCGGGAAGGGGCCGATGGGGTTGGCGGCCGAGGGAGGGGGCGGAGGGGCGAGCGCGGCGGCGAGGGCGGCGGCCTGCTGCTGCTGCTGCTGCTGCGGCGGCGGCGGCGGCGGCGGCGGCGCGTCAGCGGCAGCCGCAAACGGAAACGTCGCGCGGCCGCGGGTCGGCCGCAGCGCCCGCGCGGCCGCCTCGACGGCGTCCGCGGCAGCTGCGGGGGCGGCAGCAGCAGCAGCGGCGGCGGCAGCGCCGCCGTACGCCTGCCGCCCGGCCCCCGGGTCGCGCAGCGCCACGCGCAGCTCGCCCGTGATCGTCCCGGACAGCACGTCCATGGGCAGCTCGACGAGGCGCTCGGCCAGCCGCGCGTCCAGCCCGTCGCCCGTCACGGACACGCGCAGGTCGCTGGCGTCCGTGGCGGCGCGCGGCCAGCGGTAAAAGATGCTGACGCCCAGCGGGGCGGGGGCGAGGGCGGCGTCGTCGGGGCCGCCGGGCGAGGGGCAAGGCGCTGCGGCCCGCCGCGACGCCTTGGTCCTGGCCTTGGCCGCCGCCGCGGCCACGGCGCGGTCCTCGTCGCGCAGGCGCCGCATCTCGGCCGGCGCCAGGGGGGACGCCCCGGCGAGCAAGGCTGAAGCGGCGGCGGCCGAGGCGGAGGCGCGCGCGCGCGCCTCCTCGCCCCCGCCTCCTCGCCCGTCCTCCAGCGCGCCCGCGCCGCCTCCTCCTCCCTCCCCGCTCGCGCGGGCCAGCGCCGCGTGCGCGTCGCGGACGTCAAAGATGCCCAGCTCGAAAAAGGCGCGCTCCTCGGCCTCGAGCAGCGCGGCCGCCGCCGCGCGCCCGCCGTCCGGGTGGTCGCGCAGGTAGTGCGCCTTGAGCACGGGCGGCTGCTTGCGGGGGACGGGGGGGACGAGGGGGGCGAGGGGGGCGGCGGGGGGGGCAAAGGGGGGCGAGGAGGGCGACGCCGCAGCGCCTGAGAGTCCGTTGTTGGCGGCAGCCTCGGGGGCCGCGAACAGCGACGACAGCGACGGCGCCAGAGGGGCCGCGGCCGCGATGCTGTCCGCCGCCGCCGACGACGCCGACGACGAGGACGCCGCCGCACCCGCACCCGCACCCGCGCCCTGCTCCCGCAGCGCGTCGCGCAGCGCCGACCCGGGCGTGTTGTCGCACGTGAACACGCGCGCCCGCTCGCCCGGCCACAGCGCCCCGGGCGTCACGTGGCGCAGGTGCCGCTTGGCGTGCGGCGACACCGTCGTCAGCTTGTCGCTGCGCGGGTCGCGCGGCACCGCAAACCCGGCGCCCGTGAGCGCGAGCGTCTCGTAGTCGGGCCCGAGGAGCGCGTCGACGCGCACGCCGCACAGGCGGCGCGGGAGGGGCTCGCCGTGCACGGCGAGGCGCAGCTCGCCGTCGCGCACGCGCACGGCGGCGAGGCGGGCGGGCGGGGGGCGGGAGGGGGCGGGGGCGGTGGCGGCGGCGGCGGGCGCAGAGGGAGAGGCAGGGGGCGCCGCCGACGGCGCCGCCGCCCCTTCTCCCGTCGCCGCCGCCACGCTCTGCACGCCTTGCGCCAGCAGCTCGCGCAGCGCCTGCTCGGCCGCAAGCCCCGGGACCCACTGCCGCGACGACAGCGGCCCCGTGTCCTGCGGGAACCCCAGCCACGACAGGTTGGCCGCCTGCCGCGCCGTGACGAGGGGGGCGCGCACGAGCAGCTCGAGCACGACGCGCCGCTCGAGCAGCGACTGCAGGGGGCGCACGCGCACGCTCAGCTCGCGCGCGCGGATGTGCGTGCGCTCGACGGGCCCCGGGCCGACTGACACGCCCTCGATCGTCAGCAGGGCGGGAAGCATGGACGACGAGGGGAGGAGGCCGCCACCGCCGCCATCGCCGCCGCCGCCGCCGCGCTCGCTTCTGCTGCCGCCCGTGCCGCCGAGCAGGCCGAGAAGCGGGTCGAATCGCACGACGCCACCACTGCTGCCGCTTCTGCCGCTGCTGCTTCGTCCGTCCGCTGCTCCTGCTCTCCTCCTGGTGTTGCTGCTGCCGTGGCGCTTGCCGCCGGCCTCCTCCTCATCCGCGCTCGCAGACGCGGCTCGCCCTCCTCCTCCTCCTCCTCCTCCTTCACCCTCGACGCCCACGACGGTGATCTCGCGCATCGTGGCGCGCGAGAGCACGCTGCACACGCGTGGCAGCACCCACGCGTTGAGGGCCGGGCGCAGCGCGACGCCGAGGGCCGCGTTGAGCGCGATGGCGACGGCCGCCAGTAGGAGCGCGGCGCGAAAGGCGGCGCGCGCCAGGAGCGGGCCGATCAGGGGCACGCGGAGGGCGCGCCGCCACAGCAGCTGCGGAATCGACAGGTCCGAGGGCGTAGGGCACGCAGGAGGAGGATTGGGGAGCGGGAGGGGGGCTGGTTGCTGCTGCTGTGGCGGTGGTCGGCTCGCCGCTGCTGCTGCTGCGGCTGCGGCTGCTGCTGCTGCTGCTGCTGCTTCTGCTTCTTCTTCTGCTGCTGGTGGCTGCTGCTGCTCGATGTTGGAGCCGCCCGCCTCGGCTACCCGTCCGCTGCTGACGCCCCCGTTGCCATTGCCGTTGACGTGGTGGGCATGGGCGGCGGGCAGAGGCGGGGGCAGCGGCGGCGCGGCGGCGGCGGCGGCGGGCGACGGCGCCGACGGCACCGCTGCTGCGGGCTGCTGCTCGTCGCCGCCAGCCGCACCACCGTTCCCGACAGACGCCGCCGCCGGCGCCCTCAGGGGCCGCGCCCCAGGAGGAGCCCGGGACGCCGACGACGATGAGGCCGCTGCTCCGCGGCCGCCGCCGCCGCCGCCGGTGCCGTCGCCCCGGCCGACGACGGCGCCGACGTGCGGCCGCGCTCGCCGCCGTCCCGCCGCCGCTGCAGCAGGCGCCACTGTGTGGTGTGATTGCGGGGTGATGGTTGGGCGCGGTCGGTGTGAGCTCCAGGATTGCCCGCAGTGGAATTGGGCCGCGGGTGGGTGGGTTTCTCGAGAGGGTTTTCGCGCGCGCGCGCCTCTGTCGCCAAAAGGGCAAACGAGAACGAGAGCAACAACGACAGCAACAACAACACTCACCCGTCCTCGGCGCCGTCCCGCGCGCCGGCAGGCCCGAGGCCATGAGCCTGCGGCTGCCGGCGATCGGCCAGCTCGCGAGCGTCATGGCTCAAGGCTCGGCGCGCGGGCTGTTTGGTTTGGTCCTGCTTGCCGCTCACCAGCGGCCGATGGTGCTCCTCCTCCCGCCGTGGAAAAGTCGAGGCATGGTGTGGATACGAGCGCGCGCGCGCCGACGGGTCAGGTGTCTATGACGACATGGCGCGCGACCCCAATCAAGGCGGGCGGAGAGGAAATTGGATTGGTTCGGGGTTTGTGTGGAAGCAAGAGGCCTCGAGGCGCGCGCCTCTGTTTGGACGCGACGACGGCGGCGGCGGCGGCGGGACGACGACGACGGGGAAGCGCGGGACGTCGCGCGCGCGCGCGCGCGCCGCGGCAAGCCCACAGAGCCCGGCTCTTTCTTTTGCACCACCATCCCGTCGTCGTCAAAACCTAATCTCCCCGCTCGGCGGCTCAAACTCCACCGGGTGCGTCTCCTCCGTCGCCCCCTCGTCCTCCCGCCACATCCGCACCGTCTTGTCCGCGCCGCACGTCACCAGGCGCGACCCGCTCAGGTCGAACGCCGCCGCAAACACGCCCGCCTCGGCGCCCTCGAGCGACCCGGGCTGCGGCGCGAGCGCGGCGCGCTGGAAGCAGTGGCCCGAGCGCCAGTCCCACATCCAGAGGGACCCGTCGTCCCCGCCGCTCGCGAGGACGTCCGAGTCGCTGCCGAGCGCGAGCGCGTTGACGATGCACCCCGGGCGCGCCAGGAGGTTGTGCAGGAAGTCGCCGCGCGGCAGCGCAAACTTTTTGAGCGCGTCGGCCGCGCCCGACACGAACGCCGCCTCGCGCGCGTGCACCGCGAGCGCGCGCACGGCCTTCTTGTGCTGGGTGAGGGTCGCGCTCGCGCACCCCTTGCGGAGGTCCCACAGCTTGACCGCCGCGTCGTGCGCCCCCGTGATCACCTGCGGGTCGGTGGCCTGGCACTGCACGGCGGCCACCGTGTGCGTGTGCCCCTCGAGCGCCCACACCTGCAGCTTGGTGCGCGCGTCCCACACGCGCGCCACGGCGTCGCGCCCCCCCGTGACCAGCAGGTCCAGGGTCGGGTGCAGCGCGAGGCAGTACACCCCGGACAGGTGCCCGTGGTAGTGCCGGATCACGCGGTTGGTCTCGAGGTCCCAGCACTTGACGCTCTTGTCCAGGCCGCAAGAGTACATGTACGGGTGCCTGGACGACACGGCGAGGCCTGTGACCTGCTCGGTGTGGCCCGTGAGCGTGATCTTGAGCGTGCCGCTCGCGGTGTCCCAGAGCTTGATGGTGCGGTCGGCCGCGCCCGTGGCGAACCACCGGTTGGACGCGTCGAACGCGACGCTGCGCACCCAGCCCGTGTGCCCGCTCATGACGCGGTAGCAGCGCCACGGCGCGTGCCACTTTGGCCTGGGCCAGCGGGAGGCGAGGCGGCGGGAGACGGCGGCGGACCCGCCGCGCAGCAGGGGGTCGCGGTCGGCGCGCTCGGCGCGGGCGATGACCTCCATGGCCGGGTTGGTGGTGGTCGTCGTCGTCGTCGTTGGGCGGGGGGCGCTGCTGTGCTGGGGCGGGGGCAGGCGCGACGCGAGCGCGAGCGCCGTCGGCGTCGTCGTCGTCGTCGTTGGTGTTGTCGTTGTTGTTGGGGCGGCGGCGGCGGCGGCGGCTGCTGGGGGTGCTGCTCGTCCCGATGCCGCTGCTGCTGCTGCTGCCGCCCCCCCACCGCCTCCGGCCATCGCGTCGATCACCCTGCCCACGAGGCCGCCGCCTGCTGCTGCTCCTGCTCCTGCTGCTGCTGCTGCTGCTTCGGCGCCCCCGTCGTGCTGCTCCTCTGCCGCCGCCTTGACCGCGGCCGCGTACTCCCCGCGGAACTTGGCGCCGACGCGCAGGCGCAGCGCCTCCTCGTCGTAAGGAGGCAGCGCCAGAGGGGGCTGCGGGCCAAACAGCGACAGGAGCGCGCGCTTGCGGCGGCGGGCGAGCCGCCGCGCGAGCTCGAGGTCGAGGTCGCCGGCTTCGGCTGTGGCTTGGGCGGCGGCGGCGGCCGCGCTGGTCGACGGCGCGCCGGCGTCGGCACCGGCGTCGGCTGCGGCCGGCGCCGCTCGGCGCGGCGCCATCTCTGGATGTGTCGCGCGTTGAGCGGACGCTCCTGTCGGCGCTTCCTTCTCGTGAGGGTGGGTGCAGGCGGGCAAACGGGGATGCAAAGGGGGCGGGTGGCGAAGCGACGCCGATGTTGGCTTTCGATCGTGTTCCGCGTGTCGCAGCGGTTTGTCGACGATGTGGGTTGCGTGCGTGTGTTCGTTGGTCGTGTGTGTGGTCCAGTCGAGATGTCGAGCGGGCCCGTGTGGAGAGAGTGAGCTGCTGCCCGGCACCAGAGCGTGCGGTCGACTCTCTGTCCAAGTCGCCAGGGCAGGAGAGGGGCGCCACTTGGCGCGTCCTGCCCTGGGCGAAAACGCGCGCGTCGCTCGTCTCGCGCGAATTAACCAAACGCGAATTACGTCAAGGGAGCGACCCTCCTCCCTGCAAGTGACCCCCCAAAGCCATCCATTGACCACCGCAGGCGCGACCCCTTTTGGCTCGCGAAAGCGCCTCCGACTCCCCCCTCTTTGGTAACCCCGGGCGCCTCTCCGCCAACCAGTCTCTCTCTCTCGGCCAACCCGCGCACGGCGGATTGGTAAGCTCGACCGCAGCGCACGATGCGCGAGCCTTGCGTGCGCACCTGCGGTGCCCTGGCGTTTGCGTTTCGACCGCGCTCGGCGAGGGCGCGCGCGCGCAAAGCCGCCAATGCGAAAGTGTCGCGATGGCTGGTCACTCGGCGCGCACGCACGCGCCTCCCCTCTCGTGCGGCGCCCTACGCAGCAAGCGCGCTGGATTGCTGGGCCGGTACGCGCACGCGCAATGAGGCGGGCGGGCCGTGACCGCGCGCGCGCGCGCACACTGTTGTGCCCAACCAAGCTCTGAGAGGTCTCTCGCGTCGCCGCCCGCCCGCCTGTCCGCGCGCCCGCCGCCGCCACTCGCCAACGCCCCCCGGCGCCGGCGCCCCCCCCCCCCCCCCCCAAGCCCCGCGGGCGAGCCGGAGGCACCCCCAGCGCCGCGAGGGCGACGGCAACGGACGCGCCGAGCCACGCCAACG
>Ga0315905_10004861_pt1 | contig 13732 bp, 11 predicted proteins | sample LakEriMetagenome_5_FD_203522 | JGI IMG/M metagenome (GOLD analysis project Ga0315905, IMG submission 203522) | Freshwater fungal communities from buoy surface, Lake Erie, Ohio, United States - Buoy 4 MA121 | ecosystem: Environmental > Aquatic > Freshwater > Lake | place: USA: Lake Erie, Ohio... | reverse complement strand
GGATATTGACGTAAACTTCCCCCTGCTTCCAAAGCGAAAATTGTATCTACTGTCCGATCTAAAAAGTAACGATCATGGGAAACTACAATTACACAACCATTAAAATCTTCCAGATAATCTTCTAATACTGCTAATGTTTGGACATCTAAATCATTAGTCGGTTCATCTAAAATCAAGACATTGGGCGCACTAATAAGAATACGCAATAGGAATAAACGACGTTTTTCTCCGCCAGAAAGTTTATGAATGGGTGCATATTGTTGATTTCCTGGAAACAAAAATCTCTCTAACATTTGGGAAGCAGTGATTTTAGTTCCGTCGGATATTTCAATAAATTCTCCTTCTTCTTTAATATAATCAATTACTCGCTGATCTTCATTCACAGCCGTTAACAATTCTTCTGAATGTTGGTTAAAATAACCAATATGAATTGTAGTCCCAATTTCTACAATACCAGAATCTGGTTTGACTCTGGCGGTAATAATATCCATTAAGGTAGATTTTCCTGCACCATTTCCACCAATAATACCAATTCTATCCTCTGGACTAAATTCATAGGTGAAATCCTTAATTAAGGTTCTACCATTATAGGCTTTACTAACATTTTTCAGTTCAATAACTTTCTTACCAATGCGACGACCAATGGTAGAAATATCAACCTTACCATTAAGTTGTTTAAACTCAGTATCTCGCAAAGCATGAGCGCGTTCAATTCTGGCTTTTTGTTTCGTGCTTCTAGCTTTTGGTCCTTTTTTTAACCATTCTAATTCTCGTCGTAAAATACCTTGATGTTTCCGTTGAGTGCTAACAGCGGACTCTTCAGCTAAGGCTTTCTTTTCTAGATAATAGGAATAATTACCAGTATAAGTGTAAATATCACCGCGATCAATTTCGATAATTTTATTAGTAACTCTATCTAGAAAATAACGATCATGAGTAATTAATAAAAGTGCGCCACGATAGCGATTTAAATAACTTTGTAACCATTCTACAGACAGGGCATCAAGATGGTTTGTCGGTTCATCCATTAATAATAAATCAGGTTCTGATATGAGGGATGCGGCTAAAGCAATGCGCTTGCGATATCCCCCTGATAATGTGCCAACTTTCACATCAAAATCAGCAATTCCTAGTTTTGTTAAAATGATTTTAGCGTTGGTTTCTACTTCCCATGCACCTGTGGCATCCATGCGCTGCATTACACTGGAAAGACGAGACATTAATTGACTATCATCGGGATAATGTGCCAATTTATCAGACAATTCTTCGTACTCTTTAACTAGGTGCATTTGTTCACCACTGTCAGCAAATACCTGTTCTAAAACTGTGTGATTTTCGTCTATATCTGGCTGTTGGGGTAAGTAAACAATTTTCGCACCGGAATTAACTAAAATTTGGCCGCTATCAATTGATTCTAAGCGGGCGATCATTTTTAATAAAGTTGATTTACCAGAACCATTAGTACCAATCAAACCAACTTTGTCATTAGTATCAAGACTAAAATTAGCATCTTTTAAGAGTTCTTTAATGCCAAAATCTTTTTTAACTGACTGTAATGTAACAAGGCTCATATTATCTGGTAATTAGTGATTAAGAATGAGGTGGGCATTGCCCACCCTAAAGACGATTGTAAACGAAATTCTAGACAAATAAATCGAGGGGTAAATGTCCATACATTTCGTTAACTCCTCCCTCTTGATAGGACTGACAAGATACTAGCACTCCCCGATGATGACCAGAATAGGAATCGAGATAACACAAGCCATTTTTGCCATTTAATTTGATGTAAACTGGTCCTTCTGGTTGCGGTAAATCAGTTGGTGGTTGATAACCTAAAGCGCGAGAATAGGTTTTCATGGCTAAAATTCCCTCTTCGGCTGTATCAGCACAAATACCTAAAATTTGATAATCAGTCAGACTGGTGACAAAAATTAATGCCTCACGGGTGGGAATTTTCTCCGACGGTTTCAGAATGGGGGCGATATCCAGACAGTTGAATTTGTTGAGTATTTTCCTGGCTTCTGGCAGTGAGAGTTGCTGATAATTGGGAGTAGACATAATATTATTTGTCTAGTTTTACGTCTGGTTTAGGTTTTGGGAGTGAGATTTGATCACATTACTAGCATTTTTGAACAAAATCAAGATTGATATGACATATTCCGCTCTAAAAAAGCTAATAATTGCCGATAAAATTAGCACATCTTGTTTCTAGGTAATGTCATTATACCGTTGATTAACGCTCTGGTTTTGCTTGAGAATAATTTTGGCGATAATATTTTTCTAATATAATTGCTAAAACTGGAGTTTGCCAAATTAGAAGTTAACAATAATCGTCAAGGTTCGATGACGATAGATGCCAATTTATTCCTGAAGGAAGATAACTGTATCTATTATTTCAATTTTCATAGCCGATTAACTTGATTATGTGGTAATATTAATTGTAAGTAATTAGCAATTAATAATTAGCAATTAATGTGAATATACTATTAAAATCTCCCCGCTTATCACAAAGGCGTACAAATTCTGTACATCCTCTCCAGCGTCTATTTAAGTATGGACATAAGTATACTAAACAAATTCGGCTGGCCATTGGTGCTTCTATCCTGAATAAATTTTTTGATTTAGCACCACCTGTATTAATTGGGATTGCGGTGGATGTGGTAGTCAAGCAAGATAATTCTATCATTGCTGGGTTAGGTGTCAAAGATATTTATGGGCAATTCCTGATTTTATCCTTGTTGACGGTGATTACTTGGGTGTTGGAATCATTGTTTGAATATGCTTATAAATTATTATGGCGCAATTTGGGGCAGAATATTCAACATAATTTAAGATTGTCCGCATATAAACACCTGCAAGAATTAGAATTAGCTTATTTTGAAGAACGTAGTACGGGGGGTTTAATGTCTATCCTCAGTGATGATATTAACCAATTAGAGCGGTTTTTAGATGTGGGTGCAAATGATATTATTCAAGTCACGACAACTATTATCATCGTTGGTGGTGCATTTTTTATTTTAGCTCCTAGTGTGGCTGGGATGGCAATTTTACCCATGCCTTTTATTCTCGGTGGTTCGATAGTTTTTCAGAAATTTCTCGCCCCTCGTTATGCTGATGTTCGGGAAAAAGTAGGTTTATTAAATAGCAGATTGTCTAATAATTTGAGCGGAATTACTACCATTAAAAGTTTTACGGCCGAAGATTATGAATCTGCTCGTGTAGAATTAGAAAGTAATGCTTATCGTCAAAGTAATGCAGTAGCGATCGCCTTATCTGCGGCTTATATTCCCATCATTCGGATGTTCATTTTAATAGCTTTTACAATATTGCTATTATTTGGCGGTATGGAAACAGTAGCCGGAAGATTGGCTGTCGGTGCTTATAGTTCTTTGGTGTTTTTAGTGCAGCTTTTATTATGGCCATTAACCAGATTAGGAGATACTTTTGATTTATATCAAAGAGCGATGGCTTCTACTAACCGAGTCATGGATTTATTAGATACTCCTATGACAATTCCTGGAGGAAATATTGATTTACCTATAGATATGATTCGGGGAGCTTTAGAATTTAAAAATGTCAGCTTTGCTTATCAGAATAGAAACCCAGTTATCAAAAACTTATCTTTAGAAATTCCAGCGGGAAATACAATTGCTATTGTCGGTTCAACAGGTTCAGGTAAAAGCACTCTAGTTAAGTTATTGCTGCGTTTTTATCAATTACAAAATGGTAAAATCACTCTGGATGGAATTGATTTACAACAGTTAAATTTACGAGATTTACGCCGGGCTATTGGTTTAGTCAGTCAAGATGTCTTTCTATTTCATGGTACAGTGGGAGAAAATATTGCCTATGGTACTTTTACTGCTACTAATGAAGAGATCATCATGGCCGCAAAAATAGCAGAAGCTCATGATTTTATTATGAATTTACCCCAAGGTTATGAGACAATAGTAGGGGAAAGAGGACAAAAATTATCTGGAGGACAAAGACAACGAATTGCGATCGCTCGCGCAGTATTAAAAGATCCACCAATTCTGATTTTAGATGAAGCTACTTCAGCAGTAGACAATGAAACTGAGGCCGCAATTCAACGTTCCCTAGAACGAATTACGGTCAATAGGACTACTATAGCTATAGCTCATCGTCTTTCGACAATTCGCAATGCTGATTGTATTTATGTCATGGAACATGGTAAATTAGTAGAAGCAGGAACTCATGAACAACTGTTAGAAAAAAATGGCATTTACACCAGTCTCTGGCTAGTGCAATCTGGGTTAAAATAGAGAAAATTATCATAAAAGACTCTACCGGAGTTAGTATGATAAACTGGAGGGAACAGGGAACAGGGAACAGGGAACAGAAGGAATGTCAGATATTAATGACTTTAAAGACTTGATAATTTGGCAAAAAGGGATGGATATTGCTCAAAGATGCTATTTCCTTACTAAACTTTTTCCCAAGGATGAGTTATATGGTATGGTTCAACAAGTTAGAAGAAGTGCTGTATCTATTCCCGCTAATATATCTGAAGGATATGGACGAAGATATAGAGGAGAATATAATAAGATTTTTAAGCATAGCCCAAGGGTCAGTTAATGAATTAGAAACTCATCTAATTTTATCTCACCTTTATCTCACCGAGTAGGATTATGTTCAGAAAAGGATGTAGAAATGATTCTTAATTTATTAAAAGAAGAAGGCAGAATGATTATTAGTCTTATTAAAAAATTAGAAAATTAATTTTTTTCCCTGTTCCCTGTTCCCTGTTCCCTGTTCCCTTCTCTCAACTTCTCGGTTTAGCATAACAAGTACCTAAGAACCAAATAAAATTACCAATTAACGATCATGTTTAGTATTCCCCAACCAGAAACAGCAGACAATAAATGGCGCAGACAATTGGATAAATTTGTCAAAAACAATCAGCCAGAACTAGCTGCACTTTTTTGGGGGTTGTGGTTAGAAAATGGCAATAGTCAGGGAACTATCGGTATTGATTTCCAACCCACTCCCCGTTTTGTTTATTGTCCCCAATCCGAAATAGAAAAGTTGAATGATAGAGTTGAAAATCGTCTCCAAGAAATTTTGGGAATTATTGATAATAATAAACCCGAAACAGAAGTAGTCATGATTGGAATTGGTAAAGGAGAAATTAAACTAATTCAATTTGCACCCAAATCATCACCAGAAGCCTGTTTTCATGAAATAGGAAAAGATGTAGATGGATTATTGGATTTACTAGAACAGCGATTAATTGAGCAAATTAGCGATCGCTAGAAGCATTGATTCTGCTAGAATAGATTAGAAAAAACACACAATATTAGAAAAAGTGCTACTACTAGAAAAATGATGATTTTGGCTCAAAGCTTAACTATTGACTCGATTTTAGTAAATAACTGTATCCAGTTCACAACCTGGGGATTTTCCTCCCTCCTACTCGCGGAAATTGTCAGAGATGCTTATCATGCTTTGTGTCATCAAGTAACATGGTTAGCGAAATGGCATAATAAACATCATGCTGTATATAAACGGGATTTAACTTTAATTTCCCAAAAAGCCTACGTAGACTCCCAATTGTATCACGATATCGTCGAATCGGTAATACTAGTAATCATCTTAACAATAATTGCCTTAGTAGCCCATCAATGGGGGTTATGGTTAGGAGTCGCTTATGCTGTTACTTTTTTATACGGTGCATCCCTGCGATATTTCCAGGGAAAAATAGATACAGACTACAATCATTTACCCGGACCATTAGACGCAATTCCCTCCGTTTGGTGGGTAAATAGAAGCTATCATTGGCGACATCATTTTGATGACGTTAATGCTTACTATAGTGGTGTTTTTCCCCTAGTAGATAAAATTCTGGGAACAGGGCTTTCTCTCAAAGGTAAAACCGTAGCTTTAACAGGTGCTTCTGGTGCATTAGGACAAGCACTAGTAGGAGAATTATTAAAGCATAACGCCAAAGTGGTGGCATTAACAACCAACCCGGAAAAAATTACAATTCAACCGCGTGTTAAAGTTATCAAATGGGAATTGGGTCAGGAAGCACAACTACAGGAAAGTTTAGAAAAAGTTGATATTCTCATTATCAATCATGGGGTAAATGTCTATGGAAATAGAGATTCTACCGCCATTTATAACTCCTATCAAATTAACACATTTTCCGCCTTAGAATTGATAGATATTTTTTCTGCAACCGTCAGAGGACCCCAAGACAAAGCCACCAAAGAAATTTGGGTAAATACATCAGAAGCAGAAGTTTCCCCAGCCTTCAGCCCTTTGTATGAACTGAGTAAAAGAGCATTAGGGGATATTGTCACCCTCAAAAGATTAGATCAAAATTGTGTAATTCGCAAATTAATTTGCGGACCATTCAAAAGTCAATTAAACCCCTATGGTATCATGTCAGCGTCCCAAGTAGCAAAGGGAATTTTATTTTTCGCCAAACGAGATTTTAGAAATATTATCGTCACAGTCAACCCCTTGACCTATATACTATTTCCCCTCAAAGAATTTAGCACCTGGTTATACTATCGGATTTTTAGTAAAGGGATGAAAAGCTAATAGTTATAAAAATAACATTGCTAAATAAAATCTAACAGTCTCCTTTCTCTTCACCTCCGTGTCCTCTGTGCCTGGAGTGGTTCGTATCAAATAAGATAACTAATGATTTGTGAATTAGAAACCCACAAACAATCTTAAAAAGATAATGGTATCCATTATTATCGTCCTTGGATATTTTTAATTACCGACGGTGCGCCCACAGATAATTGGGAAAGTGCAGCGCAAAGGGTGAGGGAAGAAGACGCACAGCGCCGAATGTTGTTTTTTACTGTTGGTGTTTAGGGTGCTTTGAAATTCAAAAGTTGAAGCAGATTTTTAAGCTTAAAATTATTCCAACTCAAAACTACTGAAGTTTCAATAGTTAAATCTCCTTGCTTAAGGGTAGTCATCAATGCAGAATCATTTTCAAAATTATGAAAAAGGGAATCTAAAAGCTGCAATTCATTTCGAGGAAGAGTATAGTAAACCTTATTATTTTCAATTCTAACTTCTTTTGGTAAAGCTCCATTGGGAAGTTTTCTTCCTAAAACTTTTACCCAACCGGCAATGAGGTAACGGTAAACTATTGATTCAGTCTCAAACTGAGGGGATTTCAATAAAATATGGTGATTAATGCCATTTAGGGCGTTGACCGAGGGTATCGGTATCGCTCTTTGTTCCAATTTATCTGATTGGGGAGAGCGATTGTCATTATTAGAAAATATCTTGGTTCTTAAAGAACACAGGCTATATAATTAGTGTATCTGTCAATTATCTACATTACCTATTCTATCATTAGTTTAGGAGACTAACTATAATAACAATTAAGTGACGTTATACTATATATAGTTTTAACTTAAAATAAAATGAGCGATCGGCCACTTCAGATCACCCTCCATAAGCGCGTTCAATCTGCTTTGGATGCACTTTCTCCTCAAGAAAAACAAACTGTATCTCAAACTTTGATGAATTTAGCTAATTCTGGGATAGAAACAGCAATATCAGCTAATATCATTAAAAAGCTGAAGATAGATGAACCACTCTATTTATTGCTAATTAATCCCAACTGGAGAGCAATTTTAAATATGGACAATCCCGATGAAATTAAAGTTTTAGATTTGATGACTCACGATAGGTTAGAAATTTTTGCGGCAGCAAATAGCTAACTTTAAGTATCACCCATGAAAGATTTTATTAAACTTGATTTTAATCCCCGGATTGCTAGAATTCAACTTAGAGAACTCCGCTACCTATTAGACGAAAATAAATCTTTATCTGAAAACGATGATATTCTGCCCTTTTTCAGAGATAATCATCAGTTATCAGCATTTATTGGTTCTTATCATCCCAAAATTAATAGATTTAATCGTCTGGCATTTGAGTATGACATATTTGGAGATTTTACGGCTGACTTAGTAATTGGAGATGCTATTAAAAAATCCTATTGTTTTGTGGAATTTGAAGATGCTGCATCTAACAGCATATTTGTTTGCAGATCAGGAAAAAATACTCCTGAATGGTCTTCCAGATTTGAAAAAGGATTCAGTCAGATTTTAGATTGGTTTTGGAAACTGGACGATTTAGAAAAAACAGATGCTTTTGAAGATAGGTTTACTGCCAGAAATATTGACTATATGGGATTGCTAATTATTGGCAGAAATGAGCATTTAGAACCTAGAGAGAAAAAGAGGCTGGAATGGCGACAGAAAAACCTGATTCTAAATTCTAAACAAGTCTACTGTATGACTTTTGATGAATTATATGATGATCTATTATTCCGACTGGAAAAGTATCAGTTAGCGGCGGAAGTAGACAATTAAATACTCTCTCAAAAAAGTCGGGTAAAGGAATAATATAGAGGAAAAGATAGTGTTGGGTTTCGTTGCCTCAACCCAACCTGCAAGATCAGCGATCGCACTAGTAGCGGAGCGATCGCTTTTTCCATAGCTGAGGTATTGACAAATGCCACAATTCATGCTGTAGATATTAGTGCTGCTGCGTTAACAGTAGCCCAAACCAATGCTAAAAATTTGGGTTTTAGGGACAAAATTCAATTTTATCACGGTTCTTGGTGGCAACCCTTGGAATTTCTTAAAGGTCAATTTAGTGGTATGATATCAAACCCGCCATATATTCCCAGTCATACCGTCCTCACTTTACAACCGGAAGTAGTTAAACACGAGCCACATTTAGCTTTAGACGGTGGTGCAGATGGTTTAGACCATATTCGTCATTTAATCACAGTTTCCCCTGATTATTTGCGTCCTGGTGGGGTTTGGTTGGTGGAAATGATGGCGGGACAGGCAGAAACCGTGGTCGAATTGTTAGAAAATCATGGTAGTTATAGCCATATTTCCATTCATGCTGATTTAGCCGGAATTGAGCGCTTTGCTGTAGCTCGTAAAAATATCTAAATCAGGGTTGACAGGATTTAACCGATTTCAGTCTAATAAAAGAACACCAATTGTGGGCGTGTTCCCATAAAAGTGGTTGCAATTAGTCTTGAAATTTTTCAAACTCTCAAGACCTGTCCTTCTGTAATCGAGCAACAATACCAACAAAGAACACAATAATGCCTGCTAGTACAACGTATAATAGTGGATTAGAAATATCTAGATAGGTAATCTTATCGTCACCTTGAATTAATTTAGAATCCTCCATTAATTCCACCAAGTTGTTGGAAACGAAGAAATCCAAAATCCCAGCAACGAGTAAACCCAACCAGAACCATATTATATAACGAATAAATTGATATATTCGTATACAAGCATTGTCCGGCCATCCCCAACTTTTTTCTTTTACAAGCTCAAAGTTACCACCTCTAAGTAACCAAGTTGCTACTTGCTTTACTAAGGGGTTCTTTCTCTTGGGATGATAAGTTAAATACTCAATATGACTTAGTAAATGAATTAATTCGGCTTTATAAGCTATTTCGATTGTTTTTTTCCCCCGATAGTTTTCTAAGTCAAAATATTTGGTTTTATCTGCCACAGGATCAGTAGGATCATAAACATTAATCCATTCAAAGTCCTTAGAAAAAACAGAGTTATCCCTATTGATAGGAACGATAGCTGGCCAAACCACCGCAAATTTACTCAAAGGAGAACCATAAGTCATAAATCCTTTGAGATTTTTAAATAAATCCTCACGAGCAATAATATTATTTAACTCTAGCCAAGCAGGGCGACTCGGAAACATATTGTCAGCCTGTTTCTGTGAAAGAGAATTTTCTTGATCAGTGGTTGTTCTCATACCATCATTTCGGACTTCTTCCCATAAATCTTGGTTCAGATAATTTGGTAAAGCCGCATCTGATTCCATTAAACCATTGAAGGCAACAACTGTTCCTAAACTATGGGATAAAACATACCATCTGTCATAGTTAGCTAGTCCCATTTTCACTAATCCTGTGATCATTCGTCGTCTCACCGAAACTCTTTGTGGTTGACCAATATCAATTAGATATCCTGCACCTTCTCGTTTTTGTTCTTGATAATTTTTAATATCACCTAAATATTGAGCCAAAATATCAGAAGGAACTTCAATTCCGAAAATCCGACTAAGAATACCGCTTGAAAAAGATAGTAAAGGCAGGATCAAAAACACAATCCAGGAAACAACAAAAAACCTCAAACGATCAAACCACGTTATGTTCGGAATTGCGTCTTTAGAAACATTTTTTGGTAAAGCCATCTTCGTAAGTGTGCCAAAATCTTCCTCCGAAAAATCCTCTTTGTCTTGTTTCTGTTGGTCTTTTTTTCCTAAATATTGCTTTCTTGACCACAACGATAGACCCCATTTCCAAAATGATAATTGGAATTGGAAACTGTCTGATTTACCAATATCAGACCACCAAACTTCACGGAAGCTTAATTCTGTTATCTTAATGACTTTACTAGAATCATCAGGATCATATTCTTTAACCTCAATAACAACGGGTGCTATTTTTTTCTCATTAGCTAACCAAGTTTGCTGAGTAGCTCCATATTCTGCATCGTCACTACTACAGATCATCGCCCGCACAGCGAGATTACTATCTGACTTTAAAGCAGCAGCAATATTCCTAGCAACTGCTTCTATATTTTCAAATTTCTTTGTTTTACCAATACCGTGTACGAGTAAAATGCCAACTCTTTCAGGTTTAGGTTGAACAGTAGTCATGATTGTTTATCCTCAGGTAAATTATGGGGAGAATGGGAAATCTAATCAGGTAGGTAAGTAAAATTACTTATGACAGAAAAATTCAATAAGGAACTGTTCCTTCTGAACTTGTCATTAGGACAATTTTTAAAATCAATCTACTTAGATAGCAATACTTTGTCCAATGTTAGATGGTAAAAGACGAACATAAGGATATTCAACGGAACTATTTCGTTGCCTAATCTCATCTTCAATTTTCCGTAATTTCACATTTTGGAAATCTTGAAAAACTTTTCTAGCAAATTTATCTTTGAAAGGATTAGCCATTGTTAACAAAGATTCGCTACTAAGAGGAGTTGGCATACTTAAAGTTTGCACCAAGACAATTTGTTTAAAAGATTGGAGTCTATCAGGTAATCTGTCAACCAATTTTACTGTTGACTTTTGTTCTTCTAACAAATCACTAAAAGGCTGATAGGTTGCAAAGGGCATATTTGGCACCCAAGAAGCATATTCATATTGACCAAAATTGACAGCCGAATGTTGGGCTGTGGCTGTAAAAATGATATTGGTAACAATGGCAATTAGATCCTCTAATTCAGTTAAATAACCGGTAATTTGAGCAGATTTTTCGGGAGGAAGTAAACCTTGAATTCTGCCAATTTCAGGGTTAACAAGTTCATTTTTCCAAGCTTGTAACTCTGGATCATTGACCAAGTCTGTTGATGATTTGTAATATAATCCTAGAACCTGTCCAACATAGTTTTGAATAGCCTCCCAAATCTTCCAGGCATCATCTCGATAATAATAATTTGGTAAATTAGCGATATCACGTTCAGCCAGAGCAATCGGCAAGGCTCGACGATAAAATATATGTGGATCACCATGATAATTTTTGCCACTACCTGTGTATGCTCGTCTCAGTAATTCATTAGAACCAGTAAATCCTAAAGCACCTGTTACATCAAAAAAGCCATCATGTCCTAAGAAAATACTCCGTGCCATTTCATTAATCGCAAAAGTATTAAAAAAATGTGGTTTAAGTATCTGGAAAAGAATGTGCTGGGGTGATAATTGCCGATAGGAAGCAACTGCAAAAGTTTCCACGATTAAATGAGTATCCATTAAGTGTGAAACAATGCCTTGATAGGCAATATCCGCGCTGGCCACTGCTATTTTTGCTGTCAACCAATTTTCAGGAGAAGATTGGGGGGTGAAGATGGGGTTGATCTTCAAATCATGAAAATCTTTTCCTTGCTGAAGACGAATTGCTAAAGGCATTAATTGGTCTTGTTGATTGACATGAAGTAAGCACACAGGAGCAGTCGGATATTTACCTAACTGATCTTCGATGTCAGCAGTAATAATATCAGAGAGAATCTTGTAATCGCTAATATATAAACGATTATTTGCCAATTCTATGGCTATACTACTTCCCTGGGGTAATAAACCACTGATAAGTTCATCAGTAACAGGAAATTTTCCATCACTGTGTAAATCAGAAGATTTACACTTACGAATAAAGGCTGGATTGATTCCATAGATGCGTTCCCGTCCAAACTCAGCATCGGTATTCCATGAGTCGGCTACCTTGGGTTTATCAAAACTTGTCCAAGGTTGAAAAAAATCATCTAGGTCTTCGATCGTATCTAATTTTTTCAGTGTTTTTAATCCCTCAGCCAAGCCTAAGTCTGCTGTTTTTTGCAATTTAATTTTTCCTTCTCGAACCAGTTTCAAGAAGCGGCCAATTTCCACTAAGCCAAAACCTAAAAGGCCTTTGACAACCATACATTGAAATCGGAGAATCTTACCAATAGAAAATCCTTGTTTTTTTGGTAAAGTTTTGATGTGTGGTGGTACATAATCAGGAGTTGTTTCCCATTCATATTCCTGATTTGAATCTGTTTTTGATGAGTTAATAATCATGATTATTATGAAAATCGCTGTAAACTGTGTGGTTGATTGTATACCTCTCGACGTATATCCAACAATGGAAGTTTGCTAACTTAAGCAAAGGAACTTAAAAATCCTGACAAACGATCGCTCTCACCCCTCTACCACAAGCCTTTCAAGCGTTGAGACTGTAAGCAATTAGACCGCACAATTATTTCAAATTGTTAAAACTTCCCTTTTTTGCAAAATACTGTATTGATAAACACATTAATTAACCGCTATACTATGTTCAATCTTTTAGTTTTATCTTTATACTTTTATCCGATTAATCCCGTTTTCCTGAAATCAGTCATTTTTCCGGCGATTAAAGCTAATCCTCTAGCCCAATTCGGCTTTGCTTAAAACAATTTATATTTATCACTTATGGATCTACCAAGGAAACGTAAACGTGGGACAATCCTCACCTTTCAAGGTTTAAATAAACTTGAGAAGGCGATAAAAATTAGGGAATATAGTGAAAATAACAACAAGAGATTTACCCTTGATCATCTCAGTAGTCAGACTGGCTTAGACTCTCATACCTTATGCAAAATTTTTAACTGCAATGTCAGAGTTGATAAAAAGTCTCTAGTCAAATGCTTCAAAGCATTTAATCTGGTGCTAGAGGCTGATGATTATCAATCACCTCTTTCCGTCCCATTAGTCAAACCAGAAACACACTCAACACAATTCCCTATCCAACCTCTACAACCTGAAATTCAGCCTGATGGGGATTATAATTTAGCCCCCAAGGTCTCCGTTTTCTATGGACGCACCGCCGAACTAGCAACATTGAACCAATGGATTCAGGTTAATCGCTGTCAATTAATCATGGTCTTAGGAATGGGAGGTATGGGTAAAACCAGCCTCATAGCCAAGTTAATGGCAGGTTTCACCAACTCAGAATTTAAGTATGTCATCTGGAGATCGCTTTATCACGCGCCAACAGTAGAAGAAACCTTAACTGATCTAATTCACATCGTCTCACACCAGCAAGCCGTTGATTTACCAAAATTTCCAGATCAATTAATATCAAAGTTAATGCAGTATCTCCATCAAACTCGTTGCTTGCTGGTTCTGGATAATCTAGAATCTATTCTGCAATGGGGAGGAG
>Ga0315905_10004860_pt1 | contig 13734 bp, 15 predicted proteins | sample LakEriMetagenome_5_FD_203522 | JGI IMG/M metagenome (GOLD analysis project Ga0315905, IMG submission 203522) | Freshwater fungal communities from buoy surface, Lake Erie, Ohio, United States - Buoy 4 MA121 | ecosystem: Environmental > Aquatic > Freshwater > Lake | place: USA: Lake Erie, Ohio... | reverse complement strand
CCATCGAATTTATGCTGCGCATTTATTCAGCGGTGGAAGAACCGGGCCACCGCAACCCACTGACTGGGCGCGTCAAACAGTTCGCCAACCCGTCGACCTTCATCGACTTTTTGGCCATCTTGCCTTTCTTTTTAGAAGTGCTTTTGCGCGATCATATGGACTTGCGCTTCTTGCGGATCTTCCGCTTGGCCCGCTTGCTCAAGCTCACCCGCGGCAGCGACGCCACGGCCACCTTGTTCAAGGTGATCAAACGCGAGTGGCCGGTGATGAGTGCTGCCGCCTTCATCATGATCTTGCTGATCGTGCTGACCGCCAGCTTGGGCTACTTGGTTGAACACGCAGCACAACCCGAGAAGTTTGAAAACATCCCCACCGCCATTTATTGGGCGGTGATCACCCTGGCCTCGGTGGGCTATGGCGACATTTCACCCGTCACGCCCATCGGGCGCGCCATCACCGTGATCATGTCCTTGGCGGGCATCGGCATTTTTGCCATCCCCGCCGGTTTGCTGGCGTCTGCCTTCAGCGACCAACTGCACAAAGAGCGTGAAGCCTTGAAGGCCAACATCTTGAGGATGCTGGGCGACGGCGAACTGGACCCCGAAGAAGTGGCCTTGTTGCGCTCAGAGGCCAAGCGTTTGCACCTGACCGTGGAAGAAATGAACTCCATTTTGGAGGTCTTACAACTGGAAATGGAAAATGTACGCAAGAGCTTGCTGCAGTTACCGGTCAACGTGATTGCGCAAAATCCCTTGCATGCGGTGGAACATTACAAGTACCTGTTGAATCAAATTTCGCAATTGGGTATTTACGTGGACCAGAAAGCCTTTTTGGAAAAGGCCCAGTCAGAAGACCGATTGACCGTGCGTGAAGCCGAAATCTGGAAACAAATCCTAGAGCACCGTTGAAAACTTGAAAAGTGGCCGCTGAGAAAAAATCTGCTTCTTGAGGGCGGCTTCTAGGCCAACAGCCTGCGCCACAATGGGATTGTGATGACAGCCACCCTCCCCTCCACGGCCCACCACTGGCCCGCCCATTTGTCGCTGCATTACCGGCAAGCCTCTGGTTGCAGCGTCGTCCATCACCAACACAGCGGCCCCTTGCGGGTGCTCAAAAGCCTGTACCCCGAAGGCGATGCGGTGTGCCACAACGTGTTGGTGCACCCCCCCAGCGGCCTGGTGGGCGGAGACACCCTGGACATTCAGGTTCAAGTGGACGCGGGCGCGCACGCCCTGATCACCACCCCCGGGGCGACCCGCTTTTACCGCAGCGAGCAAGGCTTGGCCCAGCAAAAGGTCAACGTGACCTTGGCCCCAGGTGCCAAGCTCGAATGGCTGCCTTTAGAGAGCATTGCCTACAGCGGTTGCCAAGCCTTGAATCAGTGGGTGGCCCAACTGTCACCGGGCAGCGCCGTGATGGCGTGGGACATGCTGGCGCTGGGCCTGCCCCATGCCAATTTGGCGTTTGAGCAAGGGCGCTATGCGCAGCACTTGGAAATCAAGGGCATGTGGTTGGAGCGTGCCGATTTGGCCGCGAGCGATGAACGTTTGCTCAACAGCCCCTTGGGCCTGGCGGGTCAGCGCTGCATGGGCACCCTGGTGTTGGCCCAAGGCAATGCCTTGGCCGAGGCAGAGCGCCGACTGGCTGTGGATGTGGCGCGCCAAGTGTGCGAGGACAGCCCTTTGAAGGCTTGTTCGGGCGTGACCTCACCAGACCCGCGCATCGTGGTGGTGCGTGTGTTGGCGCCGCAGGTCGAGGCTGTGTTTCATTTGCTCAAGTTGGTGTGGCTGGGTTGGCGCGCCGACATCTGGCGCATGCCCACGGTGCCGCCGCGGATTTGGGCGATGTGACTCCCCTTCGGCTTTTTCGCTTGACGATTCCTTGAAAAGAACTCCCCCTCTTGAACCGCCATCTCGGGGTATGCAGGTCTCCTCCAGTCGCTTCGCTCCGATGTCGTCGGCCCGCACACCCGCTCGTGCCGGTTTCTGGGCTGCTTGGTGGTGTGCGTGGCTTTGGACTCCCCCTCACAAACCGCCATCTCGGGGTATGCAGGCCTCCTCCAGTCGCTTCGCTCCGATGTCGTCGGCCCGCACACCCACTCGTGCCGGTTTCAATGTGATGTGGGGTCGCCCATGGTTGGCGTGCATCACACTTTTTCGCAGCACCGATGGTGGGTGCGTCGCCCGACAACATCGGAGCGCAGCGACTGGCGGAGGGCGGCGTACCCACCAGCGGGGCGGGCTCAGCAAAGGTCTGGCTAACAGGTTGGCAAAAAGAATTGGAATCTGACCCCCATTAAATAGACACCAACTGTCGGATGTTTTTGCTTTGCATTTCTGACCCTGGGCCTTGGGCGATGATTTCGCCGCGTTCCATCACCAGGTACTGATCGGCCAGTTCTTGGGCAAAGTCGTAATACTGCTCGCACAACAAAATCGCCATGTCACCGCGTTGGGCCAATTGCTGGATCACGCGGCCAATGTCTTTGATGATGCTGGGCTGAATGCCCTCAGTGGGTTCGTCCAGCACCAACAGCTTGGGCGCGCCAGCCAAGGCGCGCGCAATCGCCAACTGTTGCTGCTGCCCGCCTGACAAATCCCCACCACGGCGATGGCGCATTTGGTCCAAGATGGGAAACAGTTCAAACAACTCAGCCGGAATGCGGGCATTGCCAGGGCGGGTGGCCAAGCCCATGCGCAGGTTGTCCTCCACACTCAAGCGGTTGAATATTTCGCGACCCTGGGGCACATAGCCAATGCCTGCACGGGCCCGCTCATAGGGTGTGGCACGGGTGATGGCTTGGCCCTCAAAGCTGATGCTGCCTTCGCGGATCGGCACCAAGCCCATCAGCGACTTGAGCAAGGTGGTTTTACCCACCCCATTGCGGCCGAGCAAGACCGTGATCTGCCCCGGCTGGGCGGTGAGGGAGACATCGCGCAAGATGTGTGAGCCGCCGTAATACTGGTGAATGTTTTGCACGCTCAGCATGTCAACGCCCCAAATAGACTTCGATCACCCGCTCATCGGCCTGCACCTGATCGAGCGTACCCTGGGCCAATACCGACCCATCGCAGAGCACCGTCACGATGTCGGAGATGCGTCGGATGAACGACATGTCATGCTCAACCACCATCAGCGAATGCTTGCCTTTGAGTGACAAAAACAACTCTGCGGTGCGCTCGGTTTCGTGATCGGTCATGCCCGCCACCGGCTCGTCGAGCAGCAGCAACTTGGGCTCTTGCATGAGCAGCATGCCGATCTCCAACCACTGCTTTTGACCATGGCTGAGACTGCCCGCCAAGGTATTGACAGCAGTGGGCAATTGAATGGTGTGCAGCACTTCGGCCAATCGGTCGCGCTGTGGGCCATTGGGGCGAAAACGCATGGAAGCGGCCACGCCTTTGTTGGTTTTCAAGGCCAGTTCCAGGTTTTCGTAAACGGTCAGGTGCTCAAACACCGTGGGCTTTTGAAACTTTCGGCCAATCCCCATCTGGGCAATTTCTGGTTCGTTGTGGCGCAACAAATCAATCGTGCTGCCAAAAAACACCCGGCCTGCATCGGGGCGCGTCTTGCCGGTGATGATGTCCATCATGGTGGTTTTGCCCGCGCCATTGGGTCCAATGATGCAGCGCAACTCACCCGGCGCAATGTCCAGCGACAAGCCATGGATGGCCTTGAAGCCATCAAAGCTCACATGCACATCTTCCAAATACAAAATTCGACCATGCGCCACATCCAACGCGCCGGCTTGGTGCAAGCGCGCGTATGAGGCGGCGCGGCCACCGGACTCGGAAGGCCGGGCGGCCTTGGCCAGGGCTTTTTGGTAGCGCTCGGCCCCTTGCGCCATCAAATCAGGGGTCATGCGCCACCCCCTGAGGACTTGTCATGGCGACCGACCCAACGGCCCACCATCTGGCGCACCCACCCGACCACGCCATGGGGCAAATACAGGGTGACGATGATGAACAAGCCCCCCAAAAAGTACAGCCAAATTTCAGGTGCCGTGACCGTCAGCCAGCTCTTGGCCCCATTGACCAAAAAGGCACCCACGATGGGCCCCACCAAGCTGCCACGGCCACCCACGGCGGCCCAAATGGCGATTTCAATGGAGTTGGCTGGGCTCATTTCGCTGGGGTTGATGATGCCCACCTGTGGCACATACAAAGCCCCGGCAACCCCACACATCACCGCCGACAAGACCCAAATGCTGAGCTTGTAGGGCAAGGGCGAATAACCACAAAACATCAATCGGCTTTCTGCATCGCGCACGGCTTGGAGCACACGGCCATATTTGCTGCACATCAGCCAACGCGCCAACAGGTAAAAAGCCAGCAAGGTCAAGCCCGTGAGCACAAACAACACCATGCGCATGTGGGGGGTGGCCAGGGGCACGCCCAAAATGCGCTTGAAGTCGGTGAAGCCATTGTTGCCACCAAAGCCAGTTTCGTTGCGGAAAAACAGCAACATGAACGCAAAGGTCAAGGCCTGGGTGATGATGGAAAAATAAACCCCTTTGATGCGAGAGCGAAAAGCAAAATATCCAAACACCAAGGCCAACAAACCGGGGGCCAACACCACCAAAGCCAAAGTGGCCGCAAAGCTGTCGCTCAAAGCCCAGTGCCAAGGCAACTCTTTCCAATCCAAAAACACCATGAAGTCGGGCAAGTCCGATTTGTAATTGCCATCGCGCCCAATTTGGCGCATCAGGTACATGCCCATGGCGTAACCGCCCAAGGCAAAAAACAGACCGTGACCCAAGGACAAAATGCCGGTGAAGCCCCAAATCAAATCCATGGCCAGGGCGCAGATGGCGTAGCACATGACCTTGCCCAGCAAAGAAACGGCAAAGTCGCTCAAGTGCAAAGGGTGACCCACTGGCACCATCAAATTGAGCAGGGGTGCCAAGGCCGCCACCACGGCCACACACACGATGTAAACCGTCCAGCCACTGGGGCTGAGCAAGGGTTGGGGGCTGGGTAACAAAGCAGTGCTCATCGATCAAGCCTCCGCGCTGCGCCCCTTCATCGCGAACAAACCTTGAGGTCGTTTTTGGATGAAGACAATGATGAACACCAGGACGGCAATTTTGGCCAGTACCGCGCCCGTCCAGCCTTCCAAAAATTTGTTCAAAATGCCTAAGCCCAGGGCGGCGTAAACCGTGCCAGCGAGTTGGCCCACGCCACCGAGCACCACCACCATGAAAGCATCGACGATGTAGCCTTGGCCCAAGTCAGGTCCCACATTGCCCACCTGGCTCAGGGCGCACCCCGCCAAACCTGCAATGCCCGAACCCAGGGCGAAGGCGATGGTGTCGATGCGTGCGGTGTGCACGCCCATGCAAGAGGCCATGGCACGGTTTTGCGTCACACCGCGCACAAACAAGCCCAAACGCGTTTGGCTGATCAGCAAGGCCATGCCGGCCAACACCAACAGGGCAAAGACCACGATGAACAAGCGGTTCCAAGGCAGCACCAAATTGGCCAAGACCTGAACGCCACCGCTCATCCAACTGGGGTTTTCCACCGCCACGTTTTGCGCCCCAAACAAACTGCGCACGGCTTGCATCAGCATCAAGCTGATGCCCCACGTGGCCAGCAAGGTCTCCAGCGGGCGGCCATAAAGGTGACGCAATACACCCCGCTCGAGGGCTGCACCGACCAAGGCGGCCGTCAAAAAAGAAACCGGCAAGGCGGCGATCAAATACGCATCAAACCACCCCGGAAAATATTGGCGAAACACGCCTTGCACCACATAGGTGGCGTAGGCCCCGATCATCATCAGTTCGCCATGGGCCATGTTGATCACGCCCATCAAACCATAGGTGATGGCCAAGCCCAGGGCCACCAGCAACAAAATGGAACCCAGGCTCAGCCCGGTGAACAACACCCCCCAGCGCTCGCCCCAGGCCAGGGCCGCTTGGATGTCGCGCAAAGCGGCACCGATTTGGGCCTTGATGGTGGCATCGCTTTCTTGGGCCCACTGTTGGTTGAGCAGCAACTGCACCTCGGGCGTCTTGGCCTGGGCCAAGGCCTTGGCAGCCCGCGCCCGCAATGCCACATCGTCGCTGCTGATGTCAATCGCCGCTTGGGCCCACTGCAGGGCTTGGCGAATGGCATCGTTGCTCTCAGCCACCAAGGCCTTTGCGATCAGGGGGGCCTTGGCCAGGTCAGGCTCTTTGATCAAAGCCTGGGCGGCCTTCATGCGAACGGTGTTGTCTGGGCTGAGCAACTTTAAGGCGGCCAACGCCGCGTCGATTTCACCGCGCATGCGGTTGTTGCTGACCACATCTTGGGCGTCGGCTGGCATGGTTTGGACCGAACCATCCACCGGGCTGTACGACTGCCCATCGCGCACCACCCAAACAGTATCGGCTGCGAATTTAACTTGGTCGTCGGCCAGCGCCTGCAAAAAAGCAGCGGTGGCTGCATCGGCTTGCAGCAAAGCTTGGTTGAGCACTTGCAGCCGTGCATCGGTGTCGCCCTCGGCCATGGCACGCGCTTGCGCCATGGTCAGGGCTTGCGCGCTCATCGACAAGCCCAACAAACACCCAGCCAAGGTCCAGCGCTGCAAGCAACGCAAAAAGAAAAACATATGGTGTCAAATCACAAAAAAGGGGAGGGACAGATGCCACCTCCCCGGGGTTGAGTCAGCAAGCCACCCGCGGGTGGCTTGCTTTCAGCCGCGCTGCGCGCTTCACTTCTTGGCCGGCTCGTCAGGCTTTTTGTCATTGCCTTCGATGTAGGGGCTCCAGGGCTTGGCCTTGACCGGGCCTGGGGTCTTCCACACCACGTTGAACTGGCCATCGGCTTTGATTTCACCAATGAAGACCGACTTGTGCAGGTGATGGTTTTTCTCGTCCATCTTGGAAGTGATGCCAGACGGTGCCTTGAAGGTTTGACCGGCCATGGCGGCAATCACTTTGTCGGTATCGGTGGACTTGGCCTTCTCGACGGCTTGCTTCCACATGTTGATGCCGATGTAGGTGGCTTCCATGGGGTCGTTGGTCAAAGGCTTGTCTTTGTGGCCTGCAATGTTTTTGGCCTTGGCATACGCCGCCCACTTTTTGGTGAACTCATCGTTGGCGGGGTTTTTGATGCTCATGAAATAGTTCCACGCTGCGAGGTGACCGACCAAAGGCTTGGTGTCCACGCCACGCAACTCTTCCTCACCCACCGAGAAAGCCACCACGGGCACGTCTTTGGCTTTCAAGCCGGCATTGCCCAGCTCTTTGTAGAAAGGCACGTTGGAGTCGCCATTGATGGTCGACACCACGGCAGTCTTGCCACCTGCTGCGAACTTTTTCACATCGGCCACGATGGTTTGGTAGTCGCTGTGGCCAAAGGGGGTGTATTTTTCGTCGATGTCGCTGTCTTTGACGCCTTTGCTCTTCAAGTAAGCGCGCAAAATTTTGTTGGTGGTGCGGGGATACACATAGTCCGTGCCCAACAACACCCAACGCTTGGCGCCGCCGCCGTCTTTGCTCATCAGGTAATCCACCGCAGGGATGGCTTGCTGGTTGGGGGCTGCGCCGGTATAGAACACGTTTTTGGACAGCTCCTCACCCTCGTATTGCACCGGGTAGAACAACAAGCCATTGAGCTCTTCGACCACGGGCAACACCGACTTGCGGCTGACCGATGTCCAGCAACCAAAAATCACCGATACCTTGTCTTGGGTGAGCAATTGCTTGGTTTTTTCAGCAAACAAAGGCCAATTGGACGCCGGGTCGACGATGACGGGCTCGAGTTTTTTACCCAGTACACCACCTTTGGCGTTGATTTCATCGATGGCCATCAACACGGTGTCTTTCAACACCGTCTCAGAAATGGCCATGGTGCCCGACAAACTGTGCAACACACCCACTTTGATGGTCGCTTGGGCAAACACAGGTTGCATGGCGATCAGGCTGCCACTGACCACAGCGGCGGCATACGCCAACGACTTCAAATGACCACGACGATTGAACATGAACAGACTCCAGGCTAAAGAAAGGTTGAAGATGATGGGCGTTGGGGAACGCTCCCAAGCCGTTACGCAATCGCCATGCCAAGCCCAAGGCTTTTATAAACCTTGAAAGCATCCAAAAAAGACAGAGATCCCCCATCATCCGCACTGTTTTGGTGACATTGGAGGCCTTGGGCGCACCATTCAGCGTCTCGCAAACCTGAACCCTGGCGACGCAATGCACCAAAAATAAGCGCAATAAAACTCGCTCAGGCTGTGGCGTCTGGATGCATGGGGCACACAAGTTGCATCACAATCATGCCGATGCCATCGACATGGAACTGACATGGAACTCACACCCCGCGAAAAAGACAAGCTGCTGATCTTCACTGCCGGTTTGCTGGCCGAGCGCCGCAAAGCCCGAGGCTTGAAGCTCAACTACCCAGAGGCGGTGGCCTTCATCAGTGCGGCCGTCATGGAAGGCGCCAGAGACGGCAAAACCGTGGCCCAACTCATGAGCGAGGGGCGCACCCTGCTGACCCGTTCCGATGTGATGGAGGGCATCGCCGAGATGATTCCTGACATCCAAGTCGAAGCCACGTTTCCAGATGGCACCAAGCTGGTGACGGTGCACCAACCCATTGTTTGACCGACTTTCCCCCATTGATATTCCTTGGAGAACTCCCCATGAATAAATTGATTGTGTTGTCAGCCGCCAGTTTCAGCCACTGGGCCCAAGCCCATGACGGCCATGGTTTGGGCGGTTCGCATTGGCATGCCTCCGATGCCTTGGGCTTTGTCGCTGTGTTGGTGGTCGTGGCCGCCGTGTGGTGGGCGCGACGAAAATGAGCAACCGTTTCATCCCCGGCGAACTCATCACTGATGCAGGCCACCACGAACTCAACACCGGCCGGCGCACCCACACCTTGGTGGTGAAGAACAGCGGCGACCGCCCCATCCAAGTGGGCTCGCACTACCACTTTGCCGAAACCAACACAGGTTTGTTGTTCGACCGTGAGGCCGCGCGCGGCATGCGCTTGAACATCGCGTCCGGCACGGCAGTGCGCTTTGAACCCGGCCAAGAGCGCACCGTTGAATTGGTGGACTACGCGGGTTCGCGTGAGGTCTATGGCTTTCGCGGAGAGGTGCAGGGCGCATTGAAAGGGGGCGCGTGATGGCGCAAATCGAAAAACGGGCCTATGCCGAAATGTTTGGCCCCACGGTGGGCGACCGCCTGCGCTTGGCCGACACCGACTTGTTCATTGAAGTCGAGCAAGACTACACACTGCGCGCTGGCAGCTATGGCGAAGAGGTGAAGTTTGGTGGCGGCAAAACCATACGCGACGGCATGGCGCAAAGCCAGCGCACCCGCAATGGCCCTGTGGGCAGCGGCGCACAAGGCGGTGGTGCCATGGACTGTGTGCTGACCAACGCCCTTATCGTTGACCACTGGGCCATTGTCAAAGCCGACATTGGCATCAAGAATTCACGCATCGCGGCGATTGGCAAAGCGGGCAACCCCGACACCCAACCGGGTGTGGACATCGTCATTGGGCCGGGCACCGAAATCATTTCTTGCGAAGGCATGATCGTCACCGCCGGTGCCATCGATACGCACATCCACTTCATCGCGCCCCAGCAAATTGAAGAAGCCTTGGCCAGTGGCGTGACCACCATGCTGGGCGGCGGCACGGGGCCAGCGACGGGCACTTTTGCCACCACCTGCACGCCAGGCCCTTGGAACATCGAGCGCATGCTGCAAGCGGCCGATGCATTCCCCATGAACCTGGGTTTTTTGGGCAAGGGCAATGCGTCGCTTCCTGATTCATTGACCGAGCAAATCAATGCTGGAGCGATTGGCCTGAAGTTGCACGAAGACTGGGGCACCACACCTGCGGCCATCGACAACTGCTTAAACGTGGCCGAAGCCACCGACACCCAAGTGGCCATCCACACCGACACGCTCAACGAATCGGGATTTGTGGAAGACACCATTGCGGCTTTCAAAGGCCGCACCATCCACACCTTCCACACCGAAGGTGCTGGTGGCGGTCATGCGCCGGACATTTTGAAAGTGGTGGGCGAGGCCAATGTGCTGCCCTCCTCCACCAACCCCACACGCCCTTACACCATCAACACGCTGGATGAACACGTGGACATGCTGATGGTGTGCCACCACTTGGATGCATCCATCGCCGAAGACTTGGCGTTTGCCGAGAGCCGCATCCGCAAAGAAACCATCGCCGCCGAAGACATCTTGCATGACCTCGGTGCGATCAGCATGTTCTCGTCGGATTCGCAAGCCATGGGGCGGGTGGGCGAGGTCATCATGCGCTGCTGGCAAACCGCGCACAAGATGAAGCAACAACGCGGCAAATTGCCCGCCTTTGGACCGGACGGTTTGGTGGGCGACAACGATAGACACGACAACGGCCGCGTCAAACGCTATGTGGCCAAACTCGCCATCAACCCAGCCATTGCCCACGGCATCAGCCACGAGGTGGGCAGCATCGAGGTGGGCAAATGGGCCGACATCGTGTTGTGGAAGCCGGCCTTCTTTGGCGTCAAGCCTTTCATCATCATGAAGGGCGGCTTCATTGCCATGGCCGCCATGGGCGACCCCAATGCGTCTATTCCCACGCCGCAACCGGTGCACTACCGTCCCATGTTTGGCGCGTTTGGCGGCGCATTGCACCGTGGCTCACTGAGCTTTGTGTCGCAAGCGGGGTTGGCCGGTGGCATTGGCGAACGCTACGGCCTGCACAAAACCTTGAGCGCGGTGAAAAACATCCGTGGCATTGGCAAGCGCCACATGCTGCACAACGACTACGCGCCGCACATGGACGTGGACGCGCAAACCTACGCGGTGCGAGCTGACGGCCAACTGCTCACCTGCGAACCTGCCAGCCTGCTGCCCATGGCGCAGCGGTATTTTTTGTTCTGAAGATTTTGGTCTAAGGTATTACCATGGTAGTATTTCAACTCACTTTCCCAAAGGAGTGCTGCCATGGCGACCCTGTCTGTCAAACTGCCTGAAACCACCAAGTCCAAATTGCACAAGCTGGCCAAAGCGCAAGGTGTCACCGCCCATGCACTGATGGTCTCAGCCATTGAAACCGCCCTGAACAAGTCAGACCAACAAAGCAGCTTCATGCAAAAAGCGCTGGCAGCGCAGAAAAAAACTTTGAAGTCTGGTGAAGCTTTTGAGGGCGATGCACTGAGTGCGTACTTGAAAGCAAAAGTCAGGGGAGAGAAAACCAAACGCCCCACCCCTGTTCAACTCACATCCATCAAACCCGCGCAAGCATGACGCGATGGTTGGTGAGCGAGGACGCAGCACAAGACTTGGAAGAATTGGTTGATTTTTTGCACGCCCATCAAGCTGAATACGCCGTTGAAACCATCGATTTGATATTGAATGCATTGAACATTTTGGAACAACACCCTGAAATAGGCCGCCTGGTGCAAAACCACTTTCGCGAACTCATCATTTCCCGTGGGAAAACGGGCTATGTCGCCCTTTATGAATACGACGAAGCGGCTGATATGGTGCTGGTCTTGGCCATCCGACATCAACGCGAAGCGGGATACCACTGAACACCATGATCCATTTCTCCAAACTCATTCGTCAAGGCCAAGGTCTTGCCCCGGCACTGCTCAAACGAGCAGCCTCCATCACCTTGGACTGGGATGTGCGGCAAAAAAGCCGCTTCGAATCCACCGACAGTGCGGGGCGTAAAGTGGGTGTTTTTTTGCAGCGCGGCCAAGTGGTGCGCGGTGGCGATGTGTTGGTGGGTGAAGACGGCTCGCTGCTCAAAGTGCAGGCCGCGCCCCAAGCGGTGCTGCGCATCACCCATTGCACAGCACACGGCACACCGTTTGACCTGACCCGCGCCGCCTACCACTTGGGCAACCGCCATGTGCCCATCGAATTGCAAGCCGACCATTTGAAAATTGAGCCCGACCATGTGCTGGCCGACATGCTGCGTGCCATGCACCTGATCGTGCATGAAGTGAATGAGAGTTTTGAGCCAGAAAACGGTGCTTATGGCGAGCATGGGGGCGGGCATCAGCATGGCCATGCACATGACCACGACAGTGACCACGGGCATTAATTGGAATCTGACCCCCATTCTTCATGAGTGAGCTGTCCCCCACCACCTTGATGATGCTGATGCAACTGGCCTCACCGGCTTTGCCGGTGGGTGGCTTTTCCTATTCCGAGGGCCTGGAAGCGGCGGTGGAGCATGGCCTGGTGCACGACGAAGCATCTGCCCAGACCTGGTTGATCGATCAACTGCTGCTCGTTCAAGCCCGCAGCGATTTGGCGGTGCTGGCCCAAGCCATGGCCGCATGGTCACAACCCGATGTGCCCCGCTTGCAGCAGCTCAACGACTGGCTGCTGCAAACCCGCGAAACCCATGAGATGCGTTTGCAAACCGAACAAATGGGCCGTTCATTGGTGGATTGGCTGGGCAACCAAACCCTGGCCAATGCCGAACGCTTGTCCATTTGCGCGGCCCTGCCCCCAACTTGGCCGGTGGCCTTTGCCCTGGCACTGCACACCCACCATGCACTTGTGCGCGAAGGCCTGCTGGCCAGCGCTTTTGGCTGGGCCGAAAACATGGTGCAAGCCGCCTTGAAGTCGGTGCCTTTGGGTCAGCGCAGCGGGCAGCGCATTTTGGCCGCGCTGAGCGCGGCCATCCCCGAGGCCGTCTCCCATGCCATGGGCTTGAGCGATGACGCACGCCAAGCCTTTGCCCCGCGCCTGGCGATTTTGTCGGCGCGCCACGAAACCCAATACTCCAGGCTGTTCCGATCATGACCACACCGCTTCACCGCATCGCCCACCGCGATAAAAAATTACCCCCATTGCGCGTGGGCATTGGCGGCCCCGTGGGATCGGGCAAAACCACCTTGCTTGAAATGCTGTGCAAAGCCATGCGTGAGCACTACGACCTGGTAGCCATCACCAACGACATTTACACCAAAGAGGATCAGCGCATCCTCACCGTGAGCGGCGCTTTGGAGGCCGAGCGCATCATGGGTGTCGAAACCGGTGGCTGCCCCCATACCGCCATTCGTGAAGACGCGTCCATCAATTTAGAGGCGATTGACCGCATGCTGGAGAAGTTTCCCAACGCCGATGTGGTGTTCATCGAAAGCGGCGGCGACAACTTGGCGGCCACTTTCAGTCCCGAGCTCAGTGACCTGACGATTTATGTGATCGACGTGGCCGCCGGTGACAAAATTCCCCGCAAAGGCGGGCCGGGCATCACCAAAAGCGATTTGTTCGTGATCAACAAAACCGATTTGGCCCCGCACGTGGGTGCCGATCTGGCGGTGATGGCGGCCGACACGGTGCGCATGCGCACCCAGGCCCAAGGGCTCAGGCCCTTTGTGATGACCAACTTAAAAACCCTCACCGGTGTGACTGAGGTGGTGGACTTCATCGTGCGCAAAGGCATGTTGCCCGCCCATGGTTAAATCGGGGCCGCCAAGGTTTCAGCACGCCTGATCCTCCGTACCGCGGCGTTCAACGCCATCTTCATTTTTCTAGCCCTTCCCAATCACCATGTCCACTGACATTCATTTTTACGAACCCGCACAAGGGCACGGCCTGCCCCATGACCCGTTCAATTCCATCGTGGCCCCGCGCCCGATTGGTTGGGTCTCCACCCGCAGCGCCAGCGGCGTTTTGAATTTGGCCCCCTACAGCTTTTTCAATGCTTTCAATTACATCCCACCCATCGTGGGTTTTTCCAGCATTTCGCGCAAAGACTCGCTCAA
>Ga0315905_10004859_pt1 | contig 13736 bp, 3 predicted proteins | sample LakEriMetagenome_5_FD_203522 | JGI IMG/M metagenome (GOLD analysis project Ga0315905, IMG submission 203522) | Freshwater fungal communities from buoy surface, Lake Erie, Ohio, United States - Buoy 4 MA121 | ecosystem: Environmental > Aquatic > Freshwater > Lake | place: USA: Lake Erie, Ohio... | reverse complement strand
GGCTCGCGCCGCGTGAGCGCGTCGACGCCCGACAGCGGCGCGGCGGCGGCGGCGGCGGCGCTTGCTCCCGCCCCTGCTTTGTCTGCTGCCGCCGCCGCCGCCGCCGCCGCCACGTGCTCGGCCGCCAGCATGGCCGCGCGCTTGTGGCTCAGCTCGCGGAAGCGCAGCTGCCGCAGCGCGAGCCAGCGCAGCACGACGTGCGTCGACTGCAGGGCGAGCCACGCGGCGCACACGACGAGCGCGCCCTCGTTGCCGCCGCCCGCGCCCGCGCCGCCCCCCGCCCCGCCGCCCTCGGCGCGGTCGACCGCCCCCTGCAGCGCGCGCAGCAGCGCGACCGAGCACGCAAACCCGACCATCTGCGCCGAGACCTCCCACACCTCCTCCTTGGCGGCCACCGCGCCCACGTTGTCGCCCTCGGCCGCAAAGTGCGTCTGCACGACGCGAAAGACGGGGTTTCCCATGCCCTTGCCGACGGCGCGCGCAAACGTGCCCGCGCCCGCCAGCAGCAGGAACTGCTGCGGCGCCAGCGCGGTGGCGACCTCGAGCGCCAGGCCGAGGGAGGTGAGGGCCTCGGCCGCCATGCGCCACCGGCGCGGGTCGTCGTCGAACTCGCGGCCCAGGCGCGAGCCCACGAGCAGGCGGCCGAGGGCGCCGATGCCGTCCTTGGTCAGCCACTTGATCGCCGCCGAGAGCGCGACGACGCCGCCCGCGGCCGCCACGCCGCCCGCGCCGCCGCCACCGCCGCCGCCGCCCGGGGTGGCGCCGACCGCGCGCAGGAGGGACGACGTGACGAGCGCGTTGCCGCACCAGCCGGTGATGTGGACGGGGATGGTCCAGAGCTGGTAGGCGAGGTAGTCGGAGGACACGGAGGCGGGGAAGCCGTCGGGCAAAAAGAGCGCCGAGAGCTGGCGCTGGAGAGGCTGCTGCTGCTGCTGCTGCTGCTGCACCTGCTGCTGCTGCTGCTGCTGCACCTGCTGCTTCTCCTGCAGTTCTGCCGCGCGGCCCGGGCGCAGGCGGAAGGCCGGGCCCGACCCCGTCTCGTCGCGGACGACCAGCACGCGCGCGGGCAGGGAGGTGGGGGTGGAGGAGGAGGAGGAGGGGCGGCGCGGCGCGGCGGCCGTCTCGGCGGCGGCGGCCTCGACGCGCGGCGCGCGGCCACGACGCGGCGGGACGACGCCCGGTAGTCGTCCTGCATTCCACGCGATGGATGGCGGCCGCGCTGTCGGAAGGCGCGAGTGCGACGGCATCGGTGAGCTGCGTGGCCGAGAGGCCGACATGGCGCGCGTGGTGGACGCGATTCCGCGACGCGGTTTGGTGAAAGTCAGCGTGAGGTTGAAACAGGAGCCCAGACAGAACGTAGGCAACAAGATGGCTGCGCGCTCACACCTCGAGGCGAGAAGAATGGCTGTCGACAATCCAATAGCAGTAGCCCCTCAGTAGTAGCAACGCCCGCGCGGCCGTTCACAAATGACGATGGGCTGACCAGCACGCCAGTCCGCGCAGAAGGCGGGGGCTCCAGCACAGCCTGCCTGTGTACTGCCCCCACGAACCACACTCCGACATCGATCGCGCGATGCAGGTGCGCGTGCGCACGCTCCTGACCGGCGTCGAGGCGCTCGTCGAGCTGCCCGACGAGACGGCCACCGTCGCCGACCTGCGCGCCGAGCTGCGCCGCCGCGACGAGTTTGGCCCGGGACGCACGCTCGCGCTCTTCGCCGGCGGCAGGCGTCTCGGCGACGGCGCGGCGCGCCTCGCAGACGCGCTGCTCGGCGGCGGCGGCGGCGGCGGCAACGGCAATCATGCGTTCGTGGTGAGCGTTTGTGCAGTGTCTCTGGGTGTAGAAGCAGATGGTTTTGTGCTGCAGCCGCTCATATGCTCAAGCTTCGCCGATCGCCGCCAATTACACAAAACTACACAGACCGCGCTCGTCGGCGCCGCACAGGCGCCGGCGCTGGCGCGCAAAGGCCGCCCGCCAACAGCAGCAACGGCCGCCGTCGCGCGGCCCCCGCCGCCCCATCAGCAGCAGCAGCAGCAGCAGCAGCAGCAGCAGCGGCATCAGCAGCAGCAGCAGCAGCAACCCCTCGACTCGCCCACGCCGCAGCCCTATGGCAGCCGGCGCGTCGCCGCCATCGCCGCCGCGGCCGCCGCGGAGCTCGGCGGCGCGCCCCCTCTGCCACCGCCGCTGCCGACGGCGGGCGACGACGACGACGGCGGCGCCGCCCCGTCCCCCTCGTTGCTGCTGGCCGACCGCGCCCTCGCCCTCGCCGCCGCCGTCGCCGGCGACCCTCTCGGCAACCCCGGGTACAGCTCGCGGCCCAACCCGTCGCCGCGAGCTGTGGGGCGCTCCGCGGCCGCCGCTCTCGCCGAGGCCGAGGCGGCGATCGAGGCCGGGGCCGTGCACGCCAGCGACGGCGGGCGGCGAGCGGCGCGGCGGGGCGCCGCGGGCGGCAAGCGCCCGCGCGCGCTGGCTATCGACGGTGACGACGAGGCGGGGGGCGGCGACGGGGCCGCCGCCCTGGTCGCGGTGACGAGCCCGGCGACGCGCCGCCTCCAGCGCCGCGCCGCCGCCCAGCAGCAGCAGCAGCAGTACCACGACGACGACCCGCCGCCCCCGGCCCAAGCGCCACCGCCGCCCGCTCCTCTGGCCTTGCGCGCCGCGCTCCCGTCCTGGGGGGGGCTCGGCGCGGACGAGGCGGCGGGCCTCGAGGCCCTGCCGCTTCCGCCCGCGCTGCGGGCGCTGTCGCGCGCGTTCGCGGCGCTCAACGCCTTCTTCGCCTTCCTGCAGGCGCAAAACGTGACGCCCACCTACCGCAACGTCCGGGAGCACGTCGGCCGCGCGCTGGCCGCGCCGGCAGAGGCCGCGGTCGCGGCGGCGGCTGCTGCTCCTTCTTCGGCGTCGGCGGCCGCGACGATCACCCCCCTCGAGGCCCTGCGCGCGCTGGCCGCCCTGGCCCCGCGCGTGGTCGCCCTCTCGGACCGCGACGCCGCGATGCGTGACCTGGCGCCCGAGCTGCGGGACGAGTACCTGCGGCCCGCGGGGGGTGGCGGCGCGCAAGGAGGCGGCGGCGGCGGCGGCGGGTTTTTCCCGACACAGGCGGACGAGGCGGCCGCGGGGCTGATCTCGGCCTCGGGCCGTGGACGCAACGGCGCCACTGAGGCAGACGACCTCGAGATCACGATCGACCTGCTGGATCCGGGACGCGCGAACGCGGCCGACCCGCCCGTGGCGACGCGGCGCGGGCGGCGGCGGCAGCGGGCGGGCGGCGACGACGCAAAGGGCGGGATCGGCGGCAACACCAGCAGCGGCCCCACGACCGTCGCCAAGCGCCGCGAGGCGGCCGTGCGCCGCGCGCTGGCCGCGGCGGCCCTCGCCGCGCACGAGCGCCTCCTCGACGGGATGGAAGGGCAGGAGGAGGAGGAGAAGGAGGAGAGCGGGCGGTGGGACGCGCTCGCGCGCGGGCGGTGGCACCCCGCCTTTGCCGACGGCGAGGGCGACGGCGGGGGCGCTGTGGCGGCGGCGGCGGTGCTGCCCTTGGCCGCCTTTGTCGACGCGGCGCTCGAGGCGCGCCGGCGGGCGCGCGAGGCGCTGCGGGTGGAGCGCGTCGACGACGGTGATGACGACGGCGGCGACGGCGGCGGGGGGGGGCGCAACGCTGGCGGCTTCCTCCGCATTGAAGGCAACGAGGACGACGGCGACGACGACGACGGCGACGACGACGACGGGAGCCCCTCGCGGCCCCGCCGCTCCGCCCCCCCTCCGCGCCCGCCCATGCTGTCCAAGCGCCACCCTCCCTGCCTCGACGCCACCCCGCTGTCCGCCGCCGCCTTCCTGGAGCACCTCCAGGCGCTGCCCTGGTACAGGGGGCAGATCGCGCACGTCGAGCCTATGGCCGCCCGCCCGGCCGCGCTGGCCGCCCCGCAGTTCCCGCTGTCCGAGGCGTCCCTCGCCGCTCTGCGCTGGCGCGGCCTGCCCGGCGGCGCCGGGGCGCTGTACGCGCACCAGGCGCGGGCCATCGACGCCGTGCTGCTCCGCAAGCGCCACGTCGTCGTCGCGACCGCCACGGCCTCGGGCAAGTCGCTGTGCTACGCCCTTCCGCTGCTCGAGCTGCTGGCGGCGCGCCCGACGGCCACGGCCGTGCTCATGTTCCCGACAAAGGCGCTCGCGCACGACCAGCTGCGCGCGCTCAGGGGCCTTGTGGGCGCGGCGTTCGGGCGCGAGGACGCGGAGCGCTGGGTGCGGACGTACGACGGCGACACGCCGCGCGCGACGGGCGGCGGCGGAGGCGGCGAAAACGGCGGCGACCTGGGCGGCGAGCGCGCGGCCGTGCGGCGCGAGGCGCGCGTGCTGCTGACCAACCCGGACATGCTGCACGCGTCCTTGCTGCCGCACCACGGCCTTTTCGCGCGCTTCCTGGCGGGGTTGAGCCTCGTCGTCGTCGACGAGGGGCACTCGTACGCCGGCGTCTTCGGGACGCACACCGCCCTGGTCCTGAGGCGGCTGCGGCGGCTCGTCGAGCGCGTGCACGCGGCCGAAGGGCGCGGCCCGCGCTTCGTCGTGACGTCCGCCACCATCGCCAACCCGCTCGGCCACGCGGCCGCGCTCATCGGCGCGCCGCCCTCCGAGGTCGAGCTCGTCGACGACGACGGCTCGCCCTGCGGGCCCAAGTCGTTCGTGCTGTGGAACCCGCCCCTGGAGCTCGCGGAGGACGCGGGGGACGCGGGGGAGGCGGAGGCGGCGGGGGAGAACGGCGCGGGGCGGCAGCGGCAGCGGCAGCGCCAGCAGCAGCAGCAGCAGCAGCGGGCGAGAGGCTCTGGCGGCGGCGGCCGCGCGGCCGAGCGCGAGGTCGCGCGGTGGCAGCGGCGCGAGGAGGTGCCCGCGCGGCGCGCGGCCCTGGCCGCGGCGATGGCGGCCGCGGCCGAGGCGGCGGGCGGGCGGGCCGCGCCCGTGCCGAGCGACGAGGAGGAGGGCGGCGGCGGCGACGTCGCGTGGCGCGCGCGGCGGCTGGTGGCGCGCCGCGCGCGTGCCGCGCGCGAGTGCTCGCTCGAGCTGCCCGAGGGCCCGCTGGACTTGGCGCGGCGCCCGGCCCCTGTCGAGCGGCAGCGGCGGCAGCCGCCGCCCGCTCCTCCCGCGCTCGAGGCGGCGGCGGCCGCGCCCCCCCTCCCGCTCGCGCGCAGCCCCCGATACCTGGTCCAGCCGTCCAGCGCCGCCGCGGGAGGAGGAGGAGGCGCAGGCGCCGGCGGGGCTGGTGCGGAGGACAGCCTCCCGTCCTCGCCCGCGGCCTTGCTTCCTGCTCCCGCGGCGCCTCCTCCTGCTGGCGGTGGTGGCGGCGCCGCCGCCGCCGACTCGCCACCCGAGCAGCGCCGCCGCCGCCGCCGGCTGCTGGCGGAGCAGGCGCACGCGGCCATCGCGGCGACGACGACGGACCAGGGTGGCGGTGGTGCCGGCGGCGGCAACGGCGGCAACAGCAAACCGCGCGCCGCCGCCCCAGCCAGCAGCGCCCTGCGCCCGCTTCCCCCGGCCGAGGGCTTTAGCTACGGCGGGGCCGCGCGCGACCGCCCCCTGTGGCGCGTGCGGCCGAGCGGCGGGGCCTTGCTCGGGCGGCTCGCCGGCGAGGACGGCGGCAGCGCCAGCGCCGCCAGCGCCGAGGCCGCCGCCCAGGCCGCCGTCGTCGCCGCGCTCCCGCCGCGCGGCGCCTTTTCGGCCGCCTGGCGCGCCAACTGCGGCGGCGGAGCTCCTCCGTCGGCCCCAGCTGCTGCTGCTGCTGCTGCTGCTGCCGGCGCCCCCGCCCCCGCCGCCTCCCTCCCCGCTGCCGTCGCCGCCGGCCTCGTCCCCGACGCCCGCCGCCCGGCCTCCCTGCGCGGCGTCCAGGGCCGCCGCGGCGCCGCCGGCACGCTCGAGCGCCAGGCGCGCGCCTCGCCCATCGTCGAGACGGCGCGCCTGCTCGCCGAGGTCGCGCAGCACGGCCTGCGCGCGATCGCCTTTTGCAAGTCGCGCAAGCTGTGCGAGCTCGTCGCCACGTACGCGCGCGACATCCTGCGCGCGAGCGCGGCGGCGGCGGCCGAGGCCGGCGGGGGCGGCGGCGCGGCGGGGGGGCGACAGTTCCACCCCCCTCTGCCCGACCCGTCGCTCGCCTTTGCCGCGCCGCTCGGCGACCGCCCCTGCTCGTCTTCTTCTTTGCCGGCGGCGCCGTCCGCGGGCGCAGCAGGCGCCGCAGAAGCCCTCGCCGCGCGCGTCGCCGTTTATCGCGCCGGCTACGCGCCCGCGCAGCGCCGCGCGCTCGAGCGCGCCCTGCACTCGGGCTCGCTCGCGGCCGTCGCCGCCACCAACGCGCTCGAGCTCGGCATGGACGTCGGGGACCTCGACGTCACGCTGCACCTGGGCTTCCCGGGGAGCGTCGCGTCGCTGCGGCAGCAGGCCGGGCGCGCGGGCCGGCGCGGCCAGCCGTCGCTCGCCCTCTACGTCGCTTTTGATAGCCCGCTCGACCAGCAATTGCTCCGCCACCCGCGCGACGCGCTGTTCGACCGCCCTGTGGAGGCCGCGCGCGTCGACCCGGGAAACGCGATGCTGCTGCGGCAGCACCTGGCGTGCGCGGCGGCCGAGGCGCCGCTCGTGGCCGACTGCGACGGGCCGCTGTTTGGCGGCTGCGGCGGCGATGGCGCTGCTGCTGCTCCGACGACCGACGGCCGGCCGGCCCCGCCGCCGTCGGCCTACGTCGCCGCCTGCGCCGCGCTCCTGGCCGACGGCCTCGTCGCCCGCCACCCGCGCCTCGGCTCGGGCGCCTCCGCCCCGCGCGCGGGCCTGCACTACAGCGGCGGGCTCGAGCAGCCGTCGCGCGCCGTGTCCCTGCGCTCGGTCGACCAGAGGCGCATCGCCGTCTGGGACGAGTCCCGGGGCGTCGTGCTCGAGGAGCTCGAGTTCTCAAAAGCCTTCTACCACGTCTACGACGGCGCCGTCTACCTGCACCAGGCGCGCACCTACGTCTGCCGCCGCCTCGACCTCGGCGCGGGCGTGGCGCTCGTGCACCCCTCGGACTGCAGGTACTACACGCGCGCGCGCGACCTGACGATCGTGCAGGTGCTGGGGGCCTCCGCGGCCTACGCGCAGGCCGGCGCGGGCGCCGCGCTGCTGTCGGCGGAGCAGGCGGCGGCGGCGGCGGCGGCGGCGGCGGGGGCGGGGGCGGGGGCAGGCGCGGCGGCGGGCGGGACGGAAGGCCTCGCCGTGAGCGCAGAGGTGGCCCTGGCCGCGCTGGCCGCGCGCCGCGCGGCCGCGCAGCGCGCGGGCGATCGGGAGGCGGCGGCGGGAGGGGCCTCGGGTCTTGCGGCCGCTGCCGACGACGACGTCGACGATCAACAGCCCCTCCTCGCCACCACCACCACCACCACCACCACCACCGCCGCCTGCGAGCCGGCCCTCGTCACGACGCGCTACCCGGGCTTCTTCCGCGTGCGCCACGGCTCGGGCCAGGTGTTTGACGCCGTCGAGCTCGACCTGCCCGACGTGCAGTTTGAGACGGCGTGCGCGTACGTGCGCCTGCCCCCGCACGCGCGCCTGCTGGTGGAGCAGGAGGCTTCGGGGCGGGCGGACAACGAGGCCGGCGCGGCGGCCGAAGAGGCGGCGGCGGCGGGCGGGAACCAGGCGGCGCAGGCGGCCGCGGCCGAGGCGGCGCGCGCGGGCGCCCTGCAGCGCGGCGGCGGGTTTCGCGGCGCCGCGCACGCGGCCGCGCACGCGCTGCTGCACGTGCTGCCGCTCGTCATGGTCGTGTCTCCGTCGGACGTGTGCGCCGAGTGCGACTACCCGTACGACTCGCGCTACCGCCCCGAGCGCCTGCTGCTGTACGACGCGCTGCCCGGGGGCTTGGGCCTTTGCGCGCACGCCGCCCCGCTCTTCCCTCTCCTGCTGCGCCAGGCGCTCGCCTTGGTCGAGGGGTGCGCGTGCGCGTCGGACGCCGACGCCGAGGCCGAGGGCAAAGGGTGCCCGCGGTGCGTGCAGCACCAGGACTGCAAGAGCTACAACACCGTGCTGAACAAGCGGGGCGCGGCGATCCTGCTGCGCGAGGTGATCGCGCGGGAGTCTCGCGCGTTTGCCGACGGGGAGGCGAAACGGCGAAACGGCGGCGGCGGCTTTTGAGAGGGGGGGGGGACCCTCGCACGGCGTCGTTCATGCAGCATCCTCGCTCGAGTAGCATCCTCCTCTTCTTGTGAAACGACCTGAACCGGCGTGTTCGCGCGAGGAGGAGGAGGAGGAGGAGGAAAGGCTTGGTGTCGAGAGCAGCGGCTCGATCGCTCGAAACGACGACGACGACGATCCCGCGAACGCGCGCGAGCTCCGGAGGCGCACCCAGAAGCAGCGTGACCATGTCGCACGACCACGATGGCGCAACAGCACCAGAAGCAATGGACACCGCTTCGGCTCCGGGCAGCGGCGACAACAGCCGCGATCGCGCCGGCGCCGGCGACGGCGACGCCGCCGCGGCCGCGACCAAGCGCCGCCGCCTCGAGGCCGAGCTCCGCGCTCCAGACGCCATAATGGAGCCCGGGGTGCTCGAGAGGGTCGCGGCCTACCTAGGCGAGGCCGGCGGGCAGCCCGCGCAGGTCGTCGAGTCGCTGTCGGACGGCTACGTCGGTGCGTGCTGCTGCGAACCTACGACCAAGATGGGGCCGGGGGGGACGACCCCCCGCCGACGAACGCAGGCTGGCATCACACGCTCACACACACACACACACACCCTCCCCTCGACACCATTCCACAACAAACAGGCTACGCCCAGATGGCATCGCTCGTGTCGGACTGGCTCGCCATGCTCGCCAACGCAGAGGCAGGAGGAGGCCTCGGCGGCAGCGGTGGCGGCGGGGCGGCGACGGCAACAACGACAACCGCAACGACAACCGCCACAAACGCCGCGCTCAACGAGTTCGACCTGCTCCGCGAGCTCGTCCTCGCGCGCTTCGACCCGGACGCCGTGTCACGCGCCTCGCAGGAAGCCGCCGCCGCCGCCGGCGCTGCCCTCGACCCCGACGCCGCCCTCGCTGCCCTGTGCGGCGACGCGCGCGGGCGCGCGCTCGTCCTTCAGCTGCTGCTGCTGTCGCGGGGCGCCGCCAGCGGCCCCTGCGCCCCGCTGGGCCGCGCGGCTGAGCGCATGCTCGAGGCCGGGGGCCGGGCGGCCGAGGAGGAGGTGGCGGCGGCCGCCCCCGGGGGCGCGGGCGCCGCGCTCGCGCCCTACCTCGGCGCCTTCCTCCGGTACCTGTCCGGCCGCCTGGCCGCGTTCCTGGAGCGCGCGCGGGGCGGCGGCGGCGGCGGCGGCGGCGGCGGCGACCGCCGGCCAGGGTGCGAGGCTCTCGCGCGCGAGCTCCGCGCCGCGTGCTGCGGCAGCCTGCACGCCTACCTGCTGGCGCAGGCGCTGATCGCGCGCGCGGCAGAGCGCGTGGGGGTGGAGGGCGCACCTGGCGGCGCCGCCGCCGCCGCCGCCGCCGCCGCCGCCGCCGCCGCGTGCGCCCGCCGCCTCTCCCAGGAGCTCGAGCTCGACGCGGCCGCGCGCCACGGGGCCGGGAGCGTGTGGCCCCTGCGCCGCATGTACGCGCGCGAGGGCTGCCCGGCGGCCACGGCGCTCGTCGGCGAGGCGCTGGCCGCCGCGGGCGAGTGGCGGCCGCCGCGCGAGCGCCACCGCCCCGCGCACCAGCAGCAGCAACGTCGGTCATACGAAGGCGGCGGGCGCGACGGCTACGACTACGCTGATGACGACGACAACGATGGCTATGATGGCGGTCGCGACCCGGCCCGGGCCTCGAGCCGCACGCCGCCCCCGTCCGCGCCGCCCCCGCCCATCCAGCGCGCCGCGCGGCCGCTGCGGCGCCTGGTCGAGCTCTATGGACGAGGCGCGGCCGGCCGGCCGCCGCCGCGCGCGCCGCTCCGCCACCCGGAGCTGCTCGACCTGCTGCTGGCCGCGGTCTTCAGCGCGACCCCCGCGGCCCCTGCGGCGTCGGCCGAGCTCGAGGCGTGCCGGCGCCTGCTGGCGCTCGCGCTGTCCGACGACCGCGGCGACGACAACGCCGCCGCAGGCCGCCCGACGGCAGGGGAGCTCGAGCCCGTCATCGAGGCCGCGGCCTCCCTGGCCGCGCGCTGCGCCGCCCAGGGCCCCGGGGCAGGGCAGGGCAAGCCGCGCCCGGGCGCCGGGGAGTTTGCGGCGGCCGAGCGCGCGTCGGCGGCGTCCCCCGCGCTCGCGCTCGCGATCGCGCGCGTGGCGTGCGGCGCGCTCGGGGCGGGGGGGACGTACGCCGACGACCGCTGCGCCCTGTCGGCCGCCGCGCTGCTCGAGCTCCTGCGCGTCGCCCTGCGCGCCCACCCGCGCGCGTGCGGCCCGCTGGCCGTCGCCGGCGTCGGCGCGGCGCTGCGCGCCTCGGCGCGCACGGGGCGCGGGCTCGAGGTCGGGCGCCTCGCGCTCGCGCTGCTGCTCGAGGTGATCGTCACGTCGTGCGCGGCAGCGGCGACGGCGGGCAACGACGACGACGACGACGACGACGACGGGAGCGGCTTTTCGCCGTCCGACTTTGCCCAACTCGGCCCCGCGGCGCTCGACCTGGCCGTGCGCTGGGCCGCGGGCGAACCCGACGCCCCGCTGCTCAGACAGTTTTCGCTCGCCCTGCTGTCGTGCGCGCAGCCGCCCTTCTCGCCGGCGTTCTGCGCGTCGGCCCTGCGGCTCGCGCTGGCCGCGCGCCTGGTGAGCCGCGGGACCGCGGGCGGGGCGCGCGCCGCGGCGGGCCTGTCGCCGGACCAGCGCGCGGCGCTCGTGTCGCTGGCGCGCGAGTGCCGGCTTTTGAGGCCGCCGCTGCGGTTCGTGAGCGGCGAGGAGCGCGCGGCGTTTGACGACTTTTGCCGGGCGCTCGGGGTGTGATGTGAAAAGAAGAAGAAGATACGTGTGTGCTTGCACTCTCCGTAAGCGGGGCGTCTATCTCTCTGTCTCTGCGTCGTCAGGTCGTCAGGTCGCTCCGGAATCGAGGTCAAGGGGCGGCTCGCGCCGCCGCCGCTCCTGCTGCTGCCGCTGCTGCTGCTGCTGCTGCTGCCGGCGGCGGCCGGAACGCGGCCATCTTGGCGCGCAGGCTCGCCGAGATCGGGTCCGCGTACGGCGGGAGCGCGCGCCACTCGCGCGCGACGCGCGCACGCAGCGCGTCAAAGTCCTCCCACCGCTGCTGCTGCTGCTGCTGCTGCTGCTTCTTGCCGTCGCCGCCGCCGCCGTTTGCCGCCCCCGTCTCGCCCCCGCCGCCGACGACGGGCCCGCACGCGTACACCACGCGCAGCATGTCCTCCTCGGGCGCCACCTCCCCGCCGTCCGCGGGGAACACGGTCGGCACGCCGTCGACGCGCTTGACGGCCAGGCGGCCCGGAAACGAGGCCTTGCTCGGGTCGGTCCGCGGGCGCTTCATCACGTCGCGCCCACTGAGGGAGGACGACGGCGGCGAGGCGGCCGCGCCGCCGCCCGCTCCCGCTCCTGCTGCTCCTGCTCCTGCTGCTGCTGCTGCTCCTGCTCCTGCTGCATCCTGCGGCTGCTGCTGCTGCGGCTGCTGCTGCTGCTGCTGCTGCTTGACGTCCACGCGGCACAGCTTGGTCGCGAACGACATCGAGTCGCGGTTGACCTTCTGCAGGAGCCCGCCGCCCATGCCGAACGCCACGTTGCTCGCCGAGAAGCCGGCCGCGAGCGCGCGCGCCAGCACGCGCCGCACGGCGCGCGGCGTCATGCCGTCGCCCTGGATCACGCCGCACCCGCGCAGCACCTTGAACCCCTTGGCGTTGGCGTCGCACCCGAACACCCTGGCGCACGCCTCGAGCGCCTCGACCACCGCGTCAGCCGGGTCGCCGCTGTCGGGGCGCAGCACCATGAAACCGCCGGGCCCCTTGGCGCTCTTGGCGCCGGCCACGGCCGGCAGCACCTCCTTCAGCGCCGCGCCGTAGTCGTACGAGTCCATCACGCACGCGAAGGCCCCATCCCCGAAGCGCTCGATCATGTTGAGCACGGCCCCGGCCTCGTCCGGCCACGCCGTCATGACCGAGTGCTCCGTGGCCGGGATCGAGCCGCCCACGGGCCGGCCGCCGTTGAGAGAGAACTGCGCGTAGAACGCCGCGGGCAGCGTGTCGGTCCCGTCGAACGACAGCAGGTGCGCGCACCCGCCCAGGACGCTCTGCTCGACGCACGTGCACGCGCGCATGCCAAAGTCGTGGAGGCGCGAGGGGACGAGCGGGTCGTCCGCGCCCAGGTCGCCGCCGGACAGCTCAAAGGCGCGCTCGATCGCGTCGCGCACGCGGCGGCTCAGCGTGGCGACCGTGGCGGGGTACCAGCACGTGGTCAGGAGCGTCTCGAGGAACGTGCACAGGGGCGCGTAGGGCGCCTCGGCCTCGATCTGGTAGACGGGGACGCGCGCGTGCGCGACCGTGCCCTCGGGCAGGGCGCGCAGGGTGACGGGGAAGTAGCCGCGGTTCTCGCGCACGAAGCGCAGGAAGAGGTCGCGCGGGAAGGGGAAGGGCGTCTGGCCCGGCGCGCGGTGCGTCGCGAAAAAGGCGGCGGCGGCGGCGACGTCGGCTTCGGTCCAGCGGCGGCACAGGTACTGCTCGACGATGTAGCGGATGCCGAACCAGACGAAGCGGGTGTCTTTCGCGGGCGGGGAGGCGATGGCGGCCGCGGCGGCTGCGGCGGCGGGCGAGGCGGTCGTCGACGGCAAGGGGAAGAGCGGGGCGCCGCCGCCGTCGCGGTCGCCGCCGTCGCCGTCGTCGTCGTCCGTCTTGAGTCCCGCGCGGAACTCGCCGTACGCCACGAGGCGCTGCACGTCCGGCGGGTACTGCAAAAAGTGCGTGGCCTTGTAGCTGTCGGTGAGCACGCTGATCGGCACGCCGTTGGGCAGGCAGCCTGGTTGCGGCGGCGGCGGTGGCGGCGCGCGGGCTGCTGCGCCGCCGCCGCCGCCATTGGCGACCGCCGCGCCGTTGCCGCTCATTCTTGCCGCCGCTCGCCGCTTTCGCAGCCGAAGCTGGCTGCCGAGCGCTTCGGTGACCAGCGGCCCTACTGGAGCGCGCGGGTCCGAGGCGGCCTGGCTCGTCGAGGCGGGGCGGGCGGGTGCGGTGGGGCCGAGCAAGCCCGCGGGCCGCGACGGCACTGCTCCCGCTGCCCCCCTCCTCCTCCTTGCTGCTCCGCTGCTGCTCGGCGTCGACAGAGGGCCAAGGCGCATGTGTGTTTCGCGTGTTTACGTATCTGCGGCGATAGACGAGGTCGGGTTGCTTGGATTGTGAGAGTGTGACGGGGCGACGTGCAAGGAAAAGTATGCGGGGGGGACGGCGCGCAGAAAGAGAGGAGGTTGACGGTCTCGGCAGTCAAGGCGCCGCTCGCGCTCTCTGGGTGCTCTCGCACACACACACACACACGCACACACACACATCACAACGACCACAGCTCCACATACAACAGCAGACACACGCGCGTCACCGCAGTGCCAACGTCCAAAGCCTCGTCCCCGCACGCTCACGCAAAACGCTCTCGGAAAAGGCCACGAGCAGCTCTCCACGCGCGCCCCCGCGTCCCCGCGCGCGCGCCGTCCCTTGCACACGCGCCACCACCGCCCAGCGCTCGCAGTCGTCGCTTCGCGCGTGCGACCAGCACCGCAGGCTCGTGCCCGCGGCGATCACGCGCCCGCGCGCCGTCCCTCCCCGCCAACCCGCCGCGCGCGCGCGCGCTCGGCGCGTCTGCGCGCGCGCCGCG
>Ga0315905_10004857_pt1 | contig 13739 bp, 14 predicted proteins | sample LakEriMetagenome_5_FD_203522 | JGI IMG/M metagenome (GOLD analysis project Ga0315905, IMG submission 203522) | Freshwater fungal communities from buoy surface, Lake Erie, Ohio, United States - Buoy 4 MA121 | ecosystem: Environmental > Aquatic > Freshwater > Lake | place: USA: Lake Erie, Ohio... | reverse complement strand
ATTAGTACGCGGCCACCAAAGATATTTGAAATCTCGTTCAATCAATCACCATTTCACTTCAAGAGTCATAAGAACTCTAATTCATTCCAGCCGATTAGACTTTTCACATAATGCTAGGTCGTAAACCATCTTTCGCTGTCCTTTTTGACATGGACGGGACAATCATTGATTCCGAGCCCTATTGGCTTGCCAGTGAGCAGGCTTTAGCAGCTGAACACAATGGGGTATGGACAGCAAGTGATGGCCTAGGCGTCATAGGAAAAGACCTCAATGAGTCTGCCAAAGTATTCAAAGATCGAACCAATATTCCTCTAGACATTGAAGAAATCAAGAGCAGCCTCTCAACTTCAGTACAAAGCAGACTAGCAAAAGTCGTGCCTTGGCGACCTGGAGCACAAGAGCTACTTCTGGAACTGCGGAAGAGAAAAGTGAAGACCGCATTAGTGACTATGTCTCTTCACAGAATGGCGCAACAGGTGGTTGACGCAATCCCGTTCGATGCTTTCGACGTTATTGTGGCTGGTGATGATGTGACCAGAGGTAAGCCTCACCCTGAGGCTTATGAGAAGGCAGCGGCACTGCTTGGCTTCGAGACGAAGAACTGCGTAGCCTTTGAGGACTCAGTCACTGGTCTGACTTCAGCTGAAGCTGCTGGTACATACGCAATTGGAATTCCCAACATCATTGAGATTCCTCAAAAACCAGGTCGTGTTCTTTGGCCTACTCTTGAGGGAGTAACTTACAAACAGTTGAGGAAGCTAATAAAGTGAGCGACAAACCAAGAAAGCACCGCGGTCCGTTTGTCGCAGGCGAGCGAGTTCAGCTCACTGGGCCAAAGGGGAGACTAAACACCATCACTCTGGTTGCAGGAGCTAAGTTCGGTACGCATCGTGGAGACATCATGCATGATGAAATCATTGGAAATCCGGATGGTTCCGTTATCGCAAATCAAGCTGGTGTTGAATATTTAGCATTCAGACCGCTGCTAACAGATTTTGTTCTATCGATGCCAAGAGGTGCGGCGATTGTTTATCCAAAGGACGCTGCCAACATCGTAACCATGGGAGACATATTCCCTGGGGCGAGAGTAGTTGAAGCTGGAGTTGGATCTGGAGCTTTGAGCATGTATCTGCTTCGAGCCATCGGACCTGATGGGCATCTAACATCGTTCGAAAGAAGAGAAGAGTTCGCTGAGATTGCACAAGCGAATGTGAGCACACACTTTGGTATCAGACCTACGAACTGGGATGTTCGACTTGGTTCATTAGAAGAAGAGCTGCCTAAGCATGTTGAAGAAGGAACTATAGATCGAATTGTCTTAGACATGCTTGCTCCTTGGGAGTGCATAGAGTCAGTATCTGCTGCGTTGGCTCCAGGGGGAGTTCTAATCTGCTACGTAGCAACTGTCACCCAGCTATCAAGAGTTGCTGAGGAAATCAGATCTAGCAACCTCTATGCAGAGCCAGAGGCTTTTGAGTCGCTTGTACGAGGCTGGCACCTGCAGGGTCTAGCAGTTAGACCAGAACACCGCATGGGCGGGCACACAGGGTTCTTACTTACTGCTAGAAGGCTAGCTCCGGGCACTCAACTTCCAAGCTTTAGTAGACGCAATAAACCTGAGTTTGAAGACGAGGACATCGCAGTTTGGAATCCAGAACACGTAGGTGAACGAAGCATCAGCGAAAAGAAGCTTAGGAAATCACTTAGATCTGCAAAATCATCAGCAGAGGCCACACTTAGAGGATTTGAGGAAAACGGCGAGTAAACTGGAAGCAATTCAAAGAAAGTTGTTTCCGTGTCCAAAATCACCGCCATCCTTGCCTCGTCTGCTCTTGCACTTTCACTAACCGGGTGCATGTCAAATGCAACCCCTGAAGTTAGTGCTTTTGAAGGTTTAACTTCCACTTGCGAGAGTTACAAAGGTGGTTCTGAAATTGACTCCGTAGAGGTCACAGCAGATCTGAACAAGGTACCTACAGTTGAATTCGCTACGGCTGAAGCGGGTTCAACCATCAAGTCTCAACTAGCGAACATCAAGAGTGCTCAAACCAAGATTGTTCGTGAAGGTAATGGACCTGCCTTTGTTGGAGATTCCCTAATCACTATTGAATACGCAGTCTTCTCTTCAACTACTGGAACAGCTCTTGCTTCAAGCAAGTGGGACGGAACAGATTCAGCTTCACAGGTATTCAACTCAACATCTACAAAGCAGTTCTGCGATGCACTCAGCGGAGTAAAGGAAGGTTCTGTTGTAGCATTCGCACTTCCTGCCAACACAGATGACCCAGAAGGTTCTCTTTATGTTCTTGAGCTAAAGAAGGTTTACCTTCCGCACGCTAATGGTGCATCAAACTCTCCAGAGACAGGCTTCCCAGCAGTTGTGCTTACCCCAAAGACTGGCCAGCCTGGACTGGTTCAACCTAGCTTTGCAGCTCCTAAGGAGTTCAAGAGATCGACTTTGATCACAGGTAAGGGCGATGCCATCAAGCTTGGTGACTCAATAACTGTTCACTACACCGGTTGGGTTTGGACAGAGGATATTGGCGATCCATTCGACTCTTCATGGTCTCAAAGAGACCCGCAGACTCCTGCAAGTCCAGCTACTTTCACACTTGCTGAAGCCAACCTCATTTCAGGATTCGTGAAAGCTCTGGAAGGCATCACAGTCGGCTCTCAGGTGATCGCGATCATGCCTCCTGATGTTGCCTATGGTGCTGACGGACAAGGAACGATTCCTCCAAACGCGACGCTCATCTTCGTGATTGACGTTCTAGGTATCAACAAGTAGCGAACAGGACTCATGGCGTCCAAGGAGAATGAAGATTTCGATCTCGGTAAACCCGAGCGTCTATTCAACCTGACCTGCACACTCTTGTACGCAACCGAAGGGTTGACTAAGAACCAGATCCTTCAGACTGTTCGCGGCTACGACAATGAGTACAAAGAGGGTGGCAACAACTCCACCCTTGAACGTAAATTCGAGAGAGACAAGAAGAGTCTTCGCGAGGTAGGAATTCGCATTGAACCAGAGATTCCTGATTGGGAAGACCAGAACAATCAAGTCAGTCGCTACAAAATCGAACGAGAAAGCTTCTCCTGGCCTAGCGCAGTGAAACTAAACGCCAGACAACTGGCACTTCTAAATCTCGCAGCAGAGGCTTGGGCAGGTGGATCTCTTTCCTCTGAGGCTAGCCGTGGAATTACGAAGCTTAGAGCTTTGGGAGTTGTTGGCCAGTCATCAGACATCATCGGTATTTCACCAAAGATTCATACCTTCGAGCCATCATTCAAGGACATCGACTTCGCTATATCTGAATCGAAAGTGATTTCTTTCGATTATCGGAATCCTAAGACCGGAGAGATTGAAACGAGAGTCCTTCAACCTTGGCTCATGAGACAAATCGCGGGAGCGTGGTTGGTACTTGGCTTTGACGAGGTGAGAGACGCTGCTAGAAACTTCATGCTCAGAAGAATCGTAAGCAAGGTAGAAGTAGTAACTGAAGGTAGAGAAGCCAGAGTGTTTGAGCTTCCTGAGCAATCAGTAATTGATGCAGCTGTCAAGGATTTGGATGACCATGCCAAGTCTCAAGTTGCTGTGCTGAAAGTCGTGCAGGGTAGCGAAGCTTGGTTTAGGTACGAGCTTGATCTTGCCAGCAACAAAAGAGATAACTTGCTAAAACTCAACTATCACGACTTGTACGTTCTAGCAGAGCAACTGCGTGAATACGCTGACCAGATAGAGGTTATTGAACCTCAGGAACTAGCCAAGCTCGTTGAACTTGGTTTCAGAAAGGTTGCTGACTTACATGCCTGACGAAATCAAACTAGACGATACTGATCGCTTCAACCTAATGCTTGCATTAACAGGTTTACTTGTGGATGGAGAAGAGTACACAGTTGAAGAGCTCGTCGAACACTTCAAAGTGCCCAAGAAGGAAATCGTAAAAGCCGTAAAGATGATTAGCTTCACAGACCTGATGAAATCTAATCAGGATGGGTCTTATGAGGTTAACTACGACGACCTTGATGACGGATTCGTCTCAATCAAATACACCTTCCACGAGGCAATCGATGAAGTTCCTAGACTTTCATCAAGACAGGCTTCTGCTATTGCAGCTGGCCTGGTTTATCTAAGTTCACTGCCTGGATTAGTGGATAACCAAGAGATTCAAGAACTCCAAAGAATTCTGGCCATTGATGATGGTTCCAACAAGAACAAAACCGTATTGATTGAAACTGGAGACAGGGATTCTGACCTTGTTGCAATCAGAGACGCCATGTCAGCAGGGGTAAGTATCACCTGTGACTATTTGAATCTAAAAGGCGAGACAACAATCGGGAGACTGCTCGAGCCGCTAAGAATCGACTCTCAGGGTGAAGTGATTTACTTGAGGGCTTGGTGTCCAGTCAACACGAATGTTAGATCTTTCCGACTAGATCGGATGAGAAACGCCAAGCCAACACTCAACCCTATAAGCCAGGAAGCTCAAGAAGCTGAGCTGGTTGATGAGATTTACACAGCTGCCGAGACCGACATAGTTGTAACCCTTGAAGTTGACCCTGAGGCCTATTCACTAATCTTTGACTTCAAACCTGTTGAAGAACCTGAAGCTGTGTCCAAGAGTGTCAAAAGATTCAAAATCAAAGTTGGTGACGTTCGCAACCTTGGTCGAGTGATTGCAAGATTTGGAGGAGCTGCACGCGTTATCTATCCTGAGATTGCCCGCCAAAGTGTCCGTGATTTTGCTCTGAATGCTCTTGGAGAACGCTCCTCAAATACCCCTAAGGATGCGGAATAAATGCAAGACATCTGGCTTTACATCTCAATCATCATGGCTACTGGAGCCGTTACAGCCCTTGCGGTTGTTGGCATAAGACTCAGGAAGTCAGCCATGCGAGTGAACCGTGCTCTTGATCCTCTAAAGCAGAAGGCTAAAACCCTTAAGATTGAAACAAGTGCTCTAAAACGCTCTAGGTTGGAAAGACAGCGTAGGCTTGAAAGCACAAGCACCAAAGACCGTAATCCGACAAAGTAAGGTTTGAAAAATGAAGCCTGCACCATGGCAGTTAGTATTTCTACTTCTCGTTGTAGTAATCATTTGGGGAGCACCTAAGCTTCCTACATTCGCAAAGAGCCTTGGACAATCAATGCGCATTTTCCGCAAGGAAATGAAGCAGCTCGGTGACGAACGCGATGAGGACAAAAAGGCAAGTTCTGAGAAAGAACAACCTAAAAACGACTAATGGCACTACGCCGCAACCCCGATAAGAGAATGAAACTCTCGGGGCACCTTAGAGAATTACGAAAAAGACTATTTCGATCTGCATTCGCCATACTCGGTGGAACTGTCATTGGATGGTTTATGTTCGACTACGTCTTCGAGGCTCTTCAAGAGCCGATAGAGCGTGTTGCCACTGAAGAGGGTGTGCTTGCAAGTGTCAATTTCGCAAATCTGTCTTCAGCATTTGATCTTCACGTGCAAATCGCATTTTTCATCGGGCTCTTTCTAACCAGCCCCTTCTGGCTTTATCAAGTTTGGGCATTTGTAGCTCCTGCTTTTAGGCAGAGAGAGCGAAAATACACGGTTGCCTTCGCACTAACAAGCACTCCACTTTTTCTTGGAGGAGCTTACCTAGGTTGGTGGCTTTTTCCTGGTTTCGTGAAGTCTCTTCTAAGTTTCACACCGGAAGGTAGCTCTAACGTGATCAACGGCTCGGAGTATGTACTATTTACAGTGCGAGTTCTTCTAGTGTTTGGATTGGCTTTTGTTCTCCCCGTCATTCTCGTACTCCTGAATGCCATAGGCACACTAAGTGGTAAGAGCATTCTCAAAGGCTGGCGTCCAGCGATATTCCTTATCGCGCTTATTGGTGCACTTGCCACACCTGTTTCAGATCCTGTTTCAATGTTTCTATTGATGATTCCATTGCTTGCTTTCTACTATCTCTCAGCAGCAATTGCACTTGCCAATGACAAGCGCAGAGAACGTCAATCCAAAGAAAAACTCGACGGAGAAGATCTAGCCACTGACTACAATCCTGATGCAGTGTCCTAATGGAAAAACAACTCTCTCCGTCTGAAAGATTCACAAGAGCAAAACAGAACAAGCAAAACCCAAGTCTTGAAAACTTCAAGAAGTTACTAAAGTTCCCACTCGATGACTTCCAAGAGCAATCTTGTCGAGCTCTCGCCGAAGGCCAGGGTGTGTTGGTGGCTGCTCCAACTGGAGCTGGTAAAACAATCATTGGCGAGTTCGCAATTCACCTTGCTGTTGAGAAAGACCTGAAGGTTTTCTACACAACACCGATCAAAGCTCTAAGCAATCAGAAGTACTCAGAACTCAAAGCCAGATATGGATCTGACAAAGTAGGTTTGCTAACTGGCGATACCAACATTAACGCTGATGCTCAAATCTTGGTGATGACTACCGAAGTTCTGAGAAACATGATTTATGCAAACTCAAACTCCTTGATTAGCCTCGGTTTCGTTGTGATGGATGAGGTTCACTATCTCGCTGATCGATTCAGAGGAGCTGTTTGGGAAGAGGTAATACTTCATTTACCTAAGGACGTAAAGGTAGTTTCTCTTAGCGCAACTGTTTCGAACGCCGAAGAGTTTGGAGCTTGGCTGGATGAAATAAGAGGCGGAACTACTGTCATTGTTTCTGAAGTTAGACCGGTCCCACTCAATCAACATGTACTTTTCGGCGATGAACTTATTCCACTGTTTGATGATTCGGACAAAGAGCTACGGGTCAACGTAGACCTTGTTCAGAGACATGCAAACAAGATGCGTCAGCCAACTAATCGACCAATCAGAGGTAGAAGAGGTCATGCTGGTTTCCCAGATCGAAACATGGGGCGTATCTATAAGGCCAGTAAGCCCGAGATTATTGAACTATTGGATGAAGCAGACTTGCTACCAGCAATCTTCTTTATCTTCTCTAGAGCGGGCTGTGAAGCAGCAGTTCAATCAGTCCTGTCGTCAGGCATACGACTCACCAAGCCTGAAGACAAGCAAATCATTCGACGAATCGCTGAAGAGAAGTGTGGCAGCATCGCGGATGAAGACCTTGCTGCTTTGGGCTATTTTGAATGGCTAAGTGCTCTTGAAAGGGGAGTGGCAGCTCACCATGCTGGTTTACTGCCCGCCTTCAAGGAAGTTGTTGAAGAACTATTCCTTAGAAAGCTTGTGAAGGTTGTATTTGCAACTGAAACATTGGCCCTTGGTATCAACATGCCCGCAAGAACTGTTGTCCTAGATAGGTTGGATAAGTTCAACGGTGAAGGACGAGTCCAAATCACACCAGGTGAATACACGCAACTCACGGGACGAGCAGGACGACGTGGAATTGACGTTGAAGGTCACTCGGTAATCCAGTGGGCAGCCAATCTAGACCCAAATTACGTTGCAGGTTTAGCTTCAAAAAGAACCTATCCGCTTATCTCTTCATTCCGACCTACATTCAACATGGCTGTCAACCTGATAGAAGCTTTTGGCCAAAGGCGTTCAAGGGAAGTTCTAGAAACTTCATTCGCTCAGTTCCAGGCTGACAGATCGGTTGTTGGATTAGCTAGAGGAATTCGTGAGAAACAAGCTTCCCTGGACGGCTATGAAGAGTCGATGAAGTGTCATGTTGGTGACTTCAGAGAATACGCACGCCTGAGACGACAGGTTTCAGATCTCGAAAGGGAAATAGCAACCTCAGGAAGACAGGCTAGAAGAAGCGATCTTCGACAGACCAAAGGCATGAGACAACTCGAAGTTAGAGTTACTAACCTCAAGAGAGAGTTGCGCTCTCATCCCTGCCATGCCTGTCCAGACAGAGAACTCCATTCCAGATGGGGTGAGCGCTGGTACAAACTAGAACGTGAAACAGCCGCAATTATTAAGCAAATCGAGTCAAGAACAAATCAGGTTGCAAAGACATTTGACCGAATAACCGAAGTCCTGATTGAACTTGAGTATGTGACTGTATCCGATGGTGATCTGGAGATAACAGAATCTGGTCAGAAGCTTTCAAAGATTTATGGTGAACGGGACTTGCTAGTCGCCGAATGTATCAGCCGTAGGGTCTGGCATCACGTTGACGCACAGACTCTCGCTGCAATTGCCGCATCATTGGTTTATGAAGCCAGAAGAGATGATGACAGCCTCACTCCGAAGATGCCTAAGGGGGAGTTCGTAGCTGCGTTTGATGAGACATTAGAGGTTTGGGATGACCTGCAGGCTTTAGCCAAGGAGCACAACCTACCTCTATCTACTGAACCTGATTCATCTATGGCTCTACAGATGCATCGTTGGGCAACAGGAGCCAGGCTCGATTCAGTTCTCAAGCAAACAGGCATGCTAGCTGGCGACTTTATCCGCTGGTGTAAACAGACCATCGATCTTCTTGAGCAAATCTCTAAGGTAAATCCAGATGAGCTATCAGCAACTGCCCAGTCTGCTATTGAACAGATCAAGCGAGGCATTGTGGCCTATTCCTATTACGCTTAGTAAGTGTTCACTTTATTCATTAATTGGCTAAGGCTGTCCACCTCTATCTGGGGGAGAGCCTTAGTTGGCTCTATCGGCGGAGCATTTATAGCTTTAAGCTATCCAGCATTCAACTTCTGGCCTGGAATCTTCATCGGCTATTTTCTGATTCTTGTTTCAATTCGTCTACTTGGATTCTTCAAAGCATTCATTGTTGGAACCTTGGCAGGTTTTGCGTTCTTTGGAATCCTTCTGAAATGGCTAACGACGTACCTCGGGCCAATTCCATGGTTCGCAGGATCACTAATCTCTGCGCTCATCTTTGGTCTAGCAGCAGCCATGGCAGCAGTTGTGTGGCGTTACCTAGCAAACCTGAATCTTCGTGGAGCTCAACCTTTTGTAATCGCTTTTACTCTCGGAGCAATCTTCACAGCCAGAGAGTATGTGGCTGGAGTATTTCCGTATGGCGGGTTGCCATGGGCTCGAGGTGGATTAGCCCTAGTTGATACCTACCTAGCAAAGTGGGTTTACTTCGTTGACCTTGCAGGACTTACCTGGCTCATCGTATTCATCACAGCGCTCTTCACAATCAGGTTCGTTCATCATCAACCTCATGGAATCGGCCTACATAAACGTGGACGAATGCTTGTCCCTACAGCGATAGCAACAGTTCTGTTCTTTGGAACTCCGGCAGTGGTAACCCTCGATGCTTCCGGTACTGCAGGGACTATGAAGGTTGCTGCAGTGCAAGGAAATGCCAATGCGGGATTGTTTGCTGATAATCCTGCTGGTTCAATTCTCGACAAGCATCTAGTTGTATCTGATGAGAAGGTTGTTGCAACTGGTAAAGCCAAGGATTTGGATCTTATGGTCTGGCCTGAGAACGCCTCGGATCTTGATCCCAACACTATGGTCGAGACGGGGATGAAGATTAGCCAGTTTGTAACTGAAGAACTCAAAGCTCCGCTTCTGTTCGGAACTAAAACTTTCAGAGGCGAAGACTTCTATAACGAAGTTGATCTCTGGCTACCAGAAACCGGTTTAGCGGATTACTACCACAAGATAAGACCAGTGCCGTTTGGGGAGTATGTTCCCGACAGGACATTCTTTATGGCGCTTGCTCCAGATCTAATCAGTTTGATTGGTTGGGACATGAGTTCAGGTACTAGAGATGGAATCTTCGAATTACCGAATGGAACAAAAGTTGGTTCGCTGATTTGTTTCGAAGTTGCTTTCGATTTTCTGTCCCATGATCTCGTGAAGCAAGGCGCTCAAGCCATCATGATTCAAACCAATAGCTCTGACTTTGGTAAAAGTGAACAAGGAGTGCAGCAAGCTGCAATCTCTAGAATGCGTGCAATCGAGACCGGACGTACAGTAGTTGCTGTTTCTACTGTTGGCGTTTCAGGAATCTACGCAGCTGACGGCTCGGTGGTTACAGAACTTGAATCTTTCAAACCAGGCGCAATGGTTGAAGAGATTGCTTTACGCAATGAAATCACACCAGCAGTTATGTTCGGTGGTTTGGTGGAACCTTTGGCATTCGCTATCAGCCTCATACTATTTCCAATTTCTTTTGTAGGACTATTGGTTAGACGTTTGAAAGCGAAACGTTCTTGAAAGTACTAGTTGTCATGCCTACCTTCAATGAAGCAGGCAACATCAATCACGCCATAGAAGAGTTGTTCAAGTACAACAAAAGTGTTGACTTACTGATTGTTGACGATGATAGCCCAGATGGCACAGGGAAACTTGCTGATCAACTTGCTTCAACTAATTCTGGGATCACAGTAATGCATCGCAAAGAGAAACAAGGTTTAGGAGCTGCATACATCGCAGGTTTCAAGCGAGCATTTGAATCAGGCTATGACTACGTAGTTGAGATGGACGCAGATGGCAGCCATAGAGCGGAAGATCTTCCTAAGCTATTGGCCCTCTGTGAATCGAATGATCTTGTAATTGGTTCTAGGTATGTAAAAGGTGGAACCACAGAGAATTGGCCACTACACAGGCAATGGTTGTCTAAAGGTGGAAACTTATTTGCAAAGATGATGTTGGGCACAAGAGTGAATGACATGACGGCCGGATTTAGAGTCTTTAGCGTGCCATTTCTGAAGACCATGGACTTGGAATCGATCAACGCCAGGGGATATTCATTCCAGATTGAAATGGCTTATCGCACGATCAAGCAGGGCGGACGAGTTACGGAAGTCCCGATTGTATTTATCGAGCGCGAAGTCGGCGAGTCAAAGATGAGTAGAGCAATCGTGATTGAAGCTCTAGTACTTATGACAAAGTTTGGATTGAGAAGACTATTCAGGAGAAGCTAGTTGTTAGTTGTGTCTGCCTGACCTCTAGATCTCCTAGCTTTTAGTTCATCTAGTCGCTCTTCAAGAATTTCCTCCAACTCAACTCGAGTTCTTCTCTCGAGAAGCATCTCGTAATGAGTTCTGGGTACCTTTGGAAGTTCTGTTTCAAACGCCTGGTTGCCCTCATTGTCGAGTAGCGCTGCTTCGAGAGAACATGACTTACAGTTCCACGCCGCTGGAACTTCAGCTTCTTCAGCAAAGACGACCTCTGAGATGTGCTCTTTTGCACAGCGATACTTGTGTGTGTTTCTAGGAGAGAGGTTTACTCCAGCTGCAGTTTCAAAGCTCTCTGAACCTAGTCGCATGCCACGCATTGATTGTTGAGCCATTTGATCTTCCTTATCTCTCTGTGACGCATAGGTGGTACATAGAAGATAAGCGGATGATTTAGCGAATGCTTCCGGAACTCAGGCTTTTCTCAGTGTTTCAACTGCTAACTCTGACACATCAGAGACTATCCCAGTTGCACCTCGTCTGGTGAGTTCCAACATCTCTTGTGGATTGTTTATTGTCCAGTAATGAACTTCAGTTCCTGTTTTCCTGATTTTCGAGATGAAAGAGCGTGAATCAAACTTGATTCCATACATTGATCGAGGGATCTGTAGTGCTCCTATTCCATGTAGCTTCTTATCGAAAAATCGCTGGGGGAGACCTAACGCATGGAATAGCCAAAGACTTATCACTAATGATGAGCTCGCTGAAGTAGCAACTGGTCTTGATAAGAGAGCTAGAGCTGCGACTCTTCTTTTCTCACTGAAGCTAGAGACAAGAACTCGTTGATGCGACTTTGTAAGTTCAATTGCATCTGCAGCCGATTGGACGGATTCCTGGTCTTTGATGTCCAAATTGAATCTCATTAGGGGGAGTGCTTGCAATGCATCTACAAGAGTAGGTATTTTGCCTCCACCCGTAAGTTGAATGGCCCTGATTTCTTCGTGGTTTGTTTCCGAGATCTTTTTGTCCACACCTGCAACTCTTAACAGATCCTCGTCGTGAAAGAGAATGGCAACGCCATCTTTGGTTGTTCTTACGTCAGTCTCAATGCTGAAGACTCCAGCTTGCTCGGAAGCTCTAAAAGCTTCAAGAGTGTTTTCTGTGAAAGCCGACCCACCACGATGAGCTAGCACAACTGGGCCAGTGACCTTAAAGTAATCGTGGTCTTGCAAATGTCGCTCCTAAAAATTGACTAAGGCTAGGCTTACGTTGTGAAAAATTCATTGGCGAACCTCGGAATCAAACCTATTGCCAGATTGCTCGTAGGTCTGTATCTGGTCGGTTTAGGTTTAGCGATGATGATCCACACCGGCCTCGGCGTGCCACCCTGGGATGTTCTAACCCAAGGAATTCAAGTTCAAACCGGCTGGAGCTTTGGTGTGAGTGCTACTGTTACCAGTGCCTTCGTGTTGCTACTTTGGATCCCGATTAAGCAGCAACCAGGAATAGGCACATTCGTTAACGCTTTACTCATTGGCCCATTTGCTGACTTGAATCAACCACTAATGCCTAAGTTGGACGGACTCTTCGTCAACCTAATCTGGCTAATTCTTGCCATAATTGTCTTTGCCGTGGGAGCTGGACTCTACATCTCTCCGAACCTAGGTGCAGGTCCTAGAGATGGCCTCATGGTAGGCCTCACAAGAGTTTCAGGTTGGCCTTTCTGGATCATCAGAACCATAGGGGAGACTTTGGTCTTGGTCTCAGGGTGGCTCTTAGGAGGCACGGTGGGGATAGGTACAGCCCTTTTTGCTGTTTCTGTGGGTTATTTGATGCAAACTTCCATGAAATTCTTCGGTTTTGACCCAAAAAGCACCGAAAATGGAGTAAAACGCTAAAAATGACCGACAAAACGCATGTAAAACATCGTGAAACGGCCAGAATTATGCTGGTTGACGAGCTAAATCGTGTTTTTCTTCTGAAGACTCACTTTGATCCTGAGGTTGGATTGCCGCCCAGATGGCTCACACCAGGGGGTGGCATTGATTCTGGAGAATCAACACTCCAAGCAGCTGTCAGAGAGCTTTATGAGGAAACCGGTATGAAAGTTCGTCCAGAGGTGTTAGGAGAACCAGTGCTGGTTGCTTCTGGTCGTTGGGACTGGGCTGATGGTAAGAATTACCACACGTACACAGATACGATCTATGAACTCAAAGTTCAGAACTTTGAACCTGACACATCTGGATTCACTCAGGATGAACTCAGAGACATTCTCGAGTATCGCTGGTGGAACGTAGCAGAACTAATTGCAAGTGATGAATCATTAGCACCACATGAGCTAAGAGACTGGCTAAGGGTTAGGTTCAGTGATTCCGGTCTTGATTGATATAACACCGATAATGAACATTATGTCAAGTAATGTTTTATTGCTCTAGAATGGCTACTCCCCGAAGGATCGGCTCAACTCAACCCATTGATTCAACTTTGCCAAAGCTCTGCCGTCCTGCATCGCTTCATGTGCAAGTGAGTAATTCTTAGCCAAGGAATCCGTCAGGTTGAATTGATCTATTGATTTCAGTTTGCTGAATTCGTAAGCAGTCATGCCAGCGGCAGCATTAAGGGCGACAATGTCCTGAATTGGCCCCTTCTCCCCCTTAAACCCTGTATTTAGGCCGAAGATAGCCTTGGCAACGTCAGCATTTGCTTGTGCATCTCCGCCCAAAAGTTGTTTAACTGACGCTCTTTTGATGCCAATATCTGCCGGATCAAAGGTATTCTGGGTGACTTTGCCTTGAAATACCACCCAAATATCGCTTGGACCAGTCGTTGTTAGCTCGTCTAGACCGTCTGAGCCCCTAAAAACAAGCCCAGTTCGCCCTCTTGAAGCCAATTCAGAGGCTAATAGTGGGGCCATTGAGGCGTTTGCAACCCCCAGAGCAGTGGCAATTGGCTGAGCA
>Ga0315905_10004856_pt1 | contig 13739 bp, 12 predicted proteins | sample LakEriMetagenome_5_FD_203522 | JGI IMG/M metagenome (GOLD analysis project Ga0315905, IMG submission 203522) | Freshwater fungal communities from buoy surface, Lake Erie, Ohio, United States - Buoy 4 MA121 | ecosystem: Environmental > Aquatic > Freshwater > Lake | place: USA: Lake Erie, Ohio... | reverse complement strand
TCCTGGCGACTTCGCCGAAGTAGATGCCGATGGAACTGTGCGCCTGCTCGGCCGTGGCAGCCAGTGCATTAACACCGGCGGCGAAAAGGTCTACCCCGAAGAGGTGGAAGAAGTATTGAAGACCCATCCCTCGGTGCTCGACGCCGCCGTGGTGGGCCTACCCGATGAGCGCTTTGGCGAAGCCATTACCGCCCTTGTTGAAGCCCGCCCTGGCCAAAGCATCGACGCCCAAGCCCTTATTGCCCATGTGCGCTCTACCTTGGCCCCTTATAAATCGCCAAAATCGGTCATCACTGTGGCAACTATTGGTCGCGCCCCCAATGGCAAGCTCGACTACAAGCGCCTCAAGCAAGAAGCAATTGACTCACTCAAGGCATAACCCCTTCCATTGGGCAACACCAATGCCCACAAGTAAGATCTGAACTCGCGTCTACACAATGACTGCACTCACGTGAGTGCCCCCAGAAAGGTTTCCCCATGGCAGAACTCGGATACGACGGCAAAGTAGCAATCATCACCGGAGCAGGTGGCGGTCTTGGTCGTCAACACGCTCTCTTGCTCGCCAAGCGCGGTGCACTCGTTGTTGTAAACGACCTCGGTGGCAGCATCGACGGCAGCGGCACCGATGCCTCAGCTGCACAAAAAGTAGTTGACGAAATTAAAGCAGCTGGCGGCGAAGCCGTTGCCGACCACAACTCTGTTGCTACACCTGAAGGTGGCGCTGCAATTGTGAAATCTGCAGTCGATGCGTACGGCAAAGTTGACATTGTTATTAACAACGCTGGCATCTTGCGCGACAAGTCATTCCACAACATGACCCCTGACCTCATGAACCCCGTGTTCGACGTTCACCTCAAAGGTGCATTCCACGTCACGCAACCTGCGTACCTCATCATGCGCGAGCAGGGTTACGGCCGCATCATCTCAACATCATCTGCAGCTGGTATTTTCGGCAACTTCGGACAAACCAACTACGGTGCTGCAAAAATGGGCCTCGTTGGTTTCACTCGCGTGCTTGCAGTTGAAGGTGCAAAGTTCAACATCAAGGCCAACGCCATTGCGCCACTTGCACTCACACGCATGACCGAAACGCTCATGGGTAACCTCGCCGACAAGCTTGGGCCAGAACAAGTCACACCTATTGTTGCCATGTTGGCGCACGAAGATTGCCCAGTGAGCGGCAATGTTTTCAGCGTTGGCGGTGGTCGTGTTGCCAATGTCTTCATTGGTGAAACACAGGGCTACACAAAGCCTGGTCACACACTTGAAGACCTTCGTGACAACTGGGATGCCATCATGAGCCAAGACGGCTACTTCGTGCCAGGAAACTTGGCCGACGAAACAGGCGTCTTCTTCGAGAAACTGAAGTAACCATGTCAGAGAGCGTGGAAGCATTTCGTACACGAGCCGAATCTTGGCTGCGCGACAACGCTTCTCACGCTCCTCGTGACTACGGCGCCATTTGCCCACCACATCTCATCGATGCTGGCCAGGCATGGCAAATACGTTTACACGCTGCAGGTTTTACTGGCATTCACTGGCCCGTTGAACACGGCGGGCAAGGACTTACCTCTACTCACACAGCAACATGGATAGAACTGTGCGCATTGCAAGGTGTGCCACCCGTTTTAAACATGGTGGGCTTGGTTCTTGCTGGTGGTTCCATCATGAAATTCGGTACACCCGAACAACAGTCGCAACACTTGCGCCAGAGCCTCGCTGCAGAACACGTGTGGTGCCAACTCTTTAGCGAACCTGGTGCCGGCAGCGACCTCGGTGGCTTGTCGACCAAAGCCGAACTCGACGGCGACACCTTCATCATTAATGGTCAAAAGGTCTGGTGCAGCGGCGGTCGTTACAGCAACTGGGGCATTCTCATGGCGCGCACCAACTTCGATGCACCCAAGCACGAAGGCATTTCGTTTTTCTTATGCCCCATGGATACTCCTGGCATTGAAGTGCGCCCGCTCAAACAAATGACCGGCGAATCGGAATTCGATGAAGTGTTCTTCACCGACGTACACCTTCCTGCCACTTCCCTTCTTGGCCCACTGCACGGTGGCTGGGGCGTGGGCATGGCAGTGCTCACCAGCGAACGCGGCCACATTGGTGCCAGCGTCATTGGTTTAGAGCGTCGCTTGGAATCGATGGCTGCTCTTGGCAACAACCGTGAGCTGAACCCCATTGAACGTGACCGCCTTGCACAACTCTTGTCACGCGGTCACGCATTCAAAGCAATGGGCAAACGTCAAGGCCCCGAAGCTTCCACTGCAGCATCGCTCATGAAACTTGGCATTACCGAAATGATGTTCGACACCGCCATGTTGCGCGGCGATCTTTCTGGTGCTGCAGCAATGCTCGAAGGTAACGATGCTCTCGGCATGTTGTCAGCCCCTGGTGGTCGCATTGCAGGTGGCACCAGCCAAGTGCAACGCAACATTATTGGCGAACGTCTTCTTGGTTTACCTCGCGAACCAAAACCAACAAAAGAGAAGTAATAAATGTCAACCACCGTGACCGTGCCCTCAACCGATGGCGTGCAACTTGCTCTGCATCACCTCAGCGATGCCCCTGCGGGAACTCTTCCCATTATGTTGCTCTCGCACGCAACGGGTTTTCATGGCCACTGCTGGCTTCCTATTGCACAACACCTTGAAGGAACCTTCGACTGCTGGGCACTCGACTACCGCGGTTATGGCGACTCCACTGTTCCTCACGACTGGCAAGTGCGCTGGCCGGCTTATGGCGAAGATGCAACAGCCGTTGTGCAGTACCTCACCACACACGTGAACAGTGCCCCGCTGTGGGCGGCCGGTCATTCCATGGGTGGCGCAACTTTGCTCATGGCCGCAGTGAACAACCCCGAACTCTTTGCGGGCATTACCGCATTCGAACCCATTGTGTTTCCACAAAGCGGTTTTCGCCCCGCCGACATGCCACCAAACCCACTTGCCACCGCAACGCGCAAACGCCGCGCAACTTTCTCGTCGCGCGAAGAAGCCTTCACCAACTTTTCTTCTAAGTTGCCGATGAATACGTTCCACCCCGATGCACTTCATGCATATGTCGACTACGGCTTTGCCACTCAACCCGATGGCAGCGTTTCACTGAAGTGCAACCCCGAACACGAAGCCCGCACATACGACACCGGTGGTATTCACGAAACGTGGAATCAACTTGCAAATATTGCAACACCTACTTGGGTGCTGGGTAGCACTCCACAGCAGTATCAAGTGTCAGACATTGCCGAACAAATTGCTTCGCTTCTCCCCCATGGGCATTACGAAGAATGGCCAGAGCTTTCACACTTTGGCCCACTCGAAGACCCTGCGCGCTTCGCAGCGTTTCTCGCTTCGCGAATTGCTGCTTAGTGCGCTATTCAAAGAAATTTTGGCGTTGATGATCAGGTACTGGGCGCAACCGCGGGTAGTACGGGTGGCGCAGCGGATCGCCTGGCTTTAAGACCAACTCAAGACCCGGCGTGCGCGGAACTGTTGGACGGCTTTTTGGTCGTTCATCAAAGACAACGTCTTCACCAAACACACGCACCGACAATGTTCGCCGGCGACGCCCCTCGGATGTTGGCCCGCCGCCGTGCAACACGCCTGGGTGGAATACAACTACGTCTCCTGGGGTGATGTCCCACGAGCGAATATCCCACTGCGCACGGTTGGCTTCAATATCGGGAAGCCTCGGAAAACCCTCTCCATAAAACGGCAACGTTGGGTCTTCAGCAGCACGCGGTGGGTCAAACCCGTCGTACAACGTTTCACGATGCGAACCCGCAATATATTCAAGACATTCATGTTTGGGCACTGGGTCAATGGTGATCCACATTGACGCCAGTTGTGTTCCAGCCACAGGCCAATACGTGAGATCTTGATGCCATGGGGTGCGCCGACAATTACCGCCATCTTTCACAAATACATGGTCAAACAAGAGCCACACTCGTGGCGAATCAATGAAGGTTCCGAGAATATCGGCGATAGGCGAATCGTAAGTGAGTCGTTGAAATTCAGGAGTGAACTCCCAATTGCGAACAGTGTCAATGAACTGTCCCTCGTCTCCTGCAAAAAAGGTTTGCTTACGCGTGGAATTGTTTAAGACTCGAGTGATGCCCATCTCAATTAACTGCAACCACAACGGGTGTATCAACTGGTCTATGAAAACGACGCCATCGCGCTTGTACTGTTGCACCAGCTCGGGCGTAACTCGCTCTTTCCAATTCACTTCTTCAATTGCCACGAGTTCATACTGTCACGAATTGCTATAGCGACTGAACGCTGCACCGTTGATGGTTCACCAACGGTTGATTTGGTCCGAAAAGCCTCACATTTTCGGTTTTCAAAACTGACAAGGACCTAGTTAGTGCACTAATTTCTCTCTATGGAATGGATGTCTGACCCCACAGCTTGGAGTGCTTTAGCGGCACTACTCACACTTGAAATTGTTCTTGGAGTTGACAACGTCGTCTTCATTTCTATCCTTGCTTCAAAGCTCCCCGCAGAACAACAAGACAAGGCCCGCAAAATTGGCCTCCTCGCAGCTGGCGGCATGCGTGTGTTACTTCTCTTGGCTGTTGGCTGGGTCGTCTCCTTAAAGAAAGAGCTCTTCACACTCGGGTCGGTCGGATTCAGTGGCAAGGAACTCATACTGCTCGCTGGTGGAATATTTCTCATCTATAAAGCAACGAAAGAAATTCACCACAAACTGGAAGGTGACGAAGGCCAGACCTCAACCAAAGTTGCGCCCACTATTGCAGCAGTCATTGGCCAGGTACTCATACTCGACCTTGTCTTTTCTATCGACTCAGTAATCACTGCAGTTGGTATGACCACCTACGTTCCTGTCATGGTCATCGCCATCATGGCTGCTGTAGGAATCATGCTGCTTGCCTCAAAGGCCATTTACACATTCGTTAATGCCCACCCATCGGTGAAAATGCTTGCGTTGGCATTCCTATTACTCATTGGCACCACCTTGATTGCCGAAGGATTCGGACAAAAAATTCCGAAGGGCTACATTTACGCATCAATGGCATTCTCGGTCTTCGTTGAAGCATTGAATATCCGCGTGCGCCGCAAGAAGCATGTTGAGCCAGTGCACCTTCGCGAGCCAATTGTTCCCTCGGCGAAGTAAGAAAACTTCTGCGCGTTATTCGCCTTGGCGTTCACGAATGTGAACGTCGCATGAGTCGCCAGCATTGAGAGCAGTATTAGGGTCAACGTCGGCTACCACAACGGCACCGCTTGCTGTACGAATGGTGTAGCGAGACGTGGCACCAAGAAATTCAACACGAAGCACAGTGTGCGGGCCACCCGCACTCACGCGTAATTGATGAGGGCGAACAAGTGTCTCTGCACCTAGTGAAGTAGACAAGTACGACGACACTGCAAGAAAATCGGCAACAAATCGGGTTGCTGGTTTGTCGTAGACCGTACGTGGCGCATCGCACTGAAGAATCTGCCCGCTATCCATCACGGCTACACGATCTCCCAATGTGATTGCCTCATGGCGATCGTGAGTAACGAGAATGGCGGCCGTGTGTCGCCGAAAGAGAATCTCTTTTACTTCCCACCCAAGTTCTTCCCGCAGCACTTCGTCTAGGGCGCCATATGGTTCGTCTAAGAGAACAACCGGCGGCTGAGGTGCAAGCGCTCGAGCAAGAGCAATACGTTGCTGCTCTCCTCCAGATAACTCATGCGGAAAACGGTGAGCTAAATCGCCGAGCTTCACAAGATCGAGCATTTCATCAACGCGGTCGCGACGTTCCTGTTTTGACAAATGGCGCAAACCAAAAGCGATGTTCTTATCAACACGCAGATGCCCAAACAAAGCATTCGATTGAAAGACAAGGCCAACGTGACGCTTCTCAGCTGGCGCCGTTGTTACATCTACCCCGTCTACCAGCACCGTTCCCAGAGATGGCTCTTCAAGTCCTGCAATGACTCGCAACATCGTGCTCTTACCGCAACCACTTGGCCCCACAAGAGTGACCAATTCGCCAGGAGCAATGGCAAGGTCAACGCCTTTCAAGATCTCTCGCTCACCAAGTTGGCATCGAACATTGCGAACTTCTACTGCACTTGTCATGACACCAACTCCGCTCCTCGCTCAAGAGCCACAAGAAGAAGACCCACAGCAATCATTCCAATGAACACCATGAGCAAGGCTGGCACGGCTGCCTGAGCCCACAAACTCTCAGATGTTGACTGCCAAACCCACACCGACAATGTGTCGACTCCGAATGGACGCAACAACAACGTGATGGGCAACTCTTTTGAAATGTCAACAGCCAGCAATGCAGTTGCCGCAAGAATGCCAAAACGTGCCGCCGGAATCTCGACCGACAATGCAGTGCGAAATGAACCTGCACCCAACACGCGGGCGCTCTCTACTGCAGAAGTTGAAATACGCTCAAGACTTGCTTCCACACCTTGATACCCAATAGCTAAGAAACGCACCAGAAGTGCATACACAAGGCCAATGGTGGATCCGACAAGAAAGAATCCATTAGGTAGAACACCACGGCGGTCGAGTGCAGCAAGCATGACAACTGCACCTACCGCAACAACTGGCCCAGGCATTGCATAACCAATCGTTGATACACGCCCAGCTAACCGCGCCACTCCACCCTTACGAGCCACCAAGAGGGCCAGCAACGTACCAATAACAATGGAAACCACTGTTGATACCACCACTAATGAAAGCGTGCTTCCCACATGGTGCCACACACCGCCAGCAACAGTGACCGCCTGACCAGCTTGTATTGATTCCACTGACCAATCGACCAAACGAACAATTGGTATTCCAACAGCGACGACCAGAACAGCAACAACAGTTGCCAGCACACCACTTACAGCAACCGGCGACAAAGAACGCGGCACCATGACGCCCTCTGATGTTCCACGAGCACTGCGGCCCCTGCGATGTAGTAGTCGTTCACATGCAATTAAGAGAATTGCCGCGCCGGTGAGAGCGCTTGCTAATTCGGTCGCAGCGCCAAGGTTTCCCGTACCAAACCACACTCGCATTACTCCGTCTGCAAGCGTGCTCACGTTGAACAATCGCACTGTGCCAATATCGGTGAGGGTTTCCATTGCAACCAATGCGGCCCCTGCGGCAATAGCAGGTTGGGCTGTTGGTAACGACACGCGAAAGAAAACACCCCACGCCCCTACGCCAAGGCTGCGTGCCACCGCCAATGTGTCTGCACCTTGATCTGCAAATGCGGCTCGCGCAAAGAGATACACGTACGGATACAAAGATAAAACGAGCACAACTGCACAGAGCCACAGTGATCGAACGCCACGGGCGCCAACAACACCCGACAAGGTGTCAAGCCACACGAAACCACCTACATAGCCAGGTATTGCTAGCGGAACAACAAGGAGCCACCCCACAAGCCGTCGACATGGAAATTGAAATGCGCTCACAAGCCACGCCAACGATGTTCCAAGAATGACTGACCCACCCACAACAACAACTAACAAAATTGACGTTGAAACAATCATTCCTGGCAATCGCGTGCGCCATAGCTCTGCCCACACCTCGCCAGAAGGATCTACCAATGACCATGCCAAGACCAAAATGGGAGACGCGACAAGAGCAACGATTCCGAGAATCGCCATCCAGCCAAATAGGTCAACCAGTCGTCGTTGCATGAAGCGTCTGCAGTGAACTTTTATTCGTAACGAGCTGCCGACAGCAACTCAACTGCTTGCGTATTCAACTCACCTAAGACTCGTACCGATTTTGTATCGGCTATGAATGAACCAAAATCAGTAATGACAGCTGCAGCTTCAACACGGGGGTCTGCAGGGAACTCGTTGTTTGCATCGCTAAACAACTTCTGCCCCTTCGATGCCATCCATTCCAACAACACAACTGCATTCGCACGGTTGGGAGCATTCGCAGTAACACCAGCAGCGCTGATATTGAGGTGAGCACCATTTCCCTTTTGATCTGGCCATGTCAGCGTGACGGGGAAAGCTGCATCTTCAGACAACAACCGACCCAAGTAGTAACTGTTTGCAAGCGCAATGTCGCAATCGCCTGCAACCACTGCCTTCAAAATGTCTGTGTCCGAATTGATGTACAGCGGATTGTTTGCAACCCATGAATCAACAATCTTGCGCGCATCAACTGCACCAACATTATTGATGAGACCTGCAACAAGAGACTGTGTGTACGGATGTGTGCTTGGACGCAAGCACAGTTTGCCCTTCCATTGTGGGTCACCCACCTCGGCATATGTCTGTGGCGCATTTGTTACACGCTCTGATGACGACATGATGACGCGAAGTCGACCACTCAGGGCGAACCAAGAATTATCTTGCGCACGCAGTTCCTCTGGAATGGACTCTGCAAGAACTTCACTCTCAACTGAAGACAACAAGTTTGCAGCGCTAGCAAGTGCGATGTTTGCCGCATCTGATGTCATCACAAGATCTGCCGGAGTGTTTGCACCTTCAGCTTCCAAACGAGCGCGTAACTCTGGGTCGCCTCCTGTTGTGAAACGAACTTCAATTCCTGTTTCAGCGGTGAACTTCTCGAAGACCGGTTCAATGCCGTAATGACGACCGGTGTACACGGTGACTAGACCATTGCTCTTTACGCTGTCACTTGAGCTTTCACTGCTGCCTCCACAAGCAGCCAGACTCGACAACGCCCCAACAGTGGCGACTGCCGCTCCAAACACCTTGAAATAACCTTTTGACTTAAGCATTAGGCAACCCTAACTCTGCTTTATTCATTAGGCAACCCTAACGCCCAACTTATGCAGTTGACCGCCCCCACGCAGTTCCCCATGCATATCCTTATTACATAGGACTATGAGCAACGGCCCCCATCTTCAGGAATTTGAATACTTGCAAGTGGTCTATCGCCGTACCTGTGAGGCCTTCGACCGCGGGGAAATCAGTTCTGTAGAGGCCCGCGACACCATTACCAGGCTCCGCCATACCGATGCCGATGGGGTTGCATGGAAGATAGACACCACGCGCTCGGGTAGGCGTGCGGCAGTTGTGCGGGTCAGCGACCAGCCAGCGCCCCCCACAGTTCGCCGCATCGTGCCCACTGGTCTTGACACACTTGACGAGAAATACAGAGAAATCTGCGAGGCGTTCGATCGCGGGGAAATGACCTCAGCTGCGGCGCGCAACGAAGTAGTTGCTCTGCGCTACACCGATGCACAGGGGTACACATGGAAGATTGACACCCAGCGCTCGGGTCGAAGAGCTGCGTTTGTACGACACCACGAAGCTCCCAAACCAGAGCCAATTCGTGTTGTTGAACCAGTTCGTATTGCCGAACCGGTGCGCGAAGAAGCGCTCACAACCGATCAAATTCCGGTGGTCAGTGCCGATAACGACGTCTACGACGACGGCTCTCGCGTTCTGCGCATTAAGAAAATTGCTGTTCTTGCAACGACCGCCGTTGCGAGCATTGCGCTACTCGTTACCTTTACGGGTGGAAGCGATACTGCAACCACTATTTCGACTTCGTCTGTCGCTGGCTCTACTCCACTGTCACCCATTCCAACCATCCCCAACGACAACGACACCGATAACGAAGAAGTTGTGACTCCACTGCTCTCTTCATTTGCAACCAGAGAAGCAATTCCCAATGACACCGAAATTGAGTTTGGCCGCTCTGTGCAGAACCGCCCACTCACGTTTATTCGACGCGGCAACCCAAATGGAGTTCGCGTGTTGGCAGTGGGCTGCATTCACGGCAATGAGTGCGCTGGGCTGGCCGTCACCGACATTTTGAAGTCAATGGAAGCCCCATCGAATATTGACTTGTGGATTCTGCCGAAGTTGAACCCTGATGGAACCGAACTGGAAATACGACAGAATGCAAACAAGGTAGACCTCAACCGCAACTTCCCCGTGCGTTGGAAACCCCTCGGGAAATCAGGATTCTGGCAATGGTCTGGTACTGGTGCGGCGTCGGAACCAGAAACAAAATCAATGATTCCCTTGGGCAAAATGATCCAGCCGCAATTGTCTATTTGGTACCACCAAGACTATTTCCGCATTAGCCCAGGAGTGGGTCGTGACGGCGACATTCGTGAGCGTTATGCGATCTTGGTCGACTTGCCTATTCTCAAAATTGAGGGTGGCACATACAGCGGAACTTCTTCCATGTGGTCAGAGACGCTGAACGACAATGACACCACTAGCTTGACGGTGGAATTTGGCAAGGGGCTACGCGAGGGCGAAGCACAAGCAAACGTTGATGCAATCAAAACGGTAGTCAAAGAGTTTTACTCGAGCTAGAGCCCTATAACTAATACAGTCGACGGTCGCGCTCGCAGACCTTCCGACGCATTGATCCATCTTCATAGCAATGGATGTCGCTGTACTGCACTCGGTAACGCCGTAGCCAGTCAACCCGTGAGTCTTTCCACTTGGGCAGCGGGCATACTTCTGTTTCATATGAAGTACACGGCACTTCTGCAACATGTGCAACAACATTCGATATGAACCATCCGAGCGCAAGCGTGCCGCGGACAGTGAGATGAATTCCATCTGACCGGAACCAATCGTCATGCCCGCGGCTAAAGGCCTTCCAGTTGGCAATGTAAGTCGTTTCATACTTCGGAGTCTGAAACAACCGCTCAATCATCTCGTTGACACGTTCAATGAGTGTGACTCCTCCAATCGTGGCGGTTGTTCGATTCAGATCACGAAGAGTCAACACCACCAGTTTGGCGCCTTTCTTCGCAACGATTCGCCGCAAAGACCGCAGATCGGCCTCAACAGTTGCCGGGTTGTGGTGCGTTCCCGCCATCAACACCACCACGTCGAGCCTCCCCTTCACCGACTCAACTACTTCATATGCAGTTGAGGGGGCGCGAAGTTCTCTTCCCCAGCACGAGTAACCACCAATAGACCTGCATGACTCCACATCGACGATAAATGTGGAACCCGACAGAGCTTTCCTACCGTCTTTGAACCAACGGATTGCAGCCATCGTTGAATCGCCTACTAGGAGAACCCTCGGCTTTACTCGGGGCACTGTTGTGGTTGTTGTCGTTGTTGTCGACTCAATGGTGGTTTCAGTTACGACTGAGGTTGTAGTCATCGTAGTGGTCGTCGACACATCGGTGTTAGTACCGGGGTCCGCACCTGAAACAGAGGACCCAATACTGATGGCAAATGCGGCGCACAATAAGCCAGCCATCAATTGAGTTGCAGATTTGTTCATCACCCTCACCACACGCACTGTTTGAGATTTCCCAAACACGCTTCTTACTCGCTGGAACACTACTTTATGTAACAGAACACTACAAAAATGCTTTGTTTCAGGACGAGCAGACAATCCATTGCTATTCGCCTAGATATTACAGCTCACCACTTTGTAAACGTTGCAAAATATTCACAGCAGTCACCTGAACTTCTTCACGGTCTGCCAATTGTTGAGCGGCACGCACTTGGCGCGCAACACGCGGGTTCTTTACAAACTTCTCGTCGTGGCGTAAGAAGAAATCCCAATACAACACCGTAAACGGGCATGCATCGTTGCCCACACGTTTCTTACGGTCATATGCACACCCTTTGCAATGGTTGCTCATGCGGTCGATGTATGCACCACCACTTGCGTAGGGCTTTGTTGCCAGCATTCCCCCATCGGCATATTGCGACATGCCAACAACGTTCGGAACCATTACCCACTCCGCGGCGTCAACAAAGCTGTTCCACATCCACTGTGTGAGTTCTTGCGGGTTAATTCCTGCAATGAGCGAGAAGTTACCCAGCACCATCAACCGCTCAATGTGGTGCGCATACGAGTGCTCATACACTCCCTCTAACACCGACTTCATACAGGCCATTTGAGTTTTTTTTGGAGAAGTAAAGAGCTTCGGTAATGGCTGTACTGCAGAAAGTTCGTTCATCTGTGCGTAGTTCGGCATCCACTGCCAATAGCAATTCCAAATGTACTCACGCCACCCAATGACTTGGCGCAGAAAACCTTCCGCACTATTGATGGGAACATTCCCCTTTTCGAATTCAGCAAGAACTGCGTCTACAACTTCACCAGGAAGCAACAGCCCGTTGTTGAGATACGGAGACAACAGCGAATGCGCAAGATGCCAGTTTGACTTCAACATTGCATCTTCATGCTCGCCAAACATCGGCAGCACTTCTGTCACAAACTTCTTCAATCGAAGCAGTGCACCCGAGCGACTTGTTGCCCATAACCCCGTTGGCGCAGCGCCCCATGTATATGGCGCAACATCGGCTAGTACTTGCTGATCGATTTCATCAAGCGGAACGCTCTCAGGCACAGGCCACCTGTCATGATCGGTCTTTGGCGGTGGCTGGCGATTGTCTTCATCGAAATTCCAACGCCCCGCTACTGGCGCGTCGCCATCCATCAACACCGATAGCCGTTTGCGTTGCCAGCGATAGAAATCTTCCATTTTCACTGTCTTGCGTGCACCCATAAATTCGCGATACGCGTCGGGGTGACACAAAAACTGATCGGACTTGACGCTTCGCACCGGCATCGCTTCCAACATCTCACGTGCTGAGTAGCTATTTGGTTCAGTTGCCACCACTTCTTCAGGCTGAAACTCGGCAATGTGCGCATCAAGACCACTGTGCATTGTCTTGGCAAACCGGTAGTCCACCTCAAAGCCTTCCTCGGTCAGTTCTTGTGCGAATCTGCGCATTGAAGCGATAATGAAATGAGCACGCTGCACATGCCATTTGCGCGATGCAATTTTTTGCTGAGACTCAATAATGAGCACACGATGCGACGTAGGTGCAGCCTCACGGAGTGCACCGATGTGGCGGTTTAACTGATCACCAAAAACCCAGATCGTATTTTTTTGCACCAACTCACACTAGGAGAAAACGACATATAAAAGCACCCGCATCGTCTACGGTGGTAACCGCTATGGAATTGCCACACGCCGCCACCCAGTTCGATGAGAAGTTTGATTCTTTCCTCGAACCCGTGCGTCGCCAGCCGGCCCTGCAAGCCTTTTTCTCGCTTCTCAGCCGCATCGGTGAATTCAGCATTATTTGGCACGCCATTGTGTGGGTGCGTGCCATTGGCAGCGGGCACCGTGCAGGTCAGGCTCTTGCCATGTCACTATTGCTTGGCGCAGAGAGCCTCATTGTGAACCAAGGCGTAAAGCGACTCTTTAAACGGTCACGACCCACCACGGGTGGCGATGAACGCTTCAACGTGCGCACACCGCTCACTTCGTCGTTCCCGAGTGGGCATGCTTCTTCGGCGTTTTTCGCTGCAACCATTTTGTGTGCATGGAGCCCCGCAAGTTGGGCCATCTTGTGGTTTGGCATTGGTATCTGTGTTGCCCTTAGCCGCGTCATGGTGCGCTTGCATCACTTGTCCGACATTCTTGGTGGCGCAATTGTGGGCACTGCCCTCGGCATTTTTGCCATTGCCGTTGTAGTTTAAAAAAGTGCCAAACACTTCCGAACGTCGCTCATTTGCCGTCACCTGGGACTACCGCTGCCCTTATGGTCGCATTGCCCACAATCATTTAGTCACGGGGCTACAAGCTGGAGCACCGTGGGATGTCACATTTCTCCCCTTCTGCTTGGGGCAATCACACGTGGAACCAGGCTTTCCGCCTATTTGGGAAACTCCAGAACGCGACTCGGGGCTACTTGCCCTGCAAGTGGGAATGGCCGCACGCGATACCGATACAGAAAAGTTCTGGCAGTTTCACCTCGACACTTTTGAATTCCGTCATACAC
>Ga0315905_10004855_pt1 | contig 13742 bp, 9 predicted proteins | sample LakEriMetagenome_5_FD_203522 | JGI IMG/M metagenome (GOLD analysis project Ga0315905, IMG submission 203522) | Freshwater fungal communities from buoy surface, Lake Erie, Ohio, United States - Buoy 4 MA121 | ecosystem: Environmental > Aquatic > Freshwater > Lake | place: USA: Lake Erie, Ohio... | reverse complement strand
TCGGAATAGCCGGAAGCAAAATCCACAGGTAGGTAGCCCCCGCACAACTATCCTCGCTGAAGGGATTCTCGCAGCCAATTGTGTTTAGGATCCAAAGCACAATCGGCAACAAAGGTATCGCAAGACCAAAGAACATGATCCTTTTGGCCCAGGCCCTAGCTGTTTGTTTTCCCATGATGGTGCCAAGCTACCTCAAATAACCTAGCTCAGCTGGCTAGAGGCTATTTGCAGGTGCAAAGCTGCTCTTCTGGAACCCCAGCAAGAGCTTCTTCGATATGCTCCCCACAACCGGTCCAGGTTACTTTTCCGCAGGATGAGCATGAAACTGGTGAACACATGTTGGTCTCCTATATAAGTAGTAGTTTACCTGGGGGTGAGACAGGGGGCGGGGTATAGGAGGCAAGCACTATGAGTTCGCGATTCAGTGAAAGAGAAAAGCCCCCCATCAAGTACTTTCGGTCCAAAGGTCTCTGCGCTAGGGTTGTCGCCGCAGATCAGCAGCCTTTCCTTGGTTAGAACGCGGCTCCAAACTCTAGGTCAACCAAGTAAACTGAAGGAACGACAAAGGGGGATTTTTTGGAAAAGTTCGTCAGCAGGGTCACGACATTAGCATATGTTTCTGGATCAGTAATCGGTGCGCTATCGATACTTGTCTTGCCACTTACCTTCGGTGGAATCTATTGGGAAATCAACTTGCTGGTGACCAGCGTGGGAGTGGGGCTTGTGGCCCTAACCGCAATCACATCTGCGTTGGTACTGCTTAGCAGGAACTTCCCAATTCCAGTGGGCCTGGTAATCGGTACGGTCCTAGTCGTAGCAATTGTCGGGCAGCTTGAAGCACCCAATTCCATATTGGCGTTGCTGCAACAGATTGCTATAGTTCTCCTAGGCGTCTTAGTTATTACCCGCCTATTGGTTGAGTCAAGCGAAGCCAAAAAGCACGCCCACTAACTCTTTGGTTTGTTCTACTCTCTAGCCTTGGCGGAACCAGCAAACACCCACCCTACCTCGCACACGATCGAGTAGTTGGATTCAAGGCATCCATGTGACCTAGGTTGTTAAACTTGACCGCTTCGATGAGCTTCACGCAATATCAAAAACTCTGGGGGTCCTGGGTCTTCACTTTCGGAAAAAATTGCTTCATGAAAGTTGGATCTGGAAGGGGTATGAACCAATCACAAACCCAGAAGCTTTGACTTCGCAGAGTCATAGTCTGTCTGGGTAATTAGTCCTTCGTCCAACATTTTTTTCAAGCTTGCCAGTTTCTCAAACGAATCATCGGGTCCCGACATCGGAACGGGAGGCGTACTTGGTTGCTGAACGTTTCCAAGGCCAAGCGAGCCTGCGGCAAAGCCAATACCTAGAATGCCAGCGGCACCTTCAGTTGAACCTGCTGCCTCTATTCCGGCGGCTATAGAAGCTTGCAAGTTGGAGTTTCCACGTTGACCTAATAGAGCGTCAGCGCGTTGAACAGTTTGAAGAACCGCTTTAGTGGCCTCGTCATACTGAATTGAAACGATTGACGTATTCGCAATCTTGATACCTCTGGCTTTGGACCAAGCATAATCCCGCTCCACTACCCCAGAGAGAGCCGTCGCGAAACCAACTGAATCCTTTTGAATCTCTGAGATTCTGTTACCTTTGTTCGGATCATTAGCATAACTCGAGAAAGCAGCTGAAAGACTTCCGACAACCTCGTTGAACAGCTGCTGGGCGGAGGGATTGTCCAAGTCTGTAAGGTCAAAATTTCGTCCATTCTTGAAATACACAGGAGGAACGAATGTCTTTAGGAACAAGAGAGGATCTACAAGTTTCACGGAGAAAACTCCCCGCACTAGAGCACCCGCTTGCGTGTTCAGAAACTTGTCATCCCAGTAAATTTCAGACGCAGAAGCAAACTTATTGTTGCCTAGTTCTTGGAGTGAAACAAAGAAAGCTTGCTGTTCGGACTGAGGACGGCCCCCGAATTTAAATTTTTCCCAGGAGTTCTTGACCAGTGGGTTCCAGAATCCATTTCCAGCAAAAATCGAAGTTGCGTCTAGCGCCTCGGTGTTCCACGTGTACGCCCCCGGTTCGGTCACAAACCCTGTAAAGGCGCCATCTTGAACCAAAACCAAAGCGTAACCCTCGGGAACTATGAATTTACTGCCATTGGTGATTATGTTCTCTGAAGCTGAGGTGTTCGACCCTCGTCCGGAGTCAGTTCCCTGCTTTAGAGCTGCGGAAACAGCAACTGTTGGGTCTAGATCAGGGTCGACGCTATAGAAGTCTTTCCACTGATCTGCGAGAGTTCCCCCGATGGCTCCTGCAGCAGCTCTAATTAATCCCATTAGATACCTAGAATCTTGCTCTTTGCAGATTCAAATTCTTGATCCGAAAGCAAGCGTTGATAGCGAAGGTTAGATAACTCCTCAAGCTTTTCAGCTGGAGACTTGCCGCTACTTGCCAGCAATTTCTCAGTCAAATCCTTGATATCTGCTGAAGTTACGCCTTTCGGCTTCATCTCTTCAACAAGCGCTAGCAAATGATTCAAGATGCGTCTAGCCTCGTCTGCCTCATCTGGAAGAATTCTGAAAGCATGTGACCATTCCTGAGTCGCGAGCTGAAGTGTTGCCGTTCTTGTATCGACTTTGTTGTTTTTCTTGTCAAACTGAATTGACCCGTCGACAGTCACATTTCCTCGAGTTGAGACGTCGAAGTCGTAGCCCAAATCTCCAGCTATTACCCATTCTTGATAGATTCTGATTTGCCTTCCGGCTGAACTAAAGATTGACGCGGCGGGATTCACGAGAGCACCAAGATATCTTGAATCAATGCGAGATTTGTCAAAGTTAATTGAATCTAAAAGTGCAGAAAGGCTGCTCGAGCCGGATGCGCCCTTTTTATTCACAAGAGCTTCAAGCTTCTCATAAGCGATAAACGCTTTAGCGCCCGTAGCCTTCTCAAGTTGTGCCAGAGCTGATTCGATAGCCTTTCGGTGTGCTTCAGCCTTGTTCTTTCGCCTATTGTCGATGAAGTTTTGTGGACCCTTAGCCAGAACCAAGAAAAGTCCAACTCCGATGTAGAACGCACTAGATATAAGTATCGATGCCAAAGTTTCAGGAACCACGAAAGCCGAGGGAATCAAGAAGATTCCAATAATCAGGGAAGCCCAACCCCATTTTTGGACGACGTGCGTCGGCTTGAATCTTCCTAGGTCCATCTATTTCCCCCTTTTGAATGTTTGAACAACAGCATAATACGGTCCAGATGGCCCACGGAAGCGCTTTGGCAAGCGACCTAGCAAAAGGCCGACTGGGCTTGCCCAGCTTGCCACCAAAGACTTTTCTGAACTAGCTATTGCAGGTGCAAAGCTGCTCTTCTGGAACCCCAGCAAGAGCTTCTTCGATATGCTCCCCGCAACCGGACCAGGTTACTTTTCCGCAGGATGAGCATAGAACTGGTGAAAACATATTGGTCTCCTATGTAAGCAGTAGTTTACCTGGGGATTAGCCTTAGCCCCGCTGGCTATCTAGTTCAAGCCACTCTTCGGTTAGTGACTCCGCCTGCTTAATGACGGTCTCAATCGCCAGATTCGAGAAATCAGGTGGATAGCCATATCTATCGAGAAGGTCTCTGACCATCACGCGCAAAGCAGCTTGGGTCGATTCCCTTACTGACCAGTCGACCTTAATGTTCTCCCTTACCTTCTTGGTCAACTCCTGAGCAAGGCGAACTAGATCCTCGTGTTTCATCTCCCTGACCGCCGCGGAGTTGGCCTCGAGTGCGTCATAGAACGAAACCTCATAATCCGTAAGCCCATCTGGATTACCCGCAGTCACCTGAGCATTCAGCTTGGTAGCTAATTCAATTAGCTCCTCAATTAGCTGTGCTGTTTCGATACTTCTATTCCTATATTTTGAAAGTGCAGCTTCAAGGAGGTCGGAGTATTGGGAATTCCGAACAACGTTGGTCTTGAACCTAGCCTTGATCTCCCCCTTGAGTAGTCTGCTTAGAGCCTCTACTGCCAGGTTCTTCTCTTTCATGGCGCGTATCTCACGTAAAAACTCTTCTGACAACAGACCAATGTCTGGCCTGTCTAGTCCTGCAACAGAGAAAACGTCGATTATCCCCTCCGGGACAATTCCTCGAGACAAGGCTTGCTTGATCAGCAACTCGCGTTCAGCGTCGCTCTGCTTTTTACCTGAGTACTCTCCCTTGGTGAGCATCACCCGAATTGCTTGATACAAGGCCACTTCTTCGCGGTGCACAATTGCAGCCGCCTGACTGTTTACTAAGGAATATGACTTGGACAAAGCGGCGGAAGCATCAGCAAAACGTTTCTTACCTTCCTCCAGTCCAATAATGAAGTCTGCAATCTTTGGAATTGCGGCGTGGGGTCTTTCCTTGAATCCTTCAATTGAGGTCCCATGAAGCAGGTCTCTAACGATTGTTAACTTCTCAAAAAACACGCCTAGTGCTTCTTCAATGAACTCAACTGGAGACGCTGATTTTTTACCCTTGGTGTAGGTAGCTAGCGCTTCCTTTAGTTCAGTTGCGATGCCGATGTAGTCAACAACCAGACCTCCTTGTTTGTCACCGAACACTCGGTTAACACGGGCAATGGCCTGCATGAGGTTTGCGCCCTTCATGGGCTTATCTACATACATTGTGTGACAAGGTGGAGAGTCATATCCAGTGAGCCACATGTCACGAACAATGACAATCTTCAGCGGGTCATTCTCGTCTCTAAATCTCTCTGCAAGCTCTCGTTTCTGAGGTTCTGTGTAGGCATGAGGGCGAAGCTTGTCATCATCTGAGGCAGAGGAGTGGAAAACAATCTTAATGGCACCCTTGCGGTGGTCTGGGTCGTGCCATTCAGGTCTTATCTTGATGATTTGCTCATAGAGGTCAACACAGATATTGCGGCTCATCCCCACAACCATGGCCTTACCGTCTGCCGTTTCAGGAGTCTTGCAGCGGTTCTCGAAGTGAGTGACTATGTCCAACGCAATCTTCTCCAAGCGAGGGGCAGACCCAACAATCTGCTCAAGCTCAGCCCAACGCTTCTTCAGGTTTGCCTGGATGTTCTCTTCCTCATCCTCAATCAAATCTTCAGCTAGATTGTCGAGCTCAGTTTTGGCTTCTTCGGAAAGCTCAAGCGCAACTAGGCGACTCTCGTAATAGATGGGAACAGTCGCACCATCTTCGTTGGCTTGCGCCATGTCGTAGACGTCAATCTCGTCCCCGAATACAAGTCGAGTGTCTCTGTCGGTTTCGGCAACTGGGGTTCCCGTAAAGGCTATGAATGTCGCGTTAGGTAGTGCGTCTCTGAGGTGCTGGGCGTAACCCACCTTGAAATGATTGTCTTTATCAATGCGGGCACTGAAACCATACTGAGAGCGGTGCGCTTCGTCTGTAAAAACGAATACGTTTCTACGTTCGGTGAGAGCTGGGAACTTCTTCTCTTCACCTTCTGGAGCAAACTTCTGAATCGTGGTAAAAATCACTCCACCGACGGGACGAGTTGAAATTTTATCTCTCAAGTTTTCACGAGAATCGGCCTTCTCTGGAGTTTGTCGCATTAGAGCCTTGGCGTCTACGAAGGTGTCAAAGAGTTGAGTGTCTAGGTTCTTTCGGTCAGTTACAACAACAACCGTTGGGTTCTTCAGCTCTTTACTGGTGGCTAGCATTCCAGCAAGGCAGGCCATTTCGAAGCTCTTTCCAGAACCTTGGGTGTGCCACATCAAACCACCGCGACCATCGCCGCCTTCTGCGCTTGCCTTGATTGCCCTGGCATACGCTTTTTCAACAGCAAAGAACTGGTGATAAGCGGGAAGCATCTTGATGGTTCGTTGGCCATTTGCGAACACGGTGAAGTGCTGAATGATGTCTAAGACGTGACGCTTGTTGAAAAGGCCCTGCATAAGAGTTTGGGTATGGCCAAAAGCTCCGTTGGGGTCTCGCTCTTCTCCATCAACCGAGCGCCACTTTAGGAATCTCTCTTTGTCAGCCGTAAGGCTTCCCATCCTGGCGTCTACTCCATCGGCAATAACCAACACGGAGTTGTAAAAGAAGAGCCTTGAGATTTGAGCCTTGTATGTCTGTAGCTGGTTATACGCTTGCCAAATGTCAGTGTCTAAATCCGCGGGATTCTTGAGTTCAATAACTGAAATCGGAATCCCATTTAGGAAAAGGACAATGTCGGGCCTGCGAGTCCCCGAGTCGCTGTCCACTTGAACCGAGAATTGGTTCACCGCTAGAAAATCGTTGTTCTCTAAATTCTCGAAGTCAAACATGCGCATTAACTTCGTGGTTTCTTCCCCTGATGTTTCGCGAACTTTTACTGGAACACCTTCTGTCATCCACTTGTGAATCTGCTCATTGGCCTTCAGAACATCGGTTTCACCTGGCGCCTCAAGTTGTTGACGTACCTTCTGAATTACATCCTTCGGAACACCAGGGTTGATGCGAGATAGCGCATCTTCAACTCGACCAACAAGAAGCACATCCTTATGAGACGAACGCTCGGGCATTAGACCGTCATGAGCAATCTCAGGGCCTTTTACCCAATTCCAGCCAATCTCCTTAAGCCAGTCAAGGCATTGGAGCTCGTAGGAATCTTCGTTGAAGGCCGCCATTATGACGACATCATTTCTTTAGGAATCTCAAGCTCGCCCGAAATCAATCTAGGCAGCAGAAAATCACGCAAACTCAATAAAGTGTCACTTTGACGCTTCAGGGCTCCAATCTGATTGAAAAACGGAGTGACGGCGAGTTCGAACTTTGAAATAAGTTGGTCGTTTTTGGGTACAGCTACTTTAAGCCGCATCAAATCAGATGGATAGATGTGAGGTTGAGCGGCCCCTTGCTGCATTCCGTAAATCTGCTCTTGGTTTTTCATCAAGAACAAGTACCAGAAAAACACGTTCTCAGTTATTTCGCGACTAATGAACGAGCAATCAGAGGCCCAAATGTCCTGTTGGTACAATCGGACAAATCCAGCGTTAGCTCCTGATGCGCTGATAGTCACAACAGGCTCGGAAACGTTTGAGGTGTCGTGAAAATAGGCAGGATTCAAGCCCCCGCCAACCACTGGAACATTACCCGTTTGAGAAGTCGCCTTGGTTATTGTTTTACCCTTTTTCGGCGTGATTAATTCTCCCAAGGTGCTCGCTTTCCAGCCTTCTGGAATGAGACCAAGTTCTGTTTGAATCATCGAGCTTGGAAAAAAGTCAGCGGTTTCATCATCCAGACCGACAAGCGGCTGCCCTTCGAGTTTTCTTCTCGATGGGTCAAAATCTACAAACCAGGCCCTAAACATAGCTTGGGTCATATCTTCGAGCATTTTTGACGTTGCAACATTGGATGCAATTTTGGCATCTAGGTTCCAAAGGACATCAGCGATAGCCTTTTGCTCTTCAAATGTTGGAAAGTCAAAAGTAAAACCCTTAATTAGTTCGCCGCTGAGATTTTGCTGAGCTCCACCTGTTGCTTGCCCTACTATTTTCTCTCGGTGATTCAACAGCAGGTAGTAGAGAAACCTATAATCTGCGACTCCCTCAGTTGGAACCATGGCAGCACAAGCTTGATTACAGGATGCCTCAATTCCAAGGACCCCTAATTTGCCCACAGTGGCACCGTACATAGCGAGTAACACCGTGTTCTTTGGGAGAATTTTTGCGGAGGAATTCTTTAATGCATCTTGGGTTATGTACTCCTCTACATCGACTACGACACCGTCGTTTAACTCTTTAGTTTTGACCCAAGGAATTGTGCCATTTTCAAAGTACTCAGGCTTTTTTCTGGACGGAGTACCTCCACTCGTGAAAATTCTGCAAACCTCAGCGATTGTCATTTCTTGCCAAGAGTTTGGGCGATTGGCGGAGGAGCTAAATTTCATAACCTAGTCCCCGAAGTTGTTTGGTGATTGACGTTTCTAAGCGATGAGACTCTTCCAGTTGTTCTGAAAGTTGGATGACCAGGGCCTTAATTCGGGTATCAAAATCGTCGTTACTTTCAGACTCAACTTCTTCGGTACCGATATATCTACTTGGCGAGAGCGAATCACCGTTTCGAGAAATTTCCTCTCTACCAACTGACTTACAAAAACCATCTACATCTGTGTAGTCACCATCGCACCAAGCGCTGAATGTTTCTGCGATACGGCCTATTTCTGATTCGCTGAATTCAATCTGCGTCCTAGAAATAGCGGTTCCAAGTTTGCGTGCATCCACAAATAGAACCTGATTTTCTCGCTTCGATTTCCACTTGGATTTATCTTTATTAAAAAACCAAAGAGAGCTAGGAATCTGGGTATTAAAAAACAGCTGGCCTGGCAGGTCGATGATGCACTCAATAATGTCATCGTCCAAAAAGGCCCTGCGGATTGCGTCGTCTCCACCTTGGGATGAAGTGAGCGTCCCACGAGGCATCACAATTCCAGCGCGGCCTTTGGGAGCTAATTGATGGACCGCATGGCTCATCCAAGCGTAGTTTGCTGGCCTTTCCCTTGGCACCCCGTACTTCTTCCAGCGAACATCATTTTCCAGTTGAGCCTTTGGATAGCTCGCTTCTTTACCGAAAGGAGGGTTCATCAATATGAAATCAAATCGCTTGTCTGGGTGTTGATTCTCAAGGAACGTATCACCATGGGATTTTCCTAGGTCAAAATCAATGCCGCGGATTGCCAGGTTCATAGCGCAAAGGCGTCTTGTGGTCGGGTTTGATTCCTGCCCGTAGATTGCTATGTCCCCGAGTTTTCCTCCGTGAGCTTCAAGGAATCTCTCGCTCTGGACAAACATTCCACCTGAACCGCAGCAGGGGTCATAAACACGGCCCGAGGTTGGTTGCAGCACCTCAACAAGAGTTTTAACGATTGAAGGCGTGGTGTAGAACTGGCCTCCAAGCTTTCCTTCAGCAGAAGCAAACATTCCAAGGAAATACTCATAAACCTGACCGAGTACATCAGATGCCTCGTGGCGTCCGTTGCCAAAACTTATGGACCCAATCAGGTCAATAACAGCTCCCAAGTCCGAAGCAGGAAGCTTCGCGTCGGCATAACGACGCTCAACAATTCCCTCTAGTTTTGGATTCTCTTTTTCAATCTCGTGCAGCGCGTTATCAACCATTGAAGCAATGTCGGCTTGCTTTGCATGCTCCTGTATAACTTCCCAACGTGAAGACTCTGGAACCCAAAAGACGTTGACTTCTTTGTAGTAATTCCGATCGTTGAGGGCCGCTTGGAGGCGCTTGGCATCTGGCTTGAACCTGTCACTGTTGATGTCAGAGAATGCCTCAATGAGCTCTTCGCGACGATCTGAAAAAGAGTCCGAAACGTACTTTAAGAAAACGAGACCGAGGACAATGTGCTTGTACTCCGCTGCGTCCAAGTTCTTCCGCAGGACGTTAGCGCTGTCCCAGTACTTCTTTAACTGTTCGGTGGTTAGCGCCATTTCTTCCCCTGTGTATTGAAACTCAAGGCTACCAAAGGGGTACGACAGGGCTACGTGTCACCTTTTGACGGGACGTGGTCTGGGCGCCTGCCCGCAGAATTGCACTTTTTAGCCCATTTTTACAGCGCGGGTAGATAGGACTTCCAGCTTTACAGCCCAATGAAGTCATTGAGGCGAGATGCTATCGCAGCTCGTCTCCTGGCCACGAAAGCTTCGAAGGCGGATCCGGTGTCAAGGCCATCCGAGAAATCCACTAGTTGCCTCCCCATAATCTCATCGGAGAAGAGTTCTTTGTAGATCTTAGGTGCCTTGGCACCGATGAGCTTGTTAGTTTCAGAGCCGATAAATGCCAAGTTTGCGATATCGTCCACTTGCCCACTAGTCAAGTTTGGCTGATCTTTGCGGAGGTAGGCCTTAGGGAATACGTGATGATATTCAATCGCGTCTGCTTTGCCGGCGTGATTTGACCCAATCTTGAGTGGAGTCTTCCAATCCCTCGCATCTGCTTTTCTGAAGGCCAAGAACATGGTCTTGAATGCTCCGCTTCGAGAGTTACGCCCAACGAGATCCTCAGGGGTAAAGTCAAGTCTTCCGAATTGCTGTGTAAGTCTCTGGCTGAGCGTTGCTGCGCTACCACCGTCTCGAAGGCTTGCGAGGTCCTGATCTAGAAGGGACTCTGAAGAACCGCGTGAGTATCTTCCTTTAGCGTTTGCAGTTAAGAACCAGCGCCTGAACTCTTTTGATTCTTTCTCTGAGACTTCATAGTTCAACTTGTCTGCCCAGTAAGCGGTGGTTATCAACAAGAGAGGTGATGATAGGACCCTTTGACTATCTATGTCTAAATTATTCTTTGCATAGTCCAAGGCATGAGTGAACGCTCTGCGAGTTCGCTCCCACCCTCCCTGGAGCTGCTCCAGTCGCATGCTGTTTATAACAGCAAACTTTGACTGACTAGTTGTCAGGGAAACCAAAGTTCGAACAAAAATTCCTAGGTCGAGCTGAAAACCAAGCCCGTTGACTTGCTCTTGAAAGTCTCTAAAAATCTCAAGTGATCCTCGCCACCTGGCTGTTATTTGAGCTAAAGCTAGGTCCGAACCTCGAAGTTTGGCCCCCAGGGAGTTAACTCGAACAAAAATCTCTGTCACTTCTTCGTAGGACTTGGTTCGCTCCAAAATGTCCATTCGATACTGATAGTCGGCTATGGCTCTAACTGCCTTCAGGCGGTCAGCGTAACGCTGGTATCGGGGATCATCCCAGCCGTCCAGGCCTGAGCTTTTCAAGATTTCCGAATCAGGCAGCTTGAAGATGTCAGATACGCTTACCCAGTTCTCATGAGACTTTAGAGCAGAGCTTGCAACAACAAATGTCATTCGCCTAAAGCGCTCCTGTAGGTCCATCTCCTGATCATCATCTGGATCAACATCCTCGTCTGAGTCCTCGAAGACGTCAGTGACGTATGTGAGTTCATCTGGGTGGTCAAGATTGAAGAGGATTTCAACAGGTTTCTTGCGACCTTTTACCGTGACAGGTAATCCGCGCAGAACAGCAGACAAGGAGGTTAATCTTTGCTGTCCATCAAGAAGTAGTAGTGGCCTGACCGCGGAGACTGCTCTTGTTTCAACAGCAAAATCTGTAGTAGCTACATCTTCTTCTGATTCCCAGGCAAGAATAACTCCGGATGGGTAGCCGCGGTAGAGAGAATCTAGAAGATCACGGACCCTAGTCGCGCGCCAGACATACTCTCTTTGCATTTCCGGGAGTCGGAGCTCACCACGTTCTACCATTCCGACTAAAGATTGGATTGAGTATTCAGCTTTTGCCATTGTGCGAACCCCCACGGTTTCTCTTCAGTGACTAAGTCTAGAGCTGACCTCCGACGTCGCTATCCTTGGCTCCCTGTTGGGGACGAGAAAGGCTCCACTGCAACGAAACCCTTAATTCTGCAAAGCTACTTTGGGCCTACACGCTCCCTAAACCACCGAACCCCCGCTACCACACTCACAACCCCCAGTACCGGGATGAGTATCTGGGTAGTCAGGATGATGTTTGGGTACTGCAGGTTCCATTCGAAGGGGGAAATGTGCCGCGAGTAGATTCCATAGAAAGCCCAGAGTAGAACTAGAGAGTATGCGGGCGAGGAGTTAACAAGAGCTGTTGCTGTGCCAATGAGGGTTGCAACAACCAGAATCACAGCAGTGCAGGTTTGGGCATCAAGTAGGTATCCGTCTTGGAAGCCTTGTTGGACCAGAAAAGAAGAGATGTTGGCAATTGTTGCTACGGTGACCCAGCCGAAGTAGATCTCGAACGGGAGCCTGGTGGTTATTGTTTGCTCTGGGCTGCTGCGTTTGGCAGTTGTTTCCTTGTTGATTTTGTATAGGCAGAACAAAAGCCCTACAAGAATCAAAGACGATACCAACAGCCACTCTAAGCGCCAGGCAATAATCCAGGACCCGTTGAAGATGTTGGCAGCAATAAACCAAGGGGTAATCCTTTGGATTACCTGGTTGTCTGTAAACAGCTGAGTGAAGGTATAGATAGTAAGACCTAGGTAAATCAAACCCCAGATACCGAAGGTGAAGTCAATTGGTGCAAATAGGGTTGTGTACTTATCGGATACTCCCCCAACGCTTAGCCCACTCAAGGGAAGAGCTGTTGCTACAGAGTTCATAACCAGCACGAAGACAAAGCTTGCAAGTGCTGCTATGCGTGCTGGTAAGTATGGGGCCATACCTAGAGCCTAACTTCCAATGAGTTTGCTAACAGGTCAGATGTTCTTGTTCAAAAGAGCTTTGTCTTACGCTTACTATCGTTTCATGCCTTCAAACCCCAACCAGCTGCTGGAGCTGAAGATTGCTGGCCGCTACCGGATGATTCCGGTGTGGGCAAGCAAGTTATCTTTTGAGGTAAGGCCAGGGCTAAAGTTTGACTCTCGTGCTTGGAAGCTATGGAAGCCTGTGCTGACACTGCTGAATGAGATAGCAAAAAAGGAAAAGCTCAAGATCAACTGGGTTAGAGTCCACTCTCACTTTGGTCTCAAGGGAGATATTCCCCATGCCATGGGCTGGTGGGACCATGAGCAAAATGCCATGTTCCTGTGTCATTTTGATAAAGAGACCATGCTGCACGAAGTTGGTCACGCACTCTCCAGTGGGTACCATGGCGACCCTTGGGCTAAGCAAGCATCCAGGTTGTATTTGAAGTATCTAAAGGGCAGTCAGCTAAAAGGCGCAATGATCCAGTTAGCTCACTACCTATCCGGGAGAAGGGTATACAAAGCCCTCTACGGTGAGAGAGCTCCCAAGGCTCCAGAGATTGCGAGCATGTGGAAGGGCTTGAAGCCAAACTAGTTTTAGCTAACTAAACGCCAGGCCTTTGGTTTTTTAGTCCCTGATCCATCTTGTTTCTAGCTGCCTGAACTTCGGATCGCTCGGAAATCTCTGGAACACCGACCTGCCAGAAGGCTCCGCCTTCTGTGAAGTCTTTAGCTCTCACCTTTGTCACGATCACTGCTGTTCTATCGGCAGCGCGGGCTTTGACCAGAGCTTCCGAGAATTCGCTAAGGCTTGAAACCTCAAAGGTCACAGCCCCCATGGATTCGGCATGAGCTTTGAAGTTCACTCTTATATCTGTCCCGGTTCCCGTGGAATCAGAAAGCATGTTGTTAAAAGAGGCACCGCCCTGGCCAACCTGGAGCCGCTCGATAACGGCGTAGCCCTCGTTATCGCAAACCACCAGAATCATTTTGTGTCCAGAAAGTAAAGAGCCGTAGATATCTGAGTTCATCATCAAATACGAACCGTCTCCGACCATCGAGTAAACCTCGCCTTTATCTCTTGCCATGGCAGCTCCCCAGGCACCGGAGATTTCGTAGCCCATGCAGGAAAAGCCATACTCGCAGTCGAAGGAGGCAACAGCCTTGCTCATCCAGTTGATGTTTAGCTCGCCAGGTAATCCCCCGGCTGCAGTCAAGACATAATCTTCTGCCGTTGCACTTTCATGCACCAGACCAACCAGCTGCGCATAGCTTGGTGGCCAGATGTTGTCGTCGGCTACCCGGCCATCAACAAAGGCTTGCAGCTCGGATCTATAGGATCTGGACTCGGTGGTCCAAGCTGAGTCGGCAACCCAAGAACCTAATTCTCTGGTTAGTTCGCTAAGGGATTCTCTAGCGTCTCCTACCAGCGGAAGCGCCTGGTGCTTCACGGCATCAAAGCGAGCCGCGTTGATGCCAATGAATTTTGCGTTGTCGTCAAACAGCGTCCAGGATCCGGTGGTGAAATCCTCGAGTCTGGTTCCAACTGCCAAAAC
>Ga0315905_10004854_pt1 | contig 13743 bp, 13 predicted proteins | sample LakEriMetagenome_5_FD_203522 | JGI IMG/M metagenome (GOLD analysis project Ga0315905, IMG submission 203522) | Freshwater fungal communities from buoy surface, Lake Erie, Ohio, United States - Buoy 4 MA121 | ecosystem: Environmental > Aquatic > Freshwater > Lake | place: USA: Lake Erie, Ohio... | reverse complement strand
TGTGAGCAGCTGGAATTGCTCGGAAAAAGTGATTTCTGTGGCGAACATGAGAAACCGCAAAGGACACATCACAAAAAACAATACGTATTATCAACCCGCCTCTACCACTCCGGTAGGTAAACTAAGCGAAAACAGCAGTAAAGGTCCTGCACGGAACGGGACTACCAAGCCAGACATTACTGCAGCAGGTGATGTTACCTTGGCGGCAGGACCCGTTTGGTATCTGAATAACACGGCAAACAATACCACCATTGATGTAGGTGGATTCCATGTCCGTAATGGCGGTACCTCCATGGCTTCGCCGGTGGTGGCAGGAATCGCTGCGCTGTATTTGCAAAAATGTCCGCTGAGCACCTACCAACAATTCAAGCTTGATTTAAGTAACACCGCGGTAGTAGATGCCTACACAGGCGCAACGCCTAATTTCGGGTATGGTTTTGGGAAGGCCGATGCATTGGGATTGCTTACATCTAAAAACATTGCCTTAAGCATTGACCCAATCCTTGGGATTTGTATTGGATCTACTGCCACGCTTCACGCCTCTTCCCCCTCCACCTTGTACAATGCCGTATGGAGTAATGGGACCGTTGGGGTCAACATGACAACCGCCATTGTTGGAAGTTATTATGTTAAGGGTTTGGATAGCGCAGGATGTTACACCCGATCAAATCCAGTCGCCTTGGGCACCTTAGCCTTACCGTTTGTGGATGCGGGCGCAAGTTATACCACGTGCCCCGACGAAGAAATCAGTTTATTGGGAACAGGAACTGCGGTAAGCTATCAATGGGATAATGGCGTATTAAATAATGAATCCTTTGTTCCACTTAGCTCTGCGGTATATTATGTTACCGGAACGGGTTCTAATGGATGTCAAAACATGGATTCCATCACAGTAAATCTATTCGATGTTGACCCGGTAAGTTATAATGAAACAACTACGACAGTGATGGAGGGATCGGGCCCATTTAATGTAACACCCGGTTCACCGAGTGGCGGTGTTTATTCTGGTCCGGGAATTATTGGCACTTCGTTTCACCCAACGCTCACTGGACCCGGTTCATTTTATGTAAGCTATAGTTACACGGATGCAAACGGATGTACAACCAGTGATTCTTCATTAATTGAAGTTGTTGACTTAAACTCAATATCTGTTCATTCCATGCAAGTACCTTGGATTAGCCCGAACCCTGCGCACGAATGGCTTACGATTCATGGATTAACCGCACGCGAAGCGATATCAATCATAGATTTATCGGGGAGGGTTTTACTTCAAATAGACAGTGAAACGAATGAAGCAACGTTGAATGTGCACGGATTAACAAGTGGAATGTATTTGATTGAAGTGAACAACCACTCCATCCCTTGGATTAAAAACTAATTACTCCAAACCTTACCCACCAAGGAAGCATTAGAAAAATCCTCTCCATTGATGATCGTATTTCCCGCTATACCGCCCAGAAAACCTAGGGTATCACAATTGGAGGTGAGCACATAGGCTGGAAGATCGGCGCCACATGTACCCATATTAAACACGAAAACTTGTTCTTGCTGAAAGGTATACTCTTCTACCGAGGCACCTTGGTCACAACATTCGTTTTGGAAGGCATTAATTTTTGAATTGATGCATTGAGAACCCGTATGTTTATTGCACTGAAAAGCCATTAAAATCAATGCAAGGGCAAAAAACATGTGTATTGCGCATGGTTTATCTTGTATTCTTAACATAGAACCGAAATTAATCATTTAATTTTGCAGTCGAAATATTAAACTAAAAAAGAAATGAGTACAGCCCTTGGAAATCACATCTTGGTTGAATTTATGAACTGCGATCCGCACATCATGAATGATGTTGCGGCAATTGAACGTGACATGGTCGATGCGGCAAAAAAAGCGGAGGCTACCGTAATAAATTCAACGTTTCACCATTTTTCACCCTATGGTGTTTCTGGGGTAGTGGTTATTCAAGAGAGTCATTTAGCCATTCACACGTGGCCTGAATACGGCTATGCAGCCGTTGATGTATTCACTTGCGGAGAAATGAATGCATGGATTGCCTTTGATTACCTAAAGGAAAGCTTTCAAGCGAAGTCCTATTCAGCTATTGAAATGAAGCGTGGTTCGGTGAACTTGCTAACTCGAAATGACTTTGATATTTCAACCATGCGTCAAAAAGCAAATGAATGGGTGAATCCAGGATTTTACACGCGAAATGTATGGTTTACGGATAAGGATGAAAATCAGGCCTTATCTCTTCGTTTTACGGGAGATGTATTTTACGATCACCAATCGCCATTCCAACGGGTTCGGATTTTAGAGTCTTACAAATACGGAAAGATGTTGGCCTTAGATGATATGGTGATGACCACAGAGAAAGACGAATTCCATTACCATGAAATGATATCACATCCTGCCATGTTTATGCATCCAAATCCAAAGAATGTATTGGTAATTGGTGGCGGTGATGGCGGAACGATTCGTGAGGTGTTGCGTCACCCTGGCGTAGAAAAAGTAACGATGGTTGAAATTGATGGTGCGGTAATCGAGGCTTGTAAAGAACATTTACCGAACATTGCAGCTTCGTTTGATGATCCAAAACTCACCTTATTAGTAGATGACGGCATTGCCTTCGCTCAAAACGCGGTACCGGGAACTTATGATGTCATCCTTGTGGATGGTTCAGACCCTGTTGGACCGGCAGAAGGGCTTTTCTCTGTATCCTTTTACACGAATTGTTACAATGCACTAAAGGAAAATGGGATTTTAGTGGCGCAAGGGGAATCACCTAAATTCAATGAGAAAGCATTTAGAGAATTGAATCATACCTTACAGGATATTTTTGGTGCAGACAAGGCGCCGGTATCCTTATTTTTCGTTCCTACCTACCCTACGGGAATGTGGAGTTTCCAATATGGGTTGAAAGGGAATATCGAAGGTCCAATTCACCAAAAAGAGGCTGAAATTGAAACATTCGTTAGTACACATGGACTAAGATATTACAATGGAGCACTACACAATGGAAGCTTTGCCTTACCAAATTTTGTAAAAGAACTTATAAAGAAATAACCCGCGTAATTTACGCAACTTAAACACAGATAACAATGCAAATAGCAGCAAACACCGTGGTTTCGTTAATGTATAAACTTACAAACCATACAACCGGAGAACAAATCGAAATCACTGACGAAACGAATCCTTTGGTATTTCTTTATGGAGTAGGTTCTTTAATTCCAGATTTTGAAGCAAACCTAAGCGGTAAAACTACAGGAGATGCCTTTGATTTCGCGATTCATGCAGCTAATGCATATGGCTTGCCATCTGACGACGAAATCGTAATGATTCCTAGCAATGTATTTCATGACGAGAACGGTCATTTTGATACTGAGATGTTTAAAGTTGGTGCGTTAATCCCAATGAGTGACGGTCAAGGTCATCAAATGCGTGGAAGAATTCTTGAAATTACAGATGATGTAGTGAAAATGGATTTCAATCATCCTTTGGCAGGAACAGATTTACATTTTGAAGGAACTATCCTTGAAGTTCGTGAGGCAACCGAAGATGAGATTTCTCACGGACATGCCCATGGACCGCACGGCCACCAGCACTAAATTCAATTTATTTGACTGACAATTAGTTATTTAGCTAATTTTGTGGTTATTGCTAAATGAATTGCTATGGCTACAGTATTTGAAACACGACTAATTGGAAACATCGGTAAGGACGCCATTGTTAAACCTATGGAGCGCGGGATTATTGCGATAAACTTTCCAGTGGCGCATAATAAGAATTGGCGCGATAAGAAAACAGGTTCCTCCAAAACAAAAACCACGTGGGTAAATTGCACCATTTGGAAGCGGGAAGGAAGCAATATGCGTATTGTGGACTTTTTAACAAGGGGCACCTTGGTTGAGTTGGTGGGTTCACCCTATGCCAAAGGCTATATTACAGACGACGGCAATGTGCGCACCGAGATTAGATTGAATGTATCTGATACCAACATCTTACGTCCTGCACAACGCGTTGAAGGTGAAGTGGATGATTACATAGACCGCGATGAATTTTCAAGCGATGACGAGGATCACTTTGATGATTTCAATATATCCGACGAAGATTTTTAAAATTTTCTAATCAATTGAATTGCAAAATATAGAAAAGTTTCTATCTTTGCCTCCACAAAATTCCTCCTTAGCTCAGTTGGTTAGAGCATCTGACTGTTAATCAGAGGGTCGCTGGTTCAAGTCCAGCAGGGGGAGCTAAAAAGCCATCAGAAATGATGGCTTTTTTTTATATCAGACTTTGAATATATATTCCTTCAAATTAATTAATCAACTAATATCGTATAGTTCTTCGGTGCATGTTTTAACAACAAGCATAGCGAACTGAAAACTGGGTCTTTACTGAGTGAGGTTAGGAACCTCAGTAAACCGTGAGGAAGCCGCAGGATCGCCGATACGGTCAGTTTTCAAGAGTGGAGCACCGTTGTAAAAACCCTGCACCGAGCTTTTTGCTACTTTTTTGCGGTAAAAAAGTAGAAATCACTGTTGGTTAGAGTCCCGCATGTGCGGGATTAATCAGAGGGTCGATTTATTTCGTGGTTAATTCCACCTTCGCTTGCTTCGGTGGTTGATAGGGGGTCCCGTACGAACGGGATTCAGCGAAAAAGCCATCAGAAATGATGGCTTTTTTTTATTTTAGACTGTCAATATATATTCTTTCAAATTAATCAATTAACATAGTATAGTTCTTTGGTGCATGTTTTAACAACAAGCATAGCGAACTGAAAACTGGGTCTTTACTGAGTGAGGTTAGGAACCTCAGTAAACCGTGAGGAAGCCGCAGGATCGCCGATACGGTCAGTTTTCAGGAGTGGAGCACCGTTGTTAAAACCCTGCACCGAGCTTTTTGCTACTTAGACGTACCCTAAGTAGTCAGCAGTCGCTGGCATATCGAGGGGTGCAGAAAAAAGTTGAGGAAAATTGGTTCTTAAATAATCACTAAGTTTGTCCGGAAATTGAAATTTTGACCTTAATAAATCATACCAATGAAAACAAACAAAACCGTAGCTTGGGTCCTCACTGGATTAATTTCTTTAGCATTTTTAGGCAGCGCCGTTGGTAAATTCACAGCCAATGCGGAAGCATTAAAGATGGCAGAACAATTTGGTATTGATGCCTCTACGTATTTATACATCGGAATTATTGAATTGATTTGTTTGATTCTTTTTATTGTTCCGCGCACTGGAATTCTGGGCACCCTACTCCTGTCTGCCTATATGGGTGGAGCGATTGCTACGCATTTGGAACATGGACAATCGGTTATTGCTCCGTGCGTGGTGCAAACCGTCTTGTTTCTTGTGGCATTTTATCGTTTTCCTGAATTGCGGACAACCTTGTTTTCCGGGAAATAAGCTTCTATGATTCATTGGCACACTCCTACTCCACCGGAAGCGCCGTTTTACGCTTCGATCTTCAATTACTATTTAGCAGATAACCTTGATGGATATCAAGCTTACGATGAACAGACGCTTGAGCTTGTAAAGGAAATGCCGGGTTATTTGGGGTATGAGAGCATGAAGCAGGACGGACGCGGCATGTTTATTAGTTATTGGAAGGATATGGAATCGATTCGAGCGTGGGCCTCCCACCCCATCCATGAAGAAGCCAAATCCTTGGGCATCGCGCAATGGTATCAATCCTATACCAGCATGATTGCAGAGGTTGGAAGGTTTCATGAGAAAAAGTAAGTTGTACGACTCAGATGGAGTCGGTTCTTACAATAATCAGCCACAAAAAAAGCGACCGAAATCGCTTTAATTTTCTTTGCTAATAGAGTCGCTTATTGCTTAACGATCGTTGTTTTTTGTCCATTCACCGCGATCACATACATTCCCGATGCAAGGGAACTGATATTTATCGTAAGCTCATTACTGGATAAGAGTAAGGTACCGTCTAGGGCATAAACCAACTTTTCTCCCACGTCATCTACGGTTACCAAATCATTTGCGGGGTTTGGATAAACCGCTAAGCCTTCATTGATTTCAGTTAAACCTACGTTTGAGCGTACATCAAATACGACCGTTCCTGGCGAAGTACTTACAGCAAATTGACTGATTTCGGTATTGGTTCCGTCAAAAATATGTACCGTTCCGTAAGAGAAGAAATCTGTTTCAGAGCAATAGAAATTACCGCTTACCGGTTCTTGTGCCAACTCGTAATAACTTGTTTGGTGACCCACAACCGGACCCGTGGTATTCATTACACTCATATCAAATTCATTCAAGGTCGTTTCCATGGAAATTTGATACACTAATTTGTCGTCACGCAAGGCAGAAGTTCCGCACCCTGTACCTGCATTCGCCAAATTCACGGTATTCGCAACGCCAGAAACCAAGGAGATTTCAGATACAGAAGACCCACTCCAATCTTTATTGTTTACCGTATATAACTTCCCGTTATATACCATTAAATTATCAGGATTTTTACCGTCCGGACCTAAATCAATCTCGTTACCGTATGTTAGTGTTGTCAAATCTAGTGCGCCTACAATCCCTTTTTCATTCCCCCACTCGTAGCCGTTGTTCACTGCGATATAGGCTTTATCTCCTACCACTGCGATATTCTGTGCGGCCCACTTCGGTCCAACCACGGTATCAATGGCTTGAATCAACTGTAAGGAATTCGCGTCATATACATGCAAATATGAGTCATAGGTAGTTAGGTATTCCCCTCGAGTGGCAATTAATTTACCTTGACTCACGGCTAAGTTTCTTACACCCGGACAATTAACTTCTGCGATTAAACTATGTGCATTCAAATCATACTTTAAAATTTTAGAATCTGCAGCCACATAGTATGCATTCCCATCGATGATTAAGTCGGAGGCAAAGCGCATGTTATTTATCGTGCTTACTTCCTGATAGGATTGCGTTGCTGGATTATAAGAACCTACCGTTACTGGAGTAATAATCTGATTCAAATTGTAATCAAAATATCCCTCGTTCAAGATTAATACTTGGTGCAAATAGTTCTGTGCTTGTGCGCACAGGGTAAGGCCTAGGCCAACAATTAAAAAAACTTTTTTCATTCGTTCTGTTTTTAAACGGTTAATAAACTAAAAACTCGCAAAAGAAAAAAGAGGGAACCGAATAGGTACAATACGCCCTATAACCGAGTCCGACTTTATTCTGAAGTCATCTCTCTGCTCAAAGGCAAGTCTTCTGGCTTACACCAACGCTGGTTCCCTTCCCGTTTTCACAGTGGTTATCAACCGCTTACAGTGCTTACAGCTGCAGATACAGCTCCGGATTTACACCGGATTCCTTTTTAATTCCGAGTAAACGGAAACCAAAGAACAATACAAAGGTAAGTAAAGAACACATACCAAATACACAATAGGACTTTTCATTGTATTTTTACCCCATGGATTTTACACAATTTACCCTTGAAGAAGTGAATGCACTAAACCAGAATACCCTTATGGAAGCCCTGGGAATTGAATGTGTTGAATTGGGGATTAATTACTTAAAATTCAAAATGCCGGTAGATCAACGAACGCATCAACCCATGGGGATTTTACATGGTGGAGCTTCTGCGGCGCTCATAGAAACCGTAGGCTCTTTTGGAAGTTTTCTCATGGCTGACAAAACAAAAGAACGTCCGGTTGGTCTTTCCATCAACGCCGAACATATTCGTGCGGTGCGCAATGGAAACGTAATAGCTACAGGAACACTGATTCATCCGGGGGGAAGCACACACATTTGGCAAGTTGATATTCATGAAGAAACAACCGAACAATTAGTTTGCACCGGACGTTTAACCATCATGCGAATAAAAAAATAGGATGGTGCTTTATTACCGAATTCCAGGACATGAACTTGTAACATGCCACGGTCAATTTCACCCCATATCCATGGATGAAACGCCGATTGGATTTGTTGTTTCCAACGCGGATGGTGAAAAACGCTTTGTCTTTAAAACATATCCTGCAAGGCCCTTTGTTGTACAATCACAAAACCCACCGCATCAGGCAACAAAAGGCGAATACCTAATGGCCTTGGACCGCATTACGGATGGAATTCATAATAGCAAATTAAAAAAAGTAGTTTATTCTCGAGTGATTAAACGCCCCCTAAAACAAAGTAAGCGATTTTCCTATTTTGAGCGTTTAATGCAGACTTATCCGCAAGCTTTTGTTTACTATTTTGAGGATGAAAATTTGGGTTCATGGATAGGTGCCACCCCAGAAATCTTACTCAGACGTATTGATTCTCATTGCTTTGTAATGTCTTTAGCAGGGACAAAAAAAGCGAATGAAAACAGAATGTGGACTGAAAAAGAAGCAATAGAACAACTATTGGTAACAGATTTTATTCTTGAGGGAATAAACGGGTTAACCCTTGGGGATGTTGAAGTTGATGGTCCATATCTTCACCATGCAGGTCCGGTTGAGCATTTACGAACAGACATTACATTCAACATCGATGCCAAACGCGAAGGGCAATTAATCCAGCAATTGCATCCAACTCCAGCGGTTTGTGGCTTACCGCGCAACATGGCAAAACAAGTGTATGAAGCGTTCGAAATCCATCGCCGTGAATTATATACTGGATATATTGGTGTGTTTGAGGCACATCAAACGCATTGTTATGTGAATTTGCGCTGCGCTAAATTAATTGATGATGAACTGTTCGCATTTGTTGGCGGAGGAATAACGGATGAATCTGTGCCGGAATTGGAATGGACAGAAACTGAAAATAAAAGTAAAACACTCTTTGACCTCCTTTAAATCTAGTAACTTTACCGTATGATGTGCAGCGATAAATGGGTAGTACAATTGGTGGTGGACCAATGCAAAGCGCGTAACATTTCTCATTGGGTATTTTCGCCTGGATCAAGAAATGCCCCGTTCGCAATCACCGTTGATTCTGACCCATATTTCCACACCACAGTAATACATGATGAGCGATCTGCTGCATTCTTTGCCTTAGGCATGGCAGAACGACTTAATCAACCGGTAGTTTTATGTTGTACGTCGGGGTCAGCACCCGCAAATTACCTTCCGGCCATAACCGAAGCATATTACAGAAACATCCCCTTATTGGTAGTTTCAGCTGACCGTCCCCAAGCCTGGACCGATCAAGGCGATGGACAAACGATTCGCCAATTGAATTTATTCAAAGATTTCACGCACAGTGTTGTTCACTTGGAGGATGGACCATTAAGCGATCAGACCCTATGGCAACATCAACGTGAAACCGCGATCTTGTTTGACAAACTCCAACATTATGGTCCTGCCCATATCAATGTAGGGCTTTCCGAACCCTTGTATCAAACAGCCCCGAAGGAAAGAGCCTTTGAACGTAAGATTACAGTGCTTCAAAATTTTTCCCCAAGCAAAGAAGCCATCCACACAATAGCCAAAGAGATTGAAGGAAAAAAGGTGATGGTATTGTGCGGACAACTTTCAGAGGACTTAGCCTTATTGCAGGCACTTGAAATATTTGCATCAAACAGTAATGTGGTCGTCTTAACAGAAAACACGTCGAATCTCTGGTGCGAGCGGTTTAATGCATGCATTGACCGTTCATTGAATCGCATTGATAAAACGAATGAAGAAGACTTCATGCCGGAAGTTCTAATTAGCCTTGGCGGAGCCGTAGTTTCAAAACGCATTAAATCCTTCTTGCGAAAAAGTAAGTTACACCTGCACATTCGCATTGGAATCTCATTTCCTACAATGGATACCTATCAGCAACTCAGTCATTCGTTGGTGTGTGAACCCGCTTCATTTTTTCAAGCATTAAATGACCAACTTTCTAATAAAGCAACGGTAAATTTCTTTGGGAAATGGAAGCAATTGGATTATGAAATCAAGGACCGCATGCCTTCGTTTCAGCCGGAAACAGACTTGCTTACAGATTTTCATGTGTATCAAGCATTTTTTGAACTCGTTCCTGAGGGAACCACGATTCATATGGCCAACAGCTCGGTTATCCGTTATTGCCAGTTATTTGACCCAATCAAAGGATGCCATTATTTTGCAAATCGTGGAACTAGTGGGATTGATGGCAGTACGAGCACCGCGTTGGGTTATGCCTCAAAAGACCAAGGACTTAACATTCTTCTTACGGGCGATGTATCTTACTTGTATGACTCTAATGCCTTGCGATTAAGGGATTTAGCGCCAAACTTGAAAATAATACTTATAAATAATCAAGGAGGGGGGATTTTCAGGATTATTGACGGATCGAAGGATGCCGAGCAACGAAGTCGCTTTTTCGAAGCCTCGCATGGTCTTAAAGGTACAATTGCTCAGGAATACGGATGGAAATATCGTCAATGCCAAGAGGCAGGAGATCTTGATGATGCGATGCACGCCTTGCTCTACACCGAGGATGTTAATTGTTTAGAAATTATGACCGATTCGCATCAATCTCCACACACATTGAAAGACTTTTTTACCTTTGTAAGATGATGGATTACGTTAAAATATTATTTCACTTTCAAGGTTGGTTATATTTATTATTGCTCTCTGTTCTGGAAATCATATTGGGTATTGACAATGTAATCTTTATCTCAATTATTACCGATCAGTTAAAATTCAAACATTTAAAAACACGAGCGAGAAGATTAGGCTTAAGCTTAGCTTTAATCATACGATTCATCATGCTGGCCTTGTTAAGTTTTCTCGTGCATTTAATTGCGCCAATTTATGAACCGTGGTTTGGAAAATTCAACTATGAAGATTTAGTTTTGTTGGCGGGGGGTGTCTTTTTAATTTACAAAAGCACCCTTGAGATGCACCGAAATATTACCAATTCTCATGGGAGTCAAAAAAAGGTTAAAATTTCTTTCGGTCATATTATTTTTCAAATTGTATTAATTGATTTTGTATTCAGTTTTGATTCGGTGATATCGGCCATTGGAATGACCAACGGCATGGAAGACCAATTGCACGCCAATCCAATCATCATTGTATACTTGTCGGTCTTAATCTCCATGCTGGTGATGATTAAATTCGCGGGTGTTATTAGTGATTTTATCCAGCGAAACCCAACGATTAAAACGATTGCATTAAGTTTCCTACTAATGATTGGGGTTTTTCTTGTAGCGGAATCCTTTGGCCACAGCATCCCGAAAGGCTATGTATATTTCGGTTTCGCCTTTTCCATGTTTGTTGAAATAATCAACATGCGCATCCGAAAAAACCAACACTAGTATCTTAGTCCAAGGGTTAACTTCAAGTCGTCCGTAAGCAAATAGGTCGGATTTTTAGCCAGTGCTATTTTAATTCCTTTAGGAGAACGTACCTCGTAACAAATCACTTCTTTGTTGATGGATTTGAAGAAATTAATTTCTTCTCTAGTTATTTGTGCACTTCGAATACAAATCCCCCGGAGACCTGGTTCATTGGCAAGCAATTCACTGGTTAACTCAGTCACTTCATTAATCGAAAGAAAAACCTGGAAATCATATTTCAAAACATCCACATACGACAATGAACTCACAATTAGAGCGAATTTTGTGGTGTCGAAATCCAAGGCAAGCAGTGCAGATTTTAACTCCTGAGCCTTCGATATTCCCGGTATTTTTAAATCCAGAAAGGTATACGCTTTTGAAAGTTCAACTGCAGTCGCCGAATCCAGCTTAAGCAAGGGTTCCTTTTTCAATGTGTTATAGTAAGCGCCCGCTAATTCTTCGGTAGTTTTCTCTTCAACTGACCCGGATAAATTCGTTTCATTATCCAATAGCTCATCATGGAACAACCAAAGTTTACCTTGTGCATCCATTCGAACATCCACTTCTACCCCACTGCACCCCGTTAAGGAAGATGCATAGCGTATCGCATCCAAGGAATTATCATGGTAAATTGCATTTGGATTTTGGAGTCCTGTTGCCGCGTGACCAAAAATCTTGGTCGTTGAATTATTGACTTTGGAACAGCCCCAAAGTACGAGCAATACCCCCATCAAACTAATTAAACGCATACTGAAGTCCCAAATTGATTGAATAGTCTAAATACCTGTGTCTATTGTTTACCGCTTGAATTTCAAGTCCATTCCCTACACCACTGGAAAACATGAGGTCAAACGGAATCTTCGTAAAGCTACTGCATTCAACAATGCAAAGCATGCCAAGTTCTGCGCGGTGATAATAAAACCCGAAGGGTTTACCCAATAAACCATAGGAATAGCGAAGGAATGGATGAAATGAGGCCTTATTAAGCTGAATAGAATACGCACTTTGAAGCCCCGTTTGACTGAACAACACTCCCGAAGCCAGGTTACGCTGACCAACTCCGTGTTGTAATTCAAGACGCATGTGCTTCCCTTGGAATCCTGCCGACAATTGATGAATAAAATCCATTTTTTGTAGTCCAAAGGAATAGCCAATGAACGAAGTATGTTTGGTTTCTTGGGCTGAAATCTTATTGGAAAAACCGATGAAAAACAATGTTAAAAACACGACCAAAACCCTTAAAAAATATGTGTTGCTCCCAACCATTCCTGATTTATTTTGTTACAAGAGTATGAAAATTAAATTAATTATCCTTTTTACAGGAATCTTCTTGTCAACCGGTTTCTTACAAGCACAAACCAATGTATCTGGTGGGATTTATCAAAACACCACGTGGACCTTGGCAAACAGTCCATATCAGGTGAATGGATCCATTGTTGTTTTTCCAGGGAATACCTTAACGGTTGAACCGGGTGTAACCATTCTAATCAACAATGCCAATACACAGAATATATACATTGAAACCAGAGGCACCTTAAACTTGGTTGGAACAGATCAATTACCTATTACTGTTCGTACCACAACGGATACTACCAACATAGGCTGGCAAGGATTTGTGTGTACATCTTCTCAGGGTGGATTGCTAACTGCGGATCGTTTTAGAATTTCGAATGCGGCAACTCCGTTTGCCTATGAGGCGCCACTTTCGTTGTATCAATACACCAACTGTAGGTTCTCTCATTGTGGACAAGCCGTTACAGTAGGTAATGAAACCATATTGAATGATTGTCAATTCCGAGGAAATACAACCGCAGTGTACGGGTGGAGTTTTTTCACGATCAACAATTGTTTTTTCAAGGACAACGAAACTGCAATCAATGCATACAGCACCGCCTTTACGATGACCAATAGTTCTTTTATAGAAAACATTACGGGTCTTACATTTTCCGCAGGTGTTTTTGATTCGATGTACATAGACAATTGTATTTTTCAAAATAATGGTGCAGCCCTTAGCAATCCCAACAACGGAAAGGTTCAGAACTGTACGTTTTTAGATAACACCATTGGGATTCAAGGATCGTATGTATGCGAAATCAAAAACAATACCTTCAATTACAACGAATTGGCGGTTAATGTTTCTGTATTGACTTCACTCACCAACAATGAAATCAATAACAACACGGGCGGAGTTCGGATTTCAGATATCAGCAGTTCAACCAATGCCCCAATAATTACAAACAACGAGATATGTGGCAACATTAATTTTAATGTGGACAACAATACCAACGTAAATTACTCCTTATTGAGCAACTGTTTTTGCGACTTGGATTCCAGTGGGATCGAGCAGTACTTATTGGATGGTTATGATGACATCACCAAAGGGTTGATTAACTACCAAGTGTTTGATTCTTCGTGTACGACCATATTAACAACCGTATTAAAATTCAACAACACGGCAGGTATTGATACCCCTCAGATGAATTACCGCATTGAAAATCCAGTGCTCGAT
>Ga0315905_10004853_pt1 | contig 13745 bp, 7 predicted proteins | sample LakEriMetagenome_5_FD_203522 | JGI IMG/M metagenome (GOLD analysis project Ga0315905, IMG submission 203522) | Freshwater fungal communities from buoy surface, Lake Erie, Ohio, United States - Buoy 4 MA121 | ecosystem: Environmental > Aquatic > Freshwater > Lake | place: USA: Lake Erie, Ohio... | reverse complement strand
CCGGGCCACCCCGGCATCGACAAGCCTACGCTGCATGCCTGCACGAAGACGGCGTATCTCGCCCATCTCGACCACCTGGTCTCGGACTCCGACTTCCGCATGGCGAAGGGAGAAGAGGCGCGTCAGTCCGTGCTCGCGCACCATACAGCGACGGGTTGGGCGGGCTTCCTCGAGTCAGCCTACCAGCTCGCGGAAACAATCGCGCCGGTTGAACCGTCGCGCGTCTTCCCGCCGGAACAGACCGACACCTTCTCGCACGGCGAGCCCGACCAGAGCCTCTACAAGGTGTTCGGCTTTGGCGACGAAGAGCCAACGCGGCTGCTGCGTGGAATTGCGGGCCTCTTGCCTGTCGCCGAGCGATCAGCTGTGTGGATGCGGTTGCTGCGCGAGCGCGGCTTCTGGGACAGGAAGGACGCAGTCCGCCTGCTGTTCCCGACCTGGCTGCTACGTCGCTTGCAGCAGCGCTAATCAGGCCGCCTTTCGCTTGGCGCGCATGCGGGGCGCATCGGACTTTTCTTCACCCACCCACAGTCGTCCGTCGGCATCCATTGGATGATGATAGTGGCGGCGCGCCAGCTGCGCGCGATAGAAGCCGTCATAGTCGGTGAGCGCCCCAATCTCACGGACCTCGTGGTCCTGCGCGACGCCGATTTCGAAATAGGCGTCGAGATTGGCAAGGCGCGGCTGCGGGAGGTTTCCGCCGATATAGTCGGCGCGCATCTGCCGGTAGAGATCCTCCAGCGAACGCGAGAGCTTGGCGACATCGAAAAGCGTGCAGGTGTCGCGATTGGCGATGAGACGCTGGCGAACGATTTCCAGCTCGCCCCTGCCCGCGCCGGCGAGGTGAATGGCGCGCGCAACGAAGTCGTCGGGCGTCTCGCAGACGAGGTCCGGCAGGCCGGCCGAGCGCAGCAGGCTGCCGCAGACGCGGCTGGCAAAGCAGCGACCGGACCACGTCAGTACGGGTACGGCCATCCACAGCGCATCCGACGCCGTCGTGTGCGCGCCGTAGGGAACAGAATCCAGGAACATGTCTGCCAGCGGATAGCGCGCAAGATGGCGTGCATTCGGCAGCTTCGGCGCAAACACCAGACGCGTTCCGGCAACGCCGCGCGCCTCGGCCTGCTCGCGCAGGCGTTGGTTGGTTTCCGGAGAATAGTCGAGAAGCCAGAGAACGCTGTTGTCCGTCGCCTTCATGATCTCCATCCAGCGGTCGAAACTGAAGCGCGTGAACTTGTGGCTGGCGTTGAAGCAGCAGAACACGAAGGCATCGTCCGGCAGGCCGAAATCGCTGCGGGTCGGTACCGTCTCGTCCACGATCCGCTTGCGGTCGTTCGGCTGATAGCACGGCAGGCGGAGCACTTTCTCCGAATACCAGTCCTCGGCATAGACCGGAATCGTCCAGTCGTCGGCGACGATGTAGTGGTGGAAGGACGAGCCCATCGTGCCCGGATAGCCAAGCCAGTTGACCTGGATCGGCGCAGGCCTGCGCGCGAACACGCCGATGCGGGCGTCCCGCGTGTGGCCATTCACGTCCACGAGGATATCGATTCCGTCTTGCGCAATCTGCGCAGCTGCATCGTCATCCGACACGCCGCGTATGTCGCGCCAGTGATCGACATTCGCCTTGATGCGCGCCTGGATCGGATCGTCGGCCTTGATCCCTGTGTAATAGGCGAACACCTCGAAGTCCTTCCGGTCGTGCTCCTCGAAGAAATTGACCATCAGATATCCGACAGCGTGGTGGCGCAGGTCGGACGACACATAGCCGATGCGCAGGCGGCGCTCCGGATCGATCTCCGCCGTGCGACGATCAAAGCGCGTCGTGCGCTCATCGATCGGCGCCATCGTGCGTACATACCTGTCACTGGCCGCCAGCTGGAACAGCGGATCATCAGTATAGGCGCAGACCGACAGCGGATGGAGCTTTGACACAAGGCTGCGGCGCGAGAACTTGCCGTCTTCCGCCATCGGCCATTTGCACTGCGACAGGCGCGCAGCCACATACTGCTCGGTCACGTCGCGAGCTTCGGGAGCGAGTTCAAGGCACTGGGTGAGCATGCCTTCAGCCGCCGCGAGGGACTGGTTATCGGACAACACGCGGCTGATCTGCTTCATCAGCGTGACCTTGTAGCCGACCGCATCGGCGGAAACAGCTGCCATTCGCTCCAGTCCGTCGCGCCATTGATCGACGGCCTCCTTGGCCATGCCGCGCCGCTCGTAGGAAGATCCAAGATTGATGCAGGCGGGCGCGAAGTCCGGCTTCATCGCCAGCGCGGCCTTCAGCTCCGCCTCCCCGCCCTGCTCGTCGCCCAGCTGCTGGAGCAAGGTCGAGCAGTTGAAATGGGCGATGAAAAGGAGCGGGTGTTCCTTGTTAAAGGAAATCCAGACCTGGTAGAGCTGCCGCGCCTCGTCCGGGGCCAGCCGCCCCGCTGTCAGCAGCAAGTCCTCGATCTGCAGGCCGCCAGCCGTGATCTTCTGGATCGCAGCAAGGAAAGTGGATTGCGACATGGCGAGGCCTGATCAGAAGGCGCACGGGCGCGCCCTGCCGGTCAGGATTGAAGTTCGTTGCTCAATAAATGGTAAATCCGCGGGGGCGGCGTCCTCACGCATCGCTCCCCGCAGATAGTTTTCCCTTGCCCGGTCAGCGACTTAGCCGAGGCCGAGCAGGTAGGCTTCGAGCTGCGCGTCGTCGAAGGACGCGACCTGGGTGCCCGTGAAGGCGTTGAGCTGCGTCGATGTCAGCGCCGACAGGTTGGTCGTCGACAGCTGGTCGAGCTGCGTGACCTGCAATTGCGCAAGCTGGGTCGTATCGAACGCGCCGATCGCCGTGGACGAGATGGCGCCGATCACGGTGGTAGTGATCGCACGGACCTGGGCGGTCGACAGCGCAGCAACCTGCGTCGCCGTGAATTCGTCGAGGTCGGTCTGGTCCATCGCGGCAACCTGAGAGGTTGTGAAGGCCCGGACCTGCGTGTTCGACAGGCTGGCCAGCTGCGTTGCATCCAGCGCCTTGACGACCGTGTTGGTCAGGCGCCCCAGCTGGGTGGCGTCAAACGAAGCCACTTGTGCGTCTGACAGGGTGGCGACGTTCGTCGAGGTCAGAGCAGCAACCTGGGTGGTCGTCAGCGCACCGAGCTGGGTCGCCGCCATTTCGGCGATGTCAGCGGCGGCGAGACCTGCAACCTGGGTGGTCGACAGCGCCTTGACCTGCGTCGTGGACAGTTGGCCGAACTGGGTCGCATCGAGCGCCGACAGGTTGGTGACCGACAAGCCCGACAGCTGCGTCGTGGAGAGCCCGCCGACCTGCGTCGTGGTGAGCGCCGCAACCTGCGTCCCGTCGAGCGCTGACAGGTTGGTCGCCGAGATCGACTGCACCTGCTGCAGCGTCATCGACGCGATCTGCGCATCCGTCATCGCCGCGAACTTGGTGGAGGAGAACGCGCCGAGTTGCGTCACGGTCATGGCCGCGATCTGGTCGGTCGAGAACTCGGTGACGTCCGTAGCGGACAGCGCCGTGATCTGCGCCGTCGTGATCGCGCGGACCTGCGTCGTGGTCATCGCCGCAACCTGAGTCGCCTCGAGATCCGAGAGCGAGGTTGTGGACAGCGACTGTACCTGAGTGGTCGTGAGCGCCGCGACCTGCGTCTCGACCAGCGCTGCAACAGCGGTGGTGGAGAGCGCGCGGACCTGCGTGCCTGTCAGGCTCGCCAGCTGAGTCTCATTGAACTCCGGCATGTCGGCGGCAGTGAGCGCGCCGATCTGCGTCGTGGAGAAGGATTGCAGCTGCGTGGTGTTCAGCTCGGCGATCTGCGTCGCATCGATCGCCACCACCGCATCTGTGGTAAGGCGGGCGAGCAGCGTTCCGCTGAAGGCGCCCAGCTGTTCGGCCGAGAGTTCGGTGATGTCGGTCGACGTCAGCGCCGCCGCCTGTGTCGAGGTCAGCTGGCCGATCTGCGTCGTCGTCAGTGCGCCAGCCTGCGTGGCGTCGAGCGCCGACAGGTTGGTGGTCGAAAGCGCCTTGACCTGCGTCGTCGTGAGCGAGCCGACCTGCGTTTCTGTCAACGCGCCGACATTGGTGGTGGTCAGGCCCGCCACTTGCGATGTGGTGAGCGCGCCAACCTGCGTGGTCGTCAGGGCGCCAAGCTGCGTCGCGTCGAACGAAACCAGGTTGGTCGTCGACAGGCCGGCAACCTGCGTCGTCGAGAAGGCGGCGATCTGCGTATCAAGCAGTGCGCCGACCTTAGTTGTGTTCAGCGCATTGAGCTGGCTGTTGGTAAGCGACGTGATCTGCGTCGTCGTGATGGCCGCCAGCTGCGTCTCGTCCAGCGCGGCGAAGTTCGCGGTCGACAGGGCGCGCAGCGCCGTGGTGGCGAAGGCCTGGATCTGCGTGTCGCCAAGATCGGCGAGATTGGTCGCCGTGAGGCCTTGGGCCTGCGTCTGCGTCAGTGCGCCGATCTGGTCGGCCGTCAGTTCGGCGACATCGGTCGCCGAGAGGCCTGTGATCTGGCTGGCCGACAACGAACGGACCTGCGTCGTGCTGAGCGCGCCCATCTGGGTCGCATCCAGCGCCGAAAGGTTGGTCGCTGTGATCGAGGCAAGCTGCGTGGTCGTCAGCGCGCCGACCTGGGTGTCGGACAGCGCGCCGACATTGGTCGTCGAGAGGCCGCGAACTTGCGTCGTGGTGAAGGCCGCAACCTGCGTCGTCGTGAACTCGGCCATGTCTGTTGTGGACAAGCCGTTGAGCTGCGCCGTGGTCAGCTTCTGCAGCTGGGTGGTCGAGAGCCCATTCACCTGCGTCGCTTCGAGCGCCGACAGGTTGGTCTCTGACACCGCCGCGATCTGCGTGACCGTCAGGGCGCCGAGCTGCGTCTCGGTGAAGCTCATGAATTTGGTCGAGTTCAACGCCGAGAGCTGCGAGGTGGTGAGCGAGGCGACGTGCGTCGTGGTGAGCGCCGCCAGCTGCGTCTCCGCGAGGGCTGCGAAGTTGGTGGTCGACAGCGCCTTGACGCCGATGGCCGAGATGGCCGCGATCTGCGTTTCGGCCATGCTGGCCATGTTGGTCGAGGTAAGCGCGACCAGCTGCGTGTTCTGCAGCGCGCCGACCTGCGTCGTGGTGAACTCGGCGACGTCGGCTGCATCCAGTCCGCCGATCTGCGTGGTGGTCAGCGCCTTGACCTGCGTCGTCGTCATGGCGCCGACCTGGGTCGCGTCAAGCGCCGAGACACTGGTCGAGGTAAGCGCGGCAACCTGGCTGGTCGTCAGCGCCGCTACCTGTGTGGCGGCAAGCGCCGCAACACCGGTCGAGCCGAGGCCTGCAACCTGCGCGGTGGTCAGCGACGCGATCTGCGTGGTCGAGAATTCGGCGATGTCGGAGGCGTCGAGGGAGCCGATCTGGGTAGTCGTCAGCCCCTGCACCTGCGTGGTGCGGAGCGCTGCAACCTGCGTGGCCGCGAGGGCTGCGACCGCTTCGGTCGCGAGCGCGCCCATCTGCGTGGTGACAAGCGACTGGACCTGCGTCGTCGTCATTTCACCAATGTCGCCCGCTGCGAGGCCGGCAACCTGCGTCGTGGTCAGGGCCGCGATCTGCGTCGCGCTGAGCGAGGCCATCTGCGTCGTGTCGAGCGAGGACAGGTTGGTGGTCGAGAGCGACTTGATCTGCGTCGCATTGAGCGAGGTCAGCTGGGTCGTGGAGAACGAAGCGACCTGGGCAGCATCGATATTGGCGACCTGCGTCGTGGTCAGCGACTTCATCTGCGTCGTCGTGAGCGCGGTCACCTGCGTCGCATCAAGCAGCGAGAAATTGGTCGAGCCGAGCGAGACGACCTGGGCGGCCGTAAGGGCGGCGACCTGCGTGCCGGCGAGAGCTGCGACATTGGTCGCATCCAGCGCCGCGACTTGCGTCGTCGTGAGCGACGCAACTTGCGTCGTGGTCAGGGCGGCGATCTGGGTGTCGGCGAAGGCGACCAGCGAGGTGGTGTTGAGCGACTGGACCTGCGCCGTGGTCAGCGCGGCAATCTGCGTCGCTGCGAGGGCGCCGACAGCGGTATCCGTCAGGCCGCTAACCTGCGTGGTGGCAAGGCCAGCGATCTGCGTTGTCGTGAATTCGGAAATGTCTGCCGCTTCGAGGTTGCCGAGCTGCGTCGTCGTCAGGGCGCGCACCTGGGTGGCGCTCAGAGCTGCAAACTGCGTCGTGTCGAAGGCGACCAGCGCCTCACTCGACAGGCGCGCCAGCTGCGTCGCCGTGAGGGCGGTGGCCTGCGTGGTCGTCAGGGCGGAAACGTTGGTGGCCGAAATGGCGGCCGCCTGCGTGGTCGAAAGACCCGCGATCTGCGTCGTCGTCAGCGCAGCCATCTGCGTGTCGTTGAGCGCATTGAGGTTCGTTGTCGACAGGCTGTTCAGCTGCGTGGTTGCGAAGGCCTGCATCTGCGTGGCGTCAAGATCCGCGATGCCGGTCGTGGTCAGCGCGCCGACCTGGGCGGTGGTCAGGGCGGCAAGCTGCGTCGTGCCGAGTTTGGCGACGTCGGAGGCTTCCATGCCCGCGACCTGGGTTGTCGAGAAGGCTTTCACCTGCGTCGCAAGCAGCGCGCCGTAACGCGTCGAGTCCAGTGCCGACAGCGCCGTGCCATCAAGCGAGGAGAGCTGGGTCGTGGTGAGGCCACGCACCTGTGTGGACGACAGCGCGTTCAGCTTCGAGGAATCGAGCGCATTGAGGTTCGTGGTCGTGATCGCGGCGACTTGCGTCGCGGTGAGGCCAGCGACCTGGGTCGTGTCCATCGCGGCGAGGATATCGGTCGAGAGGTTGCGGATCTGGGTGGTCGACATGGACGACAGCTGCGTCGTCGTCAGGGCCTGGATCTGCGTGTCAGCCAGGCCGCCAAGCTGCGTCGAGGAGAGCGACTGGGCCTGCGTATTCGTGAGAGCGGCAACCTGTGTGGTCGTGAATTCGCCCACGTCGGTCGCGTCCAGCGCGACGAGCTGGGTCGTGGAGAGCGCCCTCACCTGCGTTGTCGTCAACGCGGCAGTCTGCGTGGCCTCAAGCGCTGACAGGCTCGTGGTGGTCAAGGACCCGAGCTGCGTCGTGGTCAGTGCAGCGACCTGCGAATCGCTGAGGCCGGACACGAATGTGGTGCTGAGGCCGCGAACTTGCGTTGTCGAAAGCGAGGCGATCTGAGTGGTTGAGAATTCGGCGACATCAGCGGCTTCGAGCGCGGCAAGCTGCGTCGTGGAGAGCGCTTGGAGGACAGTCGGAGCGATTGCGGCAATCTGCGTCGTGTCGAAGGCGGCGATCGATTCGGTGCCGAGGCGGACAACCTGTGTGCGCGTGAACGCGCCGACCTGCGTAGCGTCAAGTTCAGCGATATCCGTTGCATTGAGGCCGCCGACCTGCGTGGTCGAGAAGGCGGCGATCTGCGTCGTCGTCAACGCGCCAGCCTGCGTGGCGTCGAGCGCCGAAAGATTGGTGGAAGACAGTCCAGCAATTTGCGAGGTGCTGAAGCCGGCAATCGCTGTGGTCTCGAAGGTCGCGACCTGCGCCGTCGCCATCACGCCGAGCTGCTGAGCGCTGAGGACGAGAAGCTGACCGGATGTAAAGCTGACGCTGGAATTGATCGACGGGATCTGCGTCGTCTGCAGCGCCCGGACCTGTGTGGTGGAGAAATCACCGAACTGCGTCGAGGAGAACGCCCCGATGCCGGTCGTCGTGAACGCAGAGACCTGCGTCGTCGTCAATGACTGGATGGAGGTTGTGGAGAGGCTCTGGATGGCCGTGGTGGACAGCGAGCGGATCTGCGCCACTGACAAGGCTGAAATCGACATGGACAGACCATCCTGGTCGTAGTTCGAAGTCGACATTCGGTCGACGCGCAATTTCACGGAGAGCGATTCATCGATCTCCACGTTGGCACTTTTCACATCGAATGGTTTCCATCCCGTTTCCGGCAAATTTTGCCGATTCATGTTGAGTCCCAACGGATTTTGCCTGGCTGCCGACGCTGCGGCGCCAGCGCCGTTAACCGTAATCCCGCCGCCTCCAGCGCTTGCACGCGGAAGCCTCCAGCCCTTTCAATACAAGGACTGCTTGCGTGGCTCGCAGCCTTATTCTGGGGCGCAGACGACACGGGAAATCGCCGAAGGTGTTACCAGACGGGCGGAGACCAGCAGGCATTTGAGCGGCGCATCTCGACAGCGCCGGCCGCCGGTGATGTGATCGCAACCTGTGACGGAGGGGTCGATGCAAAGAATTTTTCTCGCTGCGGCGGGCGCTTTTTTCATAACCGCCTGCCAGCCGGCGCCCTCCCCGCCGGCGCCTGAAGGATTCGGCTCGCTCGTTGTCGAGCCACGGACGATCCAGCAGATCGCCGCCGACATACGCGACAGGAAGACGACGTCTGCCGCCGTGACGCAGGCCTTCCTCGATCGCATCGCCGCCGTCGACGACGCCGGGCCGATGCTGAACGCTGTGCTTGCTATCAATCCGGATGCACTGGCGGACGCCCAGGCGCGCGATGCGGCCCTGGCAGGCGGGGCGACGCCCGGGCCGCTGCATGGGGTGCCGATCCTGCTGAAGGACAATATCGAGGCTTCAAGCAAGATGGCGACGACGGCGGGGTCTCTGGCGCTTCAGGACAATGTCACGGGGCGCGACTCGCCGCTGGTTGCGCGACTAAGGGCGGCGGGCGCCGTAATCCTCGGCAAGACCAATCTCAGCGAATGGGCCAATTTCCGATCCAACAACTCGACTTCCGGCTGGAGCGCGGTTGGCGGCCAGACGCGCAACCCGCACGTCCTCGACCGCAATCCCTGCGGCTCGTCTTCGGGATCCGGCTCCGCCATGGCCGCGGGCCTCGCTGCCGGGACGATCGGCACGGAGACCGACGGATCGATCGTATGCCCCGCCTCCGCCAACGGGGTTGTTGGCCTCAAGCCGACCGTCGGCCTGGTCCCGCGCACCTTCATCGTCCCGATCAGCGCAACGCAGGACACGGCCGGACCAATAACGCTGTCCGTTGCCGACGCTGCCCTGATGCTGACTGTGATCGCAGGCTCTGACCCCAGCGATCCAGCCACCGCAGAAGCCGACGCGCGCAAGCAGGACTACACGGCCGCGCTCGACGCAAACGCGCTCCAGGGCAAGCGTATTGGCGTCGCGCGCTTTCTGTCCGGCTATCACGGGCCGACCGACGCCGCCTTCGAACAGGCGCTCTCCGAACTCAAGGCAGCGGGCGCAGAACTCGTCGAGCTCGCGGCGTTTCCGGCGCAGGGCCAGATGTCGGCTGCGGAATTCGCCGTCCTGCTGGCCGAATTCAAGGACGGGCTCAACGCGTATCTTGCCTCAACTCCTGCCGATAAAGTGAAGACGCGCACGCTGGACGACCTGATCGCCTTCAATACGGCGACGCCGGCCGAGCTTGAGTTCTTCGATCAGTCCCTGCTGGAGGAAGCCGCGAAGGCCCCCGCCCTCACCGAGCAATCCTATCTCGACGCCAAGGCGACCGCGGCCCGCCTCGCCGGCAAGGAAGGCATCGACAAGCTGCTTGCCGACCAGAGCCTCATCGCCATCGTCGCCCCGACGGGCGGCCCGGCCTGGACAACCGACCTCATCACCGGCGACCGCTTCCTCGGCTCGTCGTCGGCGCTCGCCGCCGTGGCCGGCTATCCGCACATAACCGTCCCGATGGGCGACGTGCGCGACCTGCCGGTCGGTCTATCCTTCTTCGGGCCGGCCTGGTCGGAGTCCACCCTCATCGGCCTTGCCTACGCCTATGAACAGCGGACCAATGCGCGGAAGACGCCGGAATTCCTTCCGCGCTCACCGTGATGGAACCCTTGTACAATCCGGGAGTACAATGCTCCGGGAGAAGCCGTGACGGAGGGACGACCATGAAACGTGCCTTCGCAGCTCTGGCGTTCATTTCTGCCGCGGCCTGTTCGAGCGTCCCCGCAATTCCGGGCATGGCGCCCTCCGCTTTCACAGAGGAAGCGATGTCCGGATCGCGCTATCGCATTTCCTATGTCGCGCCCGAAGGCGCAACGACAAGGCAGGTCAGCGATCGCATGCTTGCGCGCGCTGCCCAGGCCACGCTCGACAGGGGACAGGAGTGGTTCGAGATCGCCAACAAGGTTGATGGCAAGACGGATGGCATGACGACCCAGACGCTGATCATCGTCATGGGCAAGGGCGAAACGCTGGCCGGTGGTCCGCGCCAGTATGACGCCAAGGCAACCCTCGCTTCATTGCGCGACAAGATCGGCTGAAGCGTCTTGCGGCGGGCTCCGCACCGATTATGGCGCTGGCACGTTGAGTCTCCAAGCCTTGATCCAAATCAGAGGCGGCCGAAAACATTCACCGGTCGATCACGGGGCTTTGTGCCGCATGCGGCATGCGATGGCTTCGCAGCGGACCTCGGATTGGGTTAAAGCCCTTGGCGCGGATCGGCGGAAAACGCTGACGACATGCTTTTCGGGGAGTGACCACAATGACAGTCATCAAGAACGTCCTGCTGGCCGCCGCTGCGCTGACGGCGCTTGGCGCGTGCACCACGATGGCGGATTCCGGAAATACCTCCGCAGGCATGGCCGCGGCGCCCGCCAGGGCGGCGTTGGCGTCGGCGATGGACGCTGCCGGCGGCGAGGCGGCGCTTGCCAAGGTCAAGGAGCTCTACTGGACCGGAACGGCCACGCTTGTGGCTGACGGCAAGACGACGAAGCAGGACATGATCACGGTCGTTCGCCCCGATGGCCAATGGGCCCGCACGTCCAGCTGGGCGTCCGGCGCTGAATCCAAGACCTCGCGCACGCTGCAGGTCGAACGCGGCAAGGCCTGGGACGTGAACCGCCAGAGCTGGACCCCCCTGCCCGAGGCGCAGGCCACAAACGAGAACCAGCGCTACGGGCTCTACAGCTTCATGCTGCTGGCCCCGCTGAAGGCGTCTGGCGCCAAGGCCGACGAACAGCCCGCTGCCGCCGACGGCACGCGCATCATCAAGGCCCAACTCGCCACCGGCCAGGCGGCTGACCTCAAGGTCGATACATCCGGCAAGCTGGTCGGGGCCATGATGAATGTCCGCGACCCCGCGGGCGGGGCGGATATCGCCCAGACCGTGACATTCTCCGGCGAGGTCGAAAGCAACGGGGTCAAGTTCCCGAAGCGGATCACGATCACGCAGAACGGCGTGCCGTTCTACGATCTTGAGATTGCGACATTCGAAGCCGCTCCTGCGCACACGCCGCGTCCGATGACGCAGTCGATGCAGTATGAAGGCGGCCAGAACAATGCGGGTGACGAGAACGCGGGCTGATCCGGGGCATCTCAACCCACCCTTTGCCCTGAACGCAGCTTCCGGCTAGGCTTCCCTCAAGCCTGCCGGAGTTCGTCCATGTTCCAGCATTTCTTCCACGAGCTGCGCGCCGCCAAGGTGCCGGTCACGCTCAAGGAATTCCTCACCCTGCTTGAAGCCATGGACAAGGGCGTTGTCGGGGGCGACGGCGGCAATGAGGTGATGGATTTCTATTACCTCTCGCGCTCGGCCCTGGTGAAGGACGAGAAGCATCTCGATCGCTTCGACAAGGTGTTTGGCCACGTCTTCAAGGGGCTCGACTCATTCTCCGAAGGCGTCGACGTCCACCAGTTTCCGGACGAGTGGCTGAAGAAGCTCTCCGAGAAATACCTGTCCGAAGAAGAGAAGAAACAGATCGAGGCCATGGGCGGCTGGGACAAGCTCATGGAGACGCTGAAGCAGCGCATGGAAGAGCAGAAGAAACGCCACGAGGGCGGCAACAAGATGATCGGCACAGCCGGCACCTCGCCCTATGGCGCCCATGGCTACAATCCCGAAGGCGTCCGCATCGGCCAGGACAAGTCGCGCCACCAGCGCGCCGTGAAGGTGTGGGACAAGCGCGAGTTCAAGAACCTCGACGACTCGGTCGAGATCGGCACGCGCAATCTGAAAGTCGCGCTGCGCCGACTGCGCAAATGGGCCCGCGATGGCGCCGAGGAAGAGCTCGATCTCGATGGCACGATCCGGAAGACCGCGAAGGAAGGATACATCGACATCGTGATGCGGCCCGAGCGGCGCAATGCGGTGAAGGTCGTGATGTTCCTCGACATCGGCGGCTCGATGGATCCGCACGTGAAGGCCTGCGAGGAGCTGTTCTCGGCGGCCCGCACGGAATTCAAGAACCTCGAATTCTTCTATTTCCACAACTGCATCTACGAAGGCGTGTGGAAGGACAACCGGCGCCGCGGCGTGTCGAAGATCCCGACATGGGATGTGCTTCACAAGTTTCCCGCCGACTACAAGGTCATCATCGTGGGCGACGCTGCGATGAGCCCTTACGAGATCACCTATCCGGGCGGCTCGGTGGAGCACTGGAATGAAGAGCCGGGCGCTGTCTGGCTGCAGCGGTTCGTCGACATCTATCCGCACATGGTGTGGCTGAATCCGACGCATCCTTCGGGCTGGGAGTACTCCGGATCGACCGACCTGATCCGCCAGATCATCGGGGGTCACCGTATGTTTCCGATGACGGTGAAGGGTGTGGAGGAAGCGACGCGCGAGCTCGGGCGCTAGGCGCGCGGGCGCGATCCCTGCGTCGTGGGCCGGGGTTGATGTGGATTGAGGGGCGCACTGATTTACGGGCCCGCGGCTATTGCTTGCACCACTCCACCAGCCGTTTCCCCCGCGCAGGCGGGGGTCTGGCCAGCGCGCGTCCGCGCGCTCCTTTGGTCGTGAGCCTGCGCTGCGCGCAGGACTGGCCCCCCCGGCTTCGCGGGGGGCGCGGACTATGTCCGCTTCCATTCGGGGTGACATCACATCACCGGAGTCATTCTTGGCCTTGTGCGCCGAGTGCAGCGCGCCGCGGTCCGGGGTCAGCCCCGGCGCTGCCCAAACAGGTCCATCGGGTCGGGGAAGTTTGCAAAGGCGTCCTTTGCCTGCGTCTTGAGCTTTTCGAACTGCATGACGTTTTCGATGCGACGATCGAGGAAGGCGTCGATCTCGGCCTCGTCGTCCGTGCCCAGCCAGGCCGTAAGGGTTGAGCCGAGCACGGCGACCAACGTCATCCGCTTTGTGTACCAATTGTAGTCGGTCGACTTGTCGCCGAGCGCCGACCAGATGGCGTCGGCGGCGGCCCAGAGGCCCTTGGGTCCGGTGAGCAGATTGGCGGGCGTGGCGGCGGCGCGTTTCACGGCGGGCTTGTGTGCATCCATGGCCGCGAGCCAGCCCTTGACCCCCGCCCTGACCTTCTGGCGGACCTTCTGGTTGTCCGCGGCAATAACGCCCTGTCCCGCCGCCCGGGCGGTGCGCTTGCCGAAGGCCTCCAGCACGTCGGGCACGCCATTGGGGGCCGACAGCAGGGCTTGGCCGACGCTGAGGCCCGCCTTTTCGGCCGCCCGGTCGAGGGCAGCCCGGGTCCAGCCCATGTCGGGGGCGAGTTCCAGCGTGGCGTCCAGCAGCCGGTCGAGGAAGAGGTCGCTGGGGGCGGCTTCGGTTTCGGGGGCTGAATTGTCTTCCATAGGGCGAATTCCGGGGTTTTGGGGCAGTAGGCAGGGCCAGATTGATATGGTATCCGACCGCCGCTTTCCCGTCATGGCCCAGTTCTGGGCTTCGTGCGGATTGGCAAGAAATCACCCGTCGAGCGGGCAAGCGTTTCCTCCAGGAGGAGCGTCTGCTGTCGTTTCGGCGTTTGTTGCGTTCAGGAAGTTCATCCCAAGGGGCCCCAGGGAACGGGCCGGCGGGGAAGCC
>Ga0315905_10004852_pt1 | contig 13750 bp, 6 predicted proteins | sample LakEriMetagenome_5_FD_203522 | JGI IMG/M metagenome (GOLD analysis project Ga0315905, IMG submission 203522) | Freshwater fungal communities from buoy surface, Lake Erie, Ohio, United States - Buoy 4 MA121 | ecosystem: Environmental > Aquatic > Freshwater > Lake | place: USA: Lake Erie, Ohio... | reverse complement strand
CGATGGCAACTTTGCGGAAGAACTTATTCTGAAAGATCCCGGAAGCAGCCGGCCTCTTCGCAAGCTGGAAGATCTGGCGATGAAAGCTTCCGAGGCGCAACCGTTTATGAATGGTAATCAGGTTTTCAGGCATGCTGTTCAGCGCTTTCCGGAAGTAACCCTTGAGATTCTGCAGAGAAACGGATTCGGAAAGGATGACCTTGATCTGCTAATTCCGCATCAGGCTAATCTTCGCATTACCCGATACATACAAGAGCAACTGGGTCTGCCGGATGAGAAAATTGTGTCCAACATCGAGCGTTACGGCAACACCACGGCAGCATCAATTCCCATTGCACTCAGTGAAGCCAATCTTGCCGGCCGATTGAAAAGCGGAGATCTGGTATGTCTCACAGCCTTTGGATCCGGATTTACCTGGGGTGCAAACCTATTGCACTGGTAATCCGATACCCGGGCCTTTGCAGCGAAGCTACCTGCCAAGTATTTTTCAGCGGAATTTACTGGCAGATAGCCTGAAATTTAAACCTGCATCCAGTGTGGTATATTCCAGCTCACTGAAGTATTTCTGGCTGGAAACGCCCCCGAATATGGATAACTGCAGAATTCCTTTGGTACGGAGAGGGTGATAGGCTCTGAACTGAATTTCCTGAATGGGGCGTAAACTGCTGCCTGTCATGCGCTGAGACTGCACTGCCTCCAGTTCAAAACGGATGCGGCTGGAAGGAATGAATTCGGCACCAAGGCTGTACTGAAAATTTGCATCTCCGCCACTGTTGAAATGGTTGCCTCCTAACCCGGCCCGGAACCGGAATTTTCCTTTGTTCCAGAAATTTACCCAGAACATGAGGCTCAGCATCCTGAAATCATCTTTTGCATCCTGCAGGATACTTTGGCGCACATCCAGAGAAAGCCAGCCGATGTTGGCACGGATCTGCGGCTGCAGGCGCACAAATCCGGTAACGCCATAACCTGCCTGTGGTTTTATGTCCAAACAAAACAGGTGGTTTTCTTCCTTATTTCTGCCCGCCAGTCTTACCTGTTCTCTGCTCAGCTGCACTATACCCTGCCCCATCCAGATAAGCGATCGCATCAGCATGTAGGCGGCAAAAGCATCATTGGAGCTTCCATAATAAGAGCTGCCGTAGTTGGATGGGCGATTTCCCGAAGTATTTTTTTTCGCTGCCTTGTTCAGGTCCTGAATGGTCTGGCCGCTCAGGGAATGGATGGTCAGTAAAAAAAATGGAAGGAGGCGAAGCAATCGCATATTATCCGTTTTCAGATTCTGGTTCTTTTTTCCGGAAGCTCATAAAGCCGGTAAAGCCAAGCAGTGCCAGCACCGCAATGGAGCTGAAGAGCGATATCCGGTTCCCGGTGGAGAAGGAATCCGGTTCGAAGCGGAAAACGATTTCGTGTTTTCCGGCAGGAACTTCCATGGCACGCAGCACATAATTGGCCCGGATTACCGGGCTCTCTTTTCCGTCAACAGTGGCAATCCAGCCCTCGGGATAGTAGATTTCCGAAAATACCAGCAGGCCTTTACCTGAGTTTTCCACCGAATATTTCAGCAGATTTCCCCTTGCTTCGGTGAGAATGGCCTTTCCTGAACCGCTGAATTGCTGCGAAGAAACCTTGAATTTCTGCTGGTCAACAATGGCGGTGGTGGCAGGATTGAAGGTACGGGTGGCGGCCATTTCTTCATCCGGGGAACTAACGCTTTGTATCTGCGGAACAAACCAGGCATTGCCCATCGCAAAGGGATTTATCAGCACTCCGGTGGCTTCATCGCTGTATTTGATGTAACGCGTATTCAGCATGTTTAAAATCCGCTCGCGTTGAAGAAAGTCCAAAGAAGAAGCCGTGCGCAGAGCATTGCCTACATCCTGAATTTCAGCGGTGAGATCATTTTCAATCAGATCCTGATAGCGGCGGATTTTCACCGGAGAATAGCCGCCGATGGATTTGTGGAAATAGGAAGTTTTCGATTCATTGAATGGATTGTTCAGGTTGAGTACACGATTGTTAAAACCTTTCTGAGCCAGGATCATCTGGTCGGCTGCAGAAGGCTGAAACTGGTCTGTCCAGAAAGTTTTTTCGAAGTTGTCCTTGTTCAGATAGCGTTTATCTACCGACCACAAATCCACAAAGCCCAGAATGGCAATTCCCAGTGTGGCGTAAAGTGGTTTTACAATGGACTTCAGAATGAGGAAAACCAGCACTGACGCCACCAGCACAAAAAAGAACGAGCGGGTGGCATCTGAAACAAGCATATCCATCCGGTCGGTGGCAAGTGCCTGAATGAATTCCGGTGGAAGTGGCTTGCCGCCTCCGATCTGTGCATCGTTGGGACTACTGAATTCTCCAGCCAAATCTGGAATCAGCACAAAAATCAGGCAAAGCCCTGCCGTAATTCCGGCCGACCAGTAGAGATTTTTCAACCCGTTTTTAATTTTTTCAAAGGAAAACAGCTGCGCCAGACTCAAAGCTGCCATGGTGGCCATGGCAAACTGTGCGATAAAAATGGCCATGGTTACCGCCCGGAATTTGTTGTATCCTGGAAGGTTATCAAACAGAAAGTAGTTGAACTCTTCAAAATTCCTTCCCCAGCTGAGCATAATGGAGAAAAGGCTTGCTGCCAGAAGCCACCATTTCAGCCTTCCTTCCAGAATAAAAAGACCGAGAATGAACAGGAAACATACAATGGCGCCAGCATATACAGGTCCGGAAGTGAAGGGCTGATCTCCCCAGTAAAAGGGAAACTGGTTCTGGCCGCCTCCTTCAAAGTACTTTGCTACCTCCGATTTTTTGGGAAATGCCTCGGAACTGCTTCCGCCGAAAAAATGCGGAATGAGCAGTGTGAAGGTTTCCATTTTGGAATTGCTCCAGCTGAAAACATAGTCTTTATCCAGCCCGCCATCTTTGGGTTTATTGGCATCTTTGATGGTGAGTTCAGGCTTTCCTCTCATGGAATAGGGCGAATATTCCAGCAGGGTCATCAGCCTTCCGGCATTGGTGGCTGTTCCCAGACCTGCACCGGCAAGCATTACCGCCACCGCAATGGAAAAGTCTTTAATCGATTTTTGCTGAATGGCAACGATCAGTTCTGATAAGCCATAAAATCCGGCAAGGAAAACGAGGTAATAGGAAATCTGGTAGTGGCCGGCCCGAATTTGCATGGCGGTTCCAAGTGCGGTTAGGGCAAGGGCCCAGAGCCATTTTCTTTGAAAAGCATAGGCCATTCCAGCCAGCACAAGCGGCGCCAGAGTCATGGCCCGCACTTTGGAATTATGCCCCGCTTCCATGGACACCATATTGAAGCTGAAAAAGGTAAAGGCCAGGGCTCCGAAGGCGGCTGCCACCGGCGACATTCTCAGAGAAAGCCCGAAAATGTAGAAGCAGACCAGTGAAACGAAAATGATGGAAACCGGATAAGGCAGGACCCAGCGGCTGCTGTTTTCCAGGTATTCCAGAATTTCTCCGTTGTATATTACTGAGATGGTATAAGCTGGCATACCGGAAAACATCGAATTGGTCCAGAGAGGCTCCTCACTGTATTTTTTTCGATGCTCTGCGATTTCCTGCGCATTGCCCGTCCAGGTAACGGCATCACCCTGCTTCAAAGATTTTCCATCAAAAACAGCCGGCTTAAAGTAAATGGCTGTGCCCAGCCAGAACAGAAACAGAATGATCAGGTGAGGAAGAAATTTTTCCTTGAAGGTTGGATTCATCAGATAATACTTAAAGCCTCAAAGAAAGGCAGTTTTGCTGGTAAAGAAAAGCAGGAAAAGCAGTTCTGAAGTTTATGAATTACTGTATGCCTTCTTTCAGCTAACGGCAGCCAGAATCAAATCTCCGCCTTACCCCGGAGAAAATGCACCAGCACCTCCAGTGCCTTATCGAAGTGCTGGTTATTGGGGATGATCAGGTCAGCCTCTGATTTAAATGGACGGATATAGCGGTCGTAGGTTGGAGCCACATGGTGTTCGTAGCGATAGAGTACATCGTCCATATCGTAACCCCGCTCCACACCATCCCGGCGGATGCGGCGGCTCAGTTTGATGTGCTCTTCGGCATCAATAAAAACCTTCAGATCAAACTGATTGCGCAAATCTTCCCGGTAAAAAACAAAGATTCCCTCCACCACCAGCACCGGAGCAGGTTTAAACTCCAGTACCTTCGGCACTGCATTGGGATTATTGTATGTATATTCTTTGAGCTGGATGGTTTCACCAGCATGAAGACGGGCAACATCCCGTGCAAAAGCATCCAGATCAATGCTTTCGGGCATATCGAAATTTGAAACGCCCTTGCTATCCTTCGGCTGCAGATGCCGCTCGCGATAATAATTGTCTTGCGAAAGAAGGCAAATCTGCTCAGACGGAAATGCATCAAGCAGCCTCCGGATGAAAAGGGTTTTTCCGGATGCGCTTCCACCGGTAATGCCAACAAGAAAGGGTTTCTGGTTCATGGAAATTTCGTTTGCAAGGAAACGCTTTCCTCCCTTTACTGCAAGTCTGGTTTGCTTTGCTGATACTCGCGATACTGCGCTTCATAGAGTCCGGCATAGGCTCCGCCGGATTTTAGCAGGGATTCATGCCTGCCCCGTTCCAGAATCCGGCCCTTGTCCAGCACCAGAATTTCATCTGCTTTCTGGATGGTGGACAGACGGTGAGCAACCACAATCGAGGTTCTTCCCTCCATAATCCGGGCGATTGCCTGCTGGATAAGTTCCTCGGTATCAGTATCCACCGAACTTGTTGCCTCATCAAGTACCAGCACAGCCGGATTGTGCACCATTGCTCTTACAAAGGAAATCAGCTGTCTTTGTCCTACGGAAAGTGTGCTGCCTCTTTCCATTACCTCGTAGTGATAGCCGCCGGGCAGCTGTTCAATGAAACGGTCGGCACCCACCAGTTTTGCTGCTTCTATTGCCTGTTCAATACTGATATCGGGACTGCCAAGGGTGATGTTGTCGAAAATGCTGCCGCGGAAAAGAAACACATCCTGCAGCACCATACCCACCTTCCGGCGCAGCCAGGGCAGCGGGTAGGATTCTACCGGCTGTCCATCCACGAGGATTTCTCCTTCATTTTGTTCATAAAAACGCGTAAGCAGGTTCACAATGGTGCTTTTCCCGGATCCGGTGGCACCCACCAGAGCCAGCGATTTTCCGGCGGGCACTTCAAAAGAAATGTCGCTGAGAACGGGCTGATTTTCTACATAAGAAAATCCCACCTTCCGGAATTCTATTTTTCCCTGAATGGTGTCCGGCTGCAGCTGACCGTTGTCGGGCATTACATCATCGTGGTCGAGCAGGCTTAGAATCCGCTCGGTGGAAACCAGACCAAGCTGTAGCGTATTGAAGCGGTCGGCAATGGCACGGATGGGCCGGAAAAACATCCCGATGTACAAGATAAACGCGGTGATCATTCCGAGGGTGAATTGACCCTCCAGTACGCCCCTGCTGCCGTACCAGACCAGCAGGCCCGTACCGATGGCTGAGATTACTTCCGCAACAGGAAAATAAACAGAATAATAAAGCACCGAGCGCACATTCGCCTTTCTGTGCCGGGCGTTGATTTCCTTAAATTTGGCAAACTCCCGGTCTTCTGCCGCAAAGGCCTGCACCACGCTCATGCCGGTAATATGTTCCTGCACAAAGGTGTTCAGGCTTGCCACGGCGGTACGTACCTCATTAAATGTTTCCTTGATTTTTTCCTTGAAAATCCAGGTGGAAAATAAAAGCAGGGGCAGCATGGAAAGGCTCACCAGCGTCAGCCGCCAGTCGATGTAAAACATGTAGGCCAGAATAAAGACCAGCTGCAACAAATCACCGGACATCGCCGCCAGCCCTTCACTGAACACATCGGCAATGGTTTCAATATCAGAAATATTGCGGGTAACCAGTCGCCCGATCTGGGTATGATCAAAAAAGCGTATGCGCAGCGAAAGTATGTGGGCGTACAATTTCTTGCGTATGTCCATGATGATGGTTTGTCCCAGCCAGGTGCTGAGATAGGTCTGGTAATATGTGCCAATGGCCTGCAGCAGAAGGAGCCCCATCATTACAAGAACCAGGTTCAGCAGGCCGGCATAATCTCCCTTTTCCACAAAGCCATCAATGGCATACTGGATCAGAATAGGCCTTATCGGTGAAAGAAAACCCAGAAAAACGGTGAGCCCGATCAGAAAATAAAAGCTGCCCCGGTAGGGCCTGATGTAAGGGAAAAGCCTTTTCAGGGTTTGGCTGTCAAAAATTTTTCCGCTTTTGCCCGCCGCTTTCTCTTCCATGCTGCAAACCTAACACTCCTGAGGCAGATTCGGCCGGGTTTTTCCTCAGCCGGCACTACCTGTTCTGCTTCAATCATCCCATTTTATGCATATGAAATGAAGGTCGTACCATAATTTTTGGTTTCAGACTGGTTTTTCAAAAACAAACATATAAGAGGCGTATTCCGTCCCGCCAAAGGCGGACGATACAGGTGCAATACGCCTTTACAAATCCCGCAACCTAAGCTACAAGTGTGTGGACAGGCCCTGATGAGAAAAAGGCAAGCCGAAAACCTGAAAATCCATTTCCCCGATTTCTTTCGTTCTTTTGCCTCACGAATGATGCGGGAATTTTCTGCTTTTTGCTTTTTCCTTTCAGGCCGAAAAGGTCTGATGCTTGTGCTGCTATTGCTACTGGCAGGCAATTATGTTTCGCATGCGCAGACCATTTCTCAAGCACCTGTCGAAGCATTTCGGAAAAGCATAGGCCTACCCGATTTCGATTCACTTCTTCGACTCAAACCGGAACACCGCATTTTGCTGCTGGGAAAGCGATCCCTCACAGAAATTCCGCAAAGAGATCTTCCCGCCTACCGGCAATTGATTTCGGATTTTCGCAGCTATGCAATTAAAAATGAAAATCTGGACGGCGAGCTACTGGCAGACCTGTTTGATTTTTATGGATTCAGAATTGAATTCCCCTATTGGACCAATCTGAACCGGAACATCGATTATCTTGAAAAGCTGCAGAAGAAAGCAGAACGCGTGGGTAGAGTCTGGTTTTTGGATGAGGTGGGTTTGCTGCTGGCTTATGCCTATGTAGGTGACATCCGCCATTATGAATCGGGCTTATTCCTGCTGAGGGAACTGGTGGCCCGTGCTGAAAAAACAAGGGATGCAGCGTCTTACCGTAAGCAGACAATTTTCTTAAACCTTGGGCAGGTGTACATGTCTTTCAACGACCAGCACAATGCATTGGTATATTTTCGAAAAGCATTGAGCACCAAAGTTCTTCCGGTTCTTAATGAAGTGAGTTTGCCCGTTTTTCTGCTCAATAACCTGGGTTTCTGTTTCCGGGAACTCAGGCAACTGGATTCTTCGGATAAGTATTACAGGCAGGAACTGGCTCTAACCCGCAGCTTAGGGGATTCGGTGTATGAACACATTGCCCTGGGCAATCTTGGCGAGAACCAGTACCTGCGGGGAAATTACGATGCGGCAACTCCCCTGCTTTTGTCCGATGCAGAAATGGCCAATAAGGTTGGTGATTTTTCGCTTGCCTCCAATGCCCTCATTCTGCTGGGCGACATTTACACAAGAAAAGGACAATACCGTACAGCGGATTCCCTGCTTTCGGAAGGCTTGCGTATGACCCGCCTGACTCAATCCTACCGCCGCAAAAAGAAGGCCTTTCCCATCATGGCCCGGTACTACCTGAAAACCGGACAGTCGGAACTTGCGGCCTTGTTCCTGGACTCCTCCCATTTTGTGGCCGATAGTCTGGTACGCCTGAACAATCAGTCTAAGATTTCGGCAGCTGAGGCAGATTATGCCTTTCAGAATCTGAAGATTAAGGCAGAGCGGGAGGCCTCTGACCTGCGCTTTTCCCGCTTTCTGCTGGCTGCCGGATTGCTTTTTACTTTTATGCTGGGCCTTATGGGTTTGTTTTACTTTCAGCGCTACCGGATCAGTGCCCGCCTGCGGCAGCTGGAATTACAGGCAAATCTGGATGCCGCCGAAAACGATCTGGAAGCTGCCCGCCGCAAACTGGATGAATACCTGATGCAGTTTTCCGGGCCCGCATCAGCGGATGTAAACTGGACCGAATCCCGCATTCTCACCAGAGAGAACTGGCTGGAATTTAAAAAATTGTTTTCTGCCAGCTTTCCTGGATTTCTGGAAAATATCCCGAAGAAATTTCCTCAACTCACGGAAGGAGAAATCCGGTACTGCTGTTTGCTGCGCCTGAACCTGAAAGTAAAAGACATCGCCCTTATCCTCGGTGTAAATGAAAATTCGGCTTACCGAAACCGCAGCCGGCTTCTGGCCAAAATAGAAATGCCGGACGACAAGGCCTTGCTGGATATCCTGCAGCAGCCGTAACAGGCGTTCCCTTTCCACGGTACATAACATATTTCGTCCCCAGGGGGGACTTTCCGAACATTGTGGTGATTTTTTCTACCGATAGGGCCTATCGAAAGGCAGGCTTGTTTCAAATACCATCCGGTTGCCCCGGAAAAGAAAAACGGTCAATGTTTTTTTGGCATTGAAATACTGATTACTTGCTACTGATTACTGGCTACTGATTACTCACTACCATTCGCCCTGACCGGGGCATTTTTTGCCTGGAAATCGCCGTGACAAGCTGTTCACACGCCTCTTTTTTCTGATCATTCTTCCCGATTTTCGGACCGAAGCCCCTTTGAAGGCGCTGTAAAAAACTGAAAAACAGAAGGATGTAAATTGTCCAATTATTGTCCAGTGTGTTTTTTAGCTTTCTATACATTGTGTTCACAGTTTTGTGGTAATACAAAAACCATCAATAGCTCTGCATATGAAAAGCGTATTCAGGCAATCCTATTTTGCCTTCGCCTCTGCCATCCTGTTCCTGATTTTCTCCGTTCCGGCGGCTAAGGTTTGGGCACAGGCTCCTACCATTAGTGGATTTAATCCGACCAGCGGCAACCCGGGTACTCTGGTCACCATTACGGGTACCAATCTGGGCAGCCCGACGGCCTTTACCATTGGTGGTACTGCCGCCATTGTGGTATCCAAAACGGCAACAACGCTTGTGGGAATGGTGATGCCTGGTTCTGCAACGGGTCTGATATCAGTAACCAATGCATCAGGTACTGTCAGCGGAACCGGGAATTTTACGATTAAGACAACTCTATTTCCTTCCTTACAACAAGGAAGTAAACTGGTGGGTACCGGCAATACAGGAGCAGCTCAGCTGGGCATTTCTGTAGCGGTGAGTGCAGATGGTAATACCGCCATTGTAGGTGGACCCGTGGATAATTCCAATCGCGGAGCGGTTTGGATATACACAAGGAGCGGTGGCAGCTGGACACAACAAGGCACCAAACTGACAGGTACCGGGTTTGCTGGTACTTATTCTAATCAGGGTGTTGCTGTAGCATTGAGCGCAGACGGTAATACGGCGATGGTTGGTGGAGCTCTTGATAATGACAATGTCGGAGCGGCCTGGGTGTTTACCCGAAGTGGTACTACCTGGACGCAGCAGGGCAGTAAATTAGTCGGTACAGGTGCTGCAGGCTCAGCCCAGCAGGGTTGTTCTGTATCACTTTCAGCCGATGGTAATACCGCCATTGTAGGTGGACCCACGGATAATACCAACATCGGAGCGGTTTGGATATACACAAGGACCGGTAGCACCTGGACCCAGCAGGGTAGTAAACTGGTAGGCACCGGGTCTGTGGGTATAGCCCAGCAGGGCTGGTCCGTATCCTTGAGTGCCGATGGAAATACAGCCATCACGGGTGGCCGTCTTGATAACAGCTATGCCGGAGCTGCCTGGGTATTTACCCGCAGCGGTACCACCTGGACACAGCAGGGTACCAAACTGGTGGGTACCGGAGCAGTAGGCGCATCCCAACAGGGCTTTTCAGTGGCTATAAGTGCCAATGGAAGTACGGCTATGGTAGGCGCTTCTCAGGATAACACGCAGGCCGGAGCCGCCTGGGTATATACCCGAAGTGGAACGACATGGACACAACAGGGTACCAAATTGGTTGGCACAGGTGCAGTAGGCGCAGCCCAGCAGGGCTGGTCCGTATCGTTGAGTGCAGACGGGAATACTGCCTCCGTGGGTGGAAACGCAGATAACTCCGCAGTCGGAGCGGTCTGGGTTTATACCCGCAGCGGTACGACTTGGACACAACAAGGCTCCAAACTGGTTGGTACCGGTACGGTAGGCGCAGCCCAACAGGGCGTTTCAGTATCGATGAGCTCGGACGGAAATACGGCGATGGTAGGCGCTGCTCAGGATAATACGCAGGCCGGAGCCGCCTGGGTGTATGTTGTTCCCAATACCATTACCTATGATGGCAATACCAATACCGGAGGTACAGTTCCGGCTGTTACCACAGGGGGGGCCAATGCCTCTACGGTTACGCTGGCCACCAATTCAGGTTCTCTGGTCAAAACAGGCTATACCTTCGCGGGCTGGAATACCCTTGCCAATGGTACGGGTACCAGTTATGCAGCCGGCGCATCCTATACCTTAGCGGGTAATGTTACGCTGTATGCGCAGTGGACGGCGAATACATTAACCGTTACTTATGATAGTCAGGGAGGATCTGACATTTCCAGTGGTACGACCACAACCGGCGCTTCGATTGCCGCTTCACCGGGAACACCGACCAGAACAGGCTATACCTTCAACGGCTGGTTTGCTGCCAGCACCGGGGGAACGGCTATAACATTTCCATATACCCACGGCAAGACAGCGGACTTTACGCTCTATGCGCAGTGGACGATCAACAATTACACTATCACCTTTAACGGCAATGGCTCCACCGCTGGCACCATGCCAGCCCAGACCATTGCTTTTGGTGCATCGGCCAACCTCACGGCCAATGCCTTTACCCGCACCGGATTCACCTTTATCGGCTGGGGAACAACCACCACCAGCGGCGTTTCCTACGACAATCTGGCTGGCTACACAATGGGAGCCGCAAATGTGACCCTTTATGCCCAATGGGCGGCCAATAATACCGTCACCTTTAACGGCAATGGGTCCACGGCTGGTACCATGGCAGCCCAGACCATTACCTCTGGTTTTTCGGCCAACCTCACCGCCAATGCCTTTACCCGCACCGGTTTTACCTTTATCGGCTGGGGAACCACTACCACCGGCCGTGTGGTGTATACCAATTCAGCAAGCTATACGATGGGTGCATCCAATGTTACCCTGTATGCACAATGGGCCACTAATTATACGGTTACCTTCAATGCCAATGGCGGTACGGGTACCACGGCAGCCAAGGTCATTGGTTCGGGCTTGTCGGCCCCTCTGACGGCCAATGCCTTCACCCGCACCGGTTTTACCTTTATCGGCTGGGGAACCACTACCACCGGCGGTGTGGTGTATACCAATTCGGAGAGCTACACCATGGGTAACGCGAATGTTACCCTGTATGCACAATGGGCGTCTAATTTTACCGTCACCTTTAATGGCAATGGCTCTACCGCAGGTACGATGGCAACCCAGACCATTGGTCCGGGTTTGTCGGCCAACCTCACGGCCAATGCCTTTACCCGCACCGGATTCACCTTTATCGGCTGGAATACCGCAACAGATGGCAGCGGAGATGCCTATGCCAATTTAGATGTGTACACCATGGGATCTGCGAATGTTACCCTCTATGCACAATGGGCCACTAATTATACGGTTACCTTCAATGCCAATGGCGGTACGGGTACCACGGCAGCCAAGGTCATTGGTTCGGGTTTGTCGGCCACTCTCACGGCCAATGCCTTTACCCGCACCGGTTTTACTTTTGCCGGCTGGAATAGCGCAGCAGATGGCAGCGGAGTTGCCTATGCCAATTTGGATGTGTACACCATGGGCTCAGCAAATGTTACCCTCTATGCACAATGGACTACTAATTATACGGTTACCTTCAATGCCAATGGCGGTACGGGTACCATGGCAGCCCAGACCATTGGTTCGGGTTTGTCGGCCCCTCTGACGGCCAATGCCTTCACCCGCACCGGCTTTACCTTTACAGGCTGGAATACCGCGACAAATGGCAGCGGAGTTGCCTATGCCAATTCGGCGAGCTATACAATGGGCGCATCCAGTGTTACCCTATATGCTCAGTGGACCATCAATTATATGGTTACCTTCAATGCAAATGGCGGCACAGGTACCATGGCAGCCAAGGTCATTGGTTCGGGCTTGTCGGCCCCTCTCACGGCCAATGCCTTCACCCGCACCGGCTTTACCTTTACCGGCTGGAATACCGCGACAGATGGCAGCGGAAATGCCTATGCCAATTTGGATGTGTACACCATGGGGACTGCGAATGTGACCCTCTATGCGCAATGGGCGTCTAATTTTACCGTCACCTTTAACGGCAATGGCTCTACCGCAGGTACCATGGCAGCCCAGACCATTGGTTCGGGTTTGTCGGCTAACCTCACGGCCAATGCCTTTACCCGCACGGGTTATGTTTTTGCCGGCTGGGGGTCTACACCCATCATTGGCGTGGAATACGCCAATTCGGATAACTACAATATGGGTGTTTCGAATGTGACACTGTATGCACAATGGGCAAAAACCATCACCTTTCATGCCAATGGTGGCACGGGCACCATGGCAAGCCAGACCATTATTCCCGGTTTTGCTGACTTTCTTTACTCCAATGCATTTACCCGTACCGGTTATACCTTAGTGGGTTGGGGCACAAGCCCCACCAGTGGTGTAGTCTATAGCAATAATGCCCTATACACAATGGGGGCGGCCAATGTTACCCTGTATGCGCAGTGGACGGCCAACAATTACACCATCACCTTTAATGCCAACGGCGGTACAGGTACTATGGCCAATCAGACCATTGCCACTGATGCATCGGCCAACCTAACGGCCAATGCCTTTACCCGCACGGGTTATGTTTTTGCCGGCTGGGGAACTACCACCACCAGTGGGGTTGTCTACACCAATGGTTTCAGTTACACAATGAGCACTTCAAATACTACGCTGTATGCGCAGTGGGCTAATGTACCCGCTGCCCCCACCGGGTTTACAGCTACACCGGGTATCAACTGCGTCACGCTCTCGTTTACAGCACCCGGCAATGACGGCGGTACCGCCATCACCAACTATGCGTATTCAACCGACAACGGAACAAGCTGGACGGCGGTAAGCCCGGCTTCTACGGCTACGAAAATCGTAATTTCCGGTCTTACCAATTGCACGGCTTACAATACCCTGGTGCGGGCGGTAAACAGTGCAGGTGCCGGCGCACCATCAACGGCAGTTTTGGTAACACCCCGCACAGGTGTCGGTGCAGGCACCAACTGGACCATCCGAACCAACTATACGACGGATAATCAATGGACGAGCATCACTTACGGCAAAGGGTTGTTTGTGGCGGTGGCAAATACAGGTTACCTCGACATGGTGATGAAAAGCCCCGACGGCATTACCTGGACCACTTGCGTATCTGGGGCGAATAATTCATGGTACGGCGTTACCTACGGCAATGGACTCTTTGTGGCGGTGGCGTATTCAGGCACGGGTAATCGGGTGATGACCAGCCCTAACGGCTTTACCTGGACCGCTCGCACATCTGCGGCGGATAATCTATGGTACAGCGTCACCTACGGCAATGGTCTCTTTGTGGCAGTGGCAGCTTCAGGCACGGGCAACCGAGTGATGACCAGCCCCGACGGCATTACCTGGACCGCTCGCACATCTGCGGCGGATAATCAATGGAACAGCGTCACATACGGCAAT
>Ga0315905_10004851_pt1 | contig 13751 bp, 10 predicted proteins | sample LakEriMetagenome_5_FD_203522 | JGI IMG/M metagenome (GOLD analysis project Ga0315905, IMG submission 203522) | Freshwater fungal communities from buoy surface, Lake Erie, Ohio, United States - Buoy 4 MA121 | ecosystem: Environmental > Aquatic > Freshwater > Lake | place: USA: Lake Erie, Ohio... | reverse complement strand
AGCTGTCGTCAAACCGGCTGTGAAGCATGAGTGCCAATTCCAGATGGCAGTGGGCGCGCTCGCGGGTGATGCCGTCGCCGGTGAACCCCATGCGGCCGAGCGCGCCACCTTTGGTTACCGGGTCACCGACCTTGCAGTTGACTTCCGCGAGATGTGCGTAGAGGCTGTATACGGGCGAGTCCTCCCAGGTGTGTTCGACAACCACGTATTTCCCATAATTGCTACGACCCGCGGCATCGCTGACATAGGCGACTTTTCCTGCGGCGATGGAGGATACGGGATCCAGAGGATTGCCTGCCTTGTCACGATTGACCGGCGAAATGTCGATGCCTTCGTGAAACTTTGTTTGCAGAACTTGGTTGCCCACCCGCACGCTGGTGCGCACAAAACCATAACATCCCGCTTCCCACGGCTGGGTATGGGTGCCCTCGAAAAACCGGTCCACATACATGTAAAACTTTTCCGGATTCCCGCTCAGCAGATTGCTGTTTTCCGTAGGCAGTTGGATGTCAACGGCCAGGGAAACGAGAGGAAAGCATGCAACAAGTAAGGTCGGCAGGCGCATCGACATCGGCGTGGGGGGTTATTTCTTTTCCTTGCCGATTCGCGGCACCAGTTTGTCATATTCCTTGAGTTCGGCATCCTGGATTCCGTTCCAAATGACGATGAAACCATCCTTGATCGGCTGATCGATGATCACGTTGTCCACAAAACGGCCATTGACAACGGCGGCCAGCATCCGGCCCTGGTTGGCGGCGGTGATGTTTTCCAGACGGCTGGCGGCGGAGCCGCGCAGTCGAAACACCGCGCCGTAATCGACACCGTTGTCGGCGAGAAAAGGGCTGAAAGCGACAATGTCCTTGCTGGTGATGTCAGGAGCCTTCTGAAAGTAGCGAACTTTGCCGGCCACGGTCTGCGTGTAGATGTTTTTCGGGTTGTTGTTGGCATCGGTTTCCATATGAAAGGAAACCGCGATGTTCTGCCCTTTTTTGTCGCCAGCATAGGCGGGAAAGGCAAGCAGCAGCAGGATTGGCAGCAGTCGGGACAAACCATGGTTCATGCGGTGATGCTGGGCTGGTTCGAAGGTCATGGCAAGGTAAAGATTGCGGAATCCGTTTGATTTTTCTTCTCGAAATCAGGGGCGTATCCAGTCTATTCTCGGCGCATGGTTTTTGAAACATTGTCTCTGCCCAAGAACTTTGCCATGGAGCAGGACCTGCTCGACCATCTCGGCAGCAGGTCGGGCTGCCAACGCTGCATTCGTGGTCAGAAGGGCGAGCTGTTGCTGGTCGTTCACGATGTTCCGCAACCGGGCGTGCCCGAGCGCAAGGCATTGTTTTTTTGGAAGGACCAGGAGAATGTATGGCATGGTAGCGAGGGACAGGGGCTTCAAGGGCTCTATCATCTGCTGGAAGAATATGGCAAGGCGATCGACGTGCACGAGGCGGTGATCGACGATGCCGACACGGCGAAGGAGATTTTCGACATTCTCCGTCATGCCGGGCCGCTTTCGCGATCGACGAGAAATCTTTACATGGCTCTGCAGGAGGCCCTGGAGAAAAGACCGCAGGACAAGGAATTGCGCAACCTGAGCGACCGTGCGCTGGAAAATGAGCGCGCCGCCGATCTGCTTTATGCGGATGCCCGGGTGACTCTGGAGTTCATCCGCGCCGAGCGGGCGGAAGAACAGGCGAAGTCGGCCGACCGCCTGGCCCGGCTTGGATTTCGTTTGAATCTTTTGGCCGGTTTCTTTCTGCCTCTGGTCGCCCTCGGCGGCTTGATGGGGATGAATGTGAACCTGCCGGTCTTCACCCACGATGCGTTCTGGTACATTGTCGTGGGCGGACTGGTTTTTGGCGCCTTGATCTTTTTGCTGGTGGGATACAACACCGGCGACAAGGGCGACGATGCATGAATTTACGATGGCTGGCAGCGCGGGCAGTAGAAACCGGCTCGCTGCGCCTGGATGATTTTGATGATCGGCACTCCGCAGTTGCGGCAGGGTTGACCAGCCCGGTCATAAACGAAAAGCATCTGACGAAAGTAGCCGGGTTCGCCATTTTCGCGGAGAAAATCCCGCAGGGTTGTCCCACCCTGGGCGATTGATTTCTCCAGAACATCGCGGATGGAATCGACCAGTCGTCCGGCCAACTTTTTGGAAATGTCCGCCGCGCATTTCGTCGGGCGGATGCCCGCGTGAAAGAGCGCTTCGGATGCGTAGATGTTTCCCACGCCGACGACGACAGCATTGTCCATGATCGCGACTTTGATCGGGCGCTTCGTTTTGCTCAGGGTGCTGTGGAGATGCTCCGCGTGGAAGTCATCGAGCAAAGGTTCCGGCCCCAATCCATCGAAGAGCGGATGGGATAGCGGATCTTTGTTAACGAAATGGGTGAAGATGCCAAAGCGGCGCGGATCGTGATAGCGCAGTTGTTTTCCAGACGACAGGGTCAGGGCGATGTGGTCGTGGCGGCGGAATTCCGTTGTCGGATCAACAATTCGCAGGCTGCCCGACATGCCGAGGTGGATGAGTACCTGGTGCCGCCGCACGAGGGAGATGACCAGATATTTGGCCCGTCGCGCGACGCGGGTGATTTTCAGTCCTTCAATTTCCGTTAGAGAAGCCGGCGCCGGTTGGCGCAGGTCGCGGCGGCGAACGAGGACTTCCCTGACGTTTTTCCCCAGGAGATGAGGTTCAATACCCCGTCGGGTGGTCTCGACTTCAGGAAGTTCCGGCATGGCTCACTGCAATGATGCGTTCGCCAATGTGGCATAGGCCCCGTTGAGGGCAAGCAGTTCCTCGTGAGTACCGCTTTCGCAAATCCTGCCGTCCCTGAGGAAATAGATGCGATGCGCCTTGCGCACGGTGGAAAGACGGTGGGCGATGACAAAACAGGTCCTCTCGCTGCGCAAGTTGTCGAGAGCCTCTTGAATCAGTTTTTCGGTCTGGTTGTCGAGCGCCGAGGTTGCCTCATCCAGCAACAGCAGCGGAGGGTTTTTCAGCAGGGCCCGGGCGATGGACAGCCGTTGTTTTTCGCCGCCCGAAAACCTCACGCCGCGCTCTCCGGCCACGGTGTCCAATCCCTCGGGCAGGTCCCTAACGAATCCGGCGGCGTTCGCCGATTCCAGCGCCTGCCAGATCTGATCGTCGCCGGCGTCCCTGTTGGCCAGCTTCATGTTCTCGCGAATGCTGGTGTTGAAAAGAAAGCTTTCCTGGGTGACATAGCCGGTGTTGTCGCGCAGCCATTCCTTGGAGAGCCCGTCGATCGGTTGATCATCCAAAAGTATGACCCCGGTGTCCGCTTCGTAAAAACGCGTCAGCAAATTCAGGATCGTTGACTTGCCCGCACCCGTTGGTCCGACCAGCGCAATGGTCTGCCCCGGCGCGGCATGAAGGGTGATTTCGCTGACCGTCGGCGCTTCACTGCCGTAGGAAAATCCGACGTTCTTGAAGCGAACCCCGCCCTGGAAGCTTTCCAATTTCAGGCCATCCCTCAGGTTGCTTTCATCCGGTGTGTCAATGATCGCGAAAACCCGTTCCGCCGCCACCACACCCCGGGTGAAGGTCTGCGCGAGACCATTGATGCGCGAGACCGGGTCGAACAAAAATCCCCACGCCACCAGGAAGGACATCACCACGCCCGGTGTGATCCTGCCCTCCACCGCCCACCACGCACCGAAGGCCACCATCAGGATGATCCCCGATTCCGCGATCAGCGAAACCGCCGGCCAGACGATGGACTGACCTTTCATGATGTCCATGTGCTTCTCCCCGACCTTGCGCGAGGCGCTGTCGAAATGATCCAGCGCCTCGGGTTCCACCGTGTAGGCCTTGATCTGGCGAATGCCTGTTAGATTGTCGTGCAACAATGCATTGAGAGCCGAGGCGGCCTCCGACGACTCACGCCATTTCGGTTCGGAACGTCTCGACCACCACGAAGTAATCAGGCCGATGAACGGCAGCGGCAGCAGCGTGATCAGCGCGAGTTGCCAAGATTGATGGATCATGTATGCCAGCACCACCAGAAATTGCAGTGCCGCAGCGAGGGTTTGATCGATGCCGTCGATCACCACTCGATCCATGGTCGGCACGTCATCGGCGACGCGTGACATGATTTCACCCGACGACTTGGTGTCGAACCACTTCACCGGCAGTCGCTGCAACTTGTCATACAGTTCCACCCGAATCAGGTGGGTGATTTTCAACTCCAGCGCATTGTTGAAAAAGGTGCGCATGGTGAACAGCACCTGCCTGAGGGAAATCGCCGCGATGCCCAGTAAAGCGGTGGGAACGATCAAATCCAGCCGTTTGTGCGGGATGATCACATCGATAAAACGCAGCGTCACGCCCGGCAACACCAGGATCAGGCTGGTACAGGCGACGGCCAGCAAAAACGAAACCACGCTGCGCAGAGGGAAACGCAGCGTGTGCCGGATGATGCGCAAGAGCGATGACATGCTCGCACTATGCGGGAGATGTGAAACGGGGGAAAGCGATTTTCTCGGCAAATTTCAGCGTGCAAAAAATGACGAGGCAGCGGGCTATGCGAAAAAAGCGTAGCCGGACATCGCCGCATAGCACGGGGCGGAGAATCGCGCGACCCGCCTATCGGATTCAGATCTCACCGGCGATCAGATCATCCAGCGTCTGGCGTTTTCTCGCCACCACGGCTTCGCTGCCAACGACGAGGATTTCCGCAGGCAGCGGACGGGTATTGTAATTGCTGGCCATGACGAAACCATAGGCACCTGCGGACAGCAGTGCGATCACGTCGCCGGGCTTGAAATCGGGCATCACCCGGTCCTGACAGAAAAAATCGCCGCTTTCACAGATCGGTCCGACGACATCCGCTTTGACCGGGGTGCTGTTGTTTTCCCGGAGCGTGGCGATTTCGTGGTGTCCTTCATAGAGAGCGGGACGGATGAGATCGTTCATGCCCGCATCGACGATTTTGAAGGTCTTGGCGTTGCCCTTTTTCTCATACAGGCAGCGGGTGAGCAGCACGCCTGCGTTGCCGACGATGTAGCGACCCGGCTCCATCAGGATTTTCAGGCCCAGGTCTTCGAGCAGGGGAACCACGGCGGCGCCGTATTCGTCAATGCTCAACGGTTTGCTGTCCGGATCGTGATTGGCCCACCAACCCGGCTGGCCCGAGGCCAGGGAGTCGTGATAGACAATGCCGATGCCGCCACCGATGGACCAGAATTCAATGTGATGCCGCTCTTTTAGCAGTTGCGCCAGCGGTTTGACTTTTTTCACAGCCTCCACGAAGGGAGCGACGGAAGTAAGCTGTGAACCAATATGCATCTGCAATCCGCGCATGCGGACATGCGGCCATTCGCGGGCGGCTTGATCGTAGAGCCCCTCGATGGCTTCGAAGTCGATGCCGAATTTGTTCTCCGATTTGCCGGTGGAGATGTACTTGTGTGTCTTGGCATCGACGTTCGGATTGACCCGCACGGCGGCCGGGGCGGTCATGCCCAGTTCAGCCGCCACCTCGTTGAGATAGGCGAGTTCGGCGGCTGATTCGACGTTGAAACAGTAGATGTTGTTTTGCAGCGCGTAGATGATTTCATCGCGGGTTTTGCCCACTCCGGCGAAGGTGCAATGAGCCGGATTGCCGCCCGCCTTGATCACCCGGAAAAGTTCGCCACCCGAAACGATATCGAACCCTGCCCCTGCCTGGGCCAGCAGGCGCAGCAAGGAAAGGTTGGAGTTGGCCTTGACCGCATAGGCAATCGAGTGATCGAGACCACCCAATGCCCGGTCGAGCCGGCGGTAATGATCGAGAATGGTGTTGCCCGAATAAACGTAAAGCGGCGTGCCGTGGGCATCGGCGAGTTCCTGGAGAGCTACGTTTTCGCAGTGAAGTTGTCCGTTGATGTAAGTGAAGGCGTGCATGCGGGCCGCACGCTAAACGCATATGCCAGCACAGCCAAGCAGGAAAATGAGGCAATCTCAGTCGATCGACAACCGCGCGCTGTCGGTCCCTGGATACTCCGCCTGGGCGGTGAGTCGGATGCCGCCGCGGGAGGAGAAGTCGCCGCGCACGATCACTTCGGCGGGTTTGCAGGTGGCGATGAAGTCACGAAGGATTCGATTGACAATTTCCTCGTTGAAGGCCCGGTGATTGCGGAACGAGGTGAGATAAAACTTCAGCGATTTCGTTTCCACGCACAGTTGGCCGGGCCGGTAGCGGATTTGGATGCGCGCGCTGTCCGGCTGGCCGGTCACCGGGCAGAGTGAGGAAAATTCAGGAAAATCGAGGTGCACCCAGTAATGGTTTTCCGGCGAGCGGTTCGGAAATGTTTCCAGGCGCGCGTCGTCGGGCGACTGCGGCCACGAACTCTGCGAATTTCCCAACAAGGTCAGCGATTCACTCATGCGCCGAGTCAATCAGCAAATCCCAGCGGAGACAAGCACCGACTTGTCATGATGACAGATCGGCAGATACGACAATCTAACTTTTCCTCAAGCGTCATGGATGGTGACCCGCGTGTACCATCCGGGGCGCAACATTCATGAAAGAACCCGACCTGTCGGCAGGTAGTGGGAGCACTCATGCCAATTAAGGAAACTCAGGAAATCCCCGCTACGGGTAACATTGCAAACACCACCGTGCCGCTCGATGATCAGGCTGCCGCCGCACTGCTGGTCTCCAGTTATCAAAAAATTGTCGCGGAAATGGGCAAGTTCATCGTCGGTCAGAGCGATGTCATCGAGCAATTGATCATTGCCGTGCTCGCTGGCGGTCACTGCCTGTTAGAGGGAGTGCCGGGTCTGGCCAAGACCGCCATGATCCGCACCCTTTCGCAGACCCTGGCGCTGGCATTCCGTCGGATTCAATTCACGCCGGACTTGATGCCCAGCGACATTACCGGCACGGACATCATCCAGGAAGACCCGGAAACCGGCAGGCGCTCGTTTGTCTTCCAAGCCGGCCCGGTGTTCACGCAGATGTTGCTGGCCGATGAAATCAACCGCACGCCGCCCAAAACCCAGGCCGCTCTTTTGGAGGCGATGCAGGAAAAAACCGTGACCGTGGGTGGCCACACCCTGGCACTCGAACAGCCGTTTTTCGTGCTTGCGACGCAAAATCCGATCGAACAGGAAGGCACCTATCCTTTGCCGGAAGCGCAACGCGACCGTTTCATTTTCCTGGTGAAGGTGGAATACCCGAGTCGCGAAGAGGAGCGGCAGATCCTGCTCCGCACCACCGGCACTTTTGAGACGCAGATCGAACCTGTACTGAGCGGTGCCCAGATTCTGGCGTTGCAGAAAACCGTTCGCAAAGTCCCGGTGCCCGAGCATGTCACCGATTTCATTCTCGATTTGGTCCGCTTCACCCGACCTGACGAACCCGGCGCGCCGGCCTTTGTCAAGGAACTCGTCGCCTGGGGTGCCGGTCCCCGCGCCTGCCAAAACCTGGTTCTCGCCGGCAAGGTGCGCGCCGTGTTGCGCGGACGTTTTCATGTCACCATCGACGATGTCGAAGCTCTCGCCCGTCCGATCATGCGCCACCGCATCGTTCCCACCTTCAATGCCGAGGCGGATGGCATCTCAGTCGATGAAATCGTCAGCCGCATTCTCAAGGTGGTGCCGCGCGGCGAAGCCAAACGCCCGCTGTGACCGATTGAACAATCGCAGCGCGACCGGGCCGACACACTGTGTCCGGTGACCTGTTCCCAACCGTCCCGCACATCATCCATGGCCCACGTCAGCGACTTTCTCAAGCCCAGCGATCTGCATCGCATCTCCAACCTTCAGGTGTTGGCGCGCCAGGTCGTCGAAGGCTTCACCAGCGGTTTTCATCGTTCGCCCCACAAGGGTCATAGCGTCGAATTCAAACAACACCGGCAGTATGTGCAGGGCGATGAAATCCGCCGGCTCGACTGGAGCGTGTTCGCCCGCAGCGACCGACATTACATTCGCGAATACGAAGAGGAAACCAACCTCCGTTCCACCATCATCCTGGATCGCAGTGGTTCAATGAACTACGCCGGCAGCACCGCCGGTGGTGTCAGCAAATACGAATATGCCACCAAGCTCGCCGCTTGTCTTGCCTACATGATGGTTCATCAGGCGGATGGCGTCGGTCTAACAACATTCGATACCAAAATCCGCAGCCACATCCCGCCTCGCTCGCGGGTGAGCCATCTGCGGGTGATTCTGAATGAGCTGGAAAAAGGCAAGCCCGGAGGCGAGACCGAGTTGGGTGAAGTATTCCATGAGCTCGAGGCCAAGTTGCAACGTCGCGGCCTGCTCATCATCATTTCCGATTGTTTCGGCGAGGTTGCCAGTTTTCTCAAGGCGCTGGCTCACTTCCGTCATGCCCGCCACGAAATTCTGGTCTTTCAGATCTGGGATCGCGACGAACTGGAATTTCCCTTCAAAAGCTGGACCCAGTTTGACTGCATGGAACAGGAAGGTGTCAAACATTTGCTGGACCCGGCGATGCTTCGACAGTCGTACATGGAAAACCTGGCTGCCTTCCGCGACAGCCTGGTTCGCGGATGCCGCCGCAACAACATCGACCTGGTGCCATTCTGCACCGACGAGCCCTACGCCAACGCGCTCGCCGCCTACATGACCCGGAGACTCGGACGTCGATGAATTTCCTCAACACCGCCATTTTAGTTGGGCTGGCAGCGGGAGCGATTCCGCTCATCATTCATCTGTTTCACAAAAGCCGTTTCAAGGTGGTCAAATGGGGCGCCACACATCTGCTGTCCACCGTGGTGCGCACCAATCAGAAACGGATCAAGATCGAGCAATGGATCCTGCTGGCGATCCGCTGTGCGATTCCCGTTCTTCTTGCATTGATGATGGCGCGACCGATGTGGCATGCCGGGTCCGGTTTGTTAGGCGACAGGCCCACCGCGACGGTCGTGCTGCTCGACAACAGTTATTCGATGGAGGCGGGTCGCGCCGGGACATCCCATTTCAGCCTTGCCCGCGATGAAACGATGCGCCTGGTGGGCGGGCTCAAACCGGGATCGGAATCCTACGTTTACCTGATGGGGGAGGAGGCCGGGGTGTTGGACGAGCCGACCCGCGATCTCACTCGATTGACCCGGATGCTGGCCAAGGCGGGATCGGGCTACGGCATGGCACGGGTGCCTGCGGCGATCGAGCAGGTGACAGGCACCATGGATCAAATGACGGAGGGCATCCGGCAGGTCATCGTGCTTACGGACTTTCAACGGGTGAGTTTTCCGATTACCGAAGACAAGGTACTGGGACAGGCACTGGAGCGCTTGAAAAATCTTCCGGTTCGGCCGACCATTACTCTCTGGAATGTGGGAGGTGATGCCCGGGAAAATGTCGCCGTTGAATCGCTGGATTTTTCCAAGCTGATGGTAGGCGTCGGGCAGAAAGTTCAAATCCGCGCGAATCTGCGCAACTACGGTGACAACCCGCGGCCCGATTTGCGCGTGGTGATGAAGGTCGATGGCCGGGAGCAAAGCACCACCCAGGTTGCATTGGGGGCAAAGGCGCAGAGCCAGGTATTGTTCAGCCATGTGTTTGACAGGGCCGGCTCTCATGTCGTCGAGATCGCCACCGAGGCCGATGCGGTCAATGGCGACAACAGCATGCTGGCGAGCATCCCGGTGCGCGACCGGCTTGGCGTGTTGCTGGTCGATGGAGCGCCGGGTGCCGCGCCCGATGACTTGAAAAGCGAGACCGGCTTTGCCCAGATCGCTCTATCACCTTTTGCTGCCGGCAAGGTCGAACAAGCCGACCTGATCGAAACGAAGGTGGTCGATGCCGCGAATCTAACAACAAATCAGATCGCCGACGCGGCGGTCGTGGTGCTGGCGAATGTCGCCACGTTGAGCGAGGCAACACTTGCGGCGCTGGAACAATTTGTCGATCGTGGCGGTGGCCTGCTGGTGTTCACCGGCGACCGCTGTGATCCCGCGTGGTGGAACGGTGCCTTTGCCAAACTCGCGCCGCTGCCGCTTGGTGCGCGAGCAGGCGAGCCGGGTGACACCGCGCCGACAATGGGCGTTCTCGGCCAGCGTTTTGAACATCCGGCGCTGGAGATGTTCAACGATCCGCGCAACGGCAGTTTGTCCGACTTCGCTCTGAAAGCCTGGTTTCGATTCAAATCGCCGGAGGTCACGGGCAAGCCGGATGATCCGGTGGTGATGGCCCGGTTGGGCAACGGCGATCCGTTTCTGGTGGAAAAACCATTCGGCAAGGGCAGGGTCATCGCCTGCGCCACCGCACTCGATTCCGACTGGAGCAATCTTCCCGCACGACCGTCCTATCTGCCCGTGGTTCAGCGACTTTGCACCGCTTTGGCATCGACCGTCAATCCACCCCGCAACCTGCGAGTGGGCGAGCCACTTACTTTCTTTGTGCCGCTTGCAAATGTCGGCAAACCCGCGCTGCTCACCCTGCCGGATGCCAGCACGGTTGATGTCACTGTGGCCGGTCGTGGCGATCACGGTGTGATTGAATACCCGCAGACCCGGCGTCCCGGTCTCTATACGCTTTTGCCGTCGGATGGCATTCCCATTCATTGCGTGGTCAACGTTGATCGCGCCGAATCGGACCCCGAACGCCTGACTGACTCAGAAATCCAGAACCTGGCAAAGTCCCACGGACTGCAGCTGGTGCGCAGCGCAGAGGAATTCAAAGCGCTCGACAAAGTGCAACGCTATGGTCGCGAGTTGTGGCAGTGGGCGCTGATCGGCTTGCTCGTGCTGCTTTTCCTCGAACTCCTTCTCCAACAGAAATTCGCCCGCGGTGGCGCCAGAACATGAAGCACGAAACCGTCACCCACTCCCTGCGTTGGGCCGGCTCCTGGCCCTGGTATGTCGGCCTGACAGCCGCTCTGGCATTGGCGCTTGCCGCGTGGCTGCTCTATCGGCGCGAGATCGGCGGAATGCGCCCCCTGTTTCGCTTTTTGCTGCCGCTGCTGCGCGCTGCGGCTGTGTTTCTCATTGTCATCCTGCTCGGCGGTCCCATTGTTCATCACCGCACTGTCATCGGCCAACTCGCCCGACTTATCATTCTTGTCGATGGCTCGGCCAGCATGCAACTCGCCGACCCCGGCATGGATGCGAACCGCAAGCTCCATATTCTCGATCGACTCGGCATGCTGGAACCTGGCACGGTGAATCTCGCACAACCGCTGGCAGCCACCACCCTGGCCAGCGACCCCAACCCCGCGGTGAAAAACGCGCTGGCGAAATTCGACACGCTGTCGCGCTGGCAACGGGTGCAGGCGTTGTTGTCGGGCGGCAAACCCGGATCAGGCGTTTTGGACAAGCTGGCGGGCACCTTCGATGTGCAGGTGGCAACGCTCGATGATGGCAATGTGAATTTGCTGTGGCGGTCCGGCGCACGAGACAAACCCGTGCCGCGTGAATTGCCACTACCTCAAGGCAGCATCACCGACCTGACGAGCGGACTGGCGTATGCCGCCAATACACCGCAACAGGCAGGTCCCGGCGCCCTGTTGTTGATATCGGATGGCCAACACAATGCCGGCGAATCGCCGCTGGATACGGCGAAAATTCTGTCGGGCAAAAAACTGCCGGTGTTTGCGATCGGCACGGGCAGCGACCGCGCGCCGCGCGACCTGGCGATCTTGCGCTGCGATGTGCCCGACAGCGTTTTTCACGAGGATGTTTTGCGAGGCGAGGTGCTGTTGAAAGAAGAAGTCGCCGCCGGACTGCCGGTCACCCTCAGCATCGCGGATGGCGACAAGGTCATCTGGGACAAGCAACTCATCACCGAGGCCAACACCAATCGGATCGTGCCGTTCGAAATTCCCATCAAAGAACTCGCCGCCGCCCGGCTCAAGACCTTGCCAGAGGGGGCGGAAACTTCCTCTGTCGCGCTCGATCTCAAGGTGAACGTTACTCCCATCGATGGCGAACGGGAGCTTTCCAATAACCAAAGCCGGATCCGCTTTCGTGCTGTGACCCAAAAGCGCAAGATACTTCTGTTGGATGGTCGTCCGCGCTGGGAGACCCGTTATTTGAAAAATCTCTTCCAACGCGATGAAAAGTGGGAAGTCAATGCGGTGATCGCCGGCATGAAGAGCGACACGGGATTCGATCGCGGTAGCAAGGAGGGCGGTTTCCCTGTCGACAAGGCGACACTTGATACCTACGAACTGGTCATTTTCGGCGATGTTCCGAAAGCCCTTTTCAAAGCGGAGGAGTTGAAGTGGCTGGCTGATTTTGTCGGCAAGCGCGGCGGCGGCATGATCTTGATCGATGGAGCCCGTGGCCACTTGCGCGAGTATGCGGACACTCCGCTGGGCCCGCTGCTGCCGGTCGACCTTGGCAACGCCAAACCAGCGGCCGCCGTGAGTTCTCTGATTCTCTCTGGCCAGGCCCCGGAGCTGGCATCCTTTGCCTTGAGCGCGGAAAGAGCCGCCAATGCCGGAGTGTGGGCGAATCTGCCGGTGCCGCGTTCGATCGCCAGTGTCACACCATTGGCGGGCTCCGAAGTGCTCATCGAAGGCGAATCAACCGCCAGTCGATTGCCGTTGGCGGTGCTGCGGCCTTTCGGTGCGGGCCAGGTTTATTACCATGCGTTCGATGACTCATGGCGCTGGCGTCTCGAAGTGGCCGACAGCCATCATGTCAGGTATTGGAACCAGATTGCGGCATTTGTGTTGGAGGAACCTTTTGCCGCGCGCGACAAAAACCTTTCGCTCGATGCAGGAAAGTTGACTTACGAACCCGGCGAACAGGCCGCGATCCGCGTTCGCCTGCGCAGTGGCGAGGGCAAAACCGTGACCGATGCCACGGTCGCGGCCGTAATCTGGCGCGATGGCAAGCGGGTGGCTGAAGTCGGTCTCACTCCCGATGCGGGTGGGGTGTTCCGGGGCAAGACCGCGGCGCTCGATCCCGGAGATTACGAAGTGACCATCGAAACCGCCGCCATTCCCGAGGGCAAAATCAAGGTGCGCACGGAGTTCAAAGTCGAAGCCCGGCAAAATGCGGAGCGCACGCTGCTCAGCGTCAATGAGGACCTGCTGCGCCAAATCGCACTCTCCAGCGGCGGGCGATATTTTCGTGAGGAGGATGCCGATCAACTCGATCCATTGTTGGAGCCCATGACCGCAGGAACAATCCGGGAAAGCGAGACACCGCTGTTGGAAAGCCGCTGGTGGTTTGGCCTGGTCGTGATACTGTTGACCATGGAATGGCTGCTCCGCAAGCGTGTCGGCATGCTTTGAATTCCATCATCCGTTTTCTAACATCTCCATATCATGAACTCCCATCCCGATCCCGCCATTCTGCAACTCTTGCAGACGTTCGCGCGACGCCGTCGACGACTGCTCATGTTGCGCGGCGTACTGATCACGCTCGCCGTGTTGGTTGTGGCGATGATCCTGGTCGCCGCGCTGGACTACTGGCTTCCGCTGATGCGTGAATCGTTGCGCTGGGCATTCAGTCTGTCAGCCTATGCATTGGTGCTGGTGGTCGCATGGCGGCAGTGGATTCGCCCGATGCTGGACGCGCCGGACGAGCGGCGACTGGCGCGCATTGTTGAACATGCCGCGCCTGACCTGCACGAAGATCTGCTTTCAGCGGTCGAACTGGGTCAATCCACAGGCGGGAATTTCGACTCGGCGCAATTCCGCGCGCTGCTACAGTCTGATGTTGCGGCGCGGGTGCAGGGCGTGGAGGTCAAGTCGCTGTTGCCTGTCGGTTTGCTGAATCGCTATATCCGCGTCACGTCGATCATCGGAGTCTTGGTTTTGGCGCTGATGATTTTC
>Ga0315905_10004849_pt1 | contig 13753 bp, 11 predicted proteins | sample LakEriMetagenome_5_FD_203522 | JGI IMG/M metagenome (GOLD analysis project Ga0315905, IMG submission 203522) | Freshwater fungal communities from buoy surface, Lake Erie, Ohio, United States - Buoy 4 MA121 | ecosystem: Environmental > Aquatic > Freshwater > Lake | place: USA: Lake Erie, Ohio... | reverse complement strand
AGCAACCTGGCCAACGCCGATGCGGTGGCCGGCCCCGATGGTCAGTCCTACAAGGCGCGCCAGGTGGTCTTTCAGACCCAGGCCACGCCCGATGGCAGCGCTGGTGTGAAGGTTTCGTCGGTCGTTGAGGACAACTCCCCGGCCCGGCGCGTCTACGAACCGGCCCACCCGATGGCGGATCAGGATGGCTACATCACGCAGTCCAACGTCAATGTGGTCGAGGAGATGGTCAACATGATTTCGGCCTCGCGCTCCTATCAGAACAACGTCGAAGTCATGAATACCGCCCGCCAGCTGCTGCAAAAGACGCTGCAGCTCGGCCAGGGCTGATTAACGAGCCTTACAAGGAAAAACCATCATGAGTGTGAGCTCCGTGCAGCCTGTTCAACCCGCTGCTGCAACCTCAGCCACGCAGCGCATCACGGCCGCGGGTTCGGGCAGCAGCCAGACCAGCGCTTCCTTCGATTCTCTGGTCAATTCGCTGCGCAGTGGCAGCGGCGCCAAGGACTCGGCCAACGCCGCAACCGGCAGCCAGGGCGCCGATGAAGACCGTTTTCTCAAGCTGCTGGTTGCTCAGATGAACAATCAGGACCCGCTCAATCCGATGGATAACGCAGCGGTTACGAGCCAGCTCGCGCAGATCAATACCGTCAAGGGCATTGATGCACTGAACGGCACCGTCAAGAAACTGCTCGAGCAATCGCAGACTTCCCAGACCTCGCAGGCAATGGGTCTGGTGGGCCGCAGCGTCTTGCTCGATGGCAACCTGATGGAGGTGCCCAAGGGCGGCCCGGGCCGAGGCGCTTTCGAGCTCGATGGACCCGCGGCGTCGGTGCGCATCGAGGTGCTGGATCAGTCGGGCAAGGTGGTCGACAGCCGCACCCTGAACAATCAACCGGCCGGTCTGCAGCAGTTTGTCTGGGATGCCAAGGCCGGCAGCCTGCCTCCGGGTGACTACGCCCTTCAGGTGACCGCCATCAATGGCAGCCAGCAAAGCCCGGTACGGACCTATTCGGCCGTGGCGGTCCAGGCCGTGCAGCCCGGCGCCAGCGGCGCCCAACTGAATCTGGGTTCTTTTGGCAACCGACCGATGTCGGATGTCAAGGCCTACCTCTGAACCGATCCCCGATCTGAATCCGATCACCCCCAGGAGTCAACATGAGCTTCCAGCAAGGCCTGTCCGGACTGAACGCCGCCGCACGCAATCTCGACGTGATCGGCAACAACGTCGCCAATGCCAATACCGTGGGCGCCAAATCGTCCCGCGCTGAGTTCGCCGACATTTATGCCAATTCGCTCAACGGCTCTTCATCGGGTTCGATCGGCATCGGCGTGGCGGTCTCGAGCATTGCCCAGCAGTTCACGCAGGGCGATATCGTGACCACAGCCAGCCCGCTCGACATGGCAGTCAATGGTCGAGGATTTTTCCGGACCTCGATGGCCGGTGATATCGAGTACACCCGCAACGGTCAGTTCCGCATGGACAAGGATGGTTACATCGTGACCAACCGCGGGGCGCGCCTGAGCGGCTTTCCGATCGATGCCAACGGCAGCGTGGCGGTGGGTGCGCCGTCGGACCTTCGCATCAGCCTGGCCGATATTTCGCCCCAGCCGACCACCTCGGGCAGCGCCCAGCTCAATCTGGATGCCCGCGCAGCGGTGCCGACCAGTGCGTTTGATTCCAGCGACACGACCACCTACAACGGTGCGATGTCGATGACGGTGTTCGACAGCCTGGGCAAGGACCATCTGGTGTCCTTTTACTACCGCAAGACCGCGGAGAACACCTGGGATGTCTATGCCGCAGCCGATGGCGTCGATCTGGGTGCGCCGATCGAGTCACTGAATTTCTCGACCTCGGGCCTGGTGACTACGCCCGCTGCGCCGACCAGCGTGACGATTCCGGTGGGCGCCGGTGCGGGTGGCAACCTGACTTACACGCTGGACCTGACCAAGGCCACGCAATTCGGCGCACCCTTTGGCACCAGCGAAATTCTTCAGGATGGCTACACCACCGGCCGGATGTCGGGCATCAGCGTGGATGGTACGGGCAACATCGTCGCCCGCTACACCAATGGCCAGTCCAAGGTGCAGGGTCAGGTGGCCCTGGCCAACTTCAACAATCCGCAGGCGCTGGTGCCGTTGGGCAACAACGCCTGGTCGGAAAGCGTGGGCTCGGGCCAGCCGACGGTCGGTGCGCCTGGCACTGGCGCTCTCGGTGCCCTGCAGGCCAGCGCGGTTGAGAGCTCGAACGTGGATCTCACGGCGGAGCTGGTCAACATGATCACGGCCCAGCGGGTTTTCCAGGCCAATGCGCAGACCATCAAGACGGCTGATTCGCTGCTGCAGACCGTCGTGAATCTGCGTTGATGAGCGTTCCATCGTTCACTGAGCTGGCTTCGTCGATTGAATCAGCACCACCCATCACCACCGATTGAGCCAGCCATGACCCACAGACCGCGGGAGTTCGAATGGACCGCATGATCTACACCGCCATGTCGGGCGCCAAGGCCACGATGGCCCGGCAGGACGCACTGGCCAACAATCTGGCCAATGCCAACACGCCCGGCTTTCGGGCCGATCTGAGCGCTTTTCGGGCCGTTCCGGTCCGCGGCGATGGTCTGGCGACCCGGGTTCACTCGGTTGATGCCACAGCAGGTTTCAGCGCGGCCGCGGGACCGGTCAATACCACCGGCCGCTCGCTCGATATCGCGATTCAGGGGCCGGGCTGGTTTGCCGTGCAGGGACTCGACGGCAACGAGGCCTACACCCGATCAGGCGGGCTGGAGCTCTCTGCCGACGGCACGCTGCAGACCCGCAATGGCCTGGCGGTGCTGGGCGATGGCGGGCCGATCGTGGTGCCTCAGGGTGCCGAGGTCAGTATTGGTTCGGATGGCTCGGTCAGTGCGCGGGTGGGCAATACCCCATCGGTCAATGTTGGCGTGATCAAGCTCGTGAACCCACCGGTGGGCGAACTGCGCAAGAGCGCAGATGGGCTTGTACGCACCGCCAATGGTGATCCTGCGGATGCTGACCCCGAGGTCAGGGTTGCCCAGGGCGCGCTCGAGGGCAGCAACGTGAATGCCGTCGAGGCGATGGTGGGGATGATCGCCGCGGCCCGGCAATTCGAGATGCAGATGAAGATGCTTCAAAACGCCGACAACAATGAGCAGCGCGCCTCCAAGCTGCTCTCCAACAGCTGACAGGAACCCGCACCATGATGCGCTCACTGTGGATTTCAAAGACCGGTCTCGATGCACAACAGATGCAGCTCGACACCATCTCGCACAACCTCGCCAATGTCAGCACCAATGGCTACAAGCGCTCGCATGCGCAGTTCGAGGACCTGCTCTATCAGAACCTGCGTCAGGCAGGCGCCCAGGAGACTCAGCAGAACACCCTGCCTGCCGGCCTTCAGGTGGGCACTGGCGTGAGGCCGGTGGGCACTGCACGCAACTTCAGTCAGGGCAATCTCAATCGGACTGAAAACCCGCTCGACATGGCGATCAATGGCCATGGTTTCCTGCAGGTCCAGCTGCCCGATGGCACCACCGCCTACACACGAGACGGCGCGTTGCGCGTTGACTCGCAGGGCCAGCTGGTGACCGCCAACGGCCAGCCCATCAACCCGGCACTGACCGTACCGGCCAATGCCACCGGCCTGACCGTGGGGTCGGATGGGGTTGTGACCGCTCTGGTACCCGGCAACGCCACCCCGGTGCAGCTCGGTCAGCTGCAGCTGGCCACCTTCATCAATCCGGCCGGACTGACGCCAGCAGGCCAGAACCTGTTTCGCGAGACCGAGGCTTCAGGTGCGCCCACCGTGGGGGCGCCAGGACTGAACGGTGCCGGCACGATCAGCCAGGGCTATGTCGAGACCTCCAATGTGAATGTGGTGGAGGAACTGGTCACGATGATCCAGACCCAGCGTGCCTACGAGATCAACTCGAAAGCCATCCAGACTGCCGACCAGATGCTGGGCCGTCTGTCGCAGCTCTGATCTCCCGGCCTGACTGACTGACCTCACGCACTGAACCCAACTGACTGACCTGAACTGAAAAGGGGCCACCGGATGAACTGTCCTGCCACCATGAACGGATCCCTCAAGACGTTGCTGCGCGCAGCCGTGACCATCGCCGCCATTGCAGTGTCGGGTTGTGCTTCATTGAACCTCAACAATCCGAGCGTTGAAGTCCAGCAGACACCGCCGCGCATGCCCTCGGTAGCCCGTGTCCCCCAGCCGGTCGTGGGGGTGATGACCCCTCGCCCGGTCGTCGCTGCGCCGAGCACGGCAGGCGCGATCTTTCAGGGCCAGTCCTACCGGCCACTCTTCGAAACCGTTCGTGCGCGCCATGTGGGCGATGTGCTGACCGTGGCCATTGAGGAGAACACCACGGCCCGGCAGAGCTCGAACACCTCCATCAATCGGGGCAGCAAGCTCGACGGATCGATCTCGGCGCTGCCCTTCGTGCGACCCGGCATCACGCCGCTGGCCAGAGCCAAGATCGGCGCCGGTCTTGACAACGATACCGCTGCCAAGGGCGAGAGCGGCAGTGACAATGTCTTCAAGGGCACGATCACGGCCACCGTGGCCGAGGTTCTGGCCAACGGCCATCTGGTCGTCGTGGGTGAAAAACAGGTGGGCGTGAACCAGACGGTAGACACGCTGCGCTTCTCGGGGCTGGTCGATCCCACGCTGATCAGGCCGGGCAACACCATCAACTCCACCCAGGTTGCTGATGTCCGGCTGGAGTTCCGGGGCCGCGGTGACATCGACCGAGCCATGACAACTGGCTGGTTGCAACGGTTCTTTTTCAGCTATGCCCCCCTCTGATCTCGAGGCATCCTGAGGCCATGAAAACCCTACAAAACCCTTCACGGTCCAACCCTTCGCAGGATTGGCGCGGTGCCTTGCGCGCGGTTGCTGCAGTCGGTCTCGCGCTTGCCCTCTGGGCCGGACTGGCCGGCCAGGCTCAGGCGGAGCGGATCAAGGATCTGGCCACCATCCAGGGCGTTCGCTCCAACCAGCTGATCGGCTATGGCCTGATCGTGGGCCTCGATGGCACGGGCGACCAGACGACCCAGGCGCCCTTTACCTCGCAAAGCGTGGGCACCATGCTGCAACAGCTCGGTGTGACCCTGCCACCCAATGTCAACCCGCAGCTCAAGAACACCGCCGCCGTGATCCTGACTGCCCAGCTGCCCGCTTACGCCCAGCCGGGCCAGACCATCGATGTCACCGTGTCCTCGATCGGCAATGCCAAGAGCCTGCGGGGCGGCACGCTGCTGCTGACCGCCCTCAAGGGTGCCGACGGCCAGATCTATGCCATGGCGCAGGGCAATGTGGTGGTCGGTGGTGCGGGTGCTTCTGCCGGTGGCAGCAAGGTCCAGATCAACCATCTTTCGGCGGGTCGGGTACCGGCGGGCGCCACGGTGGAGCGAGCCGTGGCCAACGACGTCCTGCAGGGCGAGACCATCCAGCTCGAACTGAAGGTAACCGATTTTTCGGCAGCCACCCAGGTGGCCGAGGCCATCAACCGGCGCGCCGGCAACAACGGCCCGATTGCGCAGGCGCTCGATGCACGGGTGATTCAGGTGCGCCTGCCGGAGTCCTCCCGTCGGGTGGCGTTCATGTCGGAGCTTGAAAACATCAACGTTTCGCAGGTGACCCCGCCCGCCAAGGTCATTGTGAACGCCCGAACCGGATCGGTTGTCATGAACCAGTCGGTCACCCTGGATCCGAGCGCGGTGGCCCATGGCAACCTGTCGGTCGCAATCAGCAGCACGCCGGTTGTCAGCCAGCCAGCGCCATTTTCGCAGGGGACTACAGTTGTCGGCGAACGGGCCGATATCAGCATCAAGCAGGACGGCGGGGCTTTGCGTCTTCTGGACGGTGCAGCCAAGCTGGCCGATGTGGTGAAGGCACTCAACTCTCTGGGGGCTACCGCGCAGGATCTGATCGCCATATTGCAGGCGCTCAAGGCTGCGGGCAGCCTGAAGGCTGAACTGGAAATCATATGACCGCACGCATGCCGGCTGCGCTGGCCACGGATGTTCGTTCGCTCGATGCCCTCAAGGGCAACGCGGCGCGCGACCCCAAGGCAGCAGCGCGGGCGGCCGCGAATCAGTTCGAAGCGCTCTTCATGCAGATGGTCATGAAGAGCATGCGGGATGCCTCGCCCAAGAGCGGCTTGTTTGAGGGCGCGGGCGCTGACCTGTACCAGGGCATGCTCGACACGCAGCTCACGCAGTCCATGACGGGCAGGCCCGGCGGCCTGGGCGAACAGATCGCGCGGCAACTGATGCGCAACATGGGTGGCGCATCGGCTACCAGGGAATCAACCGAGGCCAGCCTTCCGCAGGTCTCGACGGATGCGCTGGCGCGCACCCGTTTTGATGCCGCAACCGGCCGGGTTGCGCCCCGCGCTTCGGCGATCGACGAGTCGGGTGAAGCTCTTTTTCCTTCGGGCAATCAGGCTGCAGCCGCAGCCTGGGCGGCTGCGCGCAAGCGAGCACAGGGTGCGCCAGGCATGGCCTGGAGTCGCGATGCAGTGAGCCGCATGCCCATGGCGGGCATGTCCTCTTCCGGTGTTCAGGCCCCTGGCGCCGCCGATGCCAAGGGTGCTCCTGCGCAGTTTGTCCAGCGCATGTGGCCTGCGGCGGTGTCGGCCGAGCGTGCGACCGGTGTGCCTGCCGCTTTCATTGTCGGGCAGGCCGCACTCGAGTCCGGCTGGGGCCGCAAGGAGCTCAGCCACCCCGATGGCCGGACCGCCTTCAACCTGTTCGGCATCAAGGCCGGTGGATCCTGGAAGGGGGCGACGGTCGACTCGATGACCTCCGAGTTCATCAATGGTCGGATGGTCAAGACCGTCGAGCGGTTCCGCGCGTACAACAGCTATGAAGAGGCGTTCAATGACTGGGCGCGTCTGATGGCTGGCAATCCGCGTTACGCGGGGGTTCTGGCGGCGGGTGGTAATGTGGAACAGTTCTCTGCCAACATGCAGAAAGCGGGTTATGCGACCGACCCCCACTACGGGTCCAAATTGTCGCAAGTCATCCAGCAGACCCTGAGCCTGCGTCCGACGCGAACCTGATCTTGCGGAGCCACAGATGAGCGACCTGTTTCGAATCGGCAGCAGTGGCCTGAACGCGGCCTACCTGCAGCTGCAGACGACCGGCCAGAATATTGCCAATGCATCGACGCCCGGCTATGTCCGGCGCGAAGTGTTGCTGAGCGAAGCAGTCAACGCGAGTTCAAACGGGTTTTCGGGCTCCGGCGTCAGGGTGGAGGGTCTGCGCCGTATCTACGACGCCTACATCACCCGCGAGGCCGTCTCGAGCCAGGCGATGTCCGCTCAGGATGCCGCTCGCCGCGATGGTCTGAGCCGTCTGGACAACCTGTTTTCGCAGCCCGAGGCGGGCATGGGTGCCGCCTTCGACCGACTGGTCAGCAGCTTTGGCGACCTCAGTACCCGGCCGGCCGATGCCTCCGTGCGAACCTCAACGCTGGCGCAGGTCGAGGGCTTCGTGAACCGGGCCAGTGGCATGGATGCTCGCCTGATCGAGTTGCGAACCTCCACGCAAGGCCGCATGCGCGGCGATGCGCAGCGGGCCAACGACATCATGGCTTCGCTGGCGACCTTCAACAAGCAGATGGGATCCAACCCGGGCAGTGCCGAGGCGCTGGCGCTGCAGGATCGGCGCGATGTGCTGCTGGGCGACCTCAACAAGATCATCAAGGCCAACGCGACGGTCGGCGCCGATGGTCAGGTCACGGTCACAACGTCCACCGGAGAACCGCTGGTCACCGGCGATCGCGCCAGTCGCCTGCAATTGGTCGCTGACGATACCGACCCCACCCGATTGCAACTGACCCTCGAGCGCACGGCTGGATCAAGCGTTCGACTGTCGTTTGCGGAGGCTGGGGGCAGTCTGGCGGGCATGGCCCGTTTTGCCGATCAGGACATCGATGCGGCCCGACTGAGGCTGGGTCAGATGGTGGCCGGTGTGGCTGCCGCCTACAACGGTCAGCAGGCGCGGGGCCTTGATGCGACCGGCCAGCCTGGTCAACCCTTGTTTGCCTTTGGGCAGCCCGGCATCGTGCCGGGAGCCGGCAACTCGGGCTCAGGCGCCCTGCAGGCCTCGATTGATGATGCCTCTCTGCTCAAGGCCAGCGACTACAGCGTGGGCTGGGATGGCTCCCAGTACAGCATCACCCGCCTGTCCGATGGTCAGGTCAGCACCTTCGGCAGTCTGCCCCAGACACTGGATGGCCTGCGCATTGAAATGCCCTCCGGCGCACCGGCTACAGGTGATCGCTTCCTGGTGCGATCGGCCTCCAATGTGGTTTCGGGGCTGAAGGCCCTGCAGACCAACCCTTCCCGTCTGGCGACTGCCCTGCCTGTCGTCGCCGAAACCGGCGCCGCCAACACCGGCGACCTGCGCCCGGGTTCGATCGAGATCAGCGCCATCGGCCCCAATACCGCTGACCCGGTCGCCGTGAGTTTTGACGGTGCAGGCAACCTGACCGTGTCGGGCGTGGCCGGTGGCCCGATCACCATGCCCTACGTCTCCGGCATGACCCTGTCGTTCAACGGCTGGAGCACCACGCTCAATGGCGCGCCCGCAGCGGGCGATACCCTGAACATCCGCCCCACGCCCAATCCGGCCAGTGACAATCGCAATGCCCGGGCCATGCAGGCGCTTGGCGATGCTGCGCTGGTCGACGGCAGCAAGGTCATCGATCGCTATGCCGAGCTTGTTGGTGAGGTTGGAACCCGCTCGCAGTCGGCCCAATCGGCAGCCGACATGAGTGCTCGCCTTGCCGATGAAGCCGAACGAGCCCGATCTGAGGTTTCGGGTGTCAATCTGGATGAAGAGGCTGCGCGCTTGCTGCAGTTCCAGCAGGCCTATCAGGCGTCGGCCAAGGTCATCTCGACCGCGAGCGATATGTTCAAGACGCTGCTCGCTGCTATTTCCTGATCGTTGACCGGAGAGTTCCATGCGTATTGCCACCGCCTATGCCGCCAAGGCCGCTGTCGACAGCATCAACGATCGCCAGGCGCAGCTCGCCAAGGCCCAGTCCCGCGTCAGCAGTGGACTGAGGGTCGAGCGACCCTCGGACGATCCGGCCGCTGCCGCCGAGGCCGAGCGTATGCGCTCGCGCGATGCGCGCATCGGTACCGAGATGCGGGTGATCGGCCAGGCCCGGCAGATGCTCTCGGGCGCAGATACCGCGATTGCCGATGCCAATGATGTTCTGCAATCGGCCCGCGACACCCTGTTGAAGGCCGGTAATGGCGCGGTTTCGAGCCAGGATCGCCAGAGTCTGGGCATGGCGCTGCAGCAGATGCGTGACCAGTTGCTGGGCATTGCCAACCGCGGTGATGGTGTGGGTGGCTATGTCTTTGGGGGGCAGGGCAGTGGTGCTGCGCCCTTCACAGGCAATGGCCTGAACTATTCGGCGCCAGCCGGCACGGTGCTGGTCGGCCAGGAAATGGCCAGTGAGGTCGCCGTAGACGGGCGCTCGAGCCTCGCGGCCGTTCAGGGCCCTGGCGGTCCCGAGAATATCTTTGCCAGGCTTGATGCAGCGATCACGGCGCTGTCCGACAGCAGCCTGACCCAGGCCAGCGCTGCGGCCACCGCAATGGCAACCGTGGATTCGGTGGATCGTTCGCTCGCTGCGCTTTCAACGGCCCGTACCCGGGTTGGTGAGCGCATGAATGCTCTGGAGATGCACGAAAAGGCGCTCGAGTCGGGCCGCATCGATACCGTGGGTCGGTTGTCGGATCTTGTGGATGTGGATTTCGCCCAGGCCATCTCTCAGCTCTCGCAAGGCTCGACAGCGGCCGAGGCGGCCATGAAGAGCTATGCCCAGATCGCCCGACTGTCGCTCTTCAGCTACCTCTGACCCGGGCCGTTCAACCGCTGACCCCCACAGCTGACCCCCACAGCTAGCCCGACGGGATCGAAGCCCGTCTGAGTGCAGCGCCGCTGCCCTTGAAGCAACAGATCGGCGAGACATTCGTCACGCTGGGCAGGTTTGCCTCGGCGTGGCCGCAGACTGTCGGGTAGCATCCGCCCATTCTCAGGATGGCTGCTGCTGCATTGTCTTTCCGGCTCCCCGATTCCAACCCTCGAGTGCTGCTGATCCAGGATGACCCTGCCTGGCAGCATCTGCTCGCCACCGGGCTGACCGAACAGGGCTTTCAGGTGACGGTGGTCAGCACGCTGCTCGAGGTGCAGCTGCGTGCGGCCACGCTGCGCTCGCAGATCATCCTGCTCGACAGTGATCTCAAGGACGCGCCGGCCTCACTGGCCTGCGCCCGACTTCGCAAGCAGGCTGGGACGTCTGATCTGCCCCTGCTGGTGCTCGTTGGTCGCGAAGACGATCCCTGTGTGGCGGGCGTACTGGCCGCAGGAGCCTCTGATGTGGCTGTCAGGGCGCCCTATTGGCCCCTGCTCGCGGCACGTCTGCGTCGATTGCTCGAGTCCGATCGCCTGGCGCGTGAATTGTCGGCCAGCCAGCGTCTGCTCGAGCATGCCGAAGAGCGCGCTCACCGTGAGCGGGTCTCGGCCTTCAGGGCCCGCGCGCGCATGGATCAGGACGGACTGACCGGTCTGCTGGGCCGTGCCGGGTTTTTGCGTGCAGCCCAGGCGGTCCATGAAGCACAGCAGCATCAATGGGTGCGCGAGCAGGCCCGGATGGCTCTGGGCCCGGACGAGGGCGAGCTCAGCGTGCAAGCCGGCAGTTCGCAGGCACTCACCCCGCCCAGTCAGGGACCGGCTGTTCTGATGCTGATCGATCTCGATCGCTTTCAGCGGATCAACGCCTCCTTTGGCCCTCATGCAGGGGATGAAGCGCTGCGAGAGGTGGCGAGCCGCCTGCAACAGGCTTTTCGCAATCTGCCTCAGGTCATTTTCGGTCGGCTGGGGGGCGATGAGTTCGGGGTGCTCTTTCCGGAGCTGCCTTCCGAGCAGGCTGCGCGTCAGGCCGCCCAGATCGTGCTGGCCCGGCTGCGCGCGCCCATGGTCTGCGCGGGTCGCGAGTTTGTGCTGGGTGCTTCGATCGGAATTGCCACGCATCGGCCTGCACTGGATCTGGCTGGCTTGCCAATCGATCTCATGCTCACGCAGGCTGCACAGGCCTTGCGCAGCGCGCGCTCTGCAGGAGGCAATGCGGCGCATGGCCCGGAAGCGGCTCCGGTGCCCAGCGTACGCGTTCGTGATGACCTTGAAACCCATCTGCATCTGGCCCTGCAACGCGACGAGTTGCGCCTGCACTATCAGCCCATCGTGGATCCGGCCAGCGGGCGCGTGACCGGCTTTGAGGCCCTGATGCGCTGGCAACGGGAAGACCGGCTCATGATGCCTGGCGAGTTCATTCCGCTGGCCGAGCAGACCGGTGCGATCGTGCCGATGGGAGAGTGGGCCGTCCGGGAGGCCCTGCGCCAGTTGCGGGTGTGGCGAAGCGCCGGATTGTCGGTGCCGGGAGTGGCCGTCAACATCCATCCGCAGCAGCTGCGCCTTGATGAGTTTGCCCAGACGGTTGGACGTGAACTCGAGGTCAATGGACTCGAGGGCGAGGACCTGGAAATCGAGCTGACCGAGACCGGGCTGATCCAGGATATCGACCGGGCCATCGAGAGCCTGCGCGGACTCAAGCGCTTGGGCGTGAGCGTGGCGCTCGACGACTTTGGCACGGGCTACTCGTCATTGTCCTATCTGTCACGTCTGCCGATCGATACCCTCAAGATTGACCGCTCCTTCGTGGATACCCTGGGTGCGCAGCCGCAGAGCGATGCCGTGGTGCGTTCCATCACGGCACTGGCCCAGGCCCTGGGGCTGTCCACGGTGGCCGAAGGAGTCGAGACCCGACAGCAGTTGCTGTGTCTGCAGCAGTTTGGCTGCGATGATGTGCAGGGCTATCTGGTCAGTCGACCGATCCCTGCGGATCAAGTGGCACAATGGTGGCGGCTTCGCCAGCAGGCGCCATTCGGTCTGGCCGAGGCTCGATCTCTCTGATTTTTGCAGGCGCGAGCCGCCTGATCCGGACATGAACCCGCAGGACCAACTCAAGCAGGCCGTGGCACTTGCCGCGCTCGATCACCTTGTCGATGGCACGGTCGTCGGCGTGGGCAGTGGCTCGACCGTCAATCACTTCATCCGTGCGCTGGGTTCGGTCCGGCATCGGGTTGCCGGGGCGGTCTCAAGCTCCGAGGCGAGCAGCGCCCTGCTGCGTGAGCAGGGAATCACCGTGCTGCCCCTGGAATCGGTCGAGCGTATTCCGGTCTATGTCGATGGTGCCGACGAGATTGACGCGGCCTTGCACATGATCAAGGGCGGAGGCGGTGCGCTGACCCGCGAAAAGATCGTTGCCCAGGCGGCCGAGCGCTTTGTCTGCATTGTCGATGCCTCCAAGGTGGTTCCGGTGCTGGGTGCGTATCCCTTGCCGGTTGAGGTGATTTCCATGGCGATGAGCCGGATCGCGAGAGAATTTCGTCAGTTGGGTGGCGAGGCGGTTCAGCGCCCCGGCTACCTGACCGACAACGGACATCCCATTTTGGATGTTCGCGGTCTGAGAATCACCGATCCTGTAAGCCTTGAGATGCAGATCAACCAATGGCCCGGGGTGGTGACCGTCGGATTGTTTGCCCGCCGTGGCGCCGATGTGGCGCTCGTGGCCGATCCCAGGGGCATCCGGTCGATGGTGGCCAGAGCCGACGGCTGAATCAGAACCCAGAATCCAGCAAAGAATCCGAGATTCGCAGGAGACCCTCATGAGCAGCAGTCCCGCCGCGTCTGAAGCCAACCGCTCGGGCGCGCCCGCCGCGGTGCCTCGCCCCACCCTGGGGCCGGTTCAGGCGATCGCGATCGTTGTTGGCATTGTGATTGGCGCGGGCATCTTCAAGGCGCCTTCGCTGGTTGCCATGAACTCACCGAGCGAGGCCTGGATGATGGCCGCCTGGGTACTGGGCGGCGTCATTTCGATCATCGGCGCGCTGTGCTACTGCGAGCTCGCGACCGCCTATCCGAGCGCGGGCGGCGACTATCACTTCCTGCACCGCGCCTTTGGCCGCCAGGTGTCTTTCCTGTTTGCCTGGTGTCGATTTTCGGTCATCACCACAGGCTCGATCGCACTGCTGGCGTTTGTCTTTGGCGACTACATGACCAAGGTCATTCCGCTCGGCCAATACAGCGCAGCGATCTGGGCGGTGGCTTCGGTGTTGCTGCTCACCTGGGTCAACGTGCGGGGCATCCGACAGGGTGCAGCCACCCAGGTGCTGCTCACCTGGCTTGAGGTCGGCGGCCTGATTCTGGTTTTCGTGGCGGGCGTGGTGGCCGCAGTGGCGGGTCTCGGCGCTTCGTCTCCCGAGGCGGTGCAGGCCGCTGCGGCCGCAGCGGCCGCGACGCCGGCCAAGGCCTTTTCGTGGGGCGCTTTCGGTTTTGCGATGGTGTTCGTTCTGCTGACGTTCGGTGGCTGGAACGAGGGCGCCTACATCAGTGCCGAGTTGCGTGACCGGGAGCGCAACATGGTCAAGGTGATGGTGGGCTCGCTGGTGCTCGTCACACTGCTGTATCTCGCAGCGAACTGGGCCTATGTCGCTGCACTGGGCATGAAGGGCGTGGCCGAATCAAAGGCCGTTGCAGCCGATCTGCTGCGTGTGACCTTCGGCAAGACCGGCGAAGTGCTGATCTCGCTGATGGTTGCGGTGGCAGCACTCACCTCGATCAATGCGACCATGATGGTCGG
>Ga0315905_10004848_pt1 | contig 13756 bp, 9 predicted proteins | sample LakEriMetagenome_5_FD_203522 | JGI IMG/M metagenome (GOLD analysis project Ga0315905, IMG submission 203522) | Freshwater fungal communities from buoy surface, Lake Erie, Ohio, United States - Buoy 4 MA121 | ecosystem: Environmental > Aquatic > Freshwater > Lake | place: USA: Lake Erie, Ohio... | reverse complement strand
GGAAGGCCAGCAAACGCTGTGCCACACCACCAGCTGGGGTGTTTCGACCCGCATGATCGGCGGCGTGATCATGACGCATGGCGATGATGACGGGCTGTGCACACCGCCGCGCATCGCGCCGCAGCAGATCGTGATCCTGCCGATGCTGCGCGATAACGATGGCGATGCTGCACTGCTGGAATACTGCGCGGGTCTGCGCAGCAAGCTGGCAGCTCTTTCCGTGTTTGACGAGAAGGTGCGCGTGCTGCTCGACAAGCGGCCGGGCAAGGCGACCGCCAAGCGCTGGGGCTGGGTGAAGAAGGGCGTGCCCCTGATCCTCGAAATCGGCGGGCGCGATGCCGAAGGCGGCCAGGTTTCAGTACTGCGCCGCGATCGGCTTTGGCGCGAGGACGGCAAGGCCAACTTCATCGGTATGGCGCAGGACGATTTCGTGGCCTCGGCGGCGGGCGAGCTTGATGCCATCCAATCGGCCCTGTTTGCGCAAGCGCGCACGCGGCGCGATGCGCAGATCGAGCGCGGGATCAGTGATCTCGATGGGCTGGCGGCGTTCTTTTCGGAGGACAAGGCCTTTCCGGGCTGGGTCGAGCTATGCTGGTCGCGGCCGACGGGGGCGGCGCTCGACAAGGTGGTCGAGCAGCTCAAGGCCTTGAAGCTGACCATCCGCAATACGCCGATGGATGCAGCGCCTGCAGAGGGGCTGTGCCCGTTTACCGGTGAGCCGGCGGTGGAGCGCATTCTGGTGGCGCGGGCTTATTGACCTCTTGGGGCAGACCCGGTGCCCGGTGTCTCGGCTTCGCTCGACACGAACGGAGGGTGGGGTATGCATCTGGGCATGAAGAAGCTCTTGACGCTCGCACTCCTTGCCCTGCCCGCCGCCGGATTGGCGGGGGCCGACGAGGCCGTTTCGCAAAGCCGCCTCGAGGCGGACGTGGCGCAGCTTGTCGCGTTCGGGACGCGGCATACGCTGTCGCAGCAGGATGACCCGAAGCGCGGAATAGGTGCGGCGCGGCGCTGGGCGGAAGGCGAGTTTCGCAAGGCGGGCGCGGCCTGCGGCGGATGCCTCGCAATCGTGCTGCCCGAGACGACAGTGCAGGGAGAGCGGGTGCCGAGCCCGACGCGGCTTGTCGATGTCGTGGCGATACAGCGCGGGACCGAGCGTCCGGATGAAGTCGTCATCGTGCAAGGCCACATCGACAGCCGCAACTCCGATCCGCTCGATGCCAGGGGTGATGCGCCGGGTGCCAATGACGACGGTTCGGGTACGGCGTTGGTGCTGGAAGCAGCGCGGGTACTTTCGAAGCGGCAGTTTGCCGGCACGATCGTCTATGCGGTGCTCTCGGGCGAAGAGCAGGGGCTCTATGGCGGCAAGCTGCTGGCCGACTTTGCGAAGTCGCAGGGCTGGACGGTGAAGGCGGTGCTCAACAACGATATTGTCGGCAATTCACGCGGATCGGACGGGCTGTTCGACGATTCCCATGTGCGCGTCTTTTCCGAGGGGCCGCGCGCCGATGCGAGCACCGCGCGGCTCGAAGCACAGCGCAGCGTTGGCGGCGAGAATGACAGCCCTTCGCGAAACCTGTCACGCTGGCTGGCAGGGTTGGATGACACCGGCCTCGCGGTCCGACAGGTCTGGCGCGCCGATCGCATGGGGCGCGGCGGCGATCATCTGCCGTTCCAGGAGGCGGGCTATCCGGCGGTGCGGTTTACCGTGGCGGTCGAGAACTATGAGCGCCAGCACCAGACCGTGCGGTCCGAAGCCGGACGGCCGTTCGGCGATACGATGGAGGCAATGGACTTTGTCTATCTCGCCAAGGTGACGAAGCTGAATGTGCGGGCTCTGGCGGCCCTGGCAAATGCGCCGATGCCGCCGGCGGTCAAGGTCACGGCGGCGGTGCAGACCTTTACCGAGATCGACTGGAGCGCCATGCCCGGCGCAGCGCGCTACCGCGTTTGGCAGCGCCGCACCGACGCGGCGGGCTGGGAAGCGAAGCCCGTCGCCGAAACCAGGCAAACCCATTTGCGGCTTGAGGGCGTGCGCGGAGATGACTGGTTCTTCGGGGTTAGCGCGGTCGCGGCGGGCGGCGCGGAAAGCCCGGTTGCCTCTGCCGTGCCCGGTGGAGCCTTCGTGCCGGAAACTGCTGCGACGCCCTGACCTTGCTATTGCGCCTTGCAGCCGCCACAGGTCGGTGATGGCAATCCGCAAGCAAACGCCGAATGGCCCCGACGGTCTCCCCACCCGCGAGCAGGTGCTCGATTTCATCGCGGCGAGCGAGGAACCGGCGGGCAAGCGCGAGATTTCGAAAGCCTTCGGGCTCAAGGGCACCGAGAAGATCGCCCTCAAGGCGCTGCTCAAGGATATGGCCGAGGAAGGCCTGATCGACGGCAATCGCAGCGCGTTCCACCGCATGGGCGGCGTGCCGCGCGTGACGGTGCTGCGGGTTCTGGAGATCGAAGACGGCCAGCCGCTGGCGATCCCGGACACCTGGCAGCCCGATGACGGCGCGCCGCCACCGCGTGTCCGGATCATCGAGCCGCGCGGCAAGGGCAGGGCGGCTCAGGCCGCGCTCAAGGTGGGCGATCGGGTGCTCGCGCGCACAGAGGAAGCGGGCCGCGGCCTTGTCGGCCATGTGATGAAGAAGCTGCCGACGCGGACCGAGCAGCTGCTCGGTGTTGTCGAGTTCGATGGCGCGGGCAAGCCATGGCTCGCGCCTGTGGACAAGCGTGTCCGCAATGCCGTGGCTATAGCCGATCTCGGCGGGGCGGCAGAGGGTCAACTCGTGCTGGGCGAGCCGGTAAGCAAGTCGCCCCGTGCCGGGCTCAAAGTGACCGAAGTGCTCGGCGATCCGCTGGCGCCGCGCGCGTTCAGCCTAATCGCGATCCACAAGCATGGCATTCCCTTCGTGTTTGCGCAGGAAGCGCAGGACGAGGCGATGTTGGCGGCGAAGATGGCACTGTCGGAAGGCAGCCGCGAAGACTTGCGCGCATTGCCGATCGTGGCGATCGATCCCACGGATGCGCGCGATCACGACGATGCGATCTGGGCTGAGCCCGATGGCGAGGGGGGCTTCCGCGCGATCGTCGCGATTGCGGATGTGAGTTTCTATGTGCGGCCGGGCGGGGCAGTGGATCGCGAAGCCAGAAAGCGCGGCAATTCGGTCTATTTCCCGGACCGCGTGGTGCCGATGCTCCCTCATGTGCTGAGCTCGGACGTCTGTTCGCTCAAGGTCGGCGCGGACCGGGCGGCCATGGCCTGCCACCTGACGATCGATGCCGAAGGGCGGATCACCGCCTGGCGCTTCACGCGTGCGCTGGTGCGGATCGCCGAAGTGATCGCATACGAGGAGGCGCAGCGGCGGATCGATGCGCGCGAAGCTGCGCCGCATTTGCAGAACCTCTGGGCGGCATGGCGCCTGCTCGAAAAGGCGCGCAGCAATCGCGATCCGCTGGAACTGGAGCTGCCCGAGCGGCGTGTCGTGCTGGATGAGCACGGCAAGATTGCAGAAGTTGCCTTGCGCGAGCGGCTCGATGCGCACCGCGTGGTCGAGGACTTCATGATCGCGGCCAATGTCGCGGCGGCCAAGGCGCTCGAGGCCAAGGTCGCGCCGGTGGTCTATCGCATCCATGAGCCGCCGAGCCGCGAGAAACTGGTGGCGCTGAAGGACTATCTCGCCACCTTTGGGCGCAAACTGGCGCTGGGTCAGGTGATCACGCCGGGGCTCTTCAACCGGATGCTCAAGGACGTGACCGACGAGGCTGAGAAGGCGCTCGTCATGGAAGCGGTGCTGAGGAGCCAGACGCAGGCGTACTACGGTCCGCGCAATGCCGGGCATTTCGGCCTCGCGCTGGGGAGTTATGCGCATTTCACTTCGCCGATCCGGCGCTACTCGGACCTCCTTGTCCACCGCGCGCTGGTGGATGCCTATCATCTCGAACAGCCGCGCCCCGAGCCGCGCGAGCTTCCGGCGACTTCCGGCCTGTCGGACCGCGACCGGTCGGACCTTGCGCGGATCAGCGATGCCATTTCCAAGGCCGAGCGGCGGGCGATGGAAGCCGAGCGCGAGACGATCGACCGTTATGTTGCGGCCTGGCTTTCGGGCCGGGTGGGCGAGGTGTTTGATACCCGGATCACCGGCGTGCAAAAGTTCGGCCTGTTCGCGACGATCATCGGCCTTGGTGGCGACGGACTGGTGCCGATCTCGACTTTGGGGGCTGAGCGCTTTGCCCATGACGAAAAGCGGCAGGTGCTTGTCGGCGAGGAGACCGGTGAGGAGTTTGCGATGGGCATGATCCTCAAGCTCCGCCTTGCCGAGGCCAATCCGCTGACGGGCGCGCTGAAGTTCGAGCCGGTCGATATGGCCGAAGGCGCGGGGCGGATCGAGCCTCGCGGGGGGCGGCCGTTTGAAAAGGCTCCGAAGAAGGCCGGCGGGCACATGGTCGGGCCGCGGGGGCGGCCGCGCAATATCCGGCATCAGGGCAGGAAGCGGTAAGGCCCCTAGCTGAACGAATCGATGCCGCGCTCGTCGATCCCGCCGGGGACGATCATCAGCACGCAGGGGAGCTGACCGAGGTGCGAGGTAAAATGGGTGACGAGCGGGCCGGGATTGCCGTCTGCCGCCGCGCCCAGCACGAGCGCGGAGACTTCCGGATGCTCGCCGAGGTATTCGCGCACGACCTGGGGGCCGCTGCCGGTGCGCACCGCGACCGCAGGCTCGAGACCGGATTCGCTGGCGAGACTTCCAGCGGCGGCCCGGGCCAGATTTTCGGCACGTTCGCGAGCTTCCGCCTCGATGGTCGCTTGAATGCTGCCGAACACGACGAATTCCTGCTTGGGGACAAGCGCGAGAATGTGGACCGTGCCGCCGGTGCGCACCGCGCGGCGCGCGGCAAAGCGCAGCGCGCGGGCGGCTTCTTCGGTATCGTCCATGATGACGAGATAGACGCGCTGCTTGCCGCGCACTTCGGCGCCGGGCGTGTCTTCCACTTCGTTTGCCATGCCAACCATGCCTGCCCCTTTGCGATATGGTCGCTTCACACGTGGATCGCACTGCCGCCTATACGGCTGGGTCATGCGTATTGGCCTAATTCGTATGCGGAGCAAGCGCCAAGAGACTTGACCCGCCTTGCCCGGGTGGCGAAATGGCAGACCATGTGCCAAGGGGGCATAGGCGGGGCGGGGGTGGTCTGACGGTCCCGCCCGGCCAGAGTCCCGATATCCAGGCCCTGGTAACCATTAGGGAAAAGAGCTGCCATGCCGATCCAGATCAAGATGCCCGCGCTGTCACCCACAATGGAGGAAGGCACGTTGGCCAAATGGCTGGTGAAGGTGGGCGACAGGGTCTCTTCGGGCGACATCATGGCCGAGATCGAGACTGACAAGGCGACGATGGAATTCGAGGCGGTCGACGAAGGCACGATCGTCGCCATCGAGGTCGCTGAAGGCACCGAGGGCGTGAAGGTCGGCACCGTGATTGCGACCATCGCAGGCGAGGATGATGGGGATGTGGCAGCGCCAGTTCCTGCGGCGGCACCTGTTGCGGCTTCGTCTGCGCCCGCTCCGGTGGCAGCGCCGGCGCCGGCGCCTGTTGCCGCGGTAACGGCCCCTGCTGCGGCCGCACCGGTGGGGGATCGCATTGTGGCCAGCCCGCTGGCCAAGCGCATTGCCAACGAGAAGGGCATCGATCTCGGCAGGGTAACGGGCAGCGGCCCGCATGGCCGAGTCATCAAGGCCGACCTCGATGTGACTGCGCCGGCAGCCGCTGTTCCCGCCCGCATTCCGGCACCGGTTGCAGCAGTGGCTCCCGCAGCAGCCACCGCGCCCATCAGCACCGATATTCCGCACGAGGCGGTCAAGCTCTCGTCGATGCGCAAGACCATTGCCCGCCGTCTGACCGAAGCCAAGGCGACAGTGCCGCACTATTACCTCACGGTCGATATCCGCCTCGATGCGCTGCTCACGCTGCGCACGGAGCTCAATGCGGCGCTCGCCGGGGAGGGCATCAAGCTCTCGGTCAACGATCTCCTGATCAAGGCGCTGGGCAAGGCGCTGATCCTCGCACCCGATGCCAATGTGAGCTTCGCGGACGACACACTTGTCCGTTATTCGCGCGCCGATATCGCGGTCGCGGTCTCGATCCCGGGCGGGTTGATCACGCCGATCGTGACAGGGGCGAATGTCAAGTCGATCTCCATGATCCAGAAGGACATGGCGGACCTTGCCGCGCGCGCCAAGGCGGGCAAGCTTGCGCCGCACGAGTATCAGGGTGGCACGGCCAGCCTGTCGAACCTCGGCATGTTCGGGATCAAGCAGTTCGAAGCGGTGATCAATCCGCCGCAGGGCATGATCATGGCCATCGGCGCGGGCGAGAAGCGGCCCTATGTGATCGACGACGCGCTGGGGATTGCGACCGTGATGTCCGCCACCGGCAGCTTCGACCACCGCGCCATCGACGGCGCGGAAGGCGCGCAGCTGATGCAGGCGTTCAAGACGCTGATCGAAGCGCCGCTTTCGCTGGTTGCCTGATCATATTGAGAGCGGCGCGCCTGCCGCAGCGGGCTAAACAGGACGCCGACGTTAAGGAGCATATACGTGGCTGACCAATACGATCTTCTCGTCCTCGGCTCGGGGCCCGGCGGCTATGTCGCGGCGATCCGCGGGGCGCAGTTGGGCCTCAAGGTCGGCATTGTGGAGCGCGAACTGCTCGGCGGCATCTGCCTCAACTGGGGCTGCATTCCGACCAAGGCGCTGCTGCGCTCAGCCGAGGTGTTCAACCAGATGAAGCACGCAGCTTCGTATGGCCTGGCGGCGGACAATATCCGCGCGGATATCGATGCAGTGGTCAAGCGTTCGCGCGGTGTCGCCAAGCAGCTCAACCAGGGTGTGACGCACTTGATGCGCAAGAACAAGATCACCGTGCATATGGGCACCGGCGTGCTCAAGGGCGCGGGTCAGGTCGAGGTGACGGGCGAGAAGGGCACGGAAGTGCTTTCTGCCAAGCACGTGATCGTCGCGACCGGCGCGCGCGCGCGCGATCTGCCGTTTGCCAAGGCGGACGGCGACCGCATCTGGACGTATCGGCATGCCATGGTGCCGCCAGCCATGCCGACCAAGTTGCTCGTGATCGGATCGGGCGCAATCGGCATCGAGTTTGCCAGCTTCTACAACGACATGGGCGCGGATGTGACCGTCGTCGAGATGATGGACCGGATCGTTCCGGTGGAAGATGCCGACGTCTCCGCGTTTCTTGAGAAGTCGCTGACCAAGCAGGGGATCACGATCCTCACCGGCGCGGGCGTCGAGAGCATCACCACGAGCGCGGCGGGCGTGAAGGCCAAGATCAAGGGCAAGGACGGCGCGGCGGCCGAGCATGATTTCAGCCATGTGATCGTGGCGGTGGGCATCGTACCCAATACCGAGAACATCGGCCTCGAAGCGCTGGGCGTTGCGGCGGAGCGCGGGATCATCGCGATTGACGGCTACGGGCGCACCAATGTGCCTGGCGTCTGGGCCATCGGCGACGTGACGCCGGGCCCGTGGCTGGCGCACAAGGCGAGCCATGAAGGCGTGATCGCCGCCGAAGCCATTGCGCAGGCGCTGGGCAACACCGAGGTGCATCCGCATCCGATGGACCGGCTCAACATTCCCGGTTGCACCTACTGCCATCCGCAGGTGGCGAGCGTGGGCCTGACCGAGGCGAAGGCCCGGGAAGCGGGCTATGAGCTCAAGGTCGGCACCTTCCCGTTCATCGGCAACGGCAAGGCCATCGCGCTGGGCGAGGCCGAGGGTTTCATCAAGACGGTGTTCGATGCCGAGACCGGCGAGCTGCTCGGCGCGCACATGATCGGTGCGGAAGTGACCGAGCTCATCCAGGGCTATGTCGTGGGCAAGACGCTGGAGACCACCGAGGCCGAGCTGATGCACACCGTCTTCGCGCATCCGACCCTTTCGGAAATGATGCATGAGAGCGTGCTCGCGGCTTACGGGCGCGCGCTTCATATCTGATCCGCTGGCGGCGCGCCGGCTTCCGGCCTAAGGGACGGCCGTGCCGGAAAATTGCCCTCAAGCCACGCATGATGTCATCGTTCTCGGCGCGGGCGCGGCGGGGCTGTTCTGTGCCGGGCTTGCCGGCCAGCGCGGCAAGCGGGTGGCGCTGCTCGACCATGCCGACGCGCCGGGCAAGAAGATCCTGATCTCGGGGGGAGGGCGGTGCAACTTCACCAACCTCCATACTGCGCCCGATCGCTACCTTTCGGAGAACCCTCACTTCGCGCGCTCGGCGCTGAGCCGCTACACACCTGCGGATTTCATCTCGCTTGTCGAGCGATACGGCATTGCCTGGCACGAGAAGACGCTTGGGCAACTGTTCTGCGATGGGTCTGCGAAACAGATCGTGGCGCTGCTGATGGAGGAATGCCGCGCTGGCGGGGTGGACCTGCGCTGCGGGGAGGCGGTCGGTGCGGTCGAGCATGGGGACGGGCTGTTCCGGGTGGGCTTTGGTGCTCAGACACTCGCGGCGCCCGCGCTGGTGATCGCAACCGGGGGGCCTTCGATCCCCAAGCTGGGGGCAAGCGGTTTCGCCTACGATCTGGCGCGCCGGTTTGGATTGAAGGTCGTGCAGCCGCGGCCGGCGCTGGTACCGCTGACACTGTCCGGCGAGGAAGCCCTGTTTCGTGAGCTTTCAGGCGTTTCGTCCGACGTCGTGGCGCGTTGCGGCAAGGCAGCCTTCCGCGAGGCGGCGCTGTTCACGCACCGGGGGCTGTCGGGCCCGGCGATCTTGCAGGTTTCGTCCTACTGGCGGCCCGGGAGCGCCGTGGAGATCGATTTTCTTCCCGATCAGCCGCAGGACTGGCTCATTGCAGCCAAACGCGAACGTCCGCGCGCCGCGATGGCGCGTGTGCTCGGCGCTGCCTTGCCCGAACGGCTCGCCGTGCGTCTGGCCGAGCGCGTGGGTATCGAGGGCGAACTTGGCCAGAAGCAGGACAAGGCCCTGCGTTCGGCTGAAGCGCAGTTGCGGCGATGGGCGTTCATGCCCAGCGGCAGCGAGGGTTTTGCCAAGGCGGAAGTGACCGCAGGCGGGATCAGCACGGCGGGGTTGTCCTCGCGCACCATGGAGGCAAAAGCCGTGTCGGGTCTGTTCGCGATCGGCGAGGCGGTTGACGTGACAGGCTGGCTCGGCGGGTACAACTTCCAATGGGCCTGGGCGAGCGCCCATGCAGCTGCGGCGGCGCTCGCCGATTTTCCATGACGGCGTTCGCGCCCTAGCGGGTTATGCTTAGGCTGGAACGATTCCCGCCAGGATGAACCTGAGACGCTGTTGCTCGGCCAGGCCAGACCGTCAGTTAGGGGAGTGCACGATGACTTTGTTCAGCGATATTGCGCCTGCGGTGGGCTTCGATCTCTCGGGTGATCCGTTCATTGATTCGCTGTTCTCGCCGGAGGACTACTTCCGCACAAAATGGGCGACAGTTTCCGGCGGCAAGACGCAGGTCAGTTACAGCTTCCCTTTTCTCAACGGCGTCGCATCGAAATTCACCAGCGATTACGGCAATGAGCCCTCGGCCGCGCAGCATTTCGGCGTTACCAGCGCGCAGATCACCGGGATCGACCTTGCGTTCCAGCGCTGGGCCGACGTGGCGAACGTGAACTTCACCAAGGTGACGGAAACTGCTGCGGGCGTTGTAGGCGATATTCGCATCGCATTTTCCTCGGAAGTCCCAAGCGAGTTCTGGGGCTATGCCAAGATCTTCAGCGACGGGAGTGATCCTTCGCAGGGAGATATCTGGATTGAGCCCGGGATCAAGGACGGCACCTTCCAGCCCTATACCTACGACTTCGTCGCGATAATGCACGAGATCGGCCATGCGCTCGGCCTCGATCATCCCTTCGAGGGCAATATCATGCCGGCCGGCTACGACAACGTGCGCTACACGATCATGTCGTATACCCAGCCCAAAGCGGTGTTCTACTTCAAGCCCGGCGCGACCGATGCGCAGTACATTCTCGTCACGCCGATGGTCTACGATATTGCTGCCGTGCAGAAGATCTATGGCGCGAACATGTCGCACCGTACCGGCAACGACGTCTATGCCTTCCAGCAGGACCAGCCGGTCTACCAGACGATCTGGGATGCGGGCGGCAACGACACGATCGACGTGACCTCGTTCAAGTACGGCTGCACGATCTCATTGACGGCGGGTAGCTATTCCCAGCTGACCTATGGTGACACGACACTCGATCCCAATCTCGGTATCGCGTTCGGCTGCACGATCGAGCATGCGCGCGGCGGTTCGGGCGATGATACCTTGAGTGGCAACGACGTCGCCAACCAGCTCTTCGGCAACGCCGGGATGGACACGCTGATCGGCAGCGGCGGCAACGATATCCTGGACGGCGGTGCGGGCGATGATGTCGAGGTCGGCGGAGATGGCAACGACACGTTCATGGCAGGGATCGACGCCGGCCGGGACAGCTTCGACGGTGGCAATGGCATCGATACGATCACCTATGCCGAGGCCAAGGCGGCGGTGACCGTGAAGCTCGGGGCGGGCATCGCAGCCGGCAGCGCCGCCGGCGATGCTGCCGGGATCGGCAGCGATGTGTTCGAATCGATCGAGACCGTGATCGGCAGCTCCTTCAACGACAAGCTGAGCGGCAGCACCGGCGCCGACACCTTCATCGGCGGCGCTGGCAATGACACCATCAACGGCGGGGGCGGGTTCGATACGGCAAGCTATGCCGGGGCGAAGGCTGCGGTGACGGTGAACCTTGCGCTGACAACCGCGCAGAACACCGGTGGCGGCGGGACAGATACGCTGAGCGCGCTCGAGAACCTCATCGGCACGGCCTTCAACGATACGCTTACCGGCAACAAGAGCGCCAACGTCCTCGACGGCAGTGCGGGCACGGATACGATGGCCGGCGGGCTTGGCAACGACACCTACCGCGTCGATGTCACCGGCGATACGGTGAGCGAGGCGGTCGATGCCGGGAGGGACCTTGTCATTTCCGGCGCAAGCTTCACGCTGGGAGCCAATCTCGAGAACCTCACGCTGTCTGGGGCCGCGGCCATCAACGGGACCGGCAACGCAGTTGCCAACACGATCCGCGGCAATGCCGGCGCTAACGTGCTTTCGGGCGGCGGCGCGAACGACCAGCTGATCGGTGGCGCAGGCGCCGACACGCTGGTGGGCGGCGCCGCGCGCGACTTCCTTACCGGCGGAACGGGGGCGGACGTGTTCCGCTTCGCCAACGGCGATTTCGGCGGCACGAGCACGGCAAGCTGCGACCTTATCTACGATTTCAACCGCGCTGACGGCGACCGCATCGATCTTTCGGCGATCGATGCGAATGCAGGTGGCGGGACCGCCAACGACGCCTTCGTCTTTATCGGCAACGATGCTTTCGGCAATGTCGCGGGACAACTGCGCATTGCCACGATTTCGAGTCTGAGCGTGGTGCAGGGCGACACCAATGGAGATGGGCTCGCCGATTTCTGGATCCGTTGCAACGGTGCGCCAGCCCTCGCTGCGGCCGACTTCGTGTTGTAGGGCGGGTCTCCCATGCCGTCGCGGTGCTGCGCCGGAGCAGCCCGTTCGTCGTCGCGGCGCTGTAGTTCTTCTGAAACATTCGCGGGGCAGGGCGTGCGCTGAGGGTTACCCCGTTGTTTGCCTTTCAGGCACATGCGGATCCCTTGCCAGCCCTGAGCGCGAAGGAATGCACGGTGCCCAAGACGATCAAGGGGACAAAAGCAGGCGAGACCCTGGACGGGAGCGGGGGAGCCGACCTGATTTATGGCCTGGGCGGCAAGGACATCTTGAACGGCATCGGCGGCAACGACCTGCTGGACGGCGGCGTCGGCGCTGATCGTCTGGTCGGCGGCGATGGCGATGATCGCTACGTCGTAGATAACGCGTCGGACAAGGTGATCGAGGCTGCGGACGAGGGCGCTGATCTCGTCCTGGTAGCGCTCGCGCGGTACAAGCTGCCCTCTCACGTCGAGAACCTGACGTTCACCACGCGCGGATCGCATATCGGCATCGGCAACGGGCTGGACAACGTGATCACCGGCGGCGCCGGCACCGACCGGCTGTTTGGTGGTGGCGGCGCCGACACATTGCTCGGCGGGAACAGCAACGACTACCTTTCCGGCGGCAGGGGGCGGGACACGCTCCAGGGCGGCAATGGCGACGACACGCTCGATGGTGGATCGGGCAACGACGTTCTCGATGGCGGGATTGGCGCGGACAACCTGTTCGGCGGGCGCGGCAACGACGTTTTCATCATCGACAATCCGCGCGACACGGCGCTTGATGTTGCCAATGGCGGCATCGACGAGGTGCGGACCCGGGTGGATTTCAAGCTCGGTGGAAACATCGAGAAGCTGACGGTCTACGGCGGCAATTCGGTGGACGGTACGGGCAACGCGCTAGACAACACGCTCATCGGCAACGATCAGCGCAATGCATTTTATGGCGCGAGCGGAAACGATACGCTCGACGGAGGCAAGGGCAACGACGTGCTCAACGGCGGGGCTGGAGCCGACCGCTTCGTGTTCTCGTCCGCACCCAACCGCTTGACCAATTCGGACCTGATTGAAGACTTCTCGCGCGAGCAGAAGGACAAGATCGTCTTGTCGCTCGACGTGTTTGTCGACTTCGACGGCAGCGGGCGGATCAGCCCCGATGCATTCCACGCGGAGGCAGGCGCGACGCGTGCGACCGAGGACGGCCAGTTCCTCATCTACGACACCGCGAGCGGTGCGCTCTACTACGACGCGGAAGGTCCCGACGGGCGCGGCGCGATCCAGATCGCACAGCTTGGCGAGACCGATCACCCGGCGCTGCGCTGGAGCGATTTCCTGATCATCGGCTGAGGGCGCGGTTCCAGCGCCTTCAAGCCCAAAGCCCGGCGGCCTCGCGCCTGCCAGAGATGAGCTTGCGTTGGAAGGCGGCCATGTTGGATCAGGCTGCAGTGCGCCAAGGCAATTGCCGCGGTGGACATCTCGGTCGACCACCGCGGCCTTGCCAACGCCGTGGCGCGCCTTGAACGCCTCGAGATATCCGGAAGGAACGCGCGCAACAGATCCTTGGCGCATTGCGGGAACAGCGCCGCGCACCGCGAGCCGCCGGCCAAACCCGGCAGAGCAGACAAGGCGAGGCGGGCATAGCAGCCCGAGTTCGCCTCGACAAAAGCGCTGTGAGGGAAGAACAGCGCTTGCACCCATCTACAACTTCAGAAGGTGCGCCCATCGGGGCCGAGAAGGGTCGGGGGGGTTTTTCGGATATCCGGAGGTGGCGGCATAGACCTGCTCGCCCGCGATGTAGGTCGCCAGCACGCGGGTCTGGTGGATCTCGCAAGCCGGCACGATGAGCGGGTGCTGGTTGAGAATGACGAGATCGGCAAGCTTGCCTGGTTCGAGTGTGCCGCCCTTCCGCCCTGCGCGGGCACAAACCCCGCGTCACGCAGCTTGCCGATGATCTCCTCGGGTTTGTGCTTCGCTGCCTGGCCGCGCCTCCTTCGCGGCCAATCCTGGAACTGAAATTGGGCTGCTCGGACGGGGGCAAAACCATGCCCGCCAGTTCACATGATGATTTCAATGTCGCTGTAGGTCAGAACCGGGGGGGTCCCAGACCCCATTACAGCAAACTGAAACGCATCATCGCCGCCCAGGCCATCGGCATCGTAGTAAAGCTTGCCTGAGGTCGTGTCATAGATAATCCGATCCGAGTCATCGTGCCCCGCCATGGCACCGTCAGCAGC
>Ga0315905_10004847_pt1 | contig 13756 bp, 14 predicted proteins | sample LakEriMetagenome_5_FD_203522 | JGI IMG/M metagenome (GOLD analysis project Ga0315905, IMG submission 203522) | Freshwater fungal communities from buoy surface, Lake Erie, Ohio, United States - Buoy 4 MA121 | ecosystem: Environmental > Aquatic > Freshwater > Lake | place: USA: Lake Erie, Ohio... | reverse complement strand
ACTGTTGAGAATTGGTGTCAGGCAATCTCGTGGTGCTTCTAAAGTGTAGAGGATACTAAATTGAGTACCAATAATTTCTTTTTTTATACTAGGGCGTTGACTGTTGAGAATTTCTGTCAGGCAATCTCGTGGTGCTTCTAAAGTGTAGAGGATACTAAATTGAGTACCAATAAACAACACACACTCTCTCTCTCAGGCAATCTCGTGGTGCTTCTAGGACTTTTTTTGGGCTACGTCATGTTCATGCTCTACATTGAGCTCGTCTTCCTTTTTGCTGTACAAATTCTCTTTTTTTTTTACAAATTCTCTTTTTTTTTTTGGGCTACGTCATGTTCATGCTCTACATTGAGCTCGTCTTCCTTTTTGCTGTACAAATTCTCCACAGTCAGAGTGCCTTAGTATAGCTACTATCTGAAAGTCACTAAATAGTCACTAAATAGAGTATTCGGTGGACTCTGTCCTCTTCATGCTCTACATTGAGTTAGTCACTTTTGCTGGAGGTTTTAATTTTTTTTATTTTCTTTGCTGGAGGTTTTAATTTTTTTTTTTGTTAGTGAGTCATCCTCTCTGCCGTACACTTTCTGAAAACTACTCCATACAGTAACGTTTATACAGTAAATGTACTAGCGCTCTAACTTTGTGAGAATCTGTGACAGGCTATCGCCTCGCGCATGCTGCGCGTTTTTCCTTTCTTGTTTCAGCGTCTGGTGCCCCGCCGCGGCGCAGGTTCTGCCACGTCATCCAAGGGGGGCAAAGCTCAAGAGTCTACCCCCACTGTCACGCCTGCCGCCGTGCCTTTGTCTCCTGGGGAGGAGCTGAAGAGGAAAAAGAAAAGTTGATTTTTTGGTCTCGGCCGAGACACGACTTGGTCGTGGTCTCGCATACAGAGCTGATGCTGGACGGCGAGTACAGTCGTTTGCAAAAGGAATCGAACAACGGTTCTCCCCTCGGGATAAAACCGTACAGACTTTTGTACTGCCGCTACAAACGATTTTGTACCGCTGATGAGTAGTGATTAGCAGAGTTTTTTTTCCTGGGTGAAGTATTCACATCATAACTATAAAACAAATATTTTCTTTTCGAAGTAAAAGACAGCGTAATTTTTCCTGTTGTTTTTTTTAAAAAAAAGGAAAATTACGCTGTCTTGTACTACGGAAAACAAAAATATTTTTTCATATTTATGATGTGATTACTTCACCGGAAAAAGCAAAAAGCTCTGCTAATCACTACTCTGATGCGGCTCCCAATTTCCGACGAACTTCTCAGACGAACTTCTTCGCAATATTTCGCGACGTTTCAATTCAAAATATGCAGGAAGACAAACGAAACACAGAAATTGGGGCGCAAAAATAAATCATGTAGATTATCGAAACGTGGGGGGAAATTTGCACCAAACGGTGTGATTCTCTGAAGTTCGTCACTTGATGGAAAAGGTTCGAGGACCCTTGCTGGGCCCCGAGCGCCAAGCGGCGGTGTCACCCGACAGGGCGTTGTGCTTACAGCGACCTCTCTTCTCTCTCTTTGTTTCTCCCTTGTGATGAAAAGTTCGTCGGAAATTGGGGAGCCGCATCAGCGGTACAAACTCGTTTGTACAGGCAGCACAAAAGTTTGTACGAGAGGAAAATCGGTGTTCGATTCTGTTTGCAAACGACTGTAAAGGAAGCAAGTATCCTCCTCCTCATATGCGGGCCATTGTGCTGGCAGCCGCGCCGACGCCATGCGATGCCGTTAAGACCCGTTTGCAAAACCCTAGCGCCGTCTCACAAGGGCTCTTGCAAACAGTCACGCGCATGTACACAGTAGAAGGGCCTGCATCTTTGTTGGACTTAAGCCGCGCGTGGGCAGGGTGGCGCCGTTTGTGGCGCTCTCTGATGGCCTGGAAATGGATAGAGAGATAGATAGATAGATAGATATGGGTTACGGAGGACAGGCCCGGGACTAGAGAGAGTAGAAGGCCTAATCTGTGGACGCCAAGCGTGGCCACAAAATAATCGCATCCTGCCGTGGCAGCCGCAGCAAATTGTTTTTTCCTCAAGTCTCTTCTAGTCCGAGCCGCGGCGCCCCAGACCGCATCAGATCTCTCATCATAATCATCAGGACTTTATGCAATCAATGTAATGGAGCAATGACCTTTCAGAATTTTTTTAAGTTATTGATGATTATCATTATCACTGACCAAGGGGCGTTGACATCCAAAAGGCCATCGTGCACTTGCTACAAAAGTATCAAGAGATCCATCTGGCCAAGGATCCGTCGTGATAAACTTCTGGCAGCGCCGAGTACGAAAATGCATGATGAGAATCAAAGGAAGTGCTTTAATTTTTGAAGACTCGCCTCAGCCTTTTAAAAATCTCCACGAGATTTACAAATTCTCCACTACAATCCTTGAAACAAACATCGCGCCAACCTTGGCCAGTGTGACGGGCCACTACAATACACAACATAACCCCTGCATGCAGCGTACACATTCCCTGACGATCAGAAGCCAAAAGCGGAGAACCAGCTTTTGGCTTTGCCAGCCTGCCAAGGAGCACGATTCGCATTTTCAGGCGCACGTGTTAACATACTTGCATATCCCTAAAAATGGACACGCAGGCCGGTCTAGATCCCAAAACACAATGAACGCGTACACATGATACGCGCAATACATGGCCGCCTGCAGCGCGCAACGCGACCTCGCCTCTCACGCGCAACAGGCTCACGGCCGCTATGCTCCAGCCCAAGCGCGCTTCAGTGTGCACTGGATTGCACGAAGCGTGTACACAATTATCGCTCGATCCTTGTTAAGCGCAATAACAACAAACATACCGCTGTTTCAACTGCGGATACATCCATCTTTTGTTGAGCATTCATTGGCACGGAAGCGTCGTCCGCACAGGTCTGGACCTTTTTGGCGATCTCTTGTGCTTGCGCTGATGTGAGGACCTGTGCGCGCAAATTCGTACTCAATACAATTCTGAAGCACGGGCAGACATTCTACGTGACACACGTCTCGATTTGAAACATGCGCAGACATTCAGCATTCGTATTCACTTAGGTCTCTTTTGATCGGATAAATCGCGCGAGCACGCGCGTTTGGACGAATCTGGCTTTGCTTGGTCAGATGCAGCAAATAGTACGAGAGACCATTAAAAAAAATTCTTCCGTGTGAGGAAAGGCACGTGGTGCAAGCGCTTGCGTGTTGAACACTTAAAAAGTTTAAAACTGCAGCACACGCGGCGTTGAGCGCGATTAGTAAGGTTTTTTCCCAAGGAAAACATGACCACTGTGCGCGCGCAGATTTTTCAAAAGCAATTCACCTCATCTGTTGCGCCACCAGGGGGCGTAGCCGAGGCCCATGGCATCTGGACACCGAAAATCTGGTTGGGGATGAATGAACTGTTGCAGGCGTTTGATTGATTTGTTCTTTTTGTCAGTTTGGTTGACTGGCAAACAGACAGACATTTACGCGGACACTGGTTCATAAACACGGATGCGCATAAGCGAGAACGCAATAAACATGCACGCCTTCACGAGCAGCGTGGGTCTCGAGACAGCGTCAGGTGCCAAGACAGTCCAAATTCTCACGATGCCTCATAAAAGTCACTATATTCAGTACTTTTAGAATTAGCCTCAAGTGCAACACAGTGTAAGACGCACCCGACTGATCGATACGTGCACACTTACTGTGACTTCAGCAAGCGAGATAAACTAGATGCATACAGCCTTCCAAGGCATGTACAAAAACAAATCGGCCTAGACACGCTCGGTAACAAATAACTTGCGCACAGATTCATGATAATGTTCACTTACGTAGCTGCGCGGATCCCAGTGCCGGCCTTGCACTTTACTACGCCCTGGGCGTCCAGTGTCAGCTCACAAGGCTGTGATTGCTTGAGGCAATCGAGTACGATCTGCGACAGTTCAGCTTTGCCCTGGAATGCCACACAAAAGTGAGTCGCAGACGGCCGCAGCCTTGCAGCACAGGCAACAGCATGACCCCCCCGACAGGACGCAGGTCGACAGGCCACAGACCACAGGTGCGGCATGAGGCGCGCACCCTAGTACGCACCTCCTCCTCATCAGCCTTATGCCTCAGGTAGTCGGCGAGGTTGACAGCAAGGGGCCCCGCCTGATACATCGCCATGTTCAATCCTGATTGAGCAGCCTCGGGTCCAGGGGCAACCAGCACGTGCTCCGTCGACTTCAGCCACTGTGCACTACCCTCAACTGGCGGCGGCGGTGGGGGCGCCACATTTTGGGCGGCGAACGCCGCCATAGCGGCTCCCTCACACACGCAGTCCACTGCCCCGCCCAGGGCCTGCTGGAGGCAACCAGATCCCGAGGCACACTGGACATTCTGTCCACAAACAAATGCGCCCACGTATCAGTACACGGGATACACGCCCATAGAAACGCTGCTGGGCCAACCAAAAAACAACTTGGACTGCGAGAGTGGACACGCTCTTCCACTTGTTCTTACGCACGAACACCACATGCGCGTGCACGCAGAGTAATACCGGGCAGACATTCGCGCAGGGGGTGCCCCCCGAGGGCACCTCGCCCCCGAGGGCCACCGGGGCGGGCACGACTTCTCCCATGACCACCGGCGGCTGCTCGGCCGCGGGCTGCTCGGCGGGCGCGGCATCCTGGAGCTGCTGTCCTGCGTACAAGGGGCGGGCCTGCGCGTATTGCGGCGCGTATTGTGGTGCGTACTGCGGCGCGTACTGAGGCGCGTATTGCGGCTGGTAGCCCGCCGCCAGCTGCAGCGGGTGCGCCAGGCGCGCCTGCGCGTACTGCTGCGGGTACACCGTCTGCAGCAGGCCGTCGCGCGAGCTTCCCGAGTGCGACGACAGGGCGACGAGCGCCACGCAGAGGAGCGCTGCGCCCGCCATCCGGAGCGATGAGACGCCCGGCGCGGCCGCCACCGTCATCGGCGCGACCGCCGACCAGGTCTCGGTCATGACGGTGACGGAAATAGTCCAAGTTCGTGCGGCCCAGGAGAACATGTTCTAAAGAGCGACACTTCACACTTCTTGTCACACACGGGGCGCGGTGGGCGGGCATGATGCGGGACGCGCGCTTGCGCGCCGCGGGCGTCGGCACATTGGTGCCCATGCTCGCGCTCGCCACGATCGCCGCGCTTGCCTGCGGCGGGCTGCAGCTGGGCCGCGGACGCCGCCCCGAGGTCCTTGCGCAGGTTGGCGAGCAAGCGTTTCTCGACCCGCTGAACACGGAGACCCCTGCGGATATGGCTCTGAAAATCCAAGGGATCCTGGTGCTGTGCCCCGCGCCCCCCTTGCTCTTCTGCTGCCCTGCCTCGCGTACGCGAGCTCGCTGGTTGCTGACGGTCGCCGGGGGTTGGCAGAAAAAGGAGGCGATACTCCTCAGAAAGATCTCCCAGCGCGAGAAAAAACACCAACATGTCCAGATCGATATCACAGCCGGACAGATTGGCAAGATGGGCCCGCAGGGTCCCAAGGGCTACACAGGAGCCCAGGGGTTTCAAGGGCCGCAGGGCGACACTGGTGCGTTCATAAGACATCGTGTGCCTGCGCCTCAGCGCCTCGCTGTTTCTCGGTCTCGCGCCGTGCACTCACTGCCATGCTTGTGGTGTGCTGCAGGGCCTCCTGGTATCCAAGGCCCGCGAGGCATCCAAGGCCCGAATGGCGTACAGGTTCTCGAGCGCACATGCGTGTGCCGTCTGGCGCACCTGTGATCTCTATTCTGGAGCTTTCCTAGTCAAGGGGCTAGGGTTTCTGCTGCAGGGGAGACGGAAGCCCACAGCGCACAAGAGAGTAGGGTATCCAGGGGAGTGCCTACATAAACACGACAGACACAGCATCTGTCAAGCCCACACGCTTCCGTTTCTGCCACGGTCTGAGGATGATCGCATGTGTAATCGCTTTCGGGTGAATTGCAGCGCCGCGACTGAACGTGCGCCTCTGGCAGGGCGTGGTGGGAGTGGATGGCGATCCGGGCCTGGACGGGGCAGATGGAGACACGGGTCTGCGCGGCCCCAGCGGCCCGCGCGGGCGGCGCGGGCGCGAGGGTACGCGTGGGCTCGAGGGCCCGAAAGGGAACAACGGTCCAAACGGCTCTCCAGGGCACGGCGGCGAGTTTGGTAATCGGGGACGCGCAGCCTACGAGGGATATCCGGGGCCGCAAGGCCGCGTTGGACCCCCGGGCGCTCCTGGCACTCCCGGTGACCCCGGCGAGGCCGGGTGGCGTGGCGCCACAGGGCTTCCAGGGCTTCCGGGCTCTCCTGGCCCCAGGGGCGACGCGGGCCCAGACGGGAAATCCGGGAAAAGCGTGTGTTCGAGCGGAAACATGAATGGTCAGAGACTGTGTTGCGGATCGCTGGAGGCTGCGGCTTTCACGAAGGTTTCTGCGTACTCAGCCGCGGCTAGGATTGACATGTCGAAGTGCCGATTTGATGAGGCCCCCGTCATCTTCACGAGCATGAGCGTGGTGAATGAGGGGCGACGCTATTTGAACTCGGGCAGCAATATCATCAACACCAAGCCCGACGAACTTGATCCCAATGCAGCCACTGTCAATGTGCGCAGTGAGTTTTCACTGGATGTGCATCTCGACTGGCTTAGGAGCTGGGAATTGCAGTGGTGTGCTTACGGTATCCACCCACCCACATGCACAAGCACGCACGCAGACATGCATGGACACACGTGCATAAAAAATGAGTTTGGTCCACTGCAAAGCCACCCATTTGTTGGTCAATGTGCTGTGTTCGCAGTGTTTTATGTTATGAACACACACTGGCCAATGCATCACACACCCGCACATGTGCCATGTTGGATTTTTTACTGAATTTAGCGAGCGCCTGGCAGTATGTATTTGCTTGTATTTGCATTTGAGTGGATGGGACTGTATGCGTTGCTCTCACTATTCGGTGTATAAACGTGGGACATGTATAGCGTGTGACACGCGAGAGAAAAGGGGGTGACGAATGGTTTTTCGTGCAGGCATTGTGCGGCCGTGCCCGGTGGAGCCCACGTTTGATACTGAAAACGCCTTGTGCTATGCACAGCGTTACCCAGATCTGAGCAGGGCCTTTGGAAACGACGCGAATCAACTGATAGCTCATTTCAAGACATACGGAGAGAGGGAGAAAAGGGCTTTCAACTGCCTGTGCTCTGGAGGTGTGTGAGCGTGTGTGTGTGTTTACATGTCATGTGTATGGATTGGTGTGGATACTGACAGATGCCACGGAAACGCGCATTGCAGAGCCTGAGCTGGAGCCGGTTCTCAAGGGGCCTTACAGCATCGACAATGCCAAGTGTTACGCCGCCCGTTACAACGACCTCCAGCAGGCGTTCGGATACGATACCACGAAACTGATTAAGCACTGGGAGGAATTAGGGCAAAAGGAGGGGCGCACTTTCAACTGCGCATGGCAGGACCCCCTGATGACGTACCCGTCGTACGAGGTGTGCGGCGGGTCATCCAGCTCCAAGTGGAAGGGCGAGGGTGATACCATGAGGTGCACTGCATTCTCAAAGTCCCTCTTTGCAGCTGCTTTATTTAATAGATATACTAGTTGGCTGACTTTTGAGAATGTCCGCCCAAGTATGGCTGTGGACACCACGGGCTGCGGCTGGACCAAGGGAGCACCACCCATGTACTTTACGTCAATGTCCGATACTACTTGCGGTGCCGAGCTGTTCACCAGCACGCCCCGTTGCACGTCACGAACAATCGGCTACCAGTCAATCTACACCCCAGAAACCAAGGGATTTACTGTCAAGGCCATGGCCATTCCGGGACAAAAACTTCCCGCACCTGAGGATGCCGAAAAGTACGATTGGCAGGTGTGTGGCGCGTGGACACCGCGCTCATACGCAGCCATCCTTCCGCTTTTGCCCACGTGGAGATAGGCTGTGTGCGTTCCCGCGTTACCACAGAGAGTGTTCAGATTATCACACTCAGTGACAATCTGAGAATCCGTGATGCGTGCAGGTCAAGTGGTTTGGTGTGCGCCCTTTTAGACCCAAAGGCACTGAAGGGGCGGGCTACCCGTGCACAAGTCCGCGCCTCTTGAAAGGCAGCGGGGACCAAGGGGTCTTCACCGATATGGGGGAAGTTTGCTGTGACACCACAGGCGCCAATGGTTGGAGTGGCGCGGGAGCCGATTCAATTCAGAAGACGATCGATGTTTCTCAGGTGACTGTTACCAAATGTGATTTGTTTTTACGCAACTGCGTGTTGATTTCCGTGAAGTGCAGTCAGGTGTCTGGTGTCTGACTTGTGAACATCTTCGCGGATTGCGCAGTGTAAATTCGAGAAAATTTCGTATCTCTTCACGAACGTGCGCGGCGATGGACCTGTCGACCAGATGGTGAGAGAGCAAAATTTGAGGACAGAGAGAGAGGAACCCTCAGTGTACTGTATTTCATGGATGCCGCCCCTGTTACCATGGCGTAAGTATGTGCGTGTGTGCGTGTTTCGGGGAGCAGTGATTTAATCAGCGATTGACTACCACACACGCGGCGCACACACACGTAACACACTGCAGATTGGATCGTCAGCATATTCACCGACCGCGAAGAAGGATGAGTATGTCGTTCACCTTTTCACTGGCGGCAAGTACATGTACTGGAAGGCGACCCAATTCAATTTCAAAATCCAGTGGTGTGCTTTCGGCCGCTAGTGAGTATGCAAAAGCGAGAGATGTGTTGTTTATTGGTACTCGATTCAGTAACCTCTACACCGCAGTGGATACTCAAGACACGCAACCGAATGGAGAGAGCGGGTGGGCAGGGAGGTGCGCGAGCGGGAGACTGTTATGTAGAAGATGCTCACTGCGGAGTAAGAGCTGTAATTGTTTGTGTTTATCTGTTTTTGCGGTTAAACAATCTGTTTGCTGGCAATGATACAGAGACGAGCCCCAAACCTTCAGCCCTTCAACGATATCTACCTGCCCACCCCTACCGCGACCCCAAATCACCACAGACAACTTTTTGCAGGAACTCCAATTTCTCCCGATTCTCCCGTTCCGTTTGGCCTTTGTTGTTGTTCTGTCTGAATCATCTTCGTCTCCGCACGCTGCTGTGAAGCGTTTCGTATTGTCGAGACATCCACTGAGTATCTCACGATCAGTCCGACGGTACTATTTCAGCACAACCGCAAGTCTCGTTTGCCTTAAGAAACACAGGTCCCTCACGAAACTCACCAGTGACCTTGTTTGCTTGAGAACCTGAGGCTGAAATCTCTGTTCTCTATGGCCCAACTCCCACTGTCTGGCAACTGCCGCATACTACGCTGTCTACAGTTGCTTCTACAACATACTATACTACGACTAATATGCGTATGGTGATATGAAGCCTGTGCTCGGGCGACGCTCTTGTAACACTGGACCCCCCTGCTGTAGGGTCTATTAGCTGCAGGTGTACTACTGTGCAATGGCTGAGCTGCACAGCATCAAGCACAACGCCTGGCCCTCAACCAATGAGTCAACGTGGTACAGATCGGCATTGTTTTCCAATATCTGCTTCACGGTTGTCTTCGCGGCGGCTGCGACTGAGATTATTGTGTCTCCGGGCTGAACTTGGTAAATCGGTCCAAGTTTTACTTCCTCCTGCACCCTAATTTCGTCGGGATCAGGGAGACGGGGGTTGCTATTGTAGAGACGTAGCCAGTCGGCGTTTTGGAACTCGTGGCGCGCGAGTTCGTGCAACGATGACGCTGCTGGTACACAATACGCACACCTTCGCACCTGCAGCACAAGGCAGAAAGAGGGTCCAGACTCAGCGGTGCGTAGGGACGAGATAAGGCTGGTTCCAAAGGGAGGTGACCCCGCAGCCAGGCACTGCAATAGCGTGCGGCCGGAAGTGGAACGTGCTGGGATCCATGAAAACTGAGCCTTTGTAGTGTATGAATTGAGCGCCGTTCCTTCTTGAAGCGACATCAGCGTGAAATGATCCGCTGCGCAGTCCTCAGCACAGTTTGCGCCTGTCTCTGCCCCGTCGCACTGGCCGTTGCCACAGCAGGATTCGCCATTTGCTGGAGAATCAGCGCTTTGTCCGCAGGGCCTGACCGATATGCCACCCTCAATACAGGAAGGGCAATCAGGGTAACGTTGGGGCGCCACTGTGAGAGCATACGCCGGCGCTGAGAGTACCAGGTCTAGTGTGACTGTGCACCCCGCCGCCGCTTGCTTTATCAATCCCTGAGGTGAGCACGAGTGAGAAGGAGACGAGGTGGGGCATGGGGACGTGCCCTTCCAGGATACTACGATTGCTTCGACTTGAATGTTATAGCACCATACGTCTGAACGTTTTGCCTCTGACACCCCATTTTGAGTCACCATTGCCGTTGCTTGGAAACATACTGACACGTCTGTCCCGTGTTGCCCAACCTGAGGAGTCCACACAAACTTGCGGCGGTACGCGGTGTTGTGGAATACAGCGGCAAAAGGCGTAGTCTCTGTAGGTGTTAGAATCGAATACATGGGCGCTCCTGGGTTGGCAATGAGTGCGATAGACACCGGAGAGCGGACTGTGGCCGCGCACATGATTTCAAGCTGAAGCTCTTTCCCCACAGCAGCCTTGATGTAGGTGTTTGTGGGCAGAGTTGGAGGATTCACGAAAAACGGCCTGTCTGCCACACCTAGGACGAAGCAGGTGCGACAGCTCTCTGCCCCAGGTGACTGTCCGTAGATGCGTTTCCAGAGGGCCTTGTCAACTGACTCTGCTACGACTTCACCTGAAGTGAAGCACACCTTGCCAGGGGCAGGAGTCTGGGCCTTGGCACACTTTGTTGCTCCAGTGTCTACGCGGCCGCACGTAGTCACGTCCGAGTCCCCCGCACAGGATCTTTTCAAAGGCTTGTAAGTTGCATTTCCCAATGCGGGGGTACACGAAAACTCGCCAAGCGGCGTCAAATCCCAGATAAGGTCCAAAGTTGCGTCGTTTTTCAGACCCGTTGGGGCTGGACGTAGCTCATCTGATATGCACGTATCGAATGGTAGGCCTCCGCACCCGTACTTATAACTTGAGATAGTGGGCAAAATGGATATGCTGGGAAACTGGAATGAAATCTGCACTTGTGTATCCAGATCCTGGTCAACTGCCCGCACCGTATATCGAAATATAATGCCTGCTGTCCCGAATCTGTTGGGGCAGCAATTCGATGCAGGCGAGTCACATGCGCACTCATCTTGCCCACAACACGCGCAGCAGTCCCCGGAGCACAGCACGTCTTGAGAAGGGGCTGAGATCACAGGTGCTGGGTTGTCGCCTGGCGGAATAATGTACACCCAAACACACGAAGGATTTTCGCTTTCCATTGACGTTTTGTAGCGAACAGGAGAGGGAGCCGAAAAGAGAGCTTTATGCAATGTCTGATCTGTGTTGCCACCATAGCTAGCCTGTTTATCCAATGCCTCGAAGCACAGCATGATCACCCCGAGCTGTGACGGATCCTCGCATTGCGGTTCCCATTTGACATCAATGTAACCCGTGCCCGTAGGGTTTACCTTTGTTCCCGGGGCCTGTGTCTGAATTTCGCGCTGAAGCGTGCCTGAGGTTGTATCTACGCCCTTTGGTAGAAATGTTGCGGGGCGTATGAGACTTATGTCGTTTCCGCTCAGCTGGCACGGTTGGCGGGCATCGTCGAGGTCTTTGAATCCAATGCGTATGTATTTTTGATCATACAGGTACACTGGCGCCGCAGGAGTGGACGTTGGGGCCTCCATGTAAAAGTCTGAGGTACCGCACTTAATATTAAGCGGATTACGGCGAGAGGTTTTCGGCACCACTCCGAAAATACCCATAGCGGAAATGAGAGGGTTATTGTCATGCGTTGTGATAGGAGGGTTGCCGTTGTTGGGCCCTTCTACCACCCTGACAAGGAAGTCAACGGTACTGGCACAACAAAACAACACAACAAAAATTCAGACAAGTATTATTAAACTAACTAAGTACTAACTAAAACCCTAAATCCTAAGACACAAAATGCAGGAGAAATCCGTTCAGTACCCTGACAAGGAAGTCAACGGTAGTGGGAAAAGGAAAAACGCAAAACAAATTCTCGAACATCAGCGCACCCTACTTATCGACTATATAAAATCACTTTAGAGAATACGCTCGAGAATTTGTACCTGGACGAGGCCGACGCAAAGTTACCCACGCACATATAGCACTCGACCACCACGGATAGTTGGAAGACCCCATCCGCCGTGACCTTGAAAAAAAAAGCAGGAAAACCCCCGGAAACTCAGCAAAGGAATTACTAACGCACGTACATGATGATGATGCCTTTTTTTTGTCCTTGCAGAAACAAAAAATAGCACTCGACAACAACCGGGTGTGTGTGTGTGTATGTACATATATACACACAATATACATGTGTGTGTGTATGTATACACATGATATACATATACACACATAATACACACGCACACGCATACACGCATACACGCACACATACACACACACACTTACACACATACACACCGGGAAGCTAACAATGCCGGTGGATTGATCGATAGCCACGTTGGGCGCATGCCTATATATATATATATACATACATATATAATATATGTATACGTATGTATGTATGTATGTATGTATGTATGTATGTATGTATGTATGTATGTATGTATGTATGTGTGTGTGTGTGTGTCTGTGTGCGTGTCTGTGTGTGTGTGTGTGTGTATATATATATATGTATGTATGTATGTATGTATGTATGTATGTATGTATGTATGTATGTATATATATGTACATCTATAGATAAGCATATATATACATGTATATATATACATACATCCATACATATAACCGGGCCAATGTGTGTGTGTGTGTGTGTGTGTGTGTGTGTGTGTGTGTGTGTGTGTGTGTGTGTGTGTACGTATGATACACACATGCATGCATACCTTAAACACTAGATACATATACAGATACAAGGCACATATGAACCCAAATAAAATACAAATACACGGCACATATGACATAAATAGAAAATGCACATATGAACCCAAATAATATATCAATACAAGACACATATGTTCATACATAGAAAATGCACATATGAACCCAACTAAAACACAAATACAAGGCACGTATGATCAAAAATAGAAAATGCACATGTGAACCCAAATAAAATACAAATACAAGGCACATATGAATATACACATACAAGGCACATATGCACCCACCCAAAGCTCGAAGCACTGTCGCCCTCGTTCGCGCGGCATAAGGCGTTCGTGAAAAGTGCACTTGAGGGATCTCCCAGCGTTTTGTGCTCCAGGCACCTATGTTAATACATTTATTTACTATGATACACGCACACACGTGTGTGTGTTACATACACACACCTTACGATCACGTGTGTGTATTAGATATACATGATACATATGGATATATATACAAAGGTATAGGACACTAGAGTTACATATATATACACATACAAAGTATTAGATACACACACACACACACACGCACACCACTCATTTGACACGAGAGAGCCGGTACCGCAGTCACACACACACACACACACACACACACCCTCTCCTCCTCTCTCTCTCTCTCTCACACACACACAAACCTTTTTCTTGACACTAGAGAGCCGGTACCACAGTTGACCATGAATACACGACCTACAATGTATAGTAGAGTAGTAGTAGTTGTGTTTACTACAGACATATGTACTGTAAATGGTTGACACTGGGTGCCCCCGGGCGATGGGTGGAGCAGTGTGTGGCAGTAGTAGTAGTAGTAGTAGTGTTGATTACAGACATATGTACTGTAAATGGTTG
>Ga0315905_10004845_pt1 | contig 13759 bp, 10 predicted proteins | sample LakEriMetagenome_5_FD_203522 | JGI IMG/M metagenome (GOLD analysis project Ga0315905, IMG submission 203522) | Freshwater fungal communities from buoy surface, Lake Erie, Ohio, United States - Buoy 4 MA121 | ecosystem: Environmental > Aquatic > Freshwater > Lake | place: USA: Lake Erie, Ohio... | reverse complement strand
CTTCGTGTTGTATCAAACAAAGAGCGCAAAATAAAAGAAAGGCTGGACATGGAAATTGACCGTTCCGGATGGAGGGAAGCCGTTCTCAATGTTATTGTTCCAACAGAAAAAATCTACAAAATTAGAAATGGTAAAAAGGTAATCCAAGAGAGAACCCTCACACCAGGCTATATTATGGTAGAAGCCTTACCTACTAAGTTTTCTGTTGATATGATACAAACACTATCAGCAGTAAAGGATGTTATTCACTTTCTTGGTGGCGACAGACCAATACCGATGAAGGATGAAGAAGTTAGAAGATTACTAAGCAAAGTAGATACCTCAGAAGAAGCTGGTGAGTCATTAGCTGAGCCATTTATCATTGGCGAGGAAGTAAAAGTAACAGAAGGTCCTTTCCAAAATTTTGTCGGAAATATCCAGGAAGTAAATGAAGAGAAGAAAAAGATAAAGGTAATTATCAAAGTTTTTGGTAGAGGAACAGAAGTTGAATTAAATTTTATGCAAGTGGAAAAACAATCTTAATATACAATGGCTAAGGAAATTGAAGTATTAATTAAATTACAGGTAAAAGGCGGAATGGCCAATCCTGCGCCACCCGTAGGGCCTGCTTTAGGTTCTAAAGGTGTAAACATCATGGAATTCTGCAAAAGATTTAATGCTGAAACACAAGATAAAATGGGTCAAGTTTGTCCTGTCCTTATCTCTGTTTACAAAGATAAATCTTTTACCTTCGTAATCAAAACTGCACCTGCTTCTATTCTATTGAAACAAGCAGCCGGTATTCCCGACAATAAGCCTGCCTCAGCACAACCAAACCGAAACAAAGTAGGTAAGGTTTCTTGGGATCAGGTTAAGAAAATTGCGGAAACCAAAATGCAGGATCTCAACTGTTTTACAATTGATTCAGCTATGCGTATGGTAGCTGGTACTGCCCGTAGTATGGGTATCGTAGTTGAAGGGACACCCCCTTGGGCATAAAAGAACAATAAGCTCAAAAGGAATTATTTTTTAAAGGAGTTTGACCTCGAACTCTTCAAATTAAATTTTAAAAAAGATACAAAAAATGGCACGAGTTAGCAAAAAACAAGCCGAAGCGCTTAAGAAAGTTGATGCCACTAAATTGTATACGCTCGAGGAAGCAATGACACTTCTCAAAGAAGTGAACTATGCGAAGTTCAACGCATCTGTTGATATTCACGTTCGTCTCGGAATTGATCCACGTAAAGCTGATCAGAACCTTCGTGGTTCAATCACACTGCCACATGGTTCCGGTAAAGAGAAAAAGGTGTTGGTATTCTGTACTCCTGATAAAGAACAGGAAGCATTGGATGCCGGAGCTGATTATGCCGGACTAGATGAGTACGTAGAGAAAATCTCTAACGGTTGGACGGATATAGACGTAATTGTTGCTATGCCGAGCGTTATGGTTCAAGTGGGTAAATTAGGTCGTGTATTAGGTCCAAGAAACCTAATGCCGAATCCAAAAACAGGAACTGTAACTGCCAATGTCGGTGACGCTGTTCGCGAAATCAAAAAAGGTAAGACCTCATTCCGTGTTGACAAATACGGTATTATTCATACTACAGTTGGTAGAGTCGGTTTCGATTCTAATCAATTGATTGATAATGCCAAAGAGGTTATAGATACTTTGGTTCGTATGAAGCCTTCAACCGCTAAAGGTACTTACGTAAAAACTATCACGGTTGCTTCTACAATGAGCCCTGGTGTAAAAATAGACACTAAAATAGCTCGTTAATATAAGTTAATCAATTCGTTAAGGTCTTAAAACATAGAATAAAATGAAACGCGAAGAAAAAGCGGCGGTAATCGAAGAGCTTAGCAACCAGTTCAAATCATCTCGGTTTTTTTATATAACTGACCACTCTGCGCTTAATGTAGAAAAGACTAACGCATTACGTCGTCTTTGCTTTGAAAAAGGCATTCAGATGACTGTTGTGAAAAACTCTTTTATCAAAAAAGCGTTGGAACGTGCTTCTCAAGAAAATAACGAGAATTATTCCGAACTTATAGGTGCTCTAAAAGGCTTTTCGGCTGTGATGTTTACCGATTCAGGTAACCTTCCCGCCAAAACTATTAAAGAATTCCGCGGAGACAATGAGAAACCGCTTGTAAAAGCTGCATTTATTGATTCAGCGATTTTTGTTGGAGACGATCAATTAGATTCTCTCGTCAAAATCAAATCAAAGCAGCAATTACTTGGCGAACTTATTGGAATGCTACAATCTCCAATGCAAAACCTTGTGGGTGCATTGCAGTATGGCAGCAATACAATTGGTGGTTTACTCAAAACTCTGGAAGAGCGCGGATAAATTCAAACGGCTTCCTCCAACATCAATATTTTTAACATTCATTTGTAGAATCATTTAAAATTATAATAAAATGGCAGATTTGAAAACATTGGCCGAACAATTGGTCAATCTCACAGTTAAAGAAGTTAAAGAATTAGCAGACATTCTGAAAGCTGATTACGGTATTGAACCAGCAGCTGCAGCTCCTGTAATGGTAGCTGGTGGTGGTGCATCTGATGCTCCTGCTGTTGTTGAACAAACCGAGTTTGATGTTATCCTGAAATCAGGTGGTCCTAACAAACTTAATGTAGTTAAAGAAGTTAAGAATCTACTTGGTCTTGGCTTGAAAGAAGCTAAAGATCTTGTTGACGGTGCTCCTTCAACTCTTAAAGAAAAAGTATCGAAAGAAGAAGCAGAGAAAGTTAGAGCTGCTCTCGAGGCTGTCGGTGCTGAAGTTGAAGTTAAGTAAACAAAAAACGAATGCATGGGTGATACCCAATTCTCTCATCGCATTTGCACTGATAAAATGGGCTTAGTTACAGGTTTCTGTAACTAAGCCTATTACAATTGGTAAACATTAACTATTTGGTTTTTTTATTGTAATTTACTGTAAATGAACTAGTTGTTAATCTTGTTTGCTTCAACTAAATTTGGGCTGATTTTTATTCAATCAGTTGTAAAATCAAAAAGGCTACAATGGCAAAAAATACTTCCCAAGTTCAAGAAAGAAAGCAAATTGAACGTTTCAGTTTCGGGAAAATCAAACATGATTCACACTATCCCGATTTTCTTGAGATTCAATTAAAATCTTTCGAGGAATTTTTCCAATTGGAGACTACTCCCGAAAACCGTATAAATGAAGGACTTTATCAGGTTTTCCAAGAAAATTTCCCAATTTCTGATGCCAGAAATATATTCGTCCTTGAGTTCTTAAATTACTATATTGATCCACCTCGTTACTCTATTGATGAGTGCATGGATCGAGGTCTTACTTACAGCGTCCCGCTAAAGGCCAAATTGAGACTTTCTTGTAATGATGAAGAACACGTTGATTTCGAACAAACTGTACAGGATGTATTTTTAGGGAATATACCCTATATGACTCCGAAAGGTACATTTGTAATAAACGGTGCTGAGCGAGTTATTGTATCTCAGCTCCATCGTTCACCTGGGGTGTTTTTTGGTCAAAGCCGTCACCCTAATGGTACTAAAATTTATTCTGCCCGTGTAATTCCTTTTAAAGGTGCTTGGATGGAGTTTGCTACTGATATCAACTCAGTAATGTATGCTTACATCGACCGTAAAAAGAAATTCCCCGTAACAACTTTGTTACGTGCTATTGGTTTTGATTCTGATAGAGACATTCTAAATCTATTTGGACTAGCTGATGAAGTAGAGTCTACAAGAGAGAATCTTGAAGCCAACGTAGGCAGAAAATTGGCAGCTCGCGTTCTACGCAGTTGGGTTGAAGATTTTGTCGATGAAGATACTGGCGAAGTTGTTTCAATCGAACGTAACGAGGTAATCCTTGAGCGTGACGTAATATTAGATGAAGATAATATCGAGGAAATTTTGTCAACTTCAATTGATAAAATTATACTTCAACGTGAAGACATCGAAGATGATTATTCAATCATCTACAATACTTTACAAAAAGATACTTCAAATTCTGAAATTGAAGCTGTTCAACATATTTATAGACAATTAAGAGGTTCTGATCCACCCGATGATGAGACTGCACGTGGTATTATCGAGAAATTATTTTTCTCCGATAAACGTTACAGCTTGGGAGATGTAGGACGTTATAAGATAAATCGTAAATTGGAGTTGGAAACTTCAATGGACACCATAGTACTTACTAAGGAAGATATTATTTCTATTGTAAAGTATTTGGTAAAACTGATAAATCAGAAGGCGGAGATTGATGACATTGACCACTTGAGTAATCGTCGTGTAAGAACAGTAGGTGAGCAGCTTTATTCTCAATTTGGTGTAGGCTTGGCTCGTATGGCTCGTACCATTCGTGAACGAATGAATGTACGAGACAATGAAGTATTTACTCCAATTGACTTGATCAATGCTCGTACGCTTTCTTCTGTAATCAATTCCTTTTTTGGAACAAGTCAGCTTTCTCAATTTCTTGACCAGACTAACCCTCTCTCTGAGATAACTCACAAAAGACGTATCTCGGCATTAGGACCTGGAGGTTTATCAAGAGAACGTGCAGGTTTTGAAGTAAGGGACGTACATTATTCTCACTATGGCCGTCTATGTACTATCGAAACACCAGAAGGTCCAAATATCGGTTTGATTTCAACGCTTTGTGTTCATGCCAAGGTTAATAAAATGGGCTTTATTGAAACTCCATACCGTAAAATTATTGACGGAGAGAGAGTTAATTTTATCGATAACCCAACTTATTTATCTGCAGAGGAAGAAGATTTTGGTATAATTGCGCAAGCTAATACACCTATCACTGAAAAAGGCTTCTTTGATACTGATAGAATAAAATGCCGTGATAATGGTGAGTTTCCTGTACTCTCTCCAGATGAAGTTGACTATATCGACGTTGCACCAAATCAAATTGTTGGTGTATCTGCTTCTTTGATTCCTTTCTTATCTCATGATGACGCAAACCGCGCCTTGATGGGCTCTAACATGCAACGTCAAGCAGTTCCTTTATTAAAGCCTGCTTCTCCAATTGTTGGTACCGGTCTTGAGGCTAAAGTTGCCGAAGATTCAAGGATGCTTATCAATGCAGAAGGTGATGGTGTAGTTGATTATGTTGACGCTAAAAAGATTGTAATTCGTTACGATCGTACCGACGACGAGAGAATGGTTTCTTTTGATCAGGAATTGACTACTTATGAACTTATTAAGTTCAGACGTACCAATCAGAATACCTGTATCAACCTAAAGCCAATCGTTAGTAAAGACCAGCGTGTTAAAAAAGGACAGATTCTCTGCGAAGGTTATGCAACCGATAACGGTGAATTGGCACTTGGTCAAAACCTTAAAGTCGCTTTCATGCCTTGGAAAGGTTATAACTTTGAGGATGCTATTGTGTTATCTCAGCGTGTAGTTCGTGAAGATATATTCACTTCGGTTCACATTGAAGAATTTGAATTGGATGTTCGCGATACAAAGTTAGGCGAAGAGGAATTTACTAATGATATTCCAAACGTAAGTGAGGAAGCTACCAAAGATCTAGATGAGCATGGTATAATCCGAATTGGTGCTTGGGTTCGTGATGGTGATATCCTTATTGGAAAAATAACTCCAAAAGGTGAATCTGATCCAACTCCAGAAGAGAAATTACTTCGCGCTATCTTTGGTGATAAAGCAGGTGATGTAAAAGATGCATCATTAAAAGTACCACCTTCAACTCGTGGTGTAATTGTTGATACCCGATTGTTCCGTAGAGCTAAAAAGGACAAAGTCCAAAAAGCTAAGGATAAAAAACAATTGGAGAAACTTGACAAAACGCACGAAACAGAAGTAGATGCACTTACTGCCAGACTTGTTGAGAAACTTTTTGTTATTCTCGAGGGTAAATCATCGCAAGGTGTTAAAAGCATCTATAATGAGATGGTTATACCAAAGGGAGCAAAATTCACCCAGAAACTTCTAAAAGATCTTGACTATAATAATATAGATTATTTTGGATGGACGGATGATGAAAGACTCAACGGTTTAATACGCCGTCTTTTGCATAACTATACGATCAAAGTGAACGAAGCTATCAGCGTTTATAAACGTGAAAAGTTTGCAATCACTATTGGAGACGAATTACCTGCAGGTGTATTAAAACTTGCAAAGGTTTATCTTGCTCAAAAACGTAAACTTCAGGTAGGTGATAAACTTGCAGGACGTCACGGTAACAAAGGTATTGTTGCCAGAATTGTACGCGATGAAGATATGCCTTTCCTTCCTGATGGCACTCCTATGGATATCGTTTTGAATCCGCTTGGTGTACCTTCACGTATGAACCTTGGTCAGATTTTCGAAACTGTACTCGGTTGGGCAGGTGAAAAATTGGGAATGAAATTTGCAACCCCAGTTTTTGACGAGGCTAAACTTGAAGATGTTAACGACTACGTTGAGCAAGCAGGTTTACCTAGTTATGGTGAAACACACTTGTACGATGGCGAAACTGGAGACCGTTTCCATCAAAAAGCTACTGTGGGTGTTATATATATGATAAAACTTTCACACATGGTTGATGATAAAATGCATGCACGTTCAATCGGACCTTACTCCCTCATTACTCAACAACCATTGGGTGGTAAAGCTCAATTCGGTGGTCAGCGTTTTGGTGAGATGGAGGTTTGGGCTCTTGAAGCATTCGGTGCGTCACATATTTTACAGGAATTGCTTACTATCAAATCAGATGATATTGTTGGTAGAGCAAAAGCCTATGAGTCAATTGTCAAAGGTGATAATCTTCCAGCAGCAGGAATACCAGAATCGTTTAACGTTTTGGTACACGAGTTGAGAGGTTTAGCTTTGGATGTTAAATTTGAATAATATTCATTATTTCCCTTCAACTTAATTGTTGAAAACCTTTCGGGCAAATTTGCCCGAAAGGTTTAATAGCTAGAAATAATCTTGTTGATTTACAAATCGCAGCTTTAATATGTCATTTAAAAAGAGCAATACAAACAAGATCAAGAACAACTTCAATACCATAACCCTAAGTTTGGCATCTCCGGATTCCATTTTAGGACGTTCTTTTGGTGAAGTTCTCAAACCTGAAACCATCAACTACCGTTCTTACAAACCCGAACGTGATGGTTTATTTTGCGAGCGTATCTTTGGACCGGTAAAAGATTATGAATGCTTTTGCGGTAAGTACAAGCGCATTCGTTACAAAGGCATCGTATGCGATCGCTGCGGTGTAGAAGTTACCGAGAAAAAAGTACGTCGCGAACGCATGGGTCACATTAAACTTGTGGTGCCTATCGTTCACATATGGTATTTCAAATCTTTGCCAAATAAGATTGGTTATTTACTAGGTTTCTCTTCCAAAAAATTAGAAACAATTGTGTATTACGAACGCTATGTTGTAATACAGGCTGGTGCAATAGCTGAAAGAGGTATCAACGGAAGTGTTGAAAAAGATTTGCTTACTGAAGAAGAGTACTTGGACATTATTGATATGCTCCCCAAGGAGAATCAAATGCTTCCTGATGAAGATCCTAATAAATTCGTAGCAAAAATGGGCGCTGAAGCAATTCGCGACATGTTGCACAGAGTTGATTTGGAAAAATTATCTTATGACCTCCGTCACAAAGCAGCTCACGAGAATTCTCAACAAAGAAAACTCGAAGCACTCAAAAGACTTCGTGTTGTAGAGGCTTTCCGTGAAGGTCAACGTAACATGGATAACAGACCTGAGTGGATGGTAGTAGACTATCTACCTGTTATTCCACCAGAACTCCGCCCATTAGTTCCACTTGATGGTGGTCGTTTTGCAAGTTCCGATTTGAACGATCTTTATCGCCGTGTAATCATACGTAACAATCGTCTGAAAAGACTTTTAGAAATCAAGGCACCTGAGGTAATTCTTCGTAATGAGAAACGAATGCTTCAGGAAGCTGTAGATTCACTTTTTGACAACTCACGTAAATCAAATGCAGTTAAAGCTGAGGGTGGACGTGCGCTTAAGTCTTTGAGTGATGTATTAAAAGGTAAGCAAGGACGTTTCCGTCAAAATCTACTTGGTAAACGTGTAGACTATTCGGGTCGTTCGGTAATTGTTGTTGGACCAACCTTAAAACTCCACGAGTGCGGTATTCCAAAAAACATGGCTGCTGAACTATTCAAGCCATTTATTATACGTAAGCTTATTGAAAGAGGTATTGTTAAAACAGTGAAATCTGCCAAGAAATTGGTCGACAGAAAAGATCCAATTATATGGGATATATTGGAAAATGTTTTGAAAGGCCATCCGGTGATGCTAAATCGTGCTCCGACACTACACCGTTTGTCAATTCAAGCTTTCCAACCTAAACTCATCGAAGGAAAAGCGATTCAACTTCACCCATTGGTATGTACAGCGTTCAACGCCGACTTTGACGGTGACCAGATGGCTGTTCACGTACCACTAAGTAATCAAGCCATTTTGGAAGCTCAGATTCTGATGCTTTCTTCACATAATATGCTTAACCCTCAGAATGGTACACCAATTACCCTTCCTTCACAGGATATGGTTTTGGGATTGTATTATATCACTAAGGGTAAAAGATCAATTGATGGTGTGATAGTAAAAGGAGAGGGTCGTAAATTCTACTCAGCTGAGGAGGCTATTATTGCACACAATGAAGGTCAGGTAGAATTGCATGCTTATGTAACTGTAAGGGTACAGCATCCAAATGGAGATGGAACTTACAGCACAAAACGTATTGAAACTACTGTAGGTAGAATCATCTTTAATCAGGTTGTGCCAAAAACACTCCCTTACATTGATGAGTTGCTTTCGAAAAAGAACCTCAAAACTGTAATTGCTTACATCCTTAAGGAGACTAACTTCCCAACAGCGGCTAAGTTTTTGGATGATATCAAAGATCTTGGTTTCTTCTGGGCTTATCGTGGCGGTTTGTCATTTAACCTGAGTGACCTGCTTAATCCTTCCAATCGTGTAGAGGTCTTGGGCGAAGCTCATACTACCGTAGATGAAATCTGGGATAACTATAACATGGGGCTCATTACCAATAATGAACGCTATAACCAGATTATCGACGAATGGACACAGGCGGACAATAAAATTACGTCTACGCTGATGAAGGAGTTGTCAACACATAAACAAGGTTTCAACTCTGTTTTTATGATGTTAGATTCTGGTGCACGTGGTTCTAAACAACAGATCAAACAGCTTTGCGGAATTCGTGGTCTGATGGCAAAACCTCGTAAATCTGGCGATACCGGTGGAGCAATCATTGAAAATCCAATCCTTTCGAACTTCGTAGCAGGCCTATCGGTTTTGGAATACTTCATTTCAACTCACGGTGCACGTAAGGGTCTTGCGGATACGGCATTGAAAACTGCCGATGCGGGTTATCTTACACGTCGTCTTGTGGATGTTGCTCAAGATGTTGTAATAAATATACAAGATTGTAACACACTTCGCGGTATTACGGTAACTGCACTGATTGAAAACGATAAAATCGTTCAACCTTTGTCAGAGCGTATCGAAGGACGTTATCCATTACATGATATTTTCCATCCGGAAACTGAAGAATTGATTGTAGCTGCTGATGATGTTATAACTCCTGAGTTATCACTTGAAATCGAACATGCTGATATAGAAGAAGTTGAAGTGCGTTCGGTATTAACATGCGAAGCACGTCATGGAATCTGTTCAATGTGCTATGGTAAAAATCCTGCTACTGGTCGTATGACTGAAATGGGGGATGCCGTTGGTATCATTGCTGCACAGTCAATTGGTGAACCTGGAACTCAGCTTACACTTCGTACCTTCCACGTGGGTGGTGTGGCGTCTTACACTGCTGAAGAATCTGAACTCAAATCAAAATTTGACGGAAAGATTGAATTTGACAGCGTTAAAACAGTTAGCTATTTTGACAAAGATAAAAACAAGCAGACACAAATTGTTATTTCGCGTACAGGTGAGATGAGAACCATTGATCCTAAAAATAACCGTGTCCTTTCGACCGCGCACTTAGTGTATGGTTCCAATATCTATGTCAAAGAAGGTGACATCATCAAAAAAGGTGATTTAATCGCAGAATGGGATGCCTATAATGCGTCTATCATCAATGAATATGATGGTATCATTGTTTTCGATAATGTAGAGGATGGTGTAACTTATCGCGTGGAACGCGACGAACAAACAGGTTATGAGCAAAAGGTAGTTATCGAATCTAAAAACAAACGTAAGGTACCAGTATTAAGAATCGTTGATAAAGATGAAAATGAGCTTCGCTCTTATACCATTCCTGTGGGATCTTATATCATGATTAATGACAATGACAAGGTTAGCGAAGGTCAAACTTTGGTTAAAATACCTCGTACTATGGGTAAAATTCAGGATATCACAGGTGGTCTTCCACGTGTTACTGAGTTATTCGAAGCCCGTCGTCCAACCAATCCTGCCGTTGTTGCCGAGATTGATGGTATCATAAGCTTTGGTCGCGTAAAACGCGGAAATCGCGAAATTATGATTGAAGCTAAAGACGGTCAGAAGCGTAAATACCTAGTTGGTTTGTCAAGACATATCCTCGTACAGGAAGGTGACTTCGTGCGTGCCGGTACTTCTTTGTCAAATGGTGCCACTACTCCACAAGATATTTTGGCTATCAAAGGACCAAATGCAGTACAGCAGTATGTAATCGATGGTATTCAGGAAGTTTACCGTGCACAGGGTATCACAATCAATGATAAACATATTGAGGTTATTACCCGTCAGATGATGCGTAAGGTTCAGATTGTTGATCCAGGCGACACCAAATTCCTAGAAAAAGAAGCAGCAGGTAAATTTGCCTTCTTGGAGGAAAATGACAGAATCTTTGACAAATTACTTGTTGAAGATGCCGGAGATTCTTCAAAATATTTCGCTGGTCAGTTTATTACAGAAAGACAGCTTAGAGAAGAGAATTCTACATTACGTAGAAGTGATAAGAAACTCATGTCGGCTCGTCCTGCTGTCCCTGCTACTTCAAGACCTATTCTTCAAGGGATTACTAAAGCCTCTTTGGGTACAGAAAGCTGGATCTCAGCCGCTTCATTCCAAGAGACGACCAAGGTACTCAGTACTGCAGCAATCTCTGCTCTTACCGATGACCTCGCCGGTCTCAAAGAAAATGTTATCGTAGGAAAACGTATTCCTGCAGGTACAGGTATGAGACAGTTCGACGAAGCGGTTCTTACTGATGAAGAACTAGGAGAAGAATTCAGTGAAGGTGAATTTTAATTAACCATCGTTAATTGAATATAAATTTAAAGCCGGTTTCAGAGATGAAACCGGCTTTTTTAATAACGCAGATAATTTTGGCAATAAATCAAGCCTGCCCTGTAGGACCACTGAACCCCATTGGGAATGGTGGAATGCCCCCGTCAATGTCTTGAATAGTACCAAAACTTTCCTCATATCTTTTGATATTATCCCTGAGTGCCATCATGAGTCTTTTTGCATGCTGCGGGGTAAGAATTACCCGAGATTTTACCTTTGCTTGCGCAACATTTGGCATCATTCTTACGAAATCAAGTACGAATTCTGAATGAGAATGAGTAATAATTGCCAAATTTGAATACACACCCTCTGCTATCTCTTCAGGTAGCTCAATATTTATTTCGTTAGGTTTCTTTTCCTGCATAATGTTAAAATTTTATTGTGTCTTTAAATATTCCACAAATTAGCAATTTAAATCTTATTGGCAAAAGTGCAAGGATTATATATCTATTTTGCATTGTTATAAAGGGAACAATGGGTATTTTAATATCGAGAATTCAGCATATTTTATTACCTTTATTTTTTTAAGAATGTAAAATTTAAAAACTGTTATGAAATTTCATGTTATAATTTGTTTTTTATTTGCTTTGGGATTTTTTTTAAATTCCTGCAATGGTGGAGATAAAAAAGATGTAAATGCAAATTCAAACACCAAAATCAAAAGAAATAAAATTGATAAATCGGATAAAGAGAAATTTAAATTAGATCCTGAAAAAGATTTTATTGAAGTTGTAGCAAAGGGCAAAACCTCAGATGCCGAAGAATTTATAAAAAAAGCAAATACTGATACTGCTGAAATAGCAGCTAAAGCTGTACTGGAAAATGTATTACTTCATTTTAATGAAACTGAAATTGAAGATGATTTGCTGGTTTTTGGCTTAGAATCTGATATGGAAATTATTTTAGATTTTGAATTAATCAGCGATAAAGCTATAGTTTATGCCGCTGTACAAAAAGTCAATATCCCCTCAAAATTGGTATTTAAAGCAGTGAAATTGAATAAATTAAAAGCAGGTGTTTATTATTTTATTCTTAGGGATGAGAAAGGAAAAGAATTGATTAAAAAGATCAAGATCAAACACTGATAGTGATTTTTTAAATTTTTAAAAATGAAAAAAATAATCCTTGGGATAGATCCCGGATCAAATATTTTGGGTTATTCTTTTTTGCAAACCGATAAGGATAAACCCCGTTTGGTGAGTATGGGTGTGCTCGATATGAGAAAATTTGAGGATCAATCTGAAAAGTTGAAATTTATCTTTGAAGAACTTCAAAAACTTATTAAAATTTATGAGCCTAATGAAGCCGCAATTGAAGCGCCATTTTTCGGTAAGAATGCACAGGCAATGCTCAAATTGGGAAGGGCACAGGGTGCTGCTATGACTGCAGTTTCCTGTAACGGAATAAATGTAACAGAATACAGCCCACGTTCGGTAAAAAAATCTGTAACAGGAAAAGGGGCGGCATCAAAAGAGCAAGTCGCTGCTATGTTGCCACATCTTGTCATAGGAGATTTTCATCATAAATTTATGGATGCGACCGATTCGGTTGCGGTAGCCTATTGTCACTATTTACAGAGCAATTCAATTTTAGGAAAAAAAGGTAAAAAATATTCCGGATGGGGTGATTTCATTAAAGATAACCCTGATAAATTAAAGTAAAATGGGGATTGAAATCGAAAGAAAATATACAGTAAACGAGCATGTTCAAGAATTTATAAAAACATTATCCGATGCTGAGGAAATCTGTCAGGGTTACTTGAATGCAGCACCTGAACGCACTGTGCGGGTCAGAATTAAGGGGCAAAAAGCATACCTTACCATAAAAGGGAAAAATGAAGGAATAAGCCGACTAGAATTTGAATATGAAATTCCCTTGGAAGATGCCAGGCAACTATTATTGATTTGCGAACCTTATTGCATAGAAAAAATAAGATATACTTTCAGCTTGGATAATTTAATCTGGGAATTAGACGTTTTTAAAGGAAGATTGGAGGGCTTGATCATTGCAGAAATAGAATTGAATGATGAAAATGAAGTAATAAAGCTACCTGATTGGATTGAAAAAGAAGTCTCTCATGACCCCAGATATTATAACAGTAATTTGGCAAAAACAGGGGGCATAAATATATAACTCGATATGCGTAAGGCACTTTTTATTATTGTTTTTTTTCTTTGTCTGATTCAAACGCAGGCCCAAACTTTTATTACATCTAAAAATGCACCGGAGAAAATAAAGGAAGCATTTAAAATAGCCTTTGCAGATTTTAATGCAGAAAACTACAGTAAATCCATTAAAGAGCTGGATAAAATAATTAAAAAATGCCCCAACTTTATCAATGCTTATCAGCTAATGGCAGACTGTTATATTCAGCAAAAAAATTGGAAAGAGGCCACTATATTTCTAAATAAGGCGGCTTCATTGGGCCCCGATTATGACCCCAAAATTTATTACCTGCTGGGCCAGATTGCAATGGAAC